>JAEEGL011783834.1_pt1 | contig 72104 bp, 61 predicted proteins | sample 9134231 | NCBI WGS metagenome assembly JAEEGL01 (sample SAMN16246548, study PRJNA631951) | gut metagenome | biome: gut microbiome; feature: rumen; material: fiber-attached | host: Bos | place: Iran: Karaj | collected 2018-10
CTTGAGTTCTTCTATAGTTACTCTTTGAAACATATTTGAAAACTCTAATTTTCTTTTGTTTTCCATGTTTAACAACTTCACAAGTAACTTTAGCTCCTTTTACATATGGAGTTCCAACTTTGTCTCCTACGCTTACTACAGTATCGAAATCAACTTTAGAACCTTCTTCAGCTTCTAATCTTTCAACAAAGATTTCTGATCCTTCTTCAACATAGTATTGTTTTCCACCAGTTACGAATATAGCTTTCATACTTTTACCTCCTTATAAAATTTTGAAGACTCGCCATTAAGGTGACTGAAAAGTACTTATAACCTTCTCTGTGCGGTTCGTAAGAAAGACTTACAAACAAGAAGATAATACCAAAAAGTTGTCAATTTGTCAACGAAAATACGTTGAATTAGGCTAATTCAAGAAATTCATTATTAAATCACTATTTTTAATAATAGTTTATTCCATTTATGGTTATCAGCAAAAAATACATACAAATAAGTTTTACATCAAACAAGTGCATATTCTCTAGAGATTATTCTATCATTCGAACAATATTTAATTACATATTCATTATTTTGCTTACAAATAATAATTCCAACTGTATCATTTTCTTCAATAGTTTTAATATTTTTATCAATGTAATTCATATATGTTTGTATCTGACCTGTATGTTCTTTCTTTAATTCTGTTACTTTTAATTCTACTACTACATAGCATTTATATTTTATACTATAAAGAAGTAAGTCAATATAATTATATGTTTTACCAACTTTAATCTTATATTCATTACCAACATAAGTAAAACTTATACCTAACTGATTTAAAAAATCATCTAAATTATTTAATATTAATTGTTTTAAGGCATATTCAGTTATTTCTTCTTTTAATAAATTTGTTTTTATAATTATTGGATTAGGTATTAAATCATTAACTTTCAATTGTTCTTTTGTAATTAACTTATTTTTAGTTTCACTACTTAATCTAATATATGCTTTTTGTTTTATTAATTCATGCAATTGTCTTTGAGTTAAATTTTTGTTCTCACATTCGTTTAAATAATACCTAATTTCATTTATATCTTTAAGTGATAAAACTTCTCGATAGTGACTCCAAGTTAATTTGGTCCACGTTGTGGACCATTTTTCCTTGCTAAAAACTTCATAGAACTGTCTAATTCTTCTTAAAGTTCTTTCATTATACTTTTTACCAACTTCAGTCATTAGATTTTCTGAATATTGTTTAATTACGTTTTTTCCATATTCTTTGCCAGCTTCACTTAAAAGTTTTCCAGTTTCAAAATATACACTAACTTTATGTCTATCTTTTGAATAGTCTTTGACTCTATCATATATTTCACTTTTTATTAGTTTTTCTTTTATCGCGTTATAATAATTCATATAAACTTCTCCTTAATACTATTATTAGCGGTAAAAGTTCATTTTACTTGAAATCTATATCTAAAATATAATACTTTTCCTAGAATTAACTCTATAACCAACAGCTAAAAATACATAAAGGTCAAAAAAATCAACTAAATAATGTGACCAAGTTAATTGTGTCAACATTGTTGTCACTTTCTCATTGCTAAATACATTATAGAATTTCTTCATTCTAAATAAAGTCCTTCTATTATATTTTTTACCAACCTCTGCAACTAATTCTTTAGAGTATTCATCTATAATATTATCTCCATACTTGCCACCAGCTTCATTTAATAATCTTCCTATTTCAAAATATGTGATTACTTTATGCCTTTCTTTTGAATAATCCTTTACTTTTGAATATATTTCATTATCAATTAATTTATTTTTTATCTCATTATAATAATTCATATAAACTTCTCCTTAATAATATTATTAGCGGTAAAAGTTCATTTTACTTGAAATCTATATCTAAAACATAATATCTTTCCTAGAAATAACTCTATAACCAACAGCTAAAATTACATCAAGGCCAAAAAAATCAACTAAATAATGACTCCAACTTAATTTTGACCACATTGTGGTCACTTTCTCATTGCTAAATACTTCATAAAATTATCTTGTTTTATAAAGATTGCTTACTTTGTACTTTTTGCCAACTTCAACCATAATTTTTTCTTCCTCCAACACTTTTGCCGGAAAAACCGGTAAAAGTACTTCTATCTAATGTTTGTTTAATATCAATAGTAAATAAAAAAGATATTTCTATTTTTTATTAGAAATATCTTTAATTTTAAATAATATATTAATTGCTTCCATAGGTGTTGTTTTAATAGGATCAATTGTTTTTATATATTCTTCTAATTCATTATTTCCTTCACTTTGAGAAAAATCCATTGCTATTTGTTCTATTAAAACATTACCTTTATTCTTTTTAGCACCAGTTTCATACTTCTTAAGTATTTCTTCAGCAGACTTTAATAAATCACTTGGAAGACCTGCTAGTTTTGCTACATGAATACCATATGACTTATCAGCTGCTCCATCACTTAACTTATGTAAGAATACTACATTACCATCATGTTCACTTGCTTCAACATGTACATTCTTAATAGCACTTATCTTTTGATCTAAGTCTGTTAATTCATGATAATGTGTTGAGAAAAGTGTCTTACATTTAATCTTTGTTGTAACATACTCTAAGATAGCTCTTGCAAGACTCATACCATCATAAGTACTTGTTCCTCTTCCAAGTTCATCAAATAATATTAATGATTCACTTGTAGCATTCTTAATGGCATTATTAGCTTCAAGCATTTCTACCATGAAAGTAGATTCTCCACTTACTAAATCATCTGAAGCACCAATTCTTGTAAATATCTTATCAAAAATAGGAAGTTTAGCACTTGTTGCAGGTACAAAAGAACCCATTTGAGCCATGATAACAATAATAGCAAGTTGTCTCATGTAAGTACTCTTACCTGACATATTAGGACCAGTTATAAGAAGTGTATTTATATCATTATCCATCTTACAATCGTTTTTAACATAACCATTACCACTTACAACTTCAACAACAGGATGACGTCCTTCAACTATATCAAGAGATCTTTCATTTGTTAAAACTGGTCTTACTAAATGATATTCTTCACTTACTCTAGATAAAGAAACATATACGTCTACTTCAGCAATAATCTTAGCAGTATTTTTAAGCTTAGCTACATTATTTTTAAGTACATCTCTTATCTCATTAAATAAGTTATATTCTAATTCTACTATTCTTTCTTCAGCATTTAATACAAGAGCTTCTTTTTCTTTTAATTCAGGTGTAATAAATCTTTCTGCACCAGTTAGGGTTTGTCTTCTCTCCCAATGAGCATCCTCAGGTATATTAGCAATTTGTCCTTTTGTTACTTCAATATAATAACCAAATACTTTATTGTAACCTACTTTTAAATTACTAATTCCTGTTCTTTCTTTTTCTTCCTTTTCAATTGCAGAAATGAAGTCTTTTCCACCTTTTCTTATTGTCTTAAGTTCATCTAATTCTTTATTATATCCTTCTTTAATTAGATATCCTTCTTTAATAGTAATAGGTGGTTCTTCATATATACTTCTTTCAAGTAAATCAAAAAGTTCTCCATGTTCATCAATCGTGTATTCAAAGTCTAATTCTTTTAATATTCTATTTATATCTGGTAATACTTTTAAACTTCTTTTTATTTGTAATACATCTCTTGCATTTAAGCCACCACAAGAAACTTTACCACATAGTCTTTCAAGGTCATATATTTCATAAAGATCTCTTGATAACTCTTCTCTAAGCAAGAATTCATTATTAAGCTTTTCTATTTTTTCATATCTCTTATTAATTTGATCAATATCTTTTAAAGGATTCATTAACCAATTCTTTAAAGTTCTTGCACCCATGGCAGTTTTAGTTTTATCAAGTAACCATATAAGAGAATATTTTCTGTCCTTTAGTCTTAATGTTTCTATTAATTCCAAGTTTCTTATTGTATGAACATCCATGTCCATATAATCATCTTTTTTAATTTCATTAACATGTCCTAAATGACTTAATTCCTTTAATTCTTTAACTCTTAAATAATAAAGAATATGTTTAATACCATATATTACTCTATCATCTTCTACACCATCATATATACTCTTATACTCATCTTCTAACACGTCTTCACTTATAGATAAGTTAAGACCATAATTATTAATTAAAGTATTAAGTATTTCTAATGGAAATTCTTTTTGTACTACTACTTCTTTAATATTTAAATTAATAAGTTCATTAGTAAGTGAATTATTATCGTGATTAATATAAAGTGAATTAACTTCTCCAGTAGATAAATCTATATATGTAAGTAAATAAATATAATTGTAATCAATTAAACCACCTATATAGTTAAAGTCTCTTTCATTTAAATATTCAAGATCTACCATAGTGCCTTTAGTAACTACTTCAATAACATCTCTTTTAACCATACCTTTAGCTAGTTTAGGGTCTTCTAATTGTTCACATATAGCAACCTTATAGCCTTTATTAACTAGTTTTTCTATGTATGTTTTAACAGCATGATGAGGAACACCACACATAGGTATTCTTTCTTTTAATCCTGCATTCTTTCCAGTTAAAGTAAGCTCACATTCACGAGATACTAATTCTGCTTCTTCAAAAAATATTTCATAAAAGTCTCCAATTCTTGAAAACAATATACAATCATCATATCTATCATGTATCTCAAGTAATTGTTGCATCATTGGAGATAATTCACTTCTATTTACATCTTTTCTATTCACTTTTTATCACCTGTATTAACTATTATACAATTTTTTTAAAAATCAAAAAAGGAAAAGTTTACTTTTCCTCTTCCTTATTTATTAGATTACCATCTTTATCTCTAATACCTTGTTCTATTTCTAACTTAGTTAAATATTTATCAATATCATTTCTAATACTACTAAAATCTAATTGTTTTTTTAATTCTTCAACTTCTTTTAATAACTCTTCTGCATTTATTTTAGATAAATCCATATCATTATTCATTTTGTTTCCTCCTACTTATCAAGACTTTCTAACACTTGTTTAAAGTTTTCAGCTTTTATGAGTTTAATCTTATATTTTTTCTTTTTTACATATTCTTTAGCTTCTTCATAATTTTCACTTGGAACAATAAAGATATCACTTTTACCATCTACTGCTCCTTTTATTTTATAAGTTACTCCTCCAATTGGACCAACATTACCTTCTATATCAATTGTTCCTGTTCCACTTATCTTACGACCTTTTGTAATGTCTTTTTCTACCAAGGCATTATAAATTGATAAAGAAAGCATTAACCCACCAGAAGAACCTATTTCACTTTCATGATAACTATATTTAACATCAGGTTTATTATCATAATCAAATATAGTATCAATTACTATACCAATTATTTTTCTACCTTCTACGTTCTTAACAACTGCATATGTATCTACCTTTGTACCAAATCTATCAACTGTAAATTTTATTTTATCTCCAACATTCTTTTTACTAATGTATTCAAGTAAATTAGTGTGTTCATCAAAAGAGACTCCATCATAACTAATAATTCTATCCCCTATTTTTAAAGTAGTTTCAGCTGTTTCTTTTAAAATATAATAGACATAAAAGTTTTTACTTGTTATATTTACATCTATTCCTGCTTCAGTATAAGCATTTAAAGTAGCATTAGAAATTGACTCATATAAAGATATAGTTTCTCTTAGAGTTAACTCTTCCATATCTTCATCTTCCATAAGTATTTCTTCATTTTTAACTAAATCCCAATTAGGTAGTATTAAACCTAAAAGGTATGTTACTAAGTTTCCATCTAAAGTACTAACATATGTTAAGTTTAAAGAGCCTTTACTCTTATAAACAGGGTTACTTAATCTTTCTTCTATATTAATAGTTCCACCTGGACAATATACTGTATAAGGTACTTTTATATATATAACACATATAATAAATATAAGAAAAATAATACTAATAAAATTCTTCTTAAATATATTTAATAAGTAATTAATAAAAACTTTCATCTTCCTCACCATAAAAAGAATTATAACATAAAAAAATGCTAATATAAATTAGCATTTTGTTGGATCTAAGACAGTAACACCATCTGTATATGTAACAGTTACACTTGGATATTTACTCTTAAGAGTATTATAAACGCTACAAGCTACTGTTTGATTTACTTTAGTAATAATCTTAATTGGTACTTGTCCTTTTCCACTAAATCCTGTAGAAATAAAAGTATCAAGATTACTTGTATAAGAAGATAAATCAATGGTTAAATCTGTTATACGATCACTATTACCTCCAACATTATTAAACATATCTACGAGATTAGTAGACTTAATTAATTTTGGTAATTTAATATAAGAGAAATTATCAACACCATGAAACATATAGGTTAAAGTAGGATTTGAATTAAAATCAAAATCTAATAATACTCCAAATTTATTTCTTATACCACCTAAAATTGCTTCAACACCAGCATATTCAAACATGGCATTACAGTTATATACACTCTTTATATTCATCGCACTAAAGAAATTGTCTGGAAGTCCCCTTAAAGAAGAACAGTTAAAAAACATTTTTTCCATAGAACCCGGTAACCCCGTCGAGGAATCTTTATCAAAGAAATTTTCAAAATTTCCTATATGATCAATATTTGTATCATCACTAGTATCAGGAGTATCCATTCCATAATATGTATATGTTCCATCATAATACTTGTTATTATCCCAAGCACCGTTAACATAATCAAAGTCGACAAATCTAAGTGACCAATTATATGCAAACATTGAAGTCATAGACACTCTCGCTTTAAAATTAGCATTTCTCATATAAACATTTTTCAAAGTATTTTTACCATTCGAACTACCCGCAGCAAACATATTAACACATGAAAGTTGAGCGTCAGTTACTTCACTATTTATATTATCTAAATAAACAACTTGATAACGTGTAGCAAAAAACATATTAGTAAACTTTACACACTTAGATAAAGATCCTTCTTTAATATAATTAAATACAGCCTTGGAAGAAGGACCTGCTGTACTAAACATAGAAGTACAATCAACTACATTTGGTAAATAAAAACCACCTTCAATAGTATCCAAATAATTATAATAAAACATATAATTAGCATTAATTAATGGCGATACTCTTGTATCATTATTAATTAGTTTCTTTATACTACAATTATAAAACATATAAGATCCATTGTATGGACCACCATATCCTTCTGTTCCAAACGTATCATCCCCAAATGAAAACGCTGTTAAACCTGCTCCAAAAAACATATGGTCAGCATTGTAATTATTTACAATCGTCCAATTACTAATATTCAAACTTGAATTAATTTTTTCATAGTAAAATGCATAAGAAAGATTTTCCAAATTAGGAGTGTATAAATTTACAAATTGCATTCCACCACCAGAATATACATGCGTATCAGAATTATATGTTCCTAAGGCACTCATAACCGAAACATTGGATGAGCTTACATGAAAACAAATTCTTTCAATAGTATTTAAAGCTGGGAAACTACAATTAATAAGTTTGAATGTTGTCAAACTATTACAGTTGTCAAGCATATGTGCCATAGAATTCAAATTATTCATAGAAACACCACGAGAAATATCTCCAATTACAACAGTTTGTATCGTTGAATCACTAAGCAAACGTAAGAATGATGTAACATTATCACACCACAAATCCTTATAATAAATAAACTCAGTTAATCCACTATTAGAAAACATTTCAAAGACATCCACTAAACTACTTAAATTAAATGCATCACCAGATGATTGTCTAAATGGAGATACAGTAATACGTTTACATCCCTTAAACATAGCAGACATTTTTCTTACGCCATCAAAATTTAGATTTAAAAATCCTTGTATTCCACCATTAGTAAGTTTTTCACAATTCTTAAATAAGTTCTTCATATCTTCAATTCCATTAGAACTAAAATTTGCGAAATTAATGGATTCTAGCCTTATACAATCAGCAAACATGTTAGCCATACTCTTACCAGCAACAGTAACACCACCAGATTGACCAATCATTATATCGTATGTATCTGTATTATCGTCAAATTCGTAATATAGAATAGATGTCTTATTTTGAGCAAGAGATACATCTATACCATATCCACCAAACCCATTAGAGTCCAGCGAATTACTAAACGTAATTTTTCTAACATTATCTGGCACAATACCTGCCTTATTAACATTACTTAATGTCAAGAAATCTTTATTAATTCCCATTGACGTAGAAACAGACTTCTTAGTTGCTGTACATGTGTAATTATATGTCTTATCTGTTTCACTTTTTGTTCTTCCAGGAAGATTTGATGAATATGTTTTATTACAATTTTCATCCTTAGAAGAAGTACATACACAATCAACTCCTTCGTCATCACAAACAAAGTCTATTCTTTGTTTTGCTTTAGAAGGATCAGTCTCATCTGGGTAATATAATCTAAATGAGAATGATAGATCTATATCATAGTGATAATTATTACTATCAACAATAGGAATAACTATATTAGCAGAATTAACTTTTTGTCTACTATACTTTTCGGTAGGATCATATTCTGCTGAATAATTAAGAGAAACATATCTAGTTTTGCCCGTAACTCTATCAACAAAACTACCAAGTGTTACATCATTATTAAGTTTTTGAACAACACTATATGACTCAATCCAAGAACTTCCATCACTTGGTGAATTTCCCATAATACAATTATCATAATAACCTCTTGCATACTTAACTACCCAAGTGGCATTATCATAAGCATTTTCATTTTGTTTATAAACCATGATATAACCCAAATCATTAATATCATATGATTTATTAAACTCTAACCTAGCACAAGCATATGGCTCACTTTCATCAAACTGATTACTATACATATTAAAATCTTCATATGTACATGCTGAAACAGCACTTACTCCTATTTCAATCATATCTTGCTCAATTGCTTTAGTAATTACTGCTTGAGAAATCAAAAGATTTGATTTCTTCTTAGCAGCATTATTGGCATTTTGAACTTGTAATAGAAGAACAAATAATAAGCTCATTACAAATGAAATAATTATTACACTTACTAATACTTCAATAATAGTCATACCAGATTGATTATAATTTCTTTTCATATTATTTGTCCTTTCTATTTACCATATAAAATAAATGGATCTTTAACAGTTCCTGCACCACCTGAAATTGGAGCATCAATTTTTATAGATATAACTGGTCTTAACCAATAAGAACTATTTGTGTTCCAATAATCAATACCTAAACTATATTCGCGATTATCAAGAGTTAAATGTCCATAAATAGAACCACTTGATGAACCATAACGGTAAGGATTCATTAAAAAATACGTTGATGAGTCACTCAAATAATTCTTAGTAGAGGCTCCAACAGCAAAATATTCTTGCCCAGTAAGCATACCAACAGGATATTTAAGCAAATGATTACCTAGATTATCACTATCCTTATAACTATAGGCATATTGAGTATCACACGCAGTAAACTGACTAAACTTCTTCTCATTATTAGCACCATAGTAAAATTTATCTGAATTTTGTGGAGAATAAATATCATTCGAACCATTATAGTAGAAATAACTATTAGTAAAACTATTATACCAAGTATATTCTGAATTGCTATATGAATAAACATTAGGTGAAAAGTCATTACAATAAACAGCCTTTGTATCAAGTATTTCGTCATAATGAGAAAAATATTTTTCAAACCATTTATCAATAGTTGCTTTTGCATTTGAATCCTTTGTTCTTTGTTCAACCGAACCAAATGTATAATTAAATAAATTTGGAGGAATAGACTCAGGAGAGTCACTATTACTGTAAATTATTCTGTAGTATGAAGCTCCAGTACCACTACTAGACATACCAAAAATAAATGTATAACCATTATCACAATAAAGATTAGTAACACCTGCATCAGACGCAACTAATTTACCAGTACAATAATATCTATTTTTAAACATTTTACTTTGTGTTTGAGCATCGGTCATAGAATATATTACACTAGTTTCCGCTGGCAAGTAATATTGTCCTTTTTCACTATCATATCTTATTTCTGATGAAAACTGACTTTTATATTTTGTCATGCTGTTAGGATCAAAAGGTTGTGTAAATGAGTCATAATTATATTTTATAATTAGTTTACCACCAGTAGATTGGGTTGTTATAGAACCATTTAATCGAGCAATTTCATTACCACACTCAGTTTTAGACGAATCCATGCAAAAATATTTTAAACCTTGAGACGAAATCATTTTAATTAAGTCTTTATAATCATTTGTTAAGTAATCATCAAATAATACCCTAACGGCAGTATCATCTAATGAAAAAACTCCATTCGTATTTTTATAACCTTTGGATAAATATACATATTCGCCAAGTTTTAAAGGAGCAGATGCAGAATTAGCATACATACTACCAGTATATTTATAAATATTGAACGATCTTATAAATGACCAATAATCCAATGGTGCTTCTATTCTTTTACTATCTCTATAATATGTATATCCAGCACCTGCAATACCAGTAGCATGAGAAAAAGCATAACTTGCTTTATTTATAGATTTATTTGTAACATCACATCCCGTGTTAGAATCGTATAAACCAGTATATATAGCTTTAAATCCTGTTGAAGATCCAAAATTACTCATTAATTGGAAGCATGGTTGACCAACAACTTTTGGTTCACCATTAACTTTGCTTTCTGTATAAACATAATAGTTTCCTAATGGTTTATTGCTATTTTTTCCATCATAATAATAAGTTGTAACACCATCAACAACAGTTTCTTTTAAATTATCAAGTACTCCTGAATTACATTTCATAATACCATCAAGAGTATTATCACCACACCAAACAGCATAAAGTGTTCTATTATTATCTGTTGCTTTTACACTTGTATTAGCATAATAACAAAGAACTTCAGTTGCAGTACCATTATTTGTACTCTCAACGCAAGTATTTAATTCATCAGCTGTAAGACCTGACTTAGTTGACCAACCAATAATTGTTTTACCACCAAATTCCTCTAAATCTGTAAATAATCCAGTGCTAACTGTAAATGACTCACCATTGAAGACATCTCCACCTGAGAACGCTTCTCCTCTTTCTCCTTCTTTAGGATAGAAGAATACTGGATAAGAGCCTTCCTTTTTACTTACGTCTGTCATAGATACAGATGAGTGAGAGGCTTCTTTAGTTAAAAGTAACTCCAAATCAGTAGTATTAAAACCAGCTGGATAAACAAATGGTTTTTCATATTTAATAATAAGTTTGTCATTATTTTCATTACTATCAAGTGTATTTACATAATTAATAGATGATGCATCAAATGCAGCATTTAAAGCTTCTTTAGCCATACCTTGGCTCTTTTGTAATCTATTAGTATTTATATAATACATTTTTTCAATTCCATATGTAGCAATTGCATTAAACAATGGATCATTCTTGATAATTTTTGCTTTTTCTTTTAAAGAAGGATTAGCATTTAATTCTTCTTCTGTATATGATGCAATAGTTTTATATTCATCATATGAGCAAACTATAAAGCTAGCTGTTTTACCGCCAGAATCATACTTGTTTATATAATTTGCATAAGAAAGTTTCTTGCCAGTATAATCATATGCCTTACATATTGGGTTTAATCCAGTATCACTAGTTGAATATGCACTAGCATAATATCTAAATGATTCTTTAAATTGAGATGTTGCAGCTGTAGCATAAGTTGCATCAATTAAACTTTTTACATAATAAGTTTTATATATTGTTTCTATTGAATCATGATTATTTCTTTCTTTTGATTTATTAACTAAATATGCAAAAGAAGAATAAAGTGACATCAAAGTAACTGTTAATAATAAAACTACAATTAATGTTTCAATTAAAACAAATCCATTTTTCTTTCTCATATCTATGCCCCCGTTGTAAATAAATATGGTAATGTAGCTGTTCCATTTCCAGAGTCCGCTCTACCATTTAATACCGTATTACCTTTATTAACAGTTAATACAACTACAAATCTAGGAGGATACTCTCCATTACTACTTCTACATGCATAATTGCTATTATCTTGGCAATCTCCTAGAATATCATTTGTTACATAGTAGCAATAATCAACAAAGTTTTGTCCAATTATACCTGAATATAAATGTCCATAACTTAAATCATTACCATTATTATTGCTGAAGTCCATAATGCCCCCATTTGAAGAGGCACCAGTTGAATGACAAATTCTATTTACTTCAGCTGGATTAGTACCACTATTAGCATCAGTTGGTCCAAGGAATTCTAAATATTCTCTTTTATAAACCGAAAAACCAGGTCTTGTACTATCAAAATATGTTCCTGTATTCCAGAATACAAACTTATCTCCTTGATCCATAATTGCATCAACAATATTATCATTTAAACTTAATATTTCATTTAAGTCATCATCATTTAAAAATCTAATATCCGTTATACCACCACCAGCAGTATATGGAAATGCATATTTATACGCAGTTTTAGCAGTTTCATCCGCTTCTACTGAAGACCAATATTTTCTAGATGAATAATATATATGACTATTTAAAACTCTATTAATATTTTTTAAATTTGGACTATATGTATTAGTATTTAAATTAGTATTATCTGTAATAGGTGCATAAGCTCCACCACTTTCAAGTGCAAGTGAATTAACTAAAGGTTGATATTTTTGAGCAGTTGAATCAGATACAAAATAATATAACGAGTTTTCGTACTTACCTTGTTCTTTATCTATTAAATCTCCACCTTCTATTTTAAATAGAATCCATCTAGCATCTGGACTAATTGGAGAATCATAAACTTTAACTCCTGATAAAGCATCTGCTCCTTCAGGATCAATTGTATCGAAAATTACATAATCTCCTAAAGCAAGATCTGTAACATAAGTATTATTATATTTTGATAAATCTTCCTTTGCTAAGTCGGCAACTCTATCAAGTAATAATTTATTTTGAATAAAGTTAGCCATATATGCTAAGAATAAAGTAAGGAAACATAATAAAAACGCATACAAAATTGATGTAGCAATAAATCCGTTTTTATCCTTCATTCTATATCACACCTATTCTATATAACATTATAAATTAATAAGTATAATATAACAATACGATTAGCAACAAAAAAAGCATAATTACTTATGCTTTTTAAATAAATCTTTGTAAACATCTTCAAATGTTTCAACACATACTATTTCAACTTGTTCCTTAACATTTTCAGGAACTTGTATTAAATCACTTCTATTATCTTCAGGAATAAAAACTTTCTTATAATTGTTATTGTAAGCACCAATTATTTTTTCTTTAATTCCACCTACTTTTAAGATATCTCCGTGTAAATCAATTTCACCTGTAAATGCAACATCTGCACCTATTTCTTTATCAAGTAAAAGTGAAAGTATTGCACTTGCAAGTGCCATTCCTCCAGATGTACCTGATTTTTTTATTGAGTAAACAAGTGAATTAATATGAATATTCTTAGACATGATTGTTTCTTGTTTAAGTCCAAATGTTTTAGCATTTCTAATTAAATAGTTAAGTGCAACTCTTGCAGACTCTTCAACTGAAGAAACAACATTACCTGTCATAATTAGTTTACCGTTCCCTGGTAAGTCAATTGCTTCAAAGTTAATAATAACACCACCATAAGGAGTAACTCCTAATGTAGAAGCAATACCTGGATGTATTTTCTTAACCATTGAATAACTATATTTAATTGGTCCAAGTATTTCTCCAACTAAATCAACAGTTAAAGTTTTACCTTGTTTATCATTAACAAGCATATTTCTAACTATCTTCTTTAGTGTTCTATCCAAGTTACGTACTCCTGATTCTTTAGTATATCCATCAATTACTAATCTTAATGCATCATCAGTAAGTTTAATTTTCTTCATATTATATTCTTCAAATATATTAGGAAGTAAATATTTCTTAGCTATATCTATTTTTTCCTCTTCTGTATATGAAGATACTTCAATAACTTCAAGTCTATCTCTTAACATAGGAGGAATATCTTTAAGATCATTAGCAGTTAATATAAACATTACTTTTGATAAATCAAAAGGTTCTTCAATATAGAAATCTACAAAACTAGTATTTTGTTTAGGATCCAAGATATCAAGTAATACAGCTGCAGGGTCTCCTTGATAATCTTTAACCATCTTATCAACTTCATCAATTAAGATAACTGGGTTTGAGTATCCACATTTCTTAATACCTTGCATAATTACACCAGGACTAGAGCCTAAGTAAGTTCGTTTGTGTCCAGTTAACTCAGTTGAGTCATTAAGTCCACCCACGCTTATCTTTAAGAATTCTCTATTTAATGCATTTGCAATAGATGCACCAAGTGTTGTTTTACCAGTTCCTGGAGGACCTACTAAACAAATAATTGGAGAACTAAGTTTACTACTTTGTTTCTTAATTGCAATAAATTCTATAATTCTTTGTTTAACTTCTTCAAGTCCATAGTGACTAGCATCTAATGCTTTTCTAATTCTTTTTAAATCAGTTTCATCTTTAGAACAATTATTCCAAGGTAGACTTATTACAGTATCAAGATAGTTTCTAATAACAGATGAATCTGGATTAGTTTCACTTGTAAATGAATACTTCTTAACTTCATTTAAAAGTTTAGTTCTACTCTTTTCACTTATTTCAAGATTATTAATTTTTTCTTCATATAATAAAACTTCTTCATTCTTATCTAGAGAAACACCTATTTCTTTAGATAATTTAGAAATTTTCTGTTTAATAATATAATCTCTTTGTTCTTTTTCAAATGAATCTCTTAAATCATCATCAATCTTGTTTAAAAGTTCAGTTGCTCTTAATTCATTATAAACATCTTTGATTAAATCTTCTGCTCTTTGATTATAATCAAACTCTTCCATGTATTTTTTCTTTTTTTCTAAATCTAAATCACAAAGATTAGTAACTAAATCAGTAATATAATCTAGATCATTACTATTATCGATTAAAGATTCAATTGAATTACTTGCTCCTGGAGTTTCTTCCATATATTTATGAGCAAATTCTTTTATTTTTTTAGTATTAGCTTCTTCTTCAACAGTTGGAGGATAACTAATATAAATTCTTTTTACATTAGCAAATAAATTATCATCTTCATAAAAATATTCTTTTACTTTAACTCTATTAAGTCCTGATAAAATAACTCTTAAATTACCATTTGATAAAAGCATTTTTCTTGTAATCTTTGCAATAACACCAACTTCAGATAAATTAGAAACATTTTTATCAGTTATGGCTTCATCACTAAAAATAACAAGAATTTTTTTGTTGTATTCTTCACACGCTTTATCTACGACTTCCTTAGAAGTATCCATAGTTAAATCAAGTTTAAGATCTTGATAAGGAAGCAAAACATGTTTACTTAAAATTAGAACCGGTAACTTTTCAGTCATTACATCTTCCTCCTTCAATTGAGGTTTATTATATGTACAACTTTAAGTTTTGTAAAGAAAAAAATACACAAACGTGTATTTTTATTTTTCTTCCTTTTTACTTATTAATTTTAAAACTTCTTTTGCATCGTCATAAATAGTTTTTAATGACTCTTTTTTATTAAGTTTATTAATGATATTTGATAACCTCTTTGAACAATCTACATCAGTATACCAATCTTTTTCTTTTATATCATTTGATACATAAGATAGATTAGTTGAATATAATTTATCAAATAATCCTTCTTCATAAGCTTTAATAAATTTATCAGGTCCTTCTGTTAAAAGAGCAAACGTAGAAACTAAATATACTTTATTTGCACCCTTTTCTTTAAGGAAAGCTGCAGTTTCAATCATTGATGAACCACTGGCAATCATATCATCAACTACTAAGCAGTTCATACCTTTAACATCTCTACCTAAATAAACATGTTCAACAATTGGATTTTTACCATTTACAACTTTAGATAAATCACGTCTTTTATAAAAAACTCCAACATCTGTTCCAAGTATATCAGCATAATATCTTGCTCTTTCCATAGCTCCCATATCAGGACTAATTACAAGCATATTATTTAATTCTTCTGTTTTTATAATAGAAGTCAAAATATCATGAGCAACATAGAAGTTTTCAAAAGGTAAATTAGGAATTGAATTGCATACATTTGGATCATGTGCATCAAATGTAATAATATGATCTACTCCTAATCTTTCTAATTCTTGAAGTGCAACAGCACAATCAAGAGATTCTTTACCTTTTCTCTTATGTTGTCTTGCTTCATATAAAAGAGGCATTATTAAAGTTATTTTAGATGCATATCCACTTATAGCAGATATTACTCTTTTAATATCTTGGAAATGTTCATCTGGAGACATATGATGAGTAAAACCATGCATTTCATAAGTAATATCATAATTACCTACATCACTTAGAATATATATTTCTTTATCTCTTACAGTTCCATTTATTTTAATCTTACCTTCACCATTATTAAAACGATCTCTAGTAATAGGAATAATAAAACTCTTATCCGTTTTATGTATCTTCATTAGATGTTTATCTACTTTATCACCGAATTCTTGAATATTATCAAGAACTATTAATTTTAAATTTTCCATACCTTACCTACTTATTATTTTTATACTCAAATAATACAGAAGGTCTATGTCCTTCTCCTGTTTTCATTTTATCAGTTTTACGTACTTTATCTTTAATAATTCTTCTAAAAGCAGGATCAAGTAATTTCTTACCTAATATTACTTCATATACTTTTTGAAGTTCTCCTAAAGTAAAATACCTAGGCATCATATTAAATACAATATCTGTATATTCAAGTTTATTTTTTAAACGTTCTAGACCAGAAAGAATTACAAGTGGATGGTCAAAAGCAATAGATTTATTCTCTACAATTTCAAACGAATATCTATCTGTTGTTTTTTCTTTTAACACCTTTTTAATACTAAATTTTAAAGTATCTACACCATTATCTAAAACAACAGTAACTAAATTATTCTTTTCTTCATATAAAGTTATATCAAACCATGAAGCATTTTTATTTAAATGTTCAGTTAACATATTCTTATCAATTAAAGACATATATGAAGTAGATACAATACGCATTCTTGGATCTCTATTTGGATTACCAAATGTATATAATTGTTCTAAATAAATATTATCTAAATTAGTTTCTCTTTTTAAAATACGTTTAGGTGCTTCATCTAAGTCCTCATCATAACCAACAAATCCTCCAGGTAAACACCACATATCTTTAAATGGATAATTATCTCTTTTAACAAGTAATACACTCATACTTTTTTCATCAGTTTTACGATAATTAGTTGAATCTGTACTAGATACACTTAACACTAAAATATCAGTTGTTAAAGATAATTTTTTAAATTCATTAGGATTATAATCCTTTAAAAATTCTTCTTCACTTTTATATTCTTTCATAGTTACACCTCACTTTGATTATAACATAGAAAATTTCTTATTAACATTATGTTATTAATTTAATATTTTTAACAATTCTTCTTCAATTCTATTAATAATTAATTCTTTATTATCTTTTCTTTCTTCATACTTAGTATTCATTTTTATTTCATGATAAGTATCTTTTTCTTTTTCATAGATAGCAACATAGATAGTGTTATCATCTCCATATGGATTAGCTGGATCAAGTACACCCATTTTACCAGTTACTCCTACTCCAATGTCAGAGTGAGCAAAGTCACTTATAGCTTTACTCATTTCTCTTGCTACTTCCATAGAGTAAACACTGAATTTATCTATTGTATTACTACTAACTCCCATTTTTATTTTATATTCATTAGAATATGTTACAGCACTAAATAATAATACTTCGCTTGCACCAGGTATATTAGTAATTGCATTTGCAACACCTCCTCCTGTACAAGATTCCATAGTAGCTATATATAATCCTTTTTCTTTTAATTTTTTTACAACATCTTTCATTTTAGTCTTCCTTTTCATATAAATTATTTTTTCTAATATATTCTAATACTCTTTTATCTAAGTATTCATTATCTAAATTATTTCTTATTTCTGTAGATGATATATCTAAAAATGGGAAATCATTAATAACAATAAAATTAGGAGTATTATATTTTTTAATGTATGAATCTATATCTATATTATTTCTATTCATAACTATTATTTTATAATTTAATAATTCTTCATAGTTTTTCCATTTATCAAAGTTAATTATATTATCTGCACCAATTATTAAATATAATTCATCATCATATTCACTCGTTAGTTCTCTCATTAGTTCATATGTATACTTAATATTATTATGTTTTTGATCAATGATAATATTATCACTTTCAAAAAACTTTAACATATCAATACGTTTTTTTATATCTACTAAATTGGTTTTATCCCAATAACCTGTTGTAGATACAATTAATACTTTATCTACAACTTGGTTATCTAATAAATAATTTACTAGTTTTATATGACCATTATGAACTGGATTAAAAGAACCAATATAAACTCCTAATCTCATGTTAATCACCTATTCTTCTGCTTTTACCTCACCATAATTAAATGAAGGCATAAGTTCTAATTTAAACTTATTAATCTTATGTTTTCTATCAATAATATTTTTAATATTTTCATCTTCGCATACACCAGTTCTTAGATAATTATCTAAAGTAGCATATGTAAATCCTAGATTATCTTCATCAGTTTTACCACATAAACCATCTGATGGAGTTTTATAAACTAATTCTCTTGGAAGTCCTAGTTCAATACCTAGTTGTTTAACTTCATCAACTGTTAATTGTGCAAGTGGAGATACATCTCCAGCTGAGTCTCCATATCTAGTTGAATAACCTACCCAATCTTCTGATAAATTACATGTATTAATTACTCTTCCATTTACTGTTTGACTTACGGCATATAAAGTAGTCATTCTAATTCTTGGAGGTAAATTAATAATTGTTTGCTCAGTTAGTTCTTCTTTACCAATTGTTTTTAATGCATCAATTATATTTTTCTTTTCTGCTTCTACAGCATCTTTAATATTAACTGTAATATTTTTAATATCTAAGAATTCTACTACTTTTTTAGAATCTCCAATATCAGCTTGTACTCCATTTGGCATCAATACACCTACAACTCTTTCTTTACCAAGAGCTTCTACCATTAAAGCTGCTGTAACTGTAGAATCTTTACCACCAGAAATACCAATTACTGCATTGCATCCATCCCCATTTTCTTTAAACCAATCTTGAATCCATTTAATTAAATCTTCTTTTACTTTTTTAACATCAAAATTATACATTTTTCTTATTCCTTTCCTTATTAAGTCTGATCCAATTTCTTAATCCGATTATTGCCATAATTAGATAAATTGTTTTCTTTGTAAGATATACTGTATCAAAATGAACTATATACATGATTACGGCAATTACATCTGTAATAATCCACCAGATATATTGTTCAGCATATCTATATAATTCTAGAATAGTTGCTACTATTCCAATTGCTACTGTTAAAGCATCTAGAAATGCTACAGTACCACCTACTGCTAATAATATTTTATAAGTAATAAGTGTAACAACTGCTACTACTCCAACACTTATTATACGTTGTTTTATAGTTAATTGTTTAGCTAAAGTTTTCTCAGGCATCTTTTTATCTCTATGCTTAGCCCAATTAATCCATGATGCAACATTCATTGGTAAGTAAAACAATACTTCTAAACAGAATGTTCCATATATCTTATAATACAATAAATATATAGCGTATACTACTGTATTTATAAGTCCAAATATAAAATTAGATACATTAGCTTTAGCACAGAAGAATATACAAATAATACCACATACTGCACTAATAAAATTTACTATTGTTAACCATAATGGATTAGAAGTACTTGCTGGATTAGCTATTGCTTTATATACTGCAAGTCCTGCTATAAATACCATTATTACTATCATTATAATTTCATACCATTTTAATTCTTTAAAACTATTTTTTAAATTCTTTATACTGTCTATTTTTTTATTAAATCTTAATTTTAAACCATCCATTGTTCTCTTTCTTCCTTCCTTCTCATTTTTCTTATCATCGTTCCACTTATTGGATAGTGTTTTCTTTTAACATCTACTAGTCTATGAGTTGCTTCTGGATATGCTCTAGAGAAGTATTCTCCATAGCTTTCTTCACTTGAATATACGGCATCTAAATATTCTCCAACTACATCTCTTACTAGTGGTGTTTCTGCATCCCAATCCTCTTTTCCATCTGGTAATTTACAATTAGTTACGTCTATAAAAACAGGTATAGCATTTGGATAATTACTTGCTAGTTCAATTACTTTTTCTTTTCTTTTTTCTACTGATAAATATTTGGAATGATTTTTCTTTAATATTTCTATTTCATCATTACCACCGAAGAATAATATTACATATACTTTTTCACATTCACTTGCAGCAGTTTCAACACAGTATCTATGTCCTTTATGAAACGGCATAAACTTGCCACCATAGAAACCTATCTTGTATTTCATGGTCTATACTTTCTTGCTCTTGCAAGTGCTAACTTACAATTTGAACTATTTATATACCCCTTACTTTCTAATTCATCTGCTTCATCTAATGTGAATTCCATGTATTTAATATATTCTCCTTCATCTAAATGTTGTTCATACTCTTTTTTACAGTTATAAGCTATAAAGATATGATTATACGCACTTGAACATCCTTCATCTTGATAGAATGCATCTACTTCAACTATACGCTCAGGAACTAATCCTGTTTCTTCTTTTAGTTCTCTTAAAGCTGCATCTTTAGGATCTTCATCTTTTTCTATGTAACCTGCAGGAAACCCTACACATACGCCTTTTTTAGTAAATACTCTTGGTTCAATTACTAGTAATAAGTTATCTCCTATATAAGGAACTATTATTACTGCAGAACCATCTTTAGATCCTTTTATTATTTGTTCTCTTTTTTGAACCATCCCATTATTAAGAGTATAGTTATAAGCTTTTACTTTAACGAAAGTTGGTTCTACTTCTTCTCTTTTAATAGGTTTATATTCTTCTATTATTTTATCTATTCTTTCTAACTTTTCTTTATTCATTTGTTCTTCTCCTTTCTTTATTTTTTTCTTTTATCTCAAATCTATTAGTTTCATAACTAAACTCAACATCTAGATTAGATACTTCTTTTACATAGTTTTCAAATTCTTTTATAAATTCTTTTGGAATATTATTTCCATAGAAATTTCTTAATAATTGAAGTGAGTGTTTTGCAAAGAAGAATGGACCATGATAATCATCTTCATTAACTTCACCATTTAGGAATCTATTACTAAATTCTTTATTTAATTCTTCTCTATTCCATAGTTCATACTGCATTGATTCATTCATTACATATTCATATATAGCTGTTTTAAATGCTTCTTCTTCAGACTCACCATATAGAAATACATCTACTATATCTCTGTCATAGTTTCCTTTAGAGATATAACCTAATCCTTCTAAATAGAATATTCCTAAATATGGATCTTTATCGATATAATCATATATATCTTGGTATTCAAGTAATGGAATTGGACCAATGCTATGTTCAACAACTTGAATAAAGTTTAGTAATCTATTTCTTATAGCAAATGTTTTTAATAGTTCATTATCTGTATAAGTATCTTTCTTATAAAGATTAGTTCTATTATTAGTTGATGAACAATAATTATATGTGTCTATTATCTTTGCTCTCATATATATTCACTCCTATTTAACTCTTTTTCTTGTTTTTTGAATTAAATCATTTTTGAAATTAACATATTCTTCTGTGCCATCTACATAGTATTCACTTGGCATGTTAGTTCTTTTAACTTCTGGATATAAAGTTTGCATTTGTTCGTTGCAATATGTTCTTTTTTCCATAATATCTGGATCATCGTATACTCTTTCTCCATTTACGAAGATTGGTTTTTGTAACTCTACTAAATCAAAATCATTAATAGTAGTTTGCTTTAAATAATCAGTTACAGATACAATATTTAAATCATGTTTTTGAATCTCTTTATCATATAGATCCATGATATCTGCAATTGCATATCCAGTTTCTTTATCATATGCTCTATAAAGTTTCTTATATCCTGGATTAACAATTTTAATAGTATCGTTACTTAATTTGATTTTTGGTTCCCAAGTACCATTTGTATTAAGTGCTACTTCTTTATAAACACATCCCATTCTTCCTTCTGGTTTAGAAATATTATCACCAACACCTAAACTATCGAACTTAGCTCCTTGATTAATTAATGTTTCAATTGTTTCTGCTGTAAGACCATTACTTAAGCAGATCTTTGCTTGTGGGAATCCAGCATTATCTAACATCTTTCTTGTTTCTTTAGATAAGTAAGCTAAATCTCCTGAGTCAATTCTTATTCCAATGTGATCAACTGGTAATCCATTTTCTTTCATGTATTCAAAAGTTTTAATAGCATTTGGAATACCACTTCTTAAGGTATCAATAGTGTCTACTAAAAGAATGCAATTATTTGGATAAGTTCTAGCATATGCTTTAAATGCTTCTAACTCACTTTCGTATGATTCAATCCAACTATGAGCTTGTGTTCCCATTCCTTTCATATTTAACATATCAGCAGCTAACATATTACTTGTTCCAACACATCCTGCCATGATTCCATATATAGATGCATCAATTGCTGCTTCGGTTCCATCTGCTCTTCTAGCACCAAATTCCATTACTCCAACACCTTTAGGAACTGCTTCAATAATTCTTCTTGCACCTGTTGCATGTTCCATGGCACCATTTACAATTGATAAAAGTGCAGTTTCAACAATTTGTGCTTCAATTAAAGGAGCTTTAACAGTTACAATTGGTTCATTTGGAAATACTGGAGTTCCATCTGGTACTGCATAGATATCTCCATGGAATTTAAAGTTTCTTAAGTATTCAATAAATTCTTCAGGATATCCTTTTCTTCTAAAATAATCTAATTCTTGTTCTCCGAATTTTAAATTTTCAATATAAGGAATTACTTTATCAAGTCCTGCCATGATAGCATATCCACCTTGATTTGGTACCTTTCTAAAGAAGATATCAAATACTGCTTCTTCATTTTCCTTATGGTTATTTAAATAACCATTTGCCATTGTGAATTCATATTCATCACTCATAAGTGTATAATTTCTACTTAGTCTTTCATGTCCATTAAATGTTATCATTATTTATTACCTCTTTTTCTTTCATATATTTTTACTCCATTTGCTGCCATATCTTTAAGTGCTTGAACTGTAACTTCTTCTGCATTATGTCCAGGAGCTTCAAATGTATCAATTGCGTCTTCATATACTCCAACTTCTACATCTCTATTAACTTGATCGAAGTAGTTTCTAGCAGTTATTGCTGCATTCTTAACACATACTTCTGATAAGCATCCAACGAATGCTAACTTTTCTAGATTTTCACATTCATTAAAGAAATCTAATACTTTAGGTGCCAACATAAAGTTTGTTGAATTCTTTTCAAAATCAACTGCATCTTCTGTATAAGGTTTTAATTCTTCAGTTACCTCTGTTTCAGCTGTACCTCTTAAGCAATGAGGTGGGAATGTTTTAAATTCAATACTATCTTCATCATGTGTATCTCTAACAAATACATTTAAACCATTTAAATCATTTTTATATTCTTCAAGTAATTATATTTGTCTTGGAATTACTCTTTTAATTGAAGGTGCTGCTAAAGTTCCTTCATCTACAAATCCTTTTACCATGTCTACTACGACTAACATATTTTTAATTTCTTTTAAGTTTTTTATTTTTTCTTCTCTTTTCATTTTTTCTTCCTTCTTTCTTATTATTTCTTTTGAGTTTTATTTCTCTTTTTTACGGCTTCATCTGTATTTTTTATTAAATCTAGTAGTATTGTATTATCAAATGTAATAGTAACTTGTTCATCTGTACCATATTCTTCATCACTGTGTTCTTTAAAATCTACTTTAATACCTTCTTCTTCAAGGAATAGTTTCATTACTGTTCCTTTAAAAGTTCTATTTGCTATAAAGTCAGGTTCTATTCTTTCTCTATTAGTAAATCCTAAATTATAATTTAGAAATATCTTTCCATAATGATTATTGAATTCAGCATAAGTGTCATTATAGATTTTTATTTCTCTTGGAGTTCCAACTAACTCTTTCTTTTGTAATAATGTTTCAGTTTCGTACTCTTCAGTGAAAAAGTTATAGCTTTTTATTGCTTCTAAAACTAATAATTTATATGGTCTTAAAAGTGCTTTACTATTTTCATAAGATTTTCTATAAGATTCTTCAAATGCAAACTCTGATGCTTTTTTAATTTCTTGTTTGAATTCCTCTGTCATAACTATTCCTTCTTTCTCTTATTATCATTTTGTTAATATCAAATATTAAATAAAAAATTAGATGCCTTTGCTTCTTGTTTTTTGATTAACTGGTTCAAGTTCTACAATTGTTTTAATATGATCAAAATAGTCTTGTCTTGGTAAGTATTCTCTATGAGTTCCAAAACTTACATTTTTAATATCATAATCAGCTGATAAGTAACTATTAAATATTTCTAATAATTCAATATTATCTATTTCTCCTTCTACCTTTAAATTCATTCCAGCAATATTCAAAGTGTTAGAAGTTTTAATTACTACTCTTTTATTATTGCTATCATCTCTTGCATAACTTAGTTTTGCATTTACTTTGATTCCTTTCGATTCTTCATAATACTTTTTAATAATTTTAATTGTTTGTTCATCTGTAAATTCTAATTTCATTTTCCTGTCTCCTTTTTGTTTTTAACATTTTGTTATAATCAAACCTATAAATGAATCAGATGTTTTCCTCATCTGTTATTAACATTTTATTAATAACATAGAAAAAAGTCAACTACTTTTTTAAAAAATTTGTAATTTTTTTAAAAAAATAAAAAAACATACCCCTGGTATGTTCTTTAAAGTGTTTAATTACCTATTAACTTAATAAGATATACATTAATAGAATAACAATTATTTGAGCAGAATTTATCTCAAAATGTTGAGAACTAATGAAGTCATAAATAGCATATCCAATGCCCAAAACAACTAAAATGGCAACTATCCACTTAATTATCTTCATAAACACCACTCCTTTGTTACTTGTACTATAGCACACAAAAGAGAAAAAATAAACATTTTTTTGAAAAATGTTTATTATCTTGTAAATTTTCCGCCAAGTTGTTCATTAATTTGACTATATAAGTTAACTCTAGCTAGCTTATTTTTTAAATTTATATCTAAAAAGTATAGTTTATCCATATATTCTCTATACATTTCATTATCTAAGAAACGTTTATATTTTATTTCTAATTGGGCTTTTAAATGAGCTACTTCGTCTAAAAGGATAATATAATCTCCTCCATCAGCAGTATCATCATCTTGAGTTAAATAATTAAATACTATTTTTACTAAACTACCAAATTGTTTTCTTAGTTTAGTAAGACATATATTCTTTATTATATCTTGATCATAGAATCTTGCTTCACTTACATGAATATATGCACTACCCTTTAATTTTGGATGCATAACCATTCCATCTAAGTCATATTCCATATAATTAATATCATATACATTTTTATTTTTTAAAACTATATAACTCATACTTTTACCCCCAATATAAATTATTTATTTAAGTCTGGTCTTCTCTCCTCAGTTCTTTTTATTCTTTCACTCAATCTCCATTTACTGATGTTTTCATGATGCCCACTTAATAAAACATCAGGAACATCTAAACCTCTAAACACTGGAGGTCTAGTATATGTTGGATAATCTAGTAAATCACCTGTAAATGATTCATCACTTAAAGAGTCTTTTGTAATAACTCCATCTACAAGTCTAGCAACTGCATCTGTTATTACCATAGCTGGTATTTCTCCACCTGTTAAAACAAAGTCTCCAATAGATATTTCACCATCTATAAAGTTAGTAATTCTTTCATCTATTCCTTCATAATGACCACATACTAAAATAATATGTTTTTCATGGCTTAAGTCATATGCCATATTTTGATTAAAAGTCTTACCAGCAGGTGTCATTAAATAAACTTTAGAATCCTCAGTCTTAACAGACTCAATAGCATCCACAACTATATCTACTCTCATAACCATTCCTGCTCCTCCGCCATATGGAGTATCATCTACTTGATGGTTATTTAAAGTAGAAAAATCTCTAATATTAATTACTTCTATTTCTATTATTCCTTTATCAATTGCTCTTTTAATAATGGATTCATTTTTAAAATTATCAAATAGATTAGGAAATAATGTTAATATACTTATCTTCATAATACTAATCCCTTTGTTTCACTTATTACATAAACACGTCTTTCTTCTAAACTAACATGATCAATGTAATTAGCATTAAGAGGAATATAATAAATTTTATTGTTATATTTAACTTCTAGTAATGGATTAATTCCAGTTGTATAGTCTTCTATAACACCTATTTCTTCTCCATCACATATAACACTCATATCAAATAAATCACTTAATAAGTAATCATCTTCACCTAAACCAAGAGAAGGTCTATCAACATATATATCGGCACCCTTTAGAACTTCAACACGATTTATATCATCAATTCCTTCAAATTGAAGTAAATCAAATTGTTTAAAAGTACTATAATGTTTGATAATATAACCTCTTCCATTTATATAAACTGTTTTACCAGGTTTAAAAACTTCTTTTTTAAGTTCAAAATCACTTATTACTTTTACTTCACCTTTTAGACCACGAGTGTTTACTAATTTTCCAACAAATACTTCATCCATAACTAACCTCTCAATGTTTTGCTTTTTATTATAATTCTTTTATTATTTGATATCAAGGATATTATCACACATAAGCGCGTCATATCCGTTCTTTTTCTTATCAAATTGTTCTTGAGTCTTTACTCCATATCCTACTAAGAAATAATCTTCTTTTAATTTTTTAGCTTGTTTTTCACTTACTAATAAAGCATCTATACAAACATAATCAAAATCATGGAAGAAAATAAAATTATAATAATTCTTCTTATTAATTACATGGCCAATTATTATATCCTTATTCTTTTTATGAATATATTTTAATTGACTAGTATTATTAGACTGAATTGCAAATAATCCAGGATAATCTTTCATTAAATTTAAAATATAATTTTCTACTCCATGTTTTCTTGCAGAACACTTTATATTAATAATAACTGGTACTCTACCATTTATTACTAATAATGCTTCATCTAAAGTAGGTATTTTATATTTAGATATATAATCTAAATCATCTCTTTTTACCTTAGCTATTTTTTGATCTACATGTAATAGTCTTTCTAATGTATTGTCACTAAAAAGAACTAATGAACCATCTTTAAGCATTTTTACATCTAACGAAATAATAAAGTCTTTTTTCAAGGCTTTAACTATTGCTTCAAGAGAGTTTTCATATATTTTTTTATTATCATAAACGCCTAAATGAGCGATTTTCTTATTCTTTAAAAATGTTAATTTTTTCATATAATCATCACAAATAAATTATAGCAAATAAAAATAATTAAGAGAATAAAAAAACTTCTAAATAGAAGTTCTTAATTGTTTTTCTTAAAAATAGTAGTAATTAGTATTCCAAGTGCTATAGACATAGTTGCAATAAATACTGTTAATGTAATAGCTACTACTGCACTTAATCCATGAGATGTACCAGTCTTAGGCATATTACCTATTCCTTCAGTAACAACTTTTGTAACTGTAGTTGTAATAGTTTCTTCTACTTTTGTTACATCAGTTTCACTAGTTCCTTTTCCTTCTGTAAATACTAGAGTTGAACTACCAACATCCAAGGAAACTATATTATCTACATAAGTAATATTATTAAAACTAATTGCATTATCATGGCCATCATAATCGCCATTATTAACTATATCAAAAGCAGCAAGTAAATATTCAGTATTAGTAAGTAAATTATTTCTCTTAGCTACAAAAGTATAAGTTTTATCTTTATTATCTATTACTTCAAAATAATTAGATACAAAATTATTTAATACTAGTTTTTCAGTTGCAACCTTAAAACTAACTGATTTTACTCCATCACTAGAAGTAATAGTTTTAGCAGTACAACTTGTACTTTCACCTGTATTTATAAAATTTTTATTACATTGAATAGTAACTGTCCCAGCTTTATAAGGAAACATATCACAGTTGTATCCATTCGATGACTTATTAACTTTAAATAAATATGTATCTTTATGAGCAGGATTATCATAACTATTAATTAGAAATGATGATCTATCATAATTACTAGATGAATAATCTGATAAATAACAACTAATGCCATTAAGTATTACTCCCTTACCTCCTGTTATATAATAGTTTCCTTCTTTATTAATAGGATAACTATCAAGAGAATAAGAGCTATATATATAGCCAGTTGCAACAATTAACATTAAAAGAAATATGTAGATTACATTCTTCTTCATACCATTCACCTATTCTAGACTAATTATACACTAGAAAACTCACAAAAAAAAGCAAGAAATTATTTCTTGCTAAATTCATAAAGAATAATACTTGTAGCAATTGCTACATTTAAACTTTCGCAAGCCTCATTCATAGGAATATATATGGCATCACTTGCATATTCAGCAATTTTACTTTTAACACCATTTCCTTCATTACCCATGATAATTGCATATGGTTTATCTACATTTATTTTAGATACATCACTACCATTTACTACATTAGTAGTATATATCTTATATTTATCTTTTAATTTAGGTAATTCTTCGAATAAATCTTTTTCAACTATATTTATATGAAATACCATTCCTTCACTTGCTCTTAATACTTTACTATTTAAATAATCAACAGTATCTTCACTAGTAATAATATTATCTATTCCAAATGCAACTGCACTTCTAATAATAGTACCTAAATTACCAGGATCTTGTATTCCATCAAGTATTAAAATATTACCTTTTATTTCTTCTTCACTTGGTTTCTTACATATAGCTAATACATTAGGTAAAGTATTTAAACTAGATAGTTTTCTCATAACTGCTTCACTTACTTTAGTATAACTATCATCTAAAGAAAATATATCAATAGCACTCGTTTTCTTTAAAGCTTCTTCAACTAGATGTTCACCTTCAACAATAAATAATCCAGCCTCATCTCTATACTTTTTAGAATTAAGTTTAGCATATTCTTTAATTCTTTCATTATTAACTGATTCAATCATGAGTTTAATTCCTTTCTAGCAGCTTTATAATCTTTAAAATGTTTACCTACTTCTTCCCAGAAAGCTTTTGAGTGATCCATATGATCAAAGTGACTTAATTCATGACATATAACATAGTCAATTAAATCAACTCTCTTATGTATTAAAAGAGTATTTAAAGTAACACTCATACTACTCTTATTACATACTCCCCATCTTGTTTTCATCTTTCTAGTTCTTAATTTAAACTTAGGAAGATTTTTAAACTCAGGTAAGTATATATCCATTCTTTCTTGGAAATATTTTAAAGCATGTTTTTCTAATGATTCATTTACCTTATCAACACTTGGACCATAAGCCACTTTCTCATCAAAATGTACTCTTGTATCATATTGATACTTTAATGTATAACCTAAGAATAAAACTTTATCATCATCTGCATGACGATTAGCTTCCTTACGAGCCATCTTACTTAAAGACTTCTCGTTTTCTCTTAAAAGTCTTTCTATTTCTCTTTTAGGAACAAGTCTATTACAAGATATAACTAAATCATTACCTTTTATCTTAAATATGATATTCTTTATTTTCTTTCTTTCAATAACAATGTTGTACCATCTTCCATCAAGTTCCATATATTATCCTCTGAAAGTTTCATACCAACTCTTTAATTTACTAGCTGTAAATTTACCTGCTGAAGTAAGTGCAGATTTAACAAAATCCCAAGTAATACTTACACTTCCTTTTAAAAGTGCAAAATCACTTTTTAAGTTTTCATATAACTCAGGTTGATTATCTCTAACATAATCACAAATTTCTAAATACTTAGCGACTAATTTTAATTTAGCATCATTGTATTTACTATTAATAACATCTTTATAACCAGGCCATTTTTCATCTATCTTACCATCTACTAATAAAGTATAGTAAATTACTTTAGCTTTAGCACTTGATGATAATTCTTTAAATGTATGGCCTTTAATAGTTCCATCATAGAATATAAAGTCTACTAAAGTACAAAAACTTGTTTTTGCCTTTTCTTTATTAGATTCATTTAACACATATGTATCAATAGTTTCTTTTGTCTTCTTAGCATAATCAACTATAATTTCATCAATATTTTTATTTTCTTGAATAGTTGTAACTGTTGTACGTGTAGTAACTTCTTCTTTTTTCTCATTTTTAACTGGAGTATTAGAATTAGTACTTACAGTAGTAACTTCCTTTTCAATAACTATATTATCTTTATTTTCTTTACTAGTAATAAGTACTTCTATACTATCTGGTTTTTCAACGTCTTTACTATAAGTTATATAAATATAATCTCCTTCATTATATTTATCTTTTACAGATACAGTATATTTTTTATCTGATTCTTCATCTTCTACTAGTAGAAAATCATCATAGCTTTCTAATACTTTAGCAAACAAAGTCTTTTTAGTTTCTTCTGCTTTACTCTTATCATGATTATTAATTAATACTATAGCAAGAGCAAAAACTAATAATACTACAAATACAGATAATGCTTTAATAGCAAGTATTAAGTTCTTTTCTTTTTTCATTATTCATCACCTTTATTCTTAAATTGTATAACAATAGGTGTTCCTTCTAAATCTATATTAGCTCTTATTTGATTTTCTAAATATCTCTTATAACTAAAATGTACCAATCCTTTACTATTTACGTTAAAAGTAAATCTTGGAGGACATATGTCAGTTTGAGTTACAAAGTATATTTTAAGTCTTCTCTTCTTATAACTTGGAGCCATATGAAGAGCATAAGCATCATTAACAATATCATTTAAAGTACTAGTTTTAACTTCTTTAGTATATGATTCATAAGCTTTAATAATAGCTTCCATTAGATCATTTATCTTAGTTCTTTCTTTAGCACTTAAGAATACTGTTCTAACATATGGAATAAATTGGAATTCTTTCTCTATCTTTTGTTTCCATTCTTTTAAAGCTTGATCTTTATTCTTAACAGTATCCCATTTATTAACAACAAGTACTATTGCTTTATTATTTTCTAAAGCAACTTGTACGATATGTTTATCTTGTTCAATTATTCCAACAGATGCATCTATTAGAACACAACAAACGTCACTTCTTTCAATTGCTCTAAGTCCTCTTATAATAGAATACTTTTCTAAGTCTTCATATATTTTTCCACGTTTTCTCATACCTGCTGTATCAACAACAACATAGTCTTGTTTATTATAAGTAAACTTAGAATCTGTAGCATCTCTTGTAGTACCTTCTACATCACTTACAATTTGTCTTTCTTCACCAAGAATAGCGTTTACAAGTGAAGACTTACCAACGTTTGGTCTACCAATAAGCGAGAATCTACATACTTCATCTCTTGGTTCTGTAGTATAAGGACCAAAATCTTCAGTAATCATATCAAGTAATTCATCAATATGTCTTTTATGTTCTACTGAAATAGTAACCATATGTTCAAATCCTAATTCATAGAAATTATATATATTATCTTCTCTTTCAGGATTATCTATTTTATTAATAGCAACTATTACCTTTTTATCAGTTCTTAAAAGCATATTACGAACAGCAAAGTCATTTTGAGTTAGATCTTCTTTACCATCAACTACAAATACTATTACATCAGCTTCATCAATAGCAAGTTGAGCTTGCATTTTAATGTTAGTATTAAAGTCTGCATGTTCTAAATCTATACCACCTGTATCAATAACATTGAATGATTTATCTTTATGGTAACAAATACCATATAATCTATCACGAGTGGTACCAGCTACATCAGAAATAATAGCTTTATTTTGCATAACCATTCTATTAAATAAAGAAGATTTTCCAGTGTTAGGTCTTCCAACTAAACAAACAGTTTTTCTCATAATCTTCACCCCTTTACAAAGTCAATTTATAATAACATAAAAGAGCCTAAATATCAACATTTAGACCCTTTTTAAGCATGTTTAAGAAAGTTATACTATTTCAATATTTCAGCCTTAGAAGCAGCACCCTTTTTGTTACAATTAATTCTATCAAATGTAGCATATAAACGATTATTCTTTAAATAAACGTAAACAACACAACTATTAATAGATTTATTATCAACTGGATTAACTACACTTTTATTTTCTTCATCATCATAATCAATTTCACGAGCATCAGCTAATTCTTGTACAGTAAATGCTTTAGCTGGATAATTATGATTTGAATCTTTTGTTGCTTTAGCATTTACAGTCTTATTACCATCACTATCTTTGCTAATACTTACCCAATAATAACCAACTGTTGCTGAATCATTAAGATTTTGAAGACTCTTCTTGACTGTATCACTAGTATATGTAATAGCAGCATTTTCTATTATCTCTATTTTTGTTTGATAACTCTTTTCCTTAACATTCTTAGATACACCTAATATATTTGGTACTGCAAGTGTAATTAATAATCCTAAAATAACTAAAACAGCAAGTAATTCTACTAATGTAAAACCTTTATTTTTCATACTATCACCTACCATAATATTAACACAAAAAAAGATAATATGAACTATTATCTTTATTTATTTAAATAATTTGACAATATGCCATATACATCTTCTCTACCTTTTTTAGTTACACTTGAAAATAATACAAACTTATCATCAGGTAGTAGTTTTAATGTATCTTTTAATATTTTTTCTTGTTTATCTCTAACAGATGGTTTTACTTTATCAAATTTAGTTGCAACTACAACAGTTGGTATTTCATAATATTTTAAGAAATTATACATTAAGCAATCATTTTCATCAGGTTTATGTCTAAAATCAACAAGTAAGAATACACATTTTAAATTTGATCTAGTTTTAATATATTCTTCTATCATTAAACCAAACTTTTGTTGTTTTTCTTTAGATACATCTGCATATCCATATCCAGGTACGTCTACTAAATAAAAATCATCATTAATTAAATAAAAATTAAGTGATTGAGTTTTACCTGGTTTAGCAGAAGTATGAGCATAGTTTTTTCTACCTAAAATAGTATTAATAAAACTACTCTTACCTACATTACTTCTACCACATAACATAAATTCATTTCTATGATCTGTTGGATATTGACTCATTCTAACAGCAATTGTTTCTAAATTAGAACTAGTTATTTTCATAATTTCATCCCTTCGTCTTTAAGATATTATATAATGATTACCTCTTATTTGCAAATAGCATAAATGTCTCTTTTAATATAGAAAAAAGTACTAACATATATTATAATTATATTGGTGAGAATATGCGTTATCCCAGTAATATAAAAAAAGAGTATACAAAAGTAAATACAACCCACGCTAATCGTGGAATGGATTTAGAAAATCTTATCAATTTATCTAATAATTATTACTTAGAAATAGATAAAGCTAATATCCATAAGAAACCAACTCCAATTAAAATAGTTAATGCATGTTTTACATCAAAAGGAAGAAAAATAACTGAAGCATATTTTGAAGCCCCTTCTACTCTAGACTATAATGGTATTTATAAAGGTAGATATATAGACTTTGATGCTAAGGAAACTAAAGAAAAATCTAGATTTCCTCTTTCTAATATACATGAACATCAAATTAAACATATGAGAAGTATTTTAAAACATGGAGGTATTACCTTTTTATTAATAAGTATGAATAATGATGTTTATTATTTAGATGGAAATAATATCATAGATTTTATAGATAATAATGAAAGAAAAAGTATTCCATTTGAATATATTAAAGATCATGGATATATAGTTACTAAAAAAATCAATCCAAGATTAGACTACTTAGAAGTATTAGATAACATATATTTTAAGGAGTAAAATTATATGGCAACAACAAAGAAAAGAAGAAGAAAAAAGACAACAAAGACTAATACCAATATAAAAAATGTTAAAGAAGAAGTAAAAGCAAGTACTAAAAAGAAAACTACTACTTCTACAACAAAAAAGAAAAATAAAACAAAAGTTAAAAAAAAAGAACAATTTGTTTTACCTAAGAAAGAATCTATCTTTGTACTTGAAGGTTTTCAAGAAAAGAAACCTTATAAAGAGGATCCTAAAAAATGTAAAGTAAAGGCTTCTACTCTTAAAAACAATAAGAAAAAAAGTTATAATAAACAAGAACGAAAAGATATTGTGTGTCATGATGATTATTCAGAAATGATTAATACAAAACTTAAATATGAAAAAGATAAGTTTTATTTATGGCCACTTATATTTTTAATTAATAGATTTAAGGTGATGATTTTCGATATGGCAAGATTAAAGAAAAGATTAAAGTATGGAACATTTAAAGATAAATTATTGATTATAATAATGATTCTTTTAATACTAGGATGTATTCTAGGTATTCTATTTGTAGGATATGTAGTAGTACATGCTCCTGAAGTATCAAAAGAAAAACTTTACTCATCAAGTTCAACAGTACTGTACGATATATACGGTAATGAATTTGCAAGACTTGGTGCTGAAAACAGAGAGGTTATTTCTTATGATCAATTACCAGAAGTATTAATTGATGCAATTGTTGCAACAGAGGACTCAAGATTCTTCCAACATAATGGTCTAGACTTAGCCAGATTTACAAAAGCTGTTCTTGGTCAACTTGTCGGTCACTCTGATGCCGGTGGTGGTTCTACACTTACCATGCAAGTTTCAAAACTTACAGCAACAAGTACTGTAGATAGTGGTATCGCAGGTATTATAAGAAAATTTACAGATATTTACCTTTCTGTATTCGTCCTTGAAAAACAATATACTAAAGAAGAAATATTAGAATTCTATGTTAATATTCCTTTATTAGGTGCAGCTCATGGTGTTGAACAAGCATCTAAAGTTTATTTTGGTAAGAGTACATCAGAACTTACTCTACCTGAAGCTGCTTTAATTGCTGGTTTATTCCAAGCACCAAGTGCTTATAACCCATTTAGTTATCCTGAAAAAGCTAACCAAAGAAAAAATATAGTTTTAAATCTTATGGAAAGACATGGATATATTACTAAAGAAGAATGTGAAGAAGCTAAAAAAGTACATATTAAAGATTTACTTGTAGAAGGTACTTCAAGTGGAATTAATAGATATATTCCATTTATAGATACTGTAGTACAAGAAGTAAAAGATAGAACAAATCAAAATCCATATGCTGTATCAATGAATATCTATACAACAATGGATCCAGTTAGACAAGATGTAGTTAACGATGTTGAAAACGGAGTTACATATAAATGGAAAAATGATGTAGTACAAGCTGGTATAGCAGTAACTAGTGTTAAAGATGGTTCAATAGTAGCTATTGGAGCCGGACGTAATAAGAAGAGTGCTAGTACACTTAACTATGCTACTCAAATTAAACGTCACCCTGGTTCTACTGCAAAACCAGTATTAGACTATGGTCCTGCAATTGAGTATCTGGGTTGGGGATCTTCCCAAACAATAATAGATGATACTTATGGTTATACTGTAGGTGGTAATATTAAAAACTGGGATAATAAGTTAAAAGGAATAATGACTATTAAAGAAGCACTTGCTCAATCAAGAAATATTCCTGCTCTACTTACTTTCCAACAAACAACAAATGAACAAAAGAAAGAATTTGCCAATAACTTAGGATGGTATCCAATTGAAGATGGAGGAAAAATCTTAGAGACAACTTCTATCGGTGGTTGGGATGGTGCAAATCCACTTATGTCATCTGCTGCTTATGCTGCATTTGCAAGAGGTGGTACATTTATTGAACCATATTCATTCACTTCATTAGAATTTACTGACACAGGTGAAAAATACCAAGTAAATCCTAAGAAAGTACAAGTAATGTCTGAAGACACTGCTTATATAATAAGTGATATATTAATGTATGCTGTTTCTTCTGGTAATGTTACAACAGGAAGAGTCAGTGGTGTTGATATTGCTGGTAAAACAGGTACATCGACAGTTGACGAAGCTCAAGTAAGAGCTAAAGGTATCAAGGGAGATATCATAGGTGACTCATGGACTAATGCATATTCACCTGACTACTCTATCTCCACTTGGTATGGATATGATAATATAACAAAAGAATATTGGTTATCTAACTCAGAAGGTGGCCAAGCAAGACGTGATATAACTAAGCAATTAACAAAAGGTATAATGAGATCATACGATACTGATAAATATCCTCTTGTAAAGAAATTTAAGAAGCCTGATACAATAGAAACTGCAACAATTGAATTACAAAGTGATCCAGTTAAACTTGCATCAGCGTGTACACCAAATGAATTAAAAGAAACATCATATTTTAAAGATGGAACTTCTCCAACTGAAGAATCTGAAAGATTTGCAACATTAAAGAATCCATCTAACTTAACTGCTACTAAGAATGGTGATAGAGTTCACCTATCATGGAACAAAGCTGATACACCAAATGCAATAAGTGTAGATTGGTTAACAAAATACTTTAATGATTCAAAAATTTATAAACCTTGGGCTGAAAAATATTTAAATCAAAGAATTGAATATAATAACAATGTATTTGGACAATTTGGTTATAGAGTTTATAAAACTACTTCCATGGGAACAACAGAAATTGGATTTACTACTGATAACTCAATGACTGTTAATGTTGATTCAGGTGAAGTTACTTATACAGTTAAATCATCATATGAAAGATTCGGATGTAATCAATCATCTGGTATTACTGCTAAAGTATCTGGACCACAAGAATCCTATGCAATTAGTTTCAAAGGAAACTCATGTGTTAACTATATAACTTATAGAAACATAGGAAACTCAAATGTTTCATCTAAAGTAAATATTACTAGAAATGGTTCTGACATCTCAGGAGATTCAAACTATGGTGTTACAGCAACAGCATATGATGAATCTGGAAACACAACACAATTAAAAGATGATAATAGAACTTATACAGTAAAATTTGCACTTAGATCAAAAGATAATTCAATACTTGCAACTACTACAATAAAAATTGCAAGCACATGTTAAAAGGAGTAAAAAATACTCCTTTTTATTTTGCTTTTTTAACCTTAGGTTTGTTGACTATTATTGTTATATTTAATATAATTTTTATAGAATAAATAAGATTGGGTTGATAATCATGGATAATAAAGAAAATACTAACATTCCAACAACACCAGTAGTTCCTACAGCTGAAGCAAAAACAGCTACTTTACCTGGAAATGCTGAAAGTACAAAACTACCAAGTGATACTACTGCTTTACCAGGAAATGAAGTTACTCAAAAACTACCTGGGGATGCTGCTCCAAGTCTTCCTGGAGATGAACCAAAAGCACAAGAATTAGATTTATCTAATGCTACAGCTGGTGCTGGTGCAGCTACTAAAGAAGCCGGATTAACAGGAATGGTTACCTTTGATTATAATAATACCCCAATAACTGATATAGTAAACTCAATAATACTAGATGCAATTGATAAAGGTGTTTCCGATATTCATATGGACCCATTTGAAGAAGGTATTAAAATTAGAATAAGAATAGATGGTAAATTACATGACTACTCTATTGTACCTTTATATGTTAAGAGAAATCTTGTAACACGTGTAAAAATCATTTCAGGTATGAATATTACTGAATCACGTGTACCTCAAGATGGTGCCATAAGAACTACAATTAATGATCAACCTATTGATATCCGTGTATCTGTCTTACCTACAAACTTAGGCGAAAAAGTCGTTATGCGTATCATGGACTATACAATGTCAGACCAAGGTATTGATCACATAGATATTTCAGATTATAACATCGAAAAGATTAAGAGAATGATGTCCTTACCAAATGGTATCATCTTAGTAACAGGTGCTACTGGTTCAGGTAAATCAACAACAGTATATTCAATACTACAAGCTCTTAATACTGAAGAGACTAATATAATCACTGTAGAAGACCCAGTAGAAATGAATATTGAAGGTATTAACCAAGTAATGGTTAACTCTGATATAGGACTTACATTTGCAACAGTACTTCGTTCTATCTTACGTCAAGACCCTGATATTATCATGATTGGTGAGATTCGTGATGAAGAAACTGCACGTATAGCTGTTAGATCAGCCATAACTGGTCACTTAGTATTAAGTACAATCCATACAAACAACGCGCTTAATACAATTGAACGTTTAACAGATATGAATGTTGAAAGATACTTATTAGGTTCTGCCCTTTCTGGTATCGTTTCACAAAAACTTGCAAGACGTCTATGTAATAAATGTAAAAGATTAAGACCAACTACAGAATATGAAAAAGAAATGTTCAAGAAAACAATTGGTAAAGATGTAAAAGAAATATATGAACCAGTTGGATGTAAAGAATGTTCTAAAGGTTATCGAGGACGTATTGCTGTACATGAAGTATTATTACTTAACCAAGCCGTAAGAGATGCTATAACTGGTAATGTTGATAAACATGAACTAAGAAAAATAGTATATGGTGAAGGTGGTACTAAAACAATGCTTGAAGATGGACTTGAAAAATGTCTTCAAGGAAATACATCATTTGATGAAGTATTAAAACTAATAGACTTAGATGATGATTTAGGTTCAGATACTCAACTTGGTTTACAAGAACAACTTGAGGCAGCTGAAATAAACTCTATTCCTGAAAAGAAGGAAGAAGTTAAAACTCCTGTTACTGAAGTAAAAAAGGAAGAACCAAAAGTTCCAACTCCTCCAGTAGCCGCTCCTCCTGCCGATACAAAACCAGTTGAAGAAAAGAAAGAAGATGTAATTACTAAAGAAGCAAATAAATTACCTGACTTCTTAAATAATTCTCCTCTTATGAGTACTCCAAGTACACCTAGTACTCCAGTTACACCAACTAAACCTGTAACACCAAGTACTACTGCTTCTGCTCCAGTTACACCAATAACTCCTGTAACACCAAGTACTCCTGCTACACCAGTTAAACCAATAACTCCTGTAACTCCTAGTACGTCTGCTAAACCAGTTACTCCAGTTACACCTGTAACTCCAAGTGCTCCTGCTACTGCTTCTGCTCCAACAAACAGCATGGCAAGCATATTTGATAAAGCAGCAGAAACAATTCAAAATGAGACAAAAATATAAGAATAGTTTATAACTATTCTTTTTTTTGCATAATAAAAGAAGTTTAAGATATACTTAAACTTCTTCTTTTTTAAGTTTCTTTATTAATAATATAGCACTTAAACTAATAACTAATAAGTTAAAATATATTAGTACATTATCACCTGTATTAGGATTCTTTATATCATTATAAACTACCGTGAACTCTGAGAACTTATCACTTGAAACAGTAATAGTTTCATCATTATTGTCTTCATCCTTAAGTATTTCATACGAAACATTTCCATCTTCATCTACATGTTTTCTAATAATACTAAAGTTTCTTCCTTTTTTAATATATTCTTTAGGTACTTTAAAAGTAAATGATATTTTCTTTCCACTTGTAGTAATATCTTTTTTATATTCCCCATCTTCATATAATTTTAATGAAGCATCTACAGCAAATGCAATTTCGTTACTACCAATTTGATCTTTAACTTCTTGAAGTTCTTCTTCTCCTAATTCAGTAGGTTTTACATCAAATATTATCTTTGTATTATGCCCAGAATCTACGATTTCTTTAACGTCTTCATTATCCATGATAGCCTCATATAAAAGACCTTTATGAATAGTAACACCAGGAGCATTATCTTCTACAATAATATCTATAGAAACGTTTGTTGCATCTTCTAATGCTGTTTCTATTTTTACAGGAGTATGAATAACAATTGGACCTGTTGGTAATCCAGGCATATCAGTAGATGTTTCTTTTAATCTAGCAATAATTGTATAATCTGTATCTGGTTCTAATCCAATAAACACAGAAGAATCTTGCCATGTTTTACCATTGTCTATAGAATACTCATATCTTGGATCACTTTGAATAACAACTTCTTTTTCAGTTACAATAATCTCTGCAATATCAGGAGATTCTTTAGAAGAATTCTTTGTAGTAATAATAGTTTCTTCAGGTTCAGAAGCTTCTTCAGTTTCAGTAGCTTTAATACGAGATAAAACTGTATATTCTTTTCCTGGTTCAAGACCCTCGAATACACCACTATCTTGCCAGTGTTCTCCATTATCAATTGAATATTCATAACCTTCCTGAGCTTCTACTTCTATTCTAGTATCACTTAAACCTTTTACTTTAGCAGCAACTGCTTTTAAAATCTTACTTATTGATTGAATTACATTTGGGTCTAAAGATGAATAAAAAATAGTTTCATCACTTTCATTTGATTTTAAATTTTTTAATTTAGTTTGCAATTGAATTCTTGTATCCCTAAGAGAATATCCATTCGTGTTACTTGAAGTTATTTCTAATGCTGCTTCATCAGCATAAGTTGGAATACCAGATGGAGCCTCATTTCCAATCATACCTTTTGCTCTATTATCAAATGATACAAAGAAGAAACCATTATAAGTAACAGGGCCAACAGCAACTACCATTGCAAAGTTTGTATCACTTCCTTCTACACTTGTATCAGGATTACATGGAACTTTATTATATGTTTCATAAGTACCATTCAAGTCTTTATCATTATCAGGATCTAAATCTCTAGTAAAAATGACATCAGTTATTTCATTTTCACTCATATTTATAACATTAACTAGAGTTGAGTAATATACATCATCTACACCAAATTCAATAGTTAATTCTAGTTTTATTTTTTCTTTTGTTACAACTGAGAATACTGCTTTTAATTTATCATGTTCAATATCAGACTCATCTACTACAGCTGGTTCAGTAAAGTAATTACCAACCCAGGTAGCACTAGTTCTTTCAGATATTCTATAAACATAACTGTTACCATTCATCACATATGAAAAAATATAACCTTCATAAGGAGTACCAGGTAAGAAGAAATCTCCACTTGTAGGAGGATTACCTACATCCCAACCATCACCATCAGCAATTAAACCAAGTGCATAATCATATGTTGACAAAGCATGAGAATGAAAATCAGCTAGTGCTGGAGCACTAGTACCAAAGCTTCCACTTTTACTTATACCAACTTCGATATAATTACCACCTAGGAATACATCCCCGGCAGCATTTGTTGCACTTCTTGCACCAATCATACCTTCAGCATCAACTACTAAAGGCACCCAAAAAAGTAACCCTAAGGTCAAAATAATTTTCTTAAACATTAAACTCACTCCTACTATATATTTATAATAACATATATCTATAAATAATTGAATTATTAATTCATAAAAAAAGTGAATCCTTTGATTCACTTTTATTTAATTACTTTTACTACATCAATAATGCTACTATCAGTCTCATAGTAACCAATATTAATCTCATCATTAACACTTACAAATGCTAATGTATCACTTAATTCAATTGATAACTTATATCTATGATCATCACTATCAGTAATATAGTAATAAGTATTGCCATTTATAATAGCATTACTAATTCTCTTAACTTTAATAGTCTTAGTAACAAGTAAACTCTCTGATATTTCATCAGCATACTTATTCAAGTAATTTTGAGAAGCCTTTATAATGCCACTAGAAGCATCTGTAACAACTACTTTTTGATAATCAGCAACATCTATAAAGCCATACATTTTAACTAAACCAGCAGCATCTTTTAAGCTTACAAGGTATGTTGGTTTATTGTTTAAATTAATTAATAATGGGAATGTAGAAACATAACTCATTTGTTGAACTTGTCCTTCAGCAGAAGCCATAGCTGAATACTCTTCAGCACCAGGAACTGAATAGAATACAGTCTTACCTGTTCTCATATTAGAAAGAATAAATCCTAAATTAGATTCATCACTTAATACTGAAGTAATACCAGTATAAAGATATACATCATCATCCATAGCTAAATAGTTATATCCAGTTGTAGTATTAACAACATTCTTTTGACCAAATATACTATTTAAGAATCCATCTCTATAAGTACCCCAGTTATTAATTTGTTCAATTAATAATTCAGCATTATAAGCATTATCTACCCATGAAGGAACTTTATCCATCTTATATAGTTTAGATTCTCCAGTAACTGGATCCATTATTACAACACCTGTTACTTTAGTCTTACATTCAACACCTATATAACCATATGTAGGAACTATCCAATAAGGCTTTCCTTCATTATCAATTTCAAATTTAGCATCTCCAAATATCTTAGTTGGATACTTAAATCTTAATTTTCTATAAAGATTATCATTAAAGTATGCAGATGGCATATATTTCATACCCTTTTCTAGTTTTACTAACTCAGTATTACCATTTACTGAATTAACTTTAATATAACCTTTTACACCTTCACCTCTATTAAATATCCATTTAATAAAGTCAGCATATTCAAGTGGTGTAACTCTAACAATATCATTCTTATAGTTGATTTGAGTATATTGGTTAGATACATAGTATTGTGATACGAAATCACTCATTTGTCCCATTACTCTATCACCTAATTTTTCACTTGAATCACGATCAAGTAAAGGAAGACTATTAAAATCTACTTCTTTAATATCTTTTATAAAGTCTCCTGTTTCATCTACAACTATTCTTCTAGAATAAGATTTAGCATTAAAGAATGGTGAACAGAATAAGTTTACAATCAATATACCTACTACTATAACAATTACTAATAGAAATGGTATAAATGATTTATTACCTTTAGATGTTTTTCTAAAAGTATAATTACGTCCATTCTTAACAAAACATGTTTCCAAGTTTAAGCTTAATCTTATAAATGTCCAAATAAATCCCCATAGTAATAAAGCAAATATAGTAAATGCCCAGAAACCTGATGAATGTACATTCATAGCAGGTAATGCCATATAATATATAATACTCATTACCACTAACTCAATTAATAATCCTATTAAATATCTTTTCTTCATAAATCCTCCTAATAAAATTATACCATAACTAGTATTTATTATTAAATGTTATAACTGCTCTATTGTATTTACCAACGTATTCTTTATTAAAATTACCAGTAGTATATTTATTAACTGTATTTGTCCAAAACTCTTCTGCTCTCTTAGAACATGGAACTGCTTTTATTTCCCAGTTACCTTTATGCCCATCAAATAAAATATTCACAGCCTTTTCCCCTATTCCTTGTCTTTTAAAGTTATTTAGTACGAATATTTCTTGAACAATATTTTTATCTCCAAAATCAGCTAATATAAAACCTGCTAGTCTTTTATCTGCAATAATAAAATACGCAACATGTTCTTTTGAACCTGATAAGTATAAAGGTAAATCATCATAAATATATAAACCTGTTCTTTGATCCATATCAATTGAGAAATCACTACTAATATTATGTAGATACAATTGTAATAATCTAGATAGTTTAGTCTTATTCTTTACCACTTCTAATTTAACATCCATTTTCTTCCTCCCATTTCTTTTCCTTTATTATATTACAACAATACACTTAACTCTATAAATAACAAAAAAAGACTTATAAAAATAAGTCTTTTTAAATATATTAAGCTAATTGTTTTGCAACTTCGTCAGCAAGGTTTTCGCTTCTCTTTTCCATACCTTCGCCAACTTCATATCTGATCATCTTAATTACAGATCCACCAGCATTTTTAACATAAGTCTTAATGTCCATAGATGAATCTTTAACGAATTCTTGATCAACTAAGCAATTTTCTTTGTAGTATTTAGAAATTCTTCCGTTAACCATCTTTTCAGCTATATCAGCAGGTTTTCCTTCATTAATAGCTTGTTCTTTAAGAATTTCTTTTTCCTTTTCAATTACTTCTGCAGGAACTTCTTCAGCATTTAAATATGCTGGTTTCATAGCAGCAGCTTGCATTGCAACATCTTTAGCAACTTCTTCGTTAGCTCCTTCAGTTACAATTAAAGCAGCAATCTTTCCACCCATATGGATGTAAGAACCAAAATTGTCAGTGTCTTTCTTATCAACTACTTCAACTCTTCTTAGAGATAATTTTTCTCCAATAACAGCAGTGTTAGCAGCGATTAAAGCAGTAACATCTCCTTCAGTTCCTTCAACTGGTAATGCTAAAACTTCTTCTAAAGTTTTTGCATTGCTATTAACAACTGTATTTCCGATAGTATCAACCATCTTAACGAAATCAGCGTTGCGAGTAACGAAATCTGTTTCACAGTTAACTTCGATGATAGCAGCTTTGTTACCATTTACAAAAATATTTGCAAGACCTTCAGCAGCAATTCTGTCAGCTTTCTTAGCAGCTTTAGAAATACCTTTTTCTCTTAACCAATCAATAGCAGCTTCAATGTCACCATTGCATTCAGTTAAAGCTTTTTTGCAGTCCATCATTCCTGCACCAGTTTGTTGTCTTAATTCATTTACATCTTTTGCAGATATCATAATATATTTCTCCTTTATTTTAGTTTATTTAAATTAGTTTAATGAAGCAATTAATTCATCTTTCTTCATTGTAGAATAACCTTTAATTCCAGCTTCTTTAGCCATAGCTCTAAGTTCAGTAACATTCTTAGAAGATAAATCGTTTCCTTCTTTAACTTCTTCTTTAACTTCTTCCTTTACTTCTTCTTTCTTAGAAGCTTTCTTAGTTTCTTTTTTAACTTCTTCTTTAGCTTCTTCTTCTAAAGATTCTTTTTGAGTTTTTGGTTTTTCTACTTCAGTAATATAATCAACTACTGGAAGACCTTTAGCTTCACAAATAGCGTTAGTTAATACTCCTAAAATAACTTTTACTGATCTAACAGCATCGTCATTACCAGGAATAACATAATCAACTAAATCAGGATCACAATTAGTATCAACGATACCAAATACTGGAATATTTAAAATTCTAGCTTCTTTAATAGCATTAATTTCCTTAGAAGGATCAGTAATGATTAAAGCGTTAGGTAATTTATCCATTCCTCTGATACCACATAATACTTTGTTTAATTTTTCATATTCTTTTCTTAAACCGATAACTTCTTTTTTAGGTAATTTTTCAAAAGTACCATCTTTTTCCATAGCTTCGATTTCATCTAATCTTTTAACTCTTCTTCTAATAGTTCTGAAGTTAGTTAAAGTTCCACCTAACCATCTAGATGTTACATAGAAAGATTCTCCTCTTTGAGCTTCTTCTACGCTTGCTTCAATAGCTTGTTTCTTAGTACCAACGTATAAGAAATTTCCACCATTTTCAGCTATTTCTTTTACTTTTGCATAAGCATTTTCGATGCATGCAACAGTCTTTTCAAGGTCGATAATATAAATATCATCTCTTGTAGTAAAGATGTATTCCTTCATTTTAGGGTTCCATCTTTTAGTTTGGTGTCCGAATTGAACACCTGCTTCTAATAAATAACTCATAGAAACAACTGCCATAATTTCACTCTCCTTTTGTTAATTCATCCACTTACCTAAGTATCAGCAACCTATATGGCCACGTGCCAATTACTTCTGGGCAAATGTGTCTATTAGTTTTGAATATACAAAACCAATAGTATATTAACATATTTATAGTTATTATTTCAATAAAAAAAGCACGAAAAATCGTACTTTTTTAACTATTTATCTAATATTTTATGAAGAACTTGATCTAAGTGTTCTCTAACTATTGGTTTTGAAATATATTCAGCAAAACCTTCTGCTAAATATCTTTCTTTTGCACCTTCAACAGCATCTGCAGTTAAAGCTATAACAACAGGTACTGAAAAACCTTCAATTTCTTGTAATCTATGGAATGTTTCAACACCATTAAGTGTTGGCATCATTATATCCATAAATATAATATCGTATTTTTCTCCTTGTTGAACTTTTGCTAAACAATCTTCACCAGAATAAGCTTCATCAGTTTGAAATTTGTATCTCTCTAAGAATTTAATAGCAACTTTTAAATTTAATTTATTATCATCTACTACTAAAACACGTTTATCAGAATAATCTGAAAGAGTCTTTCCTTCATCTGTATTACTAGATTGTACCTCTGCTCCAACGTTGTTGGTAACAGCATTACCAAATATATTATCATCCATTTTATTACCTCCTGCATTTACATTAATATCCTTAGCTGATGGACTATTAAGTATTTGTTCTTTAACAGTTTCGTTTACTAATTCAACTGGATTTGATGATTTCAATTCTGTATTAGAAATACTCTTAACTTCAGTCTTATTAACTAAGAATTTAACTAAGATATCTTCTAATTTACTCTTCTCAATTGGCTTTGCTAAATAATCATCAAAACCTAAATTAAGATATTTTTCTTTAACACCTTCTATAGCATTTGCAGTTAAAGAAACAACTGGAGTTTTAAATCCTTCAATCCTCTTTAATCTTGTTACTGTTTCGCTACCTAGCATAACAGGCATTACATCATCTAGGAATATTATATCATATTTATTGCCTTTTTCTATTAAATCTAAGCATTCAAAGCCACTCTTAACAGTTTGAATATCGCAATTATATCTTTTAAATAACTTAGATGCTAATTTTAAATTCAAATTATTATCATCAACTACTAAGATTTTCTTATCACTAAAGTCATATTTACTTTCTTCTTCAACCACTATTTTTTTATTAGCAATTGAAACAGTACTAATTACTTGTTCAAAGGAAACAGTAAAAGTTGATCCTTTACCATATGTTGATTCAACAGCAATACTACCACCTATTAAATCTAGTAATTCTTTAGTGATAGCCATACCTAAACCAGTTCCTTCTATAGAACTAGTCTTTTTCTCATCAACTCTTTGAAATTTATTAAATATTTTCTTTAAATCTTCTTCTTTAATTCCAATACCAGTGTCTTTAACACTAACAGTTATCTTACACTTCTCACCATCACTTATACCACTTACGTTATAATTAATAGTCCCTTCATTAGTATATTTAATAGCATTAGTAAGAATATTAATTATTATTTTATAAATAATTGATTTATCACCATATAAAGTATGAGGTATATTTGGATCAAAATTAGTAATTAATTCTAATGGTTTATCACCAAGTCTAGCATTAGCTAATTTTACAGTCTCATCAAGTAGATCAATGAAGTTATAGTTATCATTAACTACTTCCATCTTACCTGATTCAACTTTACTAATATCAAGTATTCCATTTACTGTTTCTAGAAGTGTTGTTGAAGCCGTAACAACATCTGTGGCATTTGCTTTAGCATCATCTAGATTATCACAGTCAATTATAAAATTACTAAATCCAATAATAGCATTAAGAGGAGTTCTTATTTCATGTGACATACTACTTAAGAAATCAGTCTTAGCCTTGCTATTCTCTTCAGCTTGTTTTTTAGCTTTATCAAGTATTTTAATTGTATCAACATCAGGGTTTTCAATAGTATGATACATAAGTATAGTAACAAGTGTTAATACACTTGTTGTTACTACTAACTGAGGGAACATCTTTTGTATTAATACACCTAATATACCAGAGAAAACAAATAAGAAAACTGGATATAATCTTTTATTCTTTTCTCTAATAATTTCTTTTGGTATCTTTTTATGCATAACTATTACATTTATTACCCATGCTAAAGCACATAAAATAAACATACAATATGCAACATATATTGCTTCACCTTTAGCTATATAAAGAACTGGACCTTCCCAATAATATTCAAGTGGGAACATAAATATAATAACTCCTTGAATAATCATTATTAGTACTATAAGTATTGATGTAGTCATCTTTCTACGTTTATCCCAGATAGTTAGCCAAACATAATCTGTTAATATATCTACCCATATAATTAATCCTACTAGATATCCCTTACAGGTTAAATCTAATAAGAATTGATTATGACTATAAGCAAGTACAAATACAGAAGTTATATCAATAATTAAAATAAGGAAATTAACAATAATTAAATAAGTATAAATTTCAGTATCTTTATTTTTAATCTTTTTCTTTGTAAAAAACAATAAAGAAATCATTGTTAAGTATATAAAACTTAAAACTTGAAAAGAAATATTAGGTAATATCATATAATCATCTCTTTCTATTTAATTAGATAAATTTATTTCTTATCTAATATTTCATGAATAACTTTATCAAGTCTTTCTCTGACGATTGGTTTAGAAATATATTCAGCAAAGCCTTCACCTAAATATCTTTCTTGAGCACCATCAACTGCATCTGCAGTTAAAGCTACAACTGGCACGCCTTCAATTCTTTGTACTTCATGGAATGTTTCAATACCACTCATATTAGGCATCATTATATCCATGAAAATAATATCATAATGAACTCCAGACTTAACTTTATCAATACACTCTTGTCCTGAATAAGCTTCATCAGTTTGGAATTTATATCTACTTAAGAATTTTAAAGCAACCTTTAAGTTTAGTTTATTATCATCAACAACAAGTATTCTCTTACTTGAGTAATCAGTAAATGATTCGTTGTTATTAGATTCAGTTACTGGAGTTTCAGCAGGAACTACTGATGCAGCCTCAACTGGAGTCGTATTAGCACATGCTGAAGGAGTTATGGCAGAAGTACTTGTATTTGTTTCTTCCTTAGTTTTTTCTTTTATAACTGTTTTAACTGTAGTATTTTCAGTTACAACAGTATCCTTTGCTGAAGGACTTGAAAGAATTGCATCTTTAACTCCTTGATCAATAACAGCAATTGGTTTACTTGAAGTAAGAGCTTCAGCACCTAATCCTTTTGCTTTAGCATTATCTACTAAGTATTTTCTAAGAATAACATCTAATTCATTTCTTTCAATTGGTTTAGCTAAATAATCATCAAAACCAAGTAATAAATATTTTTCTTTCATACCAGATACAGCATTAGCGGTTAATGCTACAACTGGTGTATTAAATCCTTCTGTTTTCTTTAATCTAACTAATGTTTCACTACCTAACATCTTAGGCATTACATCATCCAAGAAGATAATATCAAATTTATTACCAGCAGTTATTAAATCTAAACATTCAAAACCACTATTAACTGTTTTAATATTACAATTATATTTTAAGAATAATCTTGAAGCTAATTTAAGATTTAGATTATTATCATCAACTACTAATACTTTCTTATCACTTAAGTCAATACCAACAGAATTATCAGTAATAGTAGTCTTAGGAGCAACATGAGTTAAACTTAACTTTTGATCTAAAGCAACAGTAAAGTTTGAACCTTCACCATATATAGATGATACAACTATATTACCACCCATCATTTCAACTAATTGTTTAGTAATAGCTAGTCCTAATCCTGTTCCTTCTATAGTTCCATTATTCTTTTCATCAAATCTTTGGAATCTAGTAAATAATTTATCAATATTTTCTTTCTTAATACCTATACCAGAGTCTTTAACAGTAATTATCAATCTACAATGATTCTCTGTTTTAGTACATTGTACTGAATAATCAATATAACCTTCATTAGTATATTTAATAGCATTTGTAAGCAAGTTAATTAGAACCTTTTGAATATTACCTTTATCACCATATAGTGAGTCTGGTAAATCAGGTGCAAAATGTACTCTAAAGTCTAATGGTTTATCCCCTAGTCTAGCCTTAGCCATTTTAACAGTATTATCAAGTAATTCCATTAAGTTATAGTTGTCTTCTACAATTTCTAACTTCCCAGCTTCTACTTTACTAATATCAAGTATTCCATTTACTGTCTCAAGTAATATTTGAGAAGCGTTCATTACATCTTTAGCTTGACTATGAGCTTCATTAATATCGTCTGTTTCTACAATAAACTCACTAAAACCAATAATAGCATTTAGTGGTGTTCTTATTTCATGTGACATAGAACTTAGGAATTCACTCTTGGCTTTATTAGCTCGATTTGCTTCTTCTTTTGCTTTTTCTAGTGCGCTTATCATTTCAACATCAGGATTTTCTATCGTAAAAAACATTATTGAAACTACAAATGCCTCAAAAGCAACAGAAAGAATTAAACTTGGAAGTCTATATTGAACATAAAAACTTACCATTGTAAAAATAATAAAAAGAATTAATGGTATAACCTTCTTTTTTTCAATTTTATTAAAATTAAATATCAAAATAAGAGTCATAATAAAAATTACAACAAGGGAAACGACAAAACAATAATTTACAGCTAAACCATCTAAATATGATAGATTTAAAATACTATCGTTATTAAAGTTATACGGTAAAAATAAACTAATTAAACATTCTATTATTGTTAATACAATATTAATTCTTATGATTTTTCTACTTTTAAAACAAATTGCGATAATATAATCAAGTAACGTATTTATAAACGCAAAAAAATACACTATTATACTTCTAAAAAAGAATCCGGAAATAATAATTGGAACATTACTTAAATTCGTACTAACAAATTCACAACCCAATTGAATGAACAAACCAAAAATATTCAAACATATCAACCAAGTATATACCTTGTTTTCTTCATTGTTAATTCTCTTTTTTCTAAAATAAATAAATGCCAAACTTAACATATAAAAGAAATAAAAAACAATTAGTAATGTTATACTTGTTAATCTCATTTTTACCATCCATTCTATTATGATTTTATCATACATAATAGTAAAATAAAATAAAAAAAACTTAAGAAAAATCTTAAGTTTTATATTGTTTTCTTTAACACTTTATTACCAACATTTTTATAATTGCAAGGAACACAAATACTTGGATCAATACCTTCATTTATCAATGTAGGCATATCTGTCTTACCAGTTCCATTTACTGGGAAACCTAAGTCAAATGATCTTATTCTAAAATATAGATTATCTAAAATTTCTTGTGCTACATTATCTTTTAAACGTCCAATAACTGATTCAATAGTTTTACTATCACTTTCTTTTGAATTAGGTTGTTTTTCAATATGAATGACATATTTTGTTTCTCCATTTTCAACAACTTTTACAAGAAAAGCATCCATTATATTTTTAGTATCAATTTGAACAATATCCATAATTGTATATAAAGGAACATGAGTTCCATCTTTAAGAATAATGTCTGTATTCGGTCTATCTAGCATTCTAATTTTACCAAATTCATCTTTATAACATGGTGTGCCAGTTGTTGTCCAAATTCTACCATCCTTAACTAATTTAGTATTGTTGTTAAATTCAGGATTAGTATAGCCAAGGTGATTAGTTGGTGTTATTACATAGCATATTCCTCTTTCATAAGGTTTACAAACCTCACCATTTTCATTAAACACCTCAAAATCAACAAACTTTTCAGCCGTTAAATTCATATGTTTTTTACGTAGTTTATATTTTAATCTAATTTCTTGTAATCCTTTAAATAATGTATAGAAAATACCACCATTTTCAGTGGTTCCTCCTCCAATTGAAACGGTAACAGGTGCTAAAGGGAATGGTAATCTATTCGTACCAAATGAATGTTCCCTAGATATTCTATTAATATACTTTTCAAGACCAGGCGATAACGCTTGTCCACAAATACAAATAGCTACTCTGTATGGCATCTTAATATTTTTCCATTCAGTATCTAATTTCTTTGCAACATATTTTTCATATTCTGGTGTTGCAACTGTTAAACAAGGTTGATTTATTAATAACGAATATGGATAAAAATCTAAATCAAAATAAGGTTCAAGTGCAATTGGCCAACCCATACTTAAAGAATCTGTATAAATACAAGTAAATCCTGTTTGAGTATAGCTTGGTAAATGTGCTAAAGATACAAAGTTTTTTATTGTTGGATTCCCATATTCTTTAAAAGTAGCAAGCGTTAAGTAGTTAGCATTTGAGTGAGTACAACCTTTAGGATAACCTGGTTTTGTTGTACCACTTGTATACGTTATTACTGAAGGAGAATCCAATGTAGTATCGGCTACAACACTGCCTTCGTAATTATCCCCAATTCTTAAGAATTCATCTTTTTCAACTATTTCTTTATTTAATCTTTTATTGTAGTAAGGAATATTGTTATTAAAATGATTGAATTCATTATCAATTTCAGAATAAGGGTTAAAAATATTATTATTTTCATCTCTCATTAAAGAATCTGTTAACGAAAACATTACAACTTTCTCAATATTATTGGAATTATTAATTGCGTATTCAATACTATCATTGATATCATCGGAAACAAATACATATTTCGATTTTGTTTCATTAAATATCTCTAATAGATAATTTTTATCAAACCAATTACCAACAATGTTAGGAACAACTCCACAAATAACAGCAGCAGTAACAAAATAAATAAACTCAGGACTATTAGATATCATTACAGGAACTTGATCTCCAACGTTTAACCCTAAATTTTTAATAGTCTTACAAAATTTATATACATTACTCCAAAATTCATATCCATTGATTTTTCTACCACGATAAAAAAGCACTTGTTTGTCTAATTTATCAATATTTTTCACAAATAATTCTATACCCCAAGAATTATCGTGATTCTTAATCATATCTTCCAATACTCTTTTTGCTTTTTTAGAAATGTTCTCTGGTCTTTCAATATTTTTTGAAAAATTCTTTTTATTTCTAGACATCTCTTTAAAATCATTTAATAAATTAATGATATCTTTTTTATAATCTTTCATTAATGTATTATTCATAATAACCCCCATTGTTAGTAAAATACTAACACTTTGTTCTCTAATTCAAGTCTTTCTTAATCAATATCTTCCCTTGAATTGCGATTATCATATCACTTAAAAAAACAATTGTCAAAAAACGCAAATGCTCACAAATGGCGTTTCCACCTAGGTTTGTAGACATATTCTTTTTGTAAAATTACTAAAACACATAAAAAATAGGTCAAATGACCTACTTTTTATATTCTTTTTTCAATAATCCATAATCTAAGAAGTCTTTATATTCATTAGTATTTTTAATATAAGCATCTTCTCTTCTTACTCCTTCAAGAGTAAACCCTAGTCTTTCTAAAAGTACTTTAGATCTATTATTACCACTGATAGTATCCGCATATATTTTGTTTAATCCTAACTCATCAAAACCTATACTTATAAGTTTTCTACATACTTCACTTGCATAACCTTTACCAGTATAATCACTATCAAATATATAAGATATTTCAGCTTTATTATTATCTTCATCAATTAATAAACCAGTAAATCCTATAGGTGTACCATCTTTTAAAAATACTGTTAAAGATCCAGCATGACCATCTTTAAACTTATTATTCTTCTTTTCTAAGAACTTAAGTCTTTCTTCTCTAGTCTTATTCTTAATACCACCTAAATATTTTTGAGTATCTTCTTGTTTATCCATCTTTAATATCATTTCAATATCATCTACTGATGTAGGTTTAACAATAAGTCTATCTGTTTCAAATGGTAATAGACTAATCATTTTCTCATTTAACATATAAACTCCTCTTAAAAGCAATAAAAACACCTAATTACTTAGATGCTTTTGCTGCTTTTTTAGCTGCTTCTTTTTTCTTCTTTGCGTCAGCCATTTTTTTGTTTATGAATTTTACTTTTACTCCACGATCAAATCCAAACATAGATTTAACTCCATCTGGTAAATTCTTTTTATAAGTTCTCATTTGTTTTTCACTCCTTTGCGTCAAGACACATTATAACAAATTGTACTCGCTTTTACAAGTTATTTTTACTCTTCTTCATCTAGTAAATACTTAGAAGAATCATGTACTTGAACTCTATATTGATATGCATCATTACTATTTAAGTAAAAAGAATTATATATAAGTATTTGGCCAACCACTAAAAAGAAAGCAATTATAAGAGATGACATTAAAAATATAGTAAATGTATCTCTATCAGATAATACTTCATAACTAGAAAATCTATTAAATTTAGATAATATTAAATACATAATTACATAAGCAATTAAAAGAGATATAAATGCAAAATAACCACATAGACGATAAAACTTATATCTAGTACTAAATATATTACCAAATTTAATACGAGGTACATTAACTAGATCATTATCAACAATAATAAAATCTACTTTACTTATATATTTAGCATTAAGTGCATTTATATCAAAACTTGATATTTCTTTTGTCTTCTCATTATAGAAAACAAATTTATCAGATAAAAAATCATAATGAACAGATATAGCATGTGAAAGATATATAAAGAATACTAAACATAGAATACAACAAATATTTTTAAATGCTTTCATATATTCACATCCTCATACTTATTATAACTATTAATAAATTAAATTAAAATAAAAAAGCAAAAATATTTTTGCTTTTATTATTATAATTCTTCAATAGTCCAAGCAGACTTAATATGAATAATTGTTTTTAATTTTTTACTTTCAAGATAAACATGACCAATTACATATTCTATTGATTTATAATCGTCTACATTATCAGAGAATACTGATAAATTACCTTTAAGTACTTTTGTATCTTCATTAACTTCATCAATATTTAAAGCAACTTCACTTACTTCTACTCCAAATATTTCTGCTAAGTCTCCATAAGCATTTCTAGCACTAATAATTTCATTCATTTTTTCTTCTGTAACACCAGTGAATGCTTTTAACTCTTTTTTAACTTGGTAAACTATTTCTAAGTCACTCTTAGTTAATTCTTCATCATTTTTAAACTTCTTATAAATTGGAGCAAAGTTAATTAAGTTATTAACTTTTTCCATATATTCTCTATTATCTTTAAAATTCATTAACTTTAGTTTTAAGTCATTTAAATATTCATCCTCGACATTTGCATTTTCTCCAAATCCAAATACACCAGTTACTTTAACTCCATTTACATATACCATTAATTTAACTTTCTTATCTACAAGGAAGAATAATACATCATTCTTATCTAGTACATTATAGAACTCCTCACGAGTTAAATTCCATACATTATTGTCTTTTACTACATTTAGTAAATCTAATGGGTTACTTCCTTTATTAAATCTAATCCATTCTTTCATTATTTTGTTCTACCCCTTTCTTTATAATTTTGATTTATATAATTAAATGCTTCATTAGTCTTAAAGTTAAACTCTCTAGTCATAATATTATAATCATATCTAATAGTACGTTTTAAATTATCAGGAAGTTCAATAATAACTTGAGTTAACTCATTGTTTTCATCTTTTATAGTACGAGTAGTTTGAAGTCTTTCAAATACATCCTGATCTAATCTAATAATATTATTCTCTTTTTCAAATTCTTCTACTTTTTCAGAAGATATTACATATAAAGTAAGTGATTCTTCGTTATCAAGTTCAAGATAGCTATTAGCTACTGTATTTCTCTTTATATTGTGTCTATTACCTGCGAATAAAAAAGTTTTCTTTTCCATATTACCACCCTCTAGATACATTATAGTATATTTATTTAAGATTTGAAAAGAAAAAAAGAATAGATAAATAATCTATTCTTTTAGTTTTTCTTATAAATTTTCAAGAAGCTTTCTGCACATTTTAAACCATCCATAGCTGCAGTGGTAATACCTCCTGCATATCCTGCTCCTTCTCCACCTACAAATATACCATCTATATTACTTATGAATTCTTCGTTTCTTTCCATTTTAATTGGAGAACTTGTTCTAGATTCTACTGCAAGCATTAAAGTATCAGGATCACTATAGCCTTTTATCTTTGTATTAAAATATGGCATTGCTTCTTTTATAGAGTTACTTATAAATGAAGGAAGTACTTCATTTAAATTAGCAAAAGTAAACTCTCCTTTTGTAATTGCTTTTATTCTACCTATTCTATTACTTACTTCATTATTAAAGAAGTCTTCAAGTCTTTGAAGAGGAATTAATCCTTTACCATGAATAAATGCAGCTTCCTCAAGTTTTCTTTGGAAATCTAATCCACCAAATAGGTTTTCTCCAAAGTCGCGTTTATCTACAGTTACAACAACTGCAGAGTTTGAAGCACCTGAGTCTCTTTTATTATTACTCATTCCATTTATAGCAAGTCTTCCTTTTTCACTTGAAGCATTTACTACATATCCACCTGGACACATACAGAATGAATATACTCCTCTTCCTTCTTTAGTAGTATAAGTTAATTTATAACTTGCAGGTTCTAACTTTTTATAGTCTTCTCCATACATAGCCCTAGAAATATCTTCTTCATTATGAATTACTCTTACTCCTACCGCAAATGGTTTTGGCATCATTTTTATACCTACACGCTCAAGCATTCTAAATGTATCTCTTGCTGAGTGTCCAATATGTAAGAATAACACTTCTACAGGTATTACCTCTTCATTATTAACTTCAATAGAAACTATTTTTCCATTATCAACATTTATATTAGTAAGCATAGTATTAAATCTAAACTCTGCACCCATTTCAACCATAGCTAGACGCATATTCTTAACTACTACTCTTAATATATCTGTTCCTATATGAGGATGTGCATCATATAAAATATCTTCATTAGCACCATGTTTAACAAAAGTTTCTAATACGAACTTTTTTCTAAATTCTTTATCACTTACTAAAGTATTTAATTTACCATCAGAAAATGTTCCTGCTCCACCTTCTCCAAATTGTACATTTGAGTTTTCATTTAGTTCATTAGTTGACCAAAACTCTTCAATAGTTTTAACACGATTATCAACTTCTTCACCACGATCAATTACAATTGGATTAAATCCATTTAAAGAAAGTAAGTAAGCAGTAAATAGTCCAGCTGGACCCATTCCTACAACAATTGGTCTTGTTTCTAGTTGTTTAGTACCACATACCTCATAAGTATATTCTTCTTTAGGTGTAATACTAATATCATCATTTATTCTTTTAACTTTATCTAAGTCTACATCTACATCAACTGTATAAATATATTTAATATCATTCTTATGTCTAGCATCTATACTTCTTTTAACAGTAGTATAGTTAAAACTATTAGTATTAAGTAACTTAGCTATTTTATTTTTTAAATTATTAGTTGTTATATCAACTTTTATATTACGTATACGTATCACGATTTACTCCTAATGTTATTACCAGCAAGTATTCCTGATATCCATGCAAAACCTAAGTTATAACCACCACATATACCATCTACATCTGCAACTTCTCCAACAACGTATAGTCCAGGATATCTATTTACTTCAAAACTTGTTGTATCAAGTTCTAAAAGCGAAATACCTCCACTTGTAACTTCTGCTGTTTCAAAGTCATCAGTACTATTAATAACTAATTTAAACTTACATAAATTACGAGCTAAATTAACTTTTTCTTCGTAACTTAAATCTTGATATATTTTAGTTTCTTTAATACTAGATTCTACTAATATTGCTTTAACTAGTTTTTCATTTAATATACGACTTAAGAAACTAGATACTGTAATAGTATCTGTTAGTTTAGCTTTATTATCCAAGTAACTTATACATTCGTCATAATTAATAAATGGTAAGAAGTTTATAAATACTACAACACTTCTATTTCTAGATAGTCCTATTACAGCCTCTCTTGATATATTAAATACACATATACCTGATATACCATCTTTAGTTAATTGTAATTCTCCTGCTTCTTTTTTAACCATTTTATTATCTACAAATAAAGATACTTCAGCATCACTTCTAACACCTGCCCAGGCATCTGTCTTTAACTTAGAATGCATCTTAACAAGACTTGGATAAAGAGGTACAAAGTTAAGAGATAAGTTATTTGCAAAAATCTCTCCGTCACCAGTTGATCCAGTTCTTGGGAAACTCTTTCCTCCGCAGGCAATTACTAAATAATCACATTCAATTGATCTATTAATAATATATTTATTATCTTTATAACTTATTTCTCTAACATCATAGTTATAACGCACTTCTACTCCACGTCTTGTTGCCTCTTCTAAAAGAGCATTACGAATAGTAGATGCTTTATTAGAAAATGGATACATATATCCATTTTTTATTTTTGTTTCAATACATAATTCTTTAAAGAATTTATGTACTAACATTATATTGTTTTCAGTGAAAATAGATGGAAGAATATTATCATTATTAGAGTAATAATAACTACTATCAATATCTTCATTAAAATAATTACATCTACCATTTCCTGTTAAAAGTAATTTTTTACCTACTTCACCATTACGTTCTAATATAACTACATTATTATTATCACATGATGCATTAATAGCAGTTGTAAGTCCAGCTGGACCTCCTCCAATAATAACTATTTTCTTCATTTATTCTTCACCACCTAAAAACTCATTACAAACTCTTTTTATATTATCTATGTCTCCACCTTTTTGAACTTGGTATGTCTTCCATCCAAGTTCTCTTGGAACTTTTAAATTATTTTCATTATCATCTAGGAATAATATATCTGCATCCCCGATTTTTTCATTAACATATAAAAATATTTCTCTACCAGGTTTAGCAAGTCCAATATCACATGATAAGAATACATATTTAAAACTATCATAATTCAGATGACTATTTTGTCTTTTCTTATCAATTAATTGAACATTAGAAAGTATTCCTACTTCACATCTATCACTTAAGGATTGAGCAAACTCTGAAACATCTTGATAATATGGATTATTAACCATAACAGAAGAATATAATTCTTTATATTTTTCTACTATTTCATCAGTTACTTCAATATCACCTGAGAATATTTCTAAAAACTCTTTTAAAGTTTTATTATAATCTTCTTCATTAGTTAAAGTATCAAATAAAGAAGTACCAGAATTAACATGAAATTTTTCATATATTAACTCTTCATCTACATTTGTAAATCCAAGAGAATACATTATATCTCTTATGGTTGAGTATTCCATATAAGATGTTTCTACTACTCCACCCCAATCAAATAGTATAACTTTTCTCATTAGAAATGATGTCCTCCTCCAGAGTGTGAAATACCACTTCCACCAATGTGTCCTCCGCCACCTCCAGATGAAGAACTACTTATATGATGAGAAGTAACATGTTTATTAATCATAATATCATTAATTACATTAATACCATTAACATGTAAATAATTATTGGCTGTAGTAGCAAGTTTAGCTTGCTTACATATACTAATATTAACAGCTGCAAATATTACTGTTGAAATAATTGCAGAAACTAATGTAATTGCTAAATAAGAATAGTATTTAGCTCTATCTCTTGAAGAAACATAGTTTATTCCTAATTGTTCTTCAAGAGGAATATCAAATTCTTCACTTAGTAGGAATACAGTATCATATATTCCACCATAATAGTCTCCACCTTTAAAATATTTATATGAGAAATCTAATATTCCATTTAAAACACTATCAGTAAATATTTCTTTTGCTCTTCCTGTTCCAGATATCCAAATATATCTATTACTCATATCTACAACTATATCAAGACCATCATAAGTATCTCCAATACCAAAGTCATTATAGTCATAGAAGTCATCTGCAAATCTCATAGTGTAATAATCTTGATTACTATAATAATCAGGAAGAACACTATAAGGATTCTCATTTATTGTTACAAGTGCAAGATCCATACGATATATATCAATAAAATTATTAAATAACTCAGCTAATTTCTTTTCTTCATCATCAGTTAATAAATCAGCAAAATCATATATTTTATCTGCAGCATTAACGGATGGTGTTCTTTTAATCTCATCTATTATTTGATAATCAATTTGAATATCTTTACTAACTCTTAAATCCTCATCTGTTCTAGGATATGTATAAGCTGCTGCTTTAACACTAAAAGGAAGAATTAAACATATAAAAAATAATAATACTTTTTTCATATTAAATTCCACCTCCTACTAAAAATGCAATTAAGAATACAACTGCTGCAACTACTACAAAGAATAGTAAAGAAAATGTTATGGCTCTACCCCAAGAAATAGGAATATTACCTACTACCTTACCAGTATCTCCATTCATTGCAAAAGTATAAAACTTACCATCAAATTCTATATTAACCATCCAAACAGGTAACATAACAAAATTATAATTCTTAATACTATAGTGAGAATTATTAGCTACTACATGAGCACCACTATGTCTAACTCTTTTTCTAAATTCATCTTCAGTAGTATTATTAACTCTATTAACAGCTCTTTTAAGTGCTTCTTCTGCACCTACATCATACTTTTCAGCTAAATAACCAGAAAGATAAGCATGATTATAATCAACCATATCATCATAATTAAATGGTTCAATTGAATCCATTAATCCATCATCAAATTTAGTACTTCCATCAACAGGTAATTTACTATAAACAACACTTCCACCTACCATTGTATTAAATGTTTTAGTTTCTGTATAAGCATAATCTCCAGATGTCCAATGACGTACTTCATTAGAAACAAAAGTAATATCACCCTTAACATCTATATCATATAGCCAAAAAGGAACATAAACTGCTGATACATCAGCAATACGTGCTCTACTATGAAAATTCTTAGGTGCAAAAAGTTTACCTTTTGATAACTCTAAGAATCCTTCTACAGCATCTTCCTTTTTCTTTTTAAAAGGTATAACTTTAGTTGGATAAACTCCACTTTCAAGTTTTTCTTTTAATATAGCAGTATTATTACAATAAGGACACTTTGTAGCTACTGTCTCAGGAGTTGTCATAATAGATGCACCACAGTTACCACAGTGGTAAGAATCCATTTCTCCTTCTTTTATCTCGTCTAATTTAATTTCTTTAAAGTCCTCAATAACAGGGCCACTTGTTTTATTGTTTTCTTCTTTAGCTGCATTATTATTCTTTTGTAAATCACTTAGTTCAAAAGTTGAACTACAAGAATCACATTTAAACTTATTTGAGTCAGCATCCCATTTTACTACTGATCCACAGTTAGGACACTTTGAATCTAAAACTCTATTATCTGCCATATTATCACTTCCTAATTAATTATACAAAAAAATTTACTATACTTCCATAATATAAAAAGAATAGTTAAAAACTATTCTTTAAATATTTCATTAAATTCTTTATTAACCTCTTTTATCATAAGTGGTTTAAATAAATAACCATCAAACCCTTCACTTAAATATTTTTCTCTTGCATGGTTCATTACTTCACTTGTTAAAACAATAACTTTTACGTTATCATTATAACTTTTAATTTTTCTTAATACATACTTAGGATCATTAGTATCTAAATAAGGTTCATAAAAGACTAAATCAAACTTTTCTTGATTAAGTAACTCAAATATTTCTTCTGACTTAGAACATGTAACAATACTAATATTATATTTTTCTAAGAATCTCTTAGAAGCATTTAAATTAAATTTATTGTTATCACATACAAGGGCTCTTTTACCTAAAAGATTAATAGTAGAATTAGGATCTTCAGCAATATCACATGACTTTCCTACATCTTGAGTAACTGTAAATGTAAATGTTGAACCACTTCCATATACACTTTCAACCTTTAACTCTCCACCTAATTGATTAATTAAATTACGTGTAATAACTAAACCAAGACCTGTTCCTTTAATAGATGAATTCTTATCTAAATCCATCCTATCGAACTTAGTAAATAGTCTTGAAGTATCTTCTATACCAATACCAGTATCTTTAACTTCAAAAGTTAAAGTACATTTATCTTGGATAGTATCTGCTTTAACAGTAAATGTAACACTACCACTATCAGTATATTTAAATGCATTTGATAATAAGTTATTAATAACTTGTTTTATCTTAACTACATCACCATATAAATAATAAGGAGCATTCTTATCTATATCAATAATAAAATTAATAGGTTTATTATTGATATAAGATGAACTCATTTTAACTGCAAAAAGCATTTCTTTTTCAAATTCATAAATAACTGGATTTAATCTTATAGAAGTATCTTCTATTAAGTTTATATCAAGTATATTCTTAGTAACATCCATTAGTAAGTAACTTGCTTCAATAATATTATTCATATTATCTTTTAGTTCTTTATTAGAACTATTATCTATAATATCATTACTTAATACTACAACAGGTTGTAATGCAGTTCTCATCTCTTTAGAAATATTAGATAAGAATTCTAACTTTTTCTTATTAATTTCATCAGTATTCTCTTTTATATCTTTTAGTAAATTAACTTTTCTTGCATCAGGACTTTGAACTATAAAGAACATTATAATTGTTCCATATGCAATTATTGAGAAAAGGAATGTTACACCTGGATAGACAAATCTAGCAAATATTATAAATCCAAATACTAATGCAAGAATTGACCAAGTAATATAAGCATATCTTTTACTCTTATTTTTGCAGAATGCTATATAGAAAAGTGTAAAAACAATTTCTACATAACAAACAATACTACAGAATGTTGGGCCTGCTCCATCAACATATATTTCATATCCTAATGTAGTTTTATTAATATGATATTCATTAGGTAATACAGCAATAACTATAGCTTCTATTAAAAGTAATATTACAAATACAACTGCATAATAAACTTCTTTATTCTTAGTTTTCTTTCTATTTCTTAATATATAAACAATATAAGTAATCATCATAAGTACATATGAAACAATACATAACATATAAAGATTATTAATAATATCACATATTAATGTATATGAATCTCTATAATATATTAATATAGTATCTATAAATTCTAAAACTAAACCAGTTATACTTATAAAAAGAATTGCAATATAGAAAGCATTATCATATGTGTTTAATTTTTTCTTACCTAAATAAACAAATACAATAATTAGTAAAAATACAAATGAGAACAACTCCATAACTAACGTAATAGCCATTATTCAGCCTCCTCATCATTAACTTTTACAAGTTTACTAACTAAATCATTTTTCTTAAATGGTTTAACAATATATTCATTAAATCCTTCATCAAAATACTTTTTAGAAGAATTTATTCCATCATCTGCTGTAACAGCAATAACTTTTGATTTAAAATCACCTAATTCTTTTAACTTACTTAATGTTTCTTCACCATTCATATTAGGCATATTAATATCTAAGAAAACATAATCATATTTATAGTTTTCACATAAAGATAATGCTTCAGCTCCGCTTCTACAAGCAGTTACTTCAAAACCTAATGCTTCTAATTGTTTAGTAGCAACTTTTATATTAATCTCAGCATCATCAACAACTAATGCATTCTTTCCATCAAAACGAACTTCATCAATATTATATTGTTCTTGATTAGCTACCTGAGGAAGAGTAAAGAATATTGAATTATGTATTCCGTTTTCATAATCAAAGTCTATCTTACCATTTAGCTTTTTAGTTAATATACATGCTAAATTAATACCAAAGTCAGCATTGTTAACACTATCATATATTTCAACCATATTATCATCTATATGAGAATATATATTTCCACATTCACTACATACATTATTGATCTCTACAGTTAAACTTGAACAATTATTCTTATATACCCATCCAAGTTTTAACGAGATTGTTCCCTTTTCAATATATCTATTAGAAAAGTCTAAAGCATTATTAATAATTGTATATACTAGTTCTCTTTCTCCATATAATAAATCAGGAACTCTGTTTTCTATTTCAAGAAAGAAATTAATATCATTCTTACGATTATGAATCTTTGTTAAAACAGGTAAATCATTAACATCATTTCTAATATTATATACACTTCTAGCAAATACATAATTTTTATGTTCAAGTTTACTCATTAATAATAAATTATCAATTGTTTCTATTAATGAATTAGAACAATAAAGCATATCTTCCAAATCCATTTTCTCTCTACTACTTAAATACTTCATATCCATAGTTGATTTAATAATATAAATAATAGAATTAAGAGGTGTTTTTAACTCATGAGATGTAGAAGATAAGAAGTCAGTCTTAAATCTACTTGCTTTCTTTAAATCAATAATAGATGTTTCAAGTACACCTTGAAGTCTTTCATCTGGTTTCTCGTATTTAAAATATATTAAAGAAATCATTAATACTATAGCCATTTCAAGGAATGAATAACTCCAGAATAAACTAAGTATTGATGCAGCTATAAACATAAAAGGAATTAATATAACAGGAAAAAAATCTTTAAATGGTATATTTAATTTACTTTTATTAATCAAATAATAAATAAAATTAAAAATATGGAATCCAATACAAATAACATAAACAGTATAAGAAGCTACACCATAGAAGTTAAAAGAATACATTCCATCCCATTCAAAAACAGTTGGAAAACTAAGTGCACCTACTATACCAAATAAACTAACAAAGGCTAATCCATAACAAACATAATTCTTTTTTCCTTTTGTAAAAAGTGAAACTGATACACGAAATATACCTTCAAAAATATAAACTTCTAAGGCATAGAATAAAATTATAAAAGTTGAAATATATATTCTAGATAAAATAATTGGTAAATTAGAATCTAATTCAAAATATTTAAAAATATTAAAAGCTAAAAAGTTATAAGATAAACTTACTAATACAGCTAATTGTAAATAGATAAATTTATTAGTAATAGGATTACTTCTATCACGTTTTATTAGATAAATAGATAGAATAAGTAAACAATAAATAATCATGCATAAACTCATGGTATTTCTAATAATCATCTCTATACACCTACTATCATAAGATTAGTATAACACTTAGTAATGTCAAAAAAAAGTAATCTTACCTAGAAGATTACTCTTTGTATAAAAATTCATCCATAGCCATATAAATATCTTTTTGACTATATGGTTTAGATATATAACCATTAAATCCTTTAGTTAAATATTTTTCCTCAGAATCTTGAAGTGCATCAGCTGTTAAAGCAACAACTGGTATATCATATTTTTTACATGTTTTTAATACTTCAAAACCATCCATATCAGGCATAAATACATCAGTAAATACTAAATCATATTTTTCTCTTGTAATCATAGATATAGCTTCTCTACCACTAGAAGTAGAATCTATATAACAATTATATTTAGTAAATACTTTCTTTAGTACATTTAGATTTAATTCATCATCATCAACAAGTAATATTTTCATACCACCAAAGATTTTATCCATGCTAATATCATCATGAATTAAGTCTTTTTCATCACCTATTTTTTGATCAAATGTAACAGTAAAAGTTGAACCTTTACCAACTACAGAATCAACATTTATTGTTCCTCCTAAGGATTCTATAAATCTCTTAGTAATTACTAAACCAAGTCCTGTTCCTTCAATAGTTGATGCTTTATCTAGATCTAATCTATCAAACTTATTAAATAATCTTGAAGTATCTTTTATACCAATACCAGTATCAACTACGGATATAGTAATATGACTTATTTTTTTCTTTAAATCATTATCACATTTAAGATTTAAAGATACACTTCCTTCATTAGTATATTTAAATGCATTAGATATTAAATTATTAATTATCTTTTTAACATGACTCTTATAACCAAATAATAATTTAGGTAAATCTTCATCAATATTAATCATATAATTAATTGGTTTATCTTCTATTCTAATTATATTCATTTCAGATAAACCTTCTATTTCTTTTCTTAAATCATATATTTCTTCTTTAACATTATCAGTATCTTTTTCTATTTTATTGATATCAATAATATTACCTACTATTTCTAATAAAGAATCAGATGCAAATACTACTTCTTTTAAATCATCTTTAGTTTTTTTATCAAGTTTATTATCCATAAGTAAATTAGAAGTAACAACTATAGTATTAAGATTAGTTCTTATTTCATGTGACATATTAAATAAGAACTTATTCTTTTCACCATTTAATTTATCTACCTTTTTACTTACCTCTTGTAGTTCATATACTTTTTTAACATCATAATTTTCAATTAAGAAGTAAACCAGTACAGTTACAAAAGTTATTCCAGAGAACTCAAATGTAAATCCTATATATACAACATGACCTATTAATACACATACAGCAAGGAATATATAAAAGGATATAATAACAAGTCTTTGTCTAAAATAATATTTTCTATTCATTATTAGATTTATAACACATATAGTCATTATTGTACCAAGAATAACTATAAACGTATCTACAACTTGCCCTACATAAGAAACAGTATATCTTCCTCTTATAAACTCAGTATGAAATTCTATAGGAAGCATAATAGCTACTACTAAACTTGCAATAAATAGTATAAATACAAAACTATTAAGTATTCCTTTTCTATTATTGTTACTCATCTTTGGGTTAAATAATACACATGTGAATAAATAAATGATATATAAGTTAAGAGAAATAAGTATCATATCAAGTCTACAGAATAACTCTGTTATATTAGGCATTATTTTGTAATACATAAGTGAAAATAATGATATTGTTTCAACAATTAAACCTATTATATTAATTACAATTAATTTCCAGAATAAAGAAACTTCTTCTGTATCATCTTTTCTTCTAATAGCAAAAGATGCATAAATAACTAATATAAAGAATAAACTTAAGAATTCAAAAGTAACTGATATAAGCATTATTTATCACCCCCTTGAATTCTATATAACTCATTTACTAAATCTACTTTATTAAATGGTTTTAATATATAACCAGAAAAACCTTCACCTAAATATTTTTCTCTTGCTCCTCCTGCTTCATCAGCAGTTAATGCAACAACTGGTGTAGTTATTCCCTTTTCTTTTAACATATTAAAGGTTTCTTCACCACTCATATTAGGCATCATTATATCAAGTAGGATATAGTCATATTTATTCTTATCTACAAATTCTAAACATTCACTACCAGAATAAGCAGAATCATATTTAATATTAAGACTATCTAAAACACGAGCAGCAATTGCATGATTTAATTTAGCATCATCAACAATTAATACCTTTTTATCATCAAACCTTACAGTATCAAAGTTAACATCTAAAGTATTCTTTTCATGAGGAATTGAGAAAACAATCATAGATTTATCATCTTCATGTTCAAAACTATATTTACCATTTAGTTTTTCACATAGAATAATAGCAAGACCTAGTCCAAATTGAGAATTACCATATGAGTCATAAATATCTATTTTTATATCATCAGCATTCTTATAAATATTACCAAGACCAGGTTCTACACTTATAACTTTTATAATTAAAATATTCTTATCATTCTTCTCTTCCCAATCAATAGATAAAGCAAGAGTTCCTTTTTTAAGAAATATAAAATTATAAGATAAAACATTATCAATAATATTTAATACAATATCTTTAGATCCTTTTATTAACTTAGGTAATTCATGACTACATTCAAATGAGAAATTAATACCACGAGAATTAATTCTTAATTTTTCAACAAATGGTATATCATCAATTTCTTTCTTAATATCATAAGTAATACTGTTAATTGATAATTTATTCATTTCTATTTTACTCATAGTAAGAATATTATCTATTACTTCTTTTAGATTATCAGATGAATATAAAATATCATTAATCTCATTTTTAATAAAACTATTTTGAGTAAGATTTCTTGAGTTTGCAAGTATAGAGTTAAGAGGACTTTTTATTTCATGAGACATACTACTTAAAAAGTCATTTTTAAATCTTAATGCTCTTTCCATTTGAACTGTAGTATCAACAATATCTTTTTGAAGTTTTTCATCTCTTTTTTCAATACCAAAGTATGTAATAACTAATATTAAAGCGTATACTAAGTCAAAACATGTAGCATCATAATTAACTCTTACATAATAAGCTGTAACCATTAAAACTGGTGCAAGCATTGGCCCAAGAGCTTTAAATGGATCAACTTTTTTAATATTAATAAAGAATAATATAATAGTTGGTATAAATACTAAAAATATTGTAGCGCTTGTTACAGCATACATAGGACCTTGAAGATAAATTGATTTATCAATTACTCTTAGAGATGCTGGTAAAATTATTATTTCTAAAACCGTAAAAATCGTTAATGTAAAAGTATATAAATTAATAAAACTATTTTTAGGAGTAAAACTTATCTTAATATCATATAAATTCTTACAACAATAAATTGTATATAAATAAACAAATATATATACAACTAACATATGAAACTTGCCAATGAAGACATCAAAAAAAGTAAGTCCTTTATCGGAATCATATACAGCATAACCTATTATTCTAGCCAATAAAGCAATTGTAAAAGTCCAAAGAAAAATATTGAATAAATTGCTTTTAGACAAAGTTTTATTTGTTATGTCTTTAAAAAGCAACATAGTATCAATTACAATTGTATAAAGAAAAATTACAACTACAAATGTAAACCTTGCATCATTCATTTCAACATCCTCTTATTCTATAAATAGAATAACATATAAAAAAATAAAAAAAAAGAATAAGACCTAAATCTTATTCATAAGTTTCTAAATATAAATTTACTAAGTCATCAAGAGTTACTTCTCTTGGATTACCAGAAGTACAAATATCTTTAAGTGCAGTCTCTGCCATCTCAGGTATTAACTCTTTATCAACACCAAGTTCTTTTAGTGTTTGTTTTATTCCAACTTTAATAGATAAGTCTTTAACAGCGTTTACTACCTTTTCTATTACTTCATCATCACTTAAGTTATTCATATCAAGTCCAAATGAACGTCCCATGTCTTTATAAGCTTCAGCTGCTACTTTACCATTAAACTTTAATACATGAGGAAGCATAACAGCACATGCTTCTCCATGAGGAATATGTGCAAAACTACCAAGTGAATGTGCAAGAGAATGTACAATTCCAAGACCTGAGTTTGAGAATCCCATTCCTGCTATATATTCACCATAAGCAACCTTTTCTAAAGCAGCCATATCTTTATTATTTACGAAAGCATCTAAGTTTTTATAAATAAGTGCCATAGCATTTAAATGGAACATATCACTCATTAAGAATGAACCTTTAGTAATATAACCTTCCATTGCATGTGTTAGAGCATCCATTCCAGTTGCAGCTGCTAAACTTGCAGGCATTTTACTCATAAGTTCAGTATCTATTATAGAAACCACAGGAATATCATGAGGATCTACACATACCATTTTTTTCTTATTATCATTATCACTTATTACATAATTAATTGTTACTTCAGCTGCTGTTCCTGCAGTTGTAGGAAGTGCAATAATTGGTAAACAATTATTTTTAGTTGGTGCAATACCATCTAAACTTCTAACATCACCAAATTCTGGATTAGCTATAATTATAGCTATAGCTTTAGAAGCATCTATTACAGATCCTCCACCTACTGCAACAATTGCATCTACTTCTCCATCAATTGCTACCTTTACTCCGGCTTCAACATTTTCTATTGAAGGATTTGGTTCAACGCCAGTAAAAAGTACATAATCAACTTTTTCTTTATCTAAAATGTTACTAACCATCTTAGTAACTCCGGCTTTAACTAAACCTTCATCACTTACTAATAGTATCTTTTTATAACCTCTGCCATTTATTTCTTCGATTAATTTTTCTCTTGAACCAAAGCCAAAATAAGCAGTACCATTTAAAATCATTTTATTAATCATTATTATCACCTTACCCTATAAAAAGTATATCATTCGGACTATATATAATAAATATATGAATTTAATATTTTTTGTTGACTATAATAAATATAATATGTTATTATATGTTTGTTCTTGAAGAAATGGCGATGTAGCTCAGCTGGCTAGAGCATCCGGTTCATACCCGGCAGGTCGAGAGTTCGAATCTCCCCGTCGCTACCATTTGATAATAAACTAACCACTTGGTTAGTTTTTTTTGTTTTTAAAAAAAAGATTTCAAACTATATTGAAATCCTTTTTTAATTCTTTTTAGTAATTATTTCTATAAGTTTCTTTGTACTAAAGTTAGGTACATGATTATTTGATAATGCTATTCCTATATATCTACTAGGAATTTTTTCTTTTATCTTTAATTCAAATAGATCTCCATTCTTAATTGCATCTTTTATATATTCTTTAGTTACATAACCAATACCAAGACCTATTTTAGAAAATTCAACTACAAGTGTATAACTTGCAAGTTCAATATTAGGTTTTAGTACTACTCCACTTTCTCTTGCGATATTATCTAAAAACTCTCTTGTATTTGATCCCTTAGCTTGTAATATTAAAGGATAATTGTTTAATTCTTTTAAAGAAATTTCCTTTAAAGTTAAATCTTTATACTTTTTATTTACTACAAAGCAATCATTTACTTTTTTACATTTTATAATATCTATATCATTACCATAGTTCTTATCAGTTAAATTAAGTATTACAATGTCTATTAATCCATTTCTTAATTTAGGCATTAAGTCATTTGCTAATCCCGTTACTATCTGAATATCTATTTTAGGATATAGCAAGTGAAATTCTTCAAGATATGGAAGAAGAAACTCTTTTGTTAATGTAGTATTAATACCAATTTTTATACAACCTGTTTCTAAATTAATTAAATCAGTAAACTTATTTTCAGCATTATTAATATATTCAATTGCTTGTTTTATATAATTATAAAATTCCCTACCTTCTTCAGTAAGAACAACTCCACGTTTAGTTCTAACAAATAACTTTCCACCTAACTGTTCTTCTAGATTTTTAATTGATTTACTTATTGCAGGTTGGGATATATTTAATTCTTCACTTGCTTTAGTAATATTTGAGTTATTGGCTACTACATAGAATATTCTATATAATTCAAAGTCAATATTCATAATAACCTCCTGTTATGATAAACATAATAAATATGTATTTTTGTTATATCAAAAAATAAAATATAATACAAGTAGAAAAGAGGAATACATAATGACAAAAGTTTTATACCCAGGAAGTTTTGATCCAATGACTAAAGGACACATGAATATTGTTGAACAAGCAAGTGATTTATTCGATGAAGTAGTAATTGCAGTTATGCAAAATCCTTCAAAGAAAAATGGATTCTTTACTATCGAAGAAAGAATGGAAATTATTAAAGAATTATACAAAAAAATGAACAATGTAAAAGTAATATCTGCAAGTGGTGCTGCAGTTGATGTAGCACTTCTTAATGAATGCAAAGCAATCATTCGAGGACTTAGAAGTTTAAGTGACTATGATTATGAAGTTCAACTACAACAAATTAATAAAGAGATATCAAATAATGAAGTAAATACAGTTTGCCTATTTGCAGATAAAGAATACCAATTTGTATCATCAAGCATGGTAAAAGAAGTATTTAATCTTGATAAAGATATTAGTAAATATGTTGATCCAATTGTTAAAGAAAGAATGTTAATTAAGAAAGGAATGATTTAAATGAGTGAAACAAAATTAAGAATATTAGGAACGGTTGCACCTTATCCTAAAGGAAATTTAAACTGTCCTGGTTATTTAATTAAAGATGATAAATACAATATCCTACTTGATTGTGGAAATGGTTCTACCAGATTATTAAATATGAAGGAAGACTTAAATAATTTAAAAATATTTATCTCTCACCTACATCCAGATCATATTGGTGACCTAGCTTCTCTATTGCAAGCAATATATGTTTATAAAAAATATGGATATGTTGATGGAACACCAGATTTATATATACCTGAGTCATTTGAAACAAGAAATGTTTCATATACTGATTCTGATGGCTGGGGTGCATCAAAAAGCGAAACAGTTCATATGCATGATTATGATTATATAAAAAAATATGCAGAAGTTGCTGGTGTAAATTTAAATAAGGTTTCAACAAAATTAAATTTTGATAATATTTACTTTGAATCTATTAAAGTACCACATCCAATTGAAAGTTATGCTTTTAAAATTAAGACTGACTTTGGAACTATTGTTTATTCAGGAGATACAGGAACTAAAAATGATTTAAAAACATTTGCAAAAAATAGTGACCTATTCATATGCGAGTCAACTTATCAACGTGGTGAGTATCGAGCTGAAGATTATCATTTATTTGCTCATGAAGCTGCCGAAATATCTGAAAAAGCTAAAGCTAAACAATTAATTTTAACTCATTTCTGGCCAGAAACAGATAAAGAGAATTATGTTAAAGAAGCAAAAGAATACTTTGAAAATGTGGAAGCAGCCGTTGAAGGTAAAGAATACGTA
>JAEEGL016163777.1_pt1 | contig 72043 bp, 50 predicted proteins | sample 9134231 | NCBI WGS metagenome assembly JAEEGL01 (sample SAMN16246548, study PRJNA631951) | gut metagenome | biome: gut microbiome; feature: rumen; material: fiber-attached | host: Bos | place: Iran: Karaj | collected 2018-10
TTATGGTCCTGTGCTTTCCGCTGCCAAAGAGCAGTATCTTTAAGAAAAGCATGGGAAAAACATCTTCATAAGGCAGGAGCGCGCCCTGTTTTACGCCGGTCACGTTGCAGTCGATGCCCTTCTTATCCAGAGCCTCAAGAAACTCGATATAAAGCTGTTTCAGCGCACGGGTACGGTAAAGACCAAGGAATTTTCCGCGGATCATCTCGGCACGGATAGGGTCCATATCCTTGTTTTCTTTTGCTTCGATCTGCCCCATCACATAGTCCGCAATGGATGAAAGCCGCACAAGCACAGGCTCGTCGGGGAAACGGTTGAAGAACATATCGGCAATCTCCTCGCCCGCCACGTTTACGCCCTTTGCGGTTATATCCTTAAAATCGACGATATCATCCTCAAGCCCGTTTACAAAGCCGTAGAGCTCCCTTAAAAACTCTTCGCTCTGCTTATAGCCGATCATCTCTTTCTTGACGGCAAGCACACCGGGATCTTCGCAAAGGAGCGATTCTTCCTGCGCAAAACGGCTCTCAAAGCCTGTTATGTCCTTCAGCTCGCGCTCGGCATAATCGTCAAAGCTCATCTCGACTATGGATTCCTCGCCAAGCTCAGGCAGTATCCCGGAAATATAATCCGAAAAGACCGGATTTGGCGTGAGGATCATGACATTGCCGCTGTTGAGCTCTTTCCGCTTATGATACAGCAGATATGCTATCCTGTGCATGGCTACCGAGGTCTTGCCTGAACCGGCTGCGCCCTGGACCACGAGGATCCTGTCCTTTTCGTTACGGATAATGCTGTTCTGCTCGCGCTGGATCGTTGCGACGATAGTCTTAAGCCTTGCGTTGGCATTCATTCCGAGCTCACGCATCAGGATGTCGTCGTCTATCTTCATGTCGTTCTCAAAATAATATTCAAGAACACCGTTTTTGATGCTGTACTGCAGCTTATGGGTTATCTCGCCCTTTGTTACGCCCGCGGGCGCGACAAAAGAAGCCGGACCCCTGTCATAATCGTAGAAAAGGCTCGCGATCGGAGCGCGCCAATCGTAGACCGCGGGGATGAAGGATTTGCCCGATGAGAAGGAGGCAAGACCGATGTAAAAGGATTCATCTTCGCTCTCGCCGTCGTAAAGGAAATCGACGCAGGCAAAATACGGCGACTTTAACAGACGCTCATAGGTCTGGCGCTTGTACATCTTCTCCGCCGCCATGTTTATCTCGCTCTGGATCATCTGACGGTTCGTGAATTCCTCGTAGCCGAACTCGTCAAATTCGTTTATGCTCTCCCAGAAATACTTCTTCATCCCGACTATCTCTTCCTGTTTGTCGGAAAGCGCGATATTCATGGAATCGATCTCTTTTTGTATGAGGGCTTTTGTCTCAGCCAGCTTTTTCTGTTCATCCTGTTCCGAATGTGACATGAACCTACCTCCATCACATGCTGCATCATGCCTGCAGCAGGCATTTTAAGCGGTATAAAGCCTCAGTCGTGCTCAAGGGTCTTCTTTGCCTGTGTTTCCACGGGCGCGTAGAGTATCCTGAAGCGCGGCAAACTCTTTATCTCGCTGTAATAATTTATATCCCCGTCTTCAGCTCCCGATATATCGTTCTTTCCCGTTGCCGGCGGAGCATAAAGCTTGAAAGTGAGTTTCTCCGGAGCCTTTTTGTCAAAGAAGGCGCTCATGCAGTCTATGCACTTTACTCCCGGAGCTTTATAGAACCATCTGCCGTTTACTTCGAAAATGAAATTACCGGGGAGAAGGTCATCCTCAAAATATACTTCAAAATAGTGGGGATCGCCTTCAAGGGAAAGCTCAAGTGCTATGCCCTCCGCATCCTCGGCGCCGCCCCAGCGGAGCTTCGCCGGAAGGGCAAGCTCCTCCGCAGTCTCGTCTGTCGGCATGAAATAAGGATCGTTCAGCATCTCATCCCTGTAGGCCTTTAAGATCGGCTGTTCGATACCGACCTGTTTGTTGTTGGGGTCCTCGATCTCAAGCCCGAGCCGTCCTTTATCCCTGAACTGGTAGAAGCTGATGCCTTTGAGCCAGCCGTCATCCTGCTTCAGGCGTTCAACGAACTGACGCATCATAAGGCACTGGTCGTAGGGCCCGACAACATCACCGTCGGCATTGAATTCCGACATGTACATTGGCTTCTCTTTGCCGCCGTTAAGCTCCTTAAAGCGCAGGAAGCTGTTCTTTGCCGTTGTATAGGTGAAATCTATGGAATAGCGGGCATGCGAGTTTCCGCCTGTTTCGGCCACATCATAGGGCCAGCCCCAGTGAAGTGCCATGTATTTGTCAACGGACCAGATATCCGCTGCGGGCACGGTCTGCGCGAATTCCGCCTCTTTTGTGATCTCTTTTGCGTCAAGGGCCTCAATGCCTCCCATGCAGATGATCGTCTGCACATTAGGCGCGTTTTCCCTGATTATCCGGCTCGCACGCACGAAGAAGTCCGCAACTTCCCTGTAGGAGCAGCGTTTATTGAAGGAGAACCAGTCGCCCGTCGCCTCGTGGTTGATGCGCATCAGCACACGGCCGTAAGGACGGAGATCCTTGGCGATCGCGACAAGATGCTCGTCGCTTACATGAGGATCGATGGTAAGGGTCAGGAGCACATCCTGCCCATGCCGGCGTATATCCTGCATCTTTTCGAAGGTCTCGCTGTCCGGAGAACCGTTGAGCCCGCCGGTATAAGGGAAATAATCATCATAAGGATAATCCCAGGCGAAAGCAACATCATCATGGGCATGGACAACGCTTGCGCGTCCCGGCCACCCCTCGTCAAGCGGGTAATAGCAGTACATTAACGTTACCGCGCGATGCGGGCGCCCAAGCCTGTTCAGGATATAATCCTGGTCGACATATTCTCCGCGTTCGCTTCCGTCGCCAAGGTCCAGTGCGCAGCGCGCGGGACCTCTGTTAAGTCTCTTGATCCTCTGTTCCATTGCGGTCATTCCTCGTTCCTGTCGTTTTTGTTGTATTTCATCTCGTATTCCCCTATAAAATCCGCAAATTCTTTCACAAGTACCGGGTCGAAGGCATGCCCCGCTTCCTCTTTTAGCCGGTTCAGCGCCTCATCCTTTGGCATTTCGTACCCGAAAGGCTTTCGGGAAATGTATTTCGTATACTGCATAGTGATCCTGATCAGCCGTATCGGCCTGCAGATGTCTTCTCCGGCAAGATGTGCCGGCTTTCCCGTCCCGTCAAAACGCTCGTTCCACTGCATGACATAATGGGCTACCGGTGCGGTTTCCTCAAACATCATGGCTATACGGTACTCTGTGCCCACGTAATCGTATTTCCCCGCAAGCTGGTCCGCCACAGGCTGTTTCGCGACTGTGAGTACATCGGCGGGAATTATCAGCATCCCGAGCGGATAAAGCTTTAGCAGGAGTATTATCTGCTGAAGCTCTTCGTCGCTCACACCGATACGGTTGCAGAAATCAAGGGTAAGGTTCACGGAGGCGATGGCATCATCATAATTGAAATGACCTGTCTCCATAAGGCACTGCCGTAATATCTCAAGTATCTTGCCATCGCACTTCATATCGATCTTCCTGAAGTACATGGCATCCTCGGCCTCTTTTATGATCTCCTGCAGATCCTCGTCCTTCTCGTGTTTTGTTGCGATACCGTACGCAAAAGAGGGCGGGATGCGGGTGCAGTAATCGTTACGGGTACGCTCTACAACGCGCTTTAAGTAATTCTCGGCTTCCTCCCTGCCCGTTCCGACCATGACAACATAGAACTCGTCACCGCCGCATCTGCAGCAGAAATAATTCGGCTTCTTTTCCTCCACGAGAGCTGCGCTTATAAGCTGCAGAAGACAGTCGCCTTCGGAGTGTCCGAAGATATCGTTTGAAAGCTTTAAGAGATTGGCATCGATAACAGCCACGGAAACGGGAGCCGTTCCGTCTAAGATAACTTCCGTTACCTTTCTCTCGTAAAAATAACGGTTGTAAAGATTTGTGAGCATGTCATGCTCATTGCGCTGTTCAAGCTTGCGCTCGAGTTCACGTCTGTAGGCCAGCTCACGGTTGAGGTCGCTGTTACGCATACCTTCATATACCATGTATTTTGCGGCTTCGGTGAGGAATCCGCAGATCTCCTCAAAGCGGGATATATCGGTCTTTTCGCCCTTTATTATGCATATCCTGCCTTTAAGCGTCTCGGAAAGATCGACATCGACGACTCTGTCCCATTCCGTTGCACCGTTCCGCTTCTTTGCGGCAAGGTACTTAGTGTTGCTCGGAGATGTTACGGGAGTGCCGTCTTTTTCCTGCAGCAGGAGGGCAATGTCAAAGACTCTGGCCAGAGCGTCCTGGACTTTCTGGACAGTGTCGAGCACCAGAAGATCGGTCAGCTTTTCATATGCGGGGTTTCCGGTTCTTTTTCTGTCCATAGGCACCTCCGTGGATGTCCGGATGCTTGCCGGGTCCGCGTAAAGCGGCCTTGGCAACGTTTATTTTTTCTTCTTCAATCCCAGCATTTCCGCGGCTTTCGAGATCAGATCCTCGCCCTTTCCGGACGTTTGCTCATCTTTTTTGCCGGCATCACCGGTTTTTCCCTGTTCGGCCTGCCAGCGCTCGTATTCCGCGTCAAGATCCTGGGAAGTGATGACCACCGGTCTGTCGGGATCGTCCTCAGGCTCTACTGCAAGCGTTATCTCCTCATCATCAAAATCATATCTGGACTTCTTCTTTTTGTCAGGCTTTTTGCCGTGTTTCTTTTCCCTGTCGCGTTCCCGCTTTGTGCGGGCGCGTCCGGTCTCGAGCACATTATTCTCCCTTGTGCCCCAGTTGGTATTGAACTGAACATCCACAGCCACTTCCTGAACGGGCTCGTCGGGCCACTTTATGTCTTCAAGATCCTCTTCGTCGGGCTCAAGAAGATGGTTGAAGTTCTTTTCGAATACGTCCGAACGCCCTTCCTCGCCCATGGCATGGGGTTCTGTGCGGCGCTTCCTCAAACTGTCCGGAATAACGGTTTCGCTTTCCTGATCGGATTTCTCGAAAGCCTTGCCGCTTATGATATCGTCAACATTCTGCATGCCGGCGTTCTTGTTCTTGCCTTTTCCCTTCGGCTTGTCGCCCTGCTTTGCAGCTGCTTCGCGCTTGGCGTTCGCGGCCTCGAGCTCGGCCCGTTTCTTCTCGGCTTCCGCAAGCCTCCTGTTGTAGTCTTCAATAAGGCCGAGATATTTGTTGCCCTGCTGGAGCGCCTTTAAGGTGTCCATAAGCTCCTTCTGGTTCTTGCGGATGACCTCGAGGCGTTCGTCTATCCTGTCCTCAAAGCGTTCAAACTCGCGGCGCATGCCGACTCTTGTGTTTGTTATGTCATCGTAGAGCTCGTTTATCGCCCCGTCTGTATAGAGCAGCGAGGCAGCGTAAACATCCTCTGCTTCGGCAGTTGCGTTGCTTATTATCTCCATTCCCGTCTCTTCAAGCTCGCGTCTTGCCCTTGCCTTTGCGGCAGTCGTCTGTTCGAAGCTGTCCATTGCATCCGCGACGGCGCGGTTTAACTGCTCTAAGCAGTCAAAAAGCTCACGTTTGGTGATCACCACCTTGCCCGGATCACCGTTGTATTTTTCCCCGCGCGACACAAGGATATGGATCGCGCGCATTATTTTTTCAATATCTTCAGGCATTTTACCGCACTCTCCCCGATAAATCTGTTTCGCAGACCCGCATCAGGCCCCGCGTCTTAAGAGCATTTCCTTTAATTCAAGCGTTGAGAAGGAATATGATGTATTGCAGAAGTTACAGCGGACTTCCGCCGCCCCCTCTTTGATAAGATCCTGCAGGTCCTCACGGCTCAAAGTCGAAAGCACGGATGATATGCGCTCTTTTGAACAGCCGCATACAAAGGCCGTGGGAATAACGTCATTTATCTCGGGATCAAGACCCTTTAGAAGCTTCTGCAGCATATCCGTCGGGGACATATTCCCTTCTTCGGGGTCGAGCATCTTTGTTACCGATGCAACGCCCGAAAGGGATTCTTCAAGCTTTTTCACCACTTCCGCACCGGCCTCCGGCATAAGCTGGATCATAAAGCCGCCCGCGCATTTTACGGTATTGTCCTTGTTCATCAGCACCCCGAGGCCTATGCCCGAAGGTGTCTGCTCGCTGACAGAGTAGTAATATGTCAGGTCCTCCGCGATCTCTCCCGTGACAAGCTCGACCGTGCCTGAATAGGGCTCTTTTAACCCGAGGTCTCTTATGACCGTAAGGGAGCCGCAGCCGATGGCACCGCCCACATCAAGCTTTCCGAGAGCATTTGGCGGATTGACGAAAGAGGGATTATTGACATATCCCTTGACCTCGGCCTTCGAATTGGCTGTAACGGTGATGCCGCCAAGCGGCCCGTCGCCCTTTATCTGAAGCGTAAGGAGGTCCTTTTCGCCCTTCATCATGCTTCCCATCATCGCGCCTGCCGTAAGGAGGCGTCCGAGGGCAGCCGTAGCCACGGGGCTTGTGTTGTGACGGGTCCTTGCATATTCGACAAGTTCCCTTGTGGTGGCGGCAAAAGCGCGGATCCTGCCGTTTGCCGCTGTTGCTCGTACTATGTAATCTTTCATCACTCGTAATGCTTTCCGGGGCAGAACTTTTCTCTTGCAACGACGGTTATCCTTGAAGACTCCTCCGTTGGCGGGGCAGAGGAATAATCGTCGTATGCAGCCTCAAATTCAAGGCCTGCCTCCTGTATCAGTTTTTTTATCATTTCAAGCGTATAGCTGCGCTGAATATGCAGTTCTTCGTGTTTTCTGTAAGTCTCACCGCCTTCTTTTGCGAAGATCGTGAGGAAATAGCTGTTTTTCCCGGAACGCGGCTCATATTCGTTTTCCCAGATAAAGCTGGCTTCATCAAGATTCCCCGCGAAGGTGTTGCATGCAAGGATATCCCTGTAATAGTGCTCTGTATGGAAATCGAAGACAAAAAGCCCTCTCGGTTCAAGATAATTGTTCACCAGCCTGAAAACGCTCTTCAGCTCCCGTACGTCCGTTATGTAATTGATGCAGTCGCAGGCGGAGCATATGGTACCAACCGTGCCGAAAAGCTCGAATTCGCGCATGTCCTGGCACAGATAGAGAGTCGTGCCGGTATCGTCATGCTCCCTTGCAATATCGAGCATTTCGGGAGAGATATCGACCGCTATCATGTCAAAGCCTTTTTTCGAGAGCTCACGCGTTAACCTTCCCGTACCGCAGCCTAAGTCACAGGCGAGTCTTGACTTGATCTTTGCCGCCTTGAACTGCTTTTCTATGAAACCGGCCCATTTTCCGTAGGGCACGTCCTCCATAAAAGCATCATATACTGCGGCAAGTGAGGAATATGCATCATTCATGGTCTTTTCCGTTCAGCCGGTCTTTAGGCCAAAGCATTTAATGCCGGCCGTGTCCCGGCTGCTGATATCTGTTGTTTATATTCTGCCTGTCCCGCAGCTTTGCGGACTCTCCGCAGTTTTAATCAAAGTTTTTTAAATACGGGTTTTAATGCGGGATACAGCGCAGTGAACGTGCGGTATCTCTGCTCATATTTTTCGACAAGTTCCGGATCCTGTTCTGTCGTTTCAACCACGCGTATCAGGCGTTTTGCGGCTTCTTCCGTGCTTTCAAACACTCCGCAGCCTACAGCGGCAAGTATCGCCGCGCCAAAGCCCGGTCCTTCTTCGCTGTTGATGATATCGACTTTGACATTCATGATGTTTGCGATTATCCTGCGCCAGAGCGGGCTCTTTGCCCCGCCGCCGTTAAGCCTTACACGGGTTATCTCAAGGCCGCCTGCCCTTGCTATCTCAAGCGCGTCGCGAAGCGCGAACGCAACGCCTTCAAGGACCGCCTGCGTCATATCGGCGCGTGTGGTATCCATTGTCATTCCCGTAAAGGTGGCTCTTGCAAGAGGGTCGTTGTGAGGTGTCCGTTCACCCATCAGGTACGGGAGATAATAAACATGGTTTTCACCAAGCTTCGTGATCTTTTCCTGTTCGCCGGCATAATCCTTTGTACCGATTATGTCGTCCATCCACCACTTGTTCGAAGAAGCGGCGGACAGCATGCATCCGAGCAGGTGATACCTGCCGTTTGCGTGTGCAAAGGAATGGAGCGCGTTGTCCTTATCCACCGAGAAATTGTCGGAGGCGATGAATACCGTTCCGGAGGTCCCGAGGGATATGCTGCACATGCCGTTTTCAAGAGTGCCCGTGCCAACTGCGCCGGCAGCGTTGTCGCCTGCTCCCGCTATGACTTTTACGGTCTTTGGAAGACCGAGCTCTTTTGCCGTTGCGTCGGATATCGTGCCTACAACGGCGCTGCTCTCGAAGATTATGGGAAGTTGGGATTCCGAAATGCCGGTTATTTCAAGCATTTCCTTTGACCAGCACTTATTCTTTACATCCATAAGCAGCATGCCCGAAGCATCTGAAACGTCGGTGCAGTGGATGCCGGTGAGACAATAGGCTATGTAATCCTTCGGAAGCATGATCTTGCTTATCTTTTCAAATATCTCGGGTTCGTTTTTCTTTACCCAGAGGAGCTTCGGTGCCGTAAAGCCCGTAAGGGCCATGTTTGCTGTACAGGCCGAGATCTTTTCGCGCCCTATCGTGTTGTTGAGATAGTCACACTCTTCCTGCGTACGGCCGTCGTTCCAGAGAATCGCGGGGCGAAGGACATTATCCTCAGCGTCAAGGATGACAAGCCCGTGCATCTGACCGCCAAAGCTTATGCCCGCAACATCTTCCGCGCTGTCATACCTTAAAAGGTCGCTCATACCGTCTTTTACGGCATTCCACCAGTCCCTCGGATTCTGTTCGGACCAGCCGGGCCTTGGGAAAGACAGGGGATATTCTTTTGAGACTATGTTGCGTATCTCACCTTTTTCGTTCATAAGAAGCAGTTTCACTGCCGAAGTACCGAGATCGATTCCGATGAAAAGCATATTTTCCTCCAAAGCTGTCAGTTTATGGACCTGTGCGGATAAACCAACCAAGCAATTTTTATGGCCTCGTTTTTTCATAACAATGCTTATGCGGTCCGCGTCCTGTTATTTTATCAGAAAAAGCTGTTTTTGTCAATGAAACAAGGGGTTTTGGTCAACTTTCGGGAAACTTTCGGTCAAAGCGATATGAAAGACCTGTTTCTGAAGGAGTAGATCAGTTTTTCCTTTATCTTCAGTCCTCTTATGCGCCCGATAGCCCCGGCATAAATATCAAGCTGCCGTTCGTAGCGGTTCCTTAAGGCATCTTCGGGGGCGTTATCCGTCTTATAATCTATAAGGACTGCCCCGTCCTCTTCCACAAAATATGCATCTATGACACCCTGGACAAGGCTTATGTCATCATCATCGCCGCCCTGTACCGTATCGCCTGTTGTAAACGGCTGTTCCCTGAAAAGCATCCCCTTTGAACGGGCTGTACACATCCGTGTATATACGGGGGATGATGTAAATTCCGCAATGTCGTTCAAGGAGACAAGCTTAGCGTCATCCTCCGGGATAAGCCCCTTCTTTACAGCATCTGACACAAAGTTCTCCACTTCCCCAAAGTCCATTGGCTTTTCAAAGGGCAGCAGTTCCATGATACGGTGCGTTGCGGTGCCGCGTCGTGCATAGTCTTTTGCGGTCTTTTTTCCTGCGGGGGCTTTTGCAGTCTTTTGGTCTGCGGGAACCTTTGCGGTCTTTTGTTCTGCGGAATCTTCGGTCAGCCATCCGGCTTTAACACCTCTGTCATAATCATCTTCCGTGTCAAGGTCCGTTCTTTGAAGCTGCTCGTATTTAAGCTCTGAAACCGAACGCTTTACGGCTCTCCCGGTAAATTCCGCAAACGGATACATGAAGTCCGCGGCTTTCCTTAGGTTTTCGGCTTTCCCGGTGTCTGCGGATTCCCTTCCCGCGCGGCCGGACAGCACATCCTTTGCAAAAGCAAGGGCTTCCTCTGTTTTTTCACTCTTTATGAGTGCGTTTATCGGTTTTCCGTGGCCGGGAACAATTGAAACATCCCATTCCACAATGTTTCCTGTGGTCTTTGACCTTAAGGTGACCTTTTCGGATAAGGGCAAAAAGGTGTGGAACATGCCTTTTGCAGGCTCTTTATAGGCCTCGGAAAGCGCCTTTGCAAACTCGCGGAACCGCTCTGTTACGGCCGTTTCCCTAAATACCGCACCCTTTACGAAGTCAAAATAATTCTTCGAGGATAAAAGCTCCGAATAGTCTATGATATCCGTTTCCGTGGCCTCAGGCAGAACCTTTGCAAGATCGTTTGCGGCTCCGAGGAGCACAAGCTTCTCTCTCGCCCTTGTAACGGCTACATAAAGCACCCTCAGTTCCTCTGCGATAGTCTCGGTCTTTAAGAGCTCTGCAAGATAATTCCGTGACAGAGTTGCATCCTTTGTCCTCCGTTCATAATCCACATAGGGAAGGGCTGCCCCGAACACAGGGTGTATCACGAGCTTGCTCTTTATGTCTGAATCATTCATTTTTTTGAAGAGCTGCGGGATGATCACCACAGGGTATTCAAGACCCTTGCTGTGATGGATCGTCATGACGCTTACGGAGTCGCCGGTGTTTTCGTCGCTTGCTTCGCCAAAATCGACTTCCTTGTCCTCACAGTTTTCAAGATATCCGACAAAGCTGTACAGCCCTGCATTTCCGGTCTTCTCAAACGTTACGGCCTGTTCCCTGAAGAATTCAAGGTTTGCCGCGCGCCTTGCCCCTTTGGGGAAGCCGAGCATCAGCCGGTAAAAGCCGGTAACGTCATATATCTCGTCCAACAACTCGGTAACAGGCAGTATCCCGGCACGCGTTTTAAGACAGCGGTATTTCCCGATGAACTGCCTTATGTGAGACGGCACTTTCTGCCCGTTTTCCATGGCATTGCATATATCATCATACAAAAAGCCCTTTTTTGAAACGAGCTCTCCAAGTTCTTCGTTTGTTGCTCCGACAAGAGGTGAAAGCAGCAGTGCGGCGAAGGGAATATCCTGTCTCGGATTGACCAGACATTTAAGAAAGTTAATTATAGTTTTAACTTCTCCTGTTCCAAAGAAGCCCTGCCCGACATTTGCATTTACAGGAATACCCTCGTCTGACAAAATTGTAGTATACTTGTCGATAACGTTCCTGGTCGACCTCAATAGAATCGCAATATCGGAATAGTGTGGTTTTTCAAGCTTTCCGTCATGCATTACTTTGAAGTCCGAATCGGGAGACATGATCTTTTTGATGTATTCAGCTGTAGAATAAGCCTCCTGGTACGCAACGTCATTCTCGGCATTATCCTGTTCGTCCATCTTTACAAGTATTAATTCAGGATTAAACATTTCGTTTTCTACATCTGTGTAATCCATATTGCCTGTATAGAGGGCAGCTTCCTTGTCATACTCTATCCCGCCGAAGAATCTGTGCATGCACCATTCAAAGATGACATTTGAGCCGTCAAGTACCTGCTGTCTGCTCCGGAAATTCTTTCTCAGTATGATCTTGCGGTAAAGCCCGTCCTTACCGTAGGTATCGTACTTTTCCATGAAAAGCTCGGGCTTTGCCTCCCTGAAGCGATATATGCTCTGCTTTACATCACCCACCATAAAGATGTTCGGCTCGCCCTCAGGATGCTCCGGTGTTATCCTGTTTTTGCGGGATATGGCGTTCAGGATGCTTTCCTGCAGGAGATTGCTGTCCTGGTATTCATCCACCACGATGTAGTCAAAGCGCTCACTGAGGCTCTTTGCGGCAACTGTAGGCTTAATATTCCCCGGATCGTCCGAAACAAGGATATACAGGGCCATATGCTCTATATCGCTGAAGGTATATACTCCCGCTTCTTTCTTTGCAGCCATGAGCCGTTCCATAAATTCCACGGTAAGCTCTGTCAGGACCTTGAGGTGCTCTGTCGTCCGTCTGCCGTACTCAACGATCTTGTCGAGAGGAAGCGGGAACAGGTGCTTTCCGGCATCAAGGAACTCTTTTTTGGCTGCATCCCTGTGTTTTTTGGCAAGATCCGAAAGTTCCGGATCTACGCCCTTTACCTTGCCCCTAAAGGCAGCAAAGGAGGCGCCTTCAAATATCCCAAGCATCCCTGTGTAGCTTTCTTCGCTTGAAAGCCGGGCATACATCCTTCTTTCGGTCTCAAGAAGATCAAGGGTGCAAGCCGGGCCGTCGGGCTCATTTGCGACCTCGATCGCTTTATCGACGGAAGCAAGCATTCCATGGGCCAGAAGATGCGCTTTTTTAACGATATCCTTTGCAAACTCTGCCGCATCAAGCTCCTCCGCGCTTTCGACGCGGTTCTTTTCAAGACATGTTTCGAGCCAGAAACGCGGGTAGGGATTGCTCTGGGAAGCCTCGTAAAGAGAAAGGATAAGAGGTTCAAGGTTGTCATCCTTTTTGCCGGAAGACCCGTAACACTCAGAAAATGCGATAAACCGCGGATCCGCTTCTGCGTATTTCTCCTCAAGCATCGCCTTAAGAATGTCACCCTGCATCTCGAGCATCTCGCTTTTGTCTGCAATACGGAAGGAAGGATCGAGATCGATCACATGGAAGAATTCCCGGACTATGGAGTTACAGAAGCTGTCGATCGTTGTGACGGCGGCATTGTTGATAAGGGTAGCCTGACGGCGCATGTGGGCATCATACGGGTTGTCGTTCACATACTCCGATATCTTGCGTCCTATCCGTTCCTTCATTTCCGCTGCCGCAGCGCGCGTAAACGTGACAACCAGCAGCCTGTCGACATCAAAGCCGGCTTTTTCGTCCTTTAAGAGCTCGAGGATCCTCTCCGAAAGGACAGCGGTCTTTCCGGAGCCCGCAGCAGCCGCAACAAGCAGGTTTCCTGTTTTATGCTTTATAACTTCCGATTGTTCTTCTGTCCATTTTGTAGCCATTCTCAGTCCTCATTTACAGTTAATGCGGTTTTGTGTTTACGTTTCTGCGGTTCTGCGTGTTAGCATGTTGGCGGTTTTGCGGGATCGCCGGGGATTACTCTTCGCCTTCGCCGTCTTCACCGTCATCCGCGCCATCCGTATCGCCGTCGTTATAAGCCTTTCCTATCACTCTTTCGCGTTTTCCGGAAAGGCTCCCAAAGGCGCACACATCCTTGAAATCGCAGTATCTGCAGACCGATGCTTTCCTGTATCTTGCAGGATTTGCCGAAGCCTCACCGCAGTTTATCGCATTTACGTATTCCTTCGACTTTTCAACAAGGAAGCCGGTTATCTCATCAAAACGCTCCTTGCTCCAGATCTTCGAATACCGGTCAAACTCGCCTTTCGCGGTAATGTTTACAGGGATCTTGTCCGTTTTATAGCCGGCTCTTAGCTCTGTTTTGGCGTCTTCATCAGGCTTAAAGCCTTCATCAAGGCGGATAAGCACCGCAGGATCCGCATTTACCCTGCCGTTCGGCGTAAGCTCTTTGTTTACCTTTGCTTCAGGGTCATCGCATTCATCGACTATCGGATCCTCCATGGTATAGTAGAAGACCGCACCGGGAACATATTCGCGGTCCGGGAATCTCTCCTGCACCAGTGCCTTTGCGGCTGCCGCGTAAATGCCAAGCTGCAGCTGCAGCCCCGCCTCGATCTTTTCATCATCCACAACATGCGGGCTTGACTTGTAATCCACTATCTTTACATAAATGCTTCCGTTGTCCTCACAGATATCGACGCGGTCAAAACGCCCGTAAAGCTTAAGATCGCCGTTGTTAACGGCAAAAGACTCCTCAAGCCACGCAGGTTCAAAACTTCCTCCTTCAAGCTGGTGGACCGTTGTAAGCATTGTCCTAAGGCATGTGTTCTTCACAAGGGCTGCGATATGCTCGCGGCGCTTTGAATCGTGCATCATGCCGTTTTCGTATTCGCTGAATTCCTCCGCTGCCGCATCCTCGACAAGCTGCCTGCAATCCTCCGCCGAAAGCGCCGAGAACTTCCTGTTTTCCTCAAGCACGCGCCTTCCGCATTTCTCGATTATGTTGTGGCACAGGTTTCCGATATCGTAGGTCTGGATCTTGTATTCCCTGCGCTTTGAAAGGTCAAGACCGTATTTGAGGAAATGGGCAAGATTGCAGCCCGCAAAGTCCTCAAGTCTCGAAACGCTTGCAAAGAAGTCGCCGTAGAGCCGCTTTGCGGTCTCTTCTTCTATCTTCTGCTCCTTTGACTTGTAGAAAACAGATGCAATGATCTGCTCGTATTCCTGTTTTGTGAGGCGGACCGCGCCTGAAAGCATCGCTGCTTTTGCCTTAAGCCCCTCGCTCCATGCGCCGCCCTCGAGCATATCGGCTTTAAGATCCCTTAATGTTTCAAGCAGCGCTGTCCTTCCGTTATCCGAAAGAAGCCTGTATTCCGGTTTTTCGACATGTGATGCCGGAATAACCTCAAACCCTTTGTACATACGCTTGAACATTGAAACAAGGTACGAGGGCGAAAGCTTTGAATCCGTGGCATCATTTTCCGCGTAGCTTATGTAGATGCTCTCCGCGGGTTTTGTCAGGTTCTGGTAAAGGTAAAACTCCTCCGTATAGGCCTTTTCCCGCAGTGTGGGAGAAAGCTCAAAACCGTTTTCCAAAAAGAAAGTCCTGTCGGAATCAGAAATTATCCCGCTGCCCGATGCAGCCTGCGGGATAACGCCCTCGTTCACGCCTATAAAGAAAAGTCTCTTTATCCGGCCGATACGGCTTCGCTCTACGTCACCGACAAGCATGCAGTCCATGCTCTGCGGCAGTATCCCCACCTTTGTCTCGATAAACCCGAGCTCGAGAAGCTCGACAAAATCCTTTAAGGGCATGATCTCATCTCCGATAAGCCCCTGCATACGCTCAAAGATCTCTTCTATGTGCGCAAGGATCTGGGTGTATTCGGACACAAGAGATGCATTCCCCGGCTCCCCTGCGAGCATCTCACAGAGCTTCCCTAACCGTTCCTCTATATCCTCCGATGCAAGGAATCCCCTTAAAGCCTCGATCTTTGCAGACACAGTAGTACCGGCTTCAAGGATATCCGCAAAGGGCAGTACGCGCGCGATCACGGCTTCCCTCGTCCTGTTTATCTCCGGAATGACGGGCGGATGTCCCTTTCTCCAGGTCCGCTTCCACTCGCTCTTCCATGTGCTTTTCCCGTGGATACCCATCGCAACAACGTAATTTTCAAGTTCATCCGTCTCTTTTTCGTCTGTTTCGAACAGTGTGCAGCGGAGCAGCCGGAACACAGCCTTGGCGCTGTATCCGTAAAGCGGGATATATGTAAGCGCGCGAAGCAGCTCTACTACGGGGTTTGACATGATGCCGCGTCTGAAATCCAGGAATGCCGGGATACCGGCTTTTTCGAGTTCTCTTGAAAGAATTGGCGCATAATCGTCAAAAGCGCCTGTGATGACCGCAAGATCGCGGTAGCGGAGCCCTTCATGTATCGCGGCGTTGATCTCGCACACAAGAGCCCTGACCTCTGCAACGGGATTCTTTGCGGAGCGCAGGGTTATCGGGCATGGGAGGGTATTTGCGTCTGCACCTGTGTTAGCACCTGCACTTACACCCGTTTCACCCGGTTTTACGTCAGTATCGGCTGCATTCCCACAGGCATTGACTGCCTTTGCGGCTCTGTGATCTGCTTTGTTCCTCGAGTTTGCAAAAAGCCTGCTCTCAAGGTCTGCCATGGCAGGGCTTGACGCAAAACGAGGCAGGGGGCTGCCTGCTTTAGAGCGTATCGCCGGATTTCCTTCTTTACAGCTGTTTTCCGGAAGTACCACCGGCACCCCCTCTTCGCAGCCGGCCTCCGCCGCAAGCTTTCTTATCTGCTCCATTGTCTTGAAGCTTAAGTAAAAAAGGTCGTGTTTATCAAGGATCCTGCCTGCTTCCTGAGGGTCCATGGTTATAGTGATATATACATTTTCGCAGGTTGACAGAAGCGCCGAGAGCAGCCTGAACTGTGAGGGCGTAAAACCTGTGTAACCGTCGAGGGCTATCGTTGAGGTCTTTAGCAGCGTCGACTCGTAAACTGCGTCGGCAAGGAGGTCGTAGATCTCCTCGGGCGCGATGAAACGGTCCTCTATATACTCCTTAAAACCGTCATAGCAGACGGCTATATCATGCATTTTCTTAGAAAGGAGCTCTTTTGCCCCGCCGGACTTTTTTAACAGTTCCTGCATTCCCGCAAGGCGCTTCCTGTCTATGCCGTACTGCATAAGTTCGGAAATCACGGATTTCATCTCTATGCAGAAGCCCCTTCTTGACGCGTTTGCGGCAAAATACCCGAGTTCTCCGGCACGCTCTTTAAGGACACGCTTTACCACAAGCGTCTTCCCCGCATCATCAAGAGCCACATGCGGATTTTTGCCTGTTTCCGCAAATATCTTGTGCGCAAGACGCATAAAACTAAGAGCATCAATATTCATGATGCCCTTACAGGGATGTATTTTTACAAGTGATTTCTGTGCTTCGAGACTCGCCTGTTCAGGCACAAGGACGAAGAACTGCTTCTCCGGCTCCTTTATTGAAGCATTGATGATCTGCTGATAGACATAGTGCGTTTTACCGGCACCGCTCGCCCCAATGACAAAATGAAACATAGTCTTCTCCGTGCAGGGCCCGGCAGACCGGCGCCCAAAAGGGTATAGAAAAATCCCAAAGTGCCGTTCCCCGTACTTTGACTCCCAGCAAAAAAGCCAGGTGGGCGACCTCATGTACGCTTCCGAAGTCCCCTCGATGGAGGCTTGTCTTCCACGGACAAATTTGGAATCCCATATAATCGTTGTAGGTTCAAAATAACGGAGTTCTCGCACACCCCAGGACTGATTATATTATACCACATTATGAGAATTTTTCAATAAATTGAGGCCTTTTTATCAAACAATTTTCCGGCTGTAATTTCCGGCCGGCTGCATCAGGTTCCGCCTTCGCCGCCTTCGTTCTCTCCGCCTTCGCCGTTTGTTTCACCGGGGACTTCGATCTCGAGTATCATACCGGGCATTGTCTCGTCATTCTTGCTGCCTGCAAGCCTTACATATACGAACAGGCCCGGGGCTGCATCCTGTTTTTCCTTGCTGAAGAAGTATTCATACTTTTTCCAGCCTTCGGGAACAGTCAGCTTCATAACATCACGCTCTTTTGCGTCTTTAGCCATAGAGACGCCTACATCTTCCGTTAAAAGCTCAGCAGGAGCGTCAAACACGATCTTTGCCGCATAAGAAGCATATTTCAAGTCCGGAATATATCCGATTTTGTATCTTTTTTGTCCGCAGGATCGATTTGAGACAATTCTTTAACGATTCACACATTTATCATTTAAAACAACCGGCCCTTGTGGTATTCTCTAATCACAAACAAACAAGCCCGCGAGGGCTCACAGACAATGGAGGGTTTATGAGAACAAACATGTTACTGACTTCCGGCGGCGGCGACCTTACAATGCTGCTCGTCATCGGCGTCATCGTACTTGTGGTGCTTTTGATCGTCATCCTTGCAACAGGTTACGTAAAAGCATCGACCGATGAGGCTTTCATCATCACAGGTCTTCACAAAGAGCCAAGATATCTTATCGGCCGTGCAGGCGTTAAGATACCTTTCTTTGAAAAGAAGGATGTCTTGAAGCTCCAGCTTATCCCCATCGATGTAAAGACCAGCTCGGCAGTGCCGACGGCCGATTACATCAACATCAATGTGGACGCGACCGTAAACGTTCAGATCGGTCACACGCCCGAGCTTTTGAAGAAGGGCGCAAGAAACTTCCTTAACAAGAAGCCCGAATACATCGCAGCCGTAGCGCGCGAAGTCCTTGAAGGTAACGTTCGTGAGATCGTCGGCAAGATGCACCTTGAAGAGATGGTCTCCGACCGTCAGAAGTTCGCGAACCTCGTCAAAGAGAACGCAGATCCGGACCTTGAGGCAATGGGCCTTGTGATCACAAGCTTCAACGTACAGAACTTTATGGACGATCAGTCCGTTATCGACAACCTCGGTGTTGACAATGTTGTAAGGATCCAGAAATCCGCAGCCATCTCCCGTGCAGAGTCCGAGAGAGATATAAAGGTTGCACAGGCGCGTGCCGACAAAGAGGCAAATGATGCGCAGGTTGAGTCGCAGACAGCTATCGCGATGCGCCAGACCGAGCTTTCCATCAGGCAGTCCGAACTTAAGTTAAAGGCCGACACCAAGCAGGCAGAGGCAGACGCAGCTTACCAGATCCAGCAGGAAGAGCAGCGTAAGACGATCGAAGTAACACGTACCAACGCCGATATCGCGCGTCAGGAACGTGAAGTAGAGCTGAAGCAGAAACAGGCTGATGTTGCAGAGCAGGCTCTTAACGCAGAGATCCGCAAGAAAGCGGACGCAGAGAAATATCGTCGTCAGCAGGAAGCAGATGCAGCGCTCATCGAGCGTCAGCGTGAAGCAGAAGCTAAGAAGTACGAGGCAGAGCGCGAAGCAGAAGCCAAGAAGGCTCAGGCAGACGCAGACATGTACCGCAAGCAGAAAGAGGCTGAAGGTATCGCAGCTGTGGGCCGTGCAGAGGCTGAAGCTATCCAGGCAAAGGGTCTTGCGGAAGCAGAGGCAATGGAGAAGAAGGCGCAGGCTTACGCTAAGTACAACAATGCAGCCGTAACGGAGATGATCATCAAAGAGCTTCCCAATATCGCACGCGAAGTTGCAGCTCCCATCGCTTCCATCGACAAGATCACCGTTATCGACGGCGGCGGCGCAGAGTCCGGCGTTGGCAGCGTAGGCGGTTACACACCGGCTGTTATGGCAAAGGTTTTTGAATCTGTTAAGGAGACCACCGGTTTCGATCTGACAGAGATCATGAAGGGCTATACGTATGATGCAAAGGTTAACCACAACATCAACGTGACAGGCCTCGATAACAAGTAATCCAAAAAAATGAGTCAGTGGGTCGTTTCCCGCTGACTCATTTTTCAGTCTGTTCACCTCGTCTGCCGGCGAAATGCCCCGCCGCACGGCCACGAGCGAGGCTTTCGTAGGGAGTCGCAAGTTCGCCGCGGATGCGACCCGCGTTCCGCGCAGCGGACGAGGACTATGCTCCGAGAGCGCGGGAGCAGGAGCAAAAAGGCGACCTGCGACGAGTAGAAAACGAGCCGTAGTGCAAGGCAGCATTTCGCCGGCAGAAGGAGAACGATATCCCAAAGTGAGTCACCGGGAAACTACCACGCTGATTCAAAAAAAAAACTGCAGGAGCGCTTCCTGCAGTTTTCTCATTATATCCGGTATCAGGGGGTAGGAGTCGGACTGGTTTCCTCGGGCTTTGCATCACCGTAGGTCACATCTATCAGGACCACGGCGCCTTTTGTAAGCGTTCCTGTGGAATAGAAGCCATCCTTATCCGCTGTGAGCGGCTTGCCGGACAATTTGACCAGAAGCTCCGTTGACCGTTCTTTTCCGTCCTTGTCTTTTACAACATTCGGTATTACCTTGAACTTTATAGGTTCACCCTTTAACTGTACCGATCTTACTTCCTTGCCGTCAACGGTAACGGTCGCGCCGCCGCCTGCTACATTGCCGACTGCCGTAGCTATGAAGGACACAACGTTTGCAGCTTCCTCGTCAAGCGTGACGATCGTAGTCTCCTCAACGGCAGCAGCCTGCATCTTCACGCAGAGACCGGGGTGTTTTTCTTTGTTCTTTACGGAAATGCCCGCGTAACGTACGTAGAGATATGCTTCCTCTGTTTTAAGAGTCTTGATCTTGTCTCCGTTCAGGTTAAAGTATTCCGCAGCAACACCGATCTTGCTGTCCAGCTTAACGGCAACGAATTCGCCGTTTTTCTTCTTTACATCCGTAAATTTCAGCTGGGCAACATCCGCATCTGCACCGCCCAAAGCATACTGCACGGTCCTGTCGTCAACAGGTTCGCCCGCAAAGGCGATCCTTAACGACGTATCCTTTGAGCAATACTCAAACCGTGCGGTAAGTTCTTCCCCGGGTGCAGCCTCCGGAAGCGCGATCTCGACAAAAGCCGGCCACGAAGCATATTTCTTTGCCGTAGCGGACATCCTGACCTTTAAGGTGAAAGAACCGCCTTCTTCAAATTCCGCCCCGTCTTCCTTAAGCGCGGTCTCAAGCTCTTCAATGCTTATCGCGGAAACCTTTGAGGATATTTCATCGGTTGTGGTCTTCAAGTGCCCCTTTATCGCGGAACTGCTCTTGAAAGCCGGGATATAGTAGGTTTTATCGCTATAATCAAACTCCATGCCGTTCTTTATGGCAATGGTACCTTTTTTGTAATCCTGCTTGACAGAAGGTGCCGCAGCAGTCTTGCCGATCTTCACCTTAACTTCCTTAGAAGGTATGATCTTTTCGATGCTTTCGCCTGTTTTAGCCTTTGAAACGCGCAGGTAGAGCGCAGCGTCCGTTGCCCGGAGCATGGCAAATTCAAGGGCAAAATCCGGATCGGAATCCTTTGCTTCCCTCCATGTGCCGTTCATGCCTCTCTTCCACTCGAGGACATAATTCGCGTCAAAAACAGCCTTTTTTGTCTCTGTGCCATCATAAGATATGGTGGTTCTCGCCATATCGGTCACTTCGATCTTTGACAACGCCTCAAAAACATTTGCGGGCTTACCTGTCAGATAATTGACGGCTGTCTTGATCGTCTTTACAGGGAACAGAAGCTCTATCACGTCCTTCTCTTCCACCTTTGTAGCGGTCGGGTCCGTTGTAATTGCCACATAGCTTGTCTTCTTGACATCGGAGAAGTCGATGTAGCTGCGGCCGTCCGCATATACCGCAGGGATCCACGCGGTTGCTTTTAGCGAAGCCGGTGTCTTCGTCTTCACAAACTGGAAATAAACCTGCCCCTTGCAGTTGATCCTGAACTCATCATACTCTGTAAAAGTCGGGGTCTCTTCCGTTACTTCCGCTGCCTTAGCCCTCATACACGAGAACAGGACGGGCAGCATAACAATAAGCGCCAGTAAAATGATAATACGTTTTTTCATACAGCCTCCTATACCGGGTATGCCGTAAAGCATACCTCACCGTATTGTATATCGGATTAACCCTGAGATAAAATAACCTCCCACGAGAAATTTACAGGCGAAAACCGGGCGGGATCGTTTCCCGCTGACTCGCGCAAGGGGTATACGGGGCAGACAAAATGAGTCACCGAGGGAACGATCCCGGTGACTCGCGCAAGGGGTATCCGGGGGCAGACAAAATGAGTCACCGGGGAAAAGCCCCCGCTGACTCACTTAAAAACGGTCGGGACATTAAGTCCCGACCGTGTGTTTTAATACTTTAATGCTTGTTTGGCAGCAAATCAGTTTCCGCTTCCGGAGCCTGAATCTGCAGGAGCCTGCTCGCCTGAGCCACCGTCATTTCCTTCTGTCTTTTCAGCAGTAACGGTGATCTCTACATAAGCACTCGGGAATACGCCTTCAACAGCCGGATTCTTCTTGAGGTCTTCCTTAACGCCCTTAACGCGGACATAAACCTTGCTGTCCTTTTTAACGCCGGTGATCTTTGTAGCTTTTGCAGGGATTGCTTTCCACTTGTTTGCCTTAAGATCTACGCAGTACTCATAATCTGTAGCTTTGGTGTCAAATGTAAGCTTATCGCCTTCGCCGATCGTTATAGCAAATGCTTCGGGAGCAGCTGCGGGAGCCTTGAAGGAAACTACTGTGTAGTAAGAAGCATACTTCTTTTCGGTAGCAGATGTACGAACTTTAAGAACAACCTCTGCACCTGCTTCGAGCTCAAATTCCTTAACAAGCTCATCAACACCTATCTCTTTTGTACCTGTCTTGCTGAACTGCTCGGTCTTAGCAAAATTGGTTGTTGCGGTACCGTCAGACTTCTTGCCTGTTGCATAGTATGTGGTTCCTTCGTAATCGAATTCCATACCTGCCTTAATAGCAAGCGTGCCTTTAAGGTGATCTACTTTAACATTGGGAGCTGCTGCAACCTTTGCAAGTTTAACCTTTGCTTCCTTAGAAGGAAGTTCGCCATCTTTAGCTGTACGGATGTACAGAGTACCGTTCGAGGATTTCATTGACTGGTAAGCAACGTCAAAGCCTTCAGCATCCTTAACCCAGGCGCCGTTAGCACCCTTCTTCCACTCAAGTGTGTAAGCGATCTTGTCAAAACCTTTTTCCTCATCGCCCTTAACGTACTTGGTAGTTTCTCTACCAACGGTAATCTCAACTGTAGCAAGAGCTTCTTTGATCTCTGCAGGGAACTCTTTCTTGTAATCAAGCGTAGCTTTTACTTTGCCGACATTAAGGTTAAGTTCGAAAGCTTTGCCAACCTTTTCGGTTGCATCACCTTTAACTGCAAATACAAAAACAGTTGACTTGGTAACGCCCGAAACATCGATGTAGCTCTTACCGTCCTTAACTGCAGCGGGAACCCAGTTCTTAGCCTTGGGAGTATCATCTGCTTTCTTTACGGTCTGGTAATAAACGGTACCATCGATCACGATATAGAAATTGTCGAGATCGAGTTTAGCTGCGTTGATAGTGGTCTCTGTTGCTGCTTCTGCCGGAGCTTCTGTTTCGGAACCCGAACCGCTGCCGCTTTCAGCTCTAACGCCGAGCACATTGCCACCAAATGCTTTTGCTGCCACGGTGAGCACTAATGCAAGTGCAAACACCATAAATACATTCTTAAATTTCTTCATTCTTTTTACCTCCATGTAAGTTGTGAATGTCCATCCATGACAATCTTGATAATCCGGCATAAAGGCTTACCGGGCCTTTATGTCCCAAACAATACCAAACCGGTAGAGGGCACCACCCCTCTGCCTGTCTGCCTCATGGAGCCATGAAGCAATTTGATCTGATACCAACACTGTCCATCCCTACAAAACATATATCGGATGATCCGGACGAAACTTTAGCCATATGTACGGAATTTAAAAAGATTTTTTCGAAAATGTATCCGAATTTGTATCTTTTTTATACACCCAAAAAACCATTTTGTCAAGTTTCGTTTTCATGGCGGGTTTCGTGCCGTATTTCACGCTGTGGTCCGTGCCGGGTTTTATGCGGGTTCCGTACCGCGGTCCGTCCCGCCGCCGCTCACATATCCCATTCCGAGGAAGATGAAAAGGTACACTGCCGTAGAGAAGACCGTAAGCCCGAAGAATGAGCTGACAAGATACCCGAATGCCGCGGTAAGGCAGCAAAGAGTTGCTCCGTCAAGGTATTTCTTTTTCCTTAAAGCGCGTATAAAGATCATCAGACATCCCGCAAAATACAGGATCGTTACGGGGATCCCGTGGAAGATCGCGTATTGCAGGAACTCGTTATGCGGCCTGATATTCCACGGCGCGCCTTTGTAATGATCGTACGCGACGCCTTCATACCCTATCCCGAGCCACTTATTTTCCTTGATGATATCTATCGTCGCAAGCCATATCTTGATCCTTGAACTTCCGGCCATACCGACGTTTTTGTCACCGGTTGCGATCATGGTGATATCCTTCCCAAGCTCGGACGCCGAATTCTCGAAAGTCCCGAGGATGTGTCCCGGAACATACAGACAAACGCAGAATACCAGCAAAAGCGCTATAGCCTGAAGATTTATCTTTTTTTCAAGTATCAGGCGGGTGATGATGATGAAGATCATCGCGGCTCCGGCGCCTACCCAGCCGCCCATGGAATTGTCTATGGACAGGGCCACCGTGTTTGCAGCAAACGAAACGCCGGCAACTGTCTTCCATGCAAGCTGCTTTTCCGTGAGAAATGCGGATGCAGCGAGCGGAACTGTCAGCGCGAGATAATACGAATAATAATTTGTATTTGAAAAGATAGAAGAAAAGCGGGGTGTCCAGTTATAGAAAAACGTTGATTCTGTCTGGGTATGCCAGAGGATGAACGCCGCTATGACAAGGATCACACTCGAGATCACCTGGCCTCTTATCAGTATCTGCTTGTATTTCTCCTTTTTCACCTGAGATGCTGCAAAAAGGATGAACACAAAGTATCCCATCTCCATGAGGAACGTCTCGCCGAGCGCCGCCGCGCAATACCCCTTTATCGCATGCGGAAGCCCGTTATACCACTGGCTTATAAATATCAGAACGATCATCACGGCAAAAATGATGATCACCGGATTTGCAAAGACCGCCCTGAAAAAGCTTCCACCGTTAAGTTTCAGCCGTATTATGACACAGATATAAAGCAGCAGCGAGATAAAGCATGCAAACGGGAATACCCAGCTCTTGATCATCTCAAGATAGGTGTTCATTGTAAAGTCGATCTTTCTCACAAACATGGCCATAACAGCCATAATTGTGGGAGCGATGATGAACAGGGCCATAGCCGCCGACGCGACCAGACTTATCTCATCATCCGTCAGATTTTTAATCTTTTCAAGGAGCTCTCTCGCGGCCGATCCTTCGGGCTGCTTCCCTGCATTCTGGATGTTGTCGGTATTTTTGCTCATCATTCTCATCCTGCCTTCCGGATATTATTTCCCCTCCACAGGGATGTCTTCCTTTTCCGCGTAAGCAGCGCCTTCGCTGCCTTCCGTCACTTTAAGCTTAAGCTCCGGGCAGTTATCAAAGGCCTGCTGGCCGATAACGCTTGTGCCTGCCGGGATATTCGCGCTTTTCAGCGCCTCGCACCCCGAAAAAGCAAACTCGCCTATAAATGTCACACTTTCCGGTATGACCATCTTTGCAAGTGCGGTACAGCCTTCAAAGGCATTCGCGCCGATGGAAAGAAGCCCGTCCGGAAGCACTATGTTCTTTAGTGAAGTACAGTCTGCAAAAGCATAATCGTTTATAAGCGTGATCCTGCTCTCAAAGATCACGGTCTCAAGCTCGTGCTTCATGTAAAACGCATCCTCAGCAACAGCGGAGCCGTCTGTGATCGTGACTTTTTTTAAGGGTGCGTCGATAAAGATGTCATCAAGCCCCGAAGTGAACGGAACCGACAGCTCGGTCAGGTTCTCACAATACGCAAACGCATAATTCTCGATCTTTTTCGCGTTTTTGGGGATAACGACACTCTTTAGCCCCTTACAGCCGTAAAAAGCGCTGTCGTTTACAGTTTTCAGTGTTTCCGGCAAGGACAGCTCCACCATCCCTTCGCAGCCTTCGAAGGCATAATCAAGAATCTCTGTCACACCCTCGCCGATAACGACTTTCTTTATAGCCGTATTGCCCTGAAAGGCTGTTCTCTCCACGGTTGTGATCTTTTTTCCCGCAAGCTCGCCGGGAATGTAGAGCAGCCCGTCAGAAAAACCTCTGATCTTCACATCACCTGCCTGTACCTGCTCTTCGTATTCCTCGGAAAACCCAAGCACCGAGTAAGTCTTGTCGTCTTTTTCTTCAAGCGAGAACAGCTTTTCATCAACTTTTACGGTCTCAGGAGGCGTCGGGGTCGTTTTCCCGCCGGGATTAAGGCCGCCGGGATTGCCGGTTTTGCTCAGTACAACGATCATAACCGCGAGTAAGATCGCGGTTATGGGAAGTACGATATATCTGATCGGGATTTTTTCTTCCATGCTCATCCTTTCACAAAACAGACTTTTTGCGGACTTTTCGGATCATTTGAAAACAAGCTCGACATCAAGAGCGCCGTACATCGATGTAAGCGTCTCCTTAAGTGCATTCGGTGCCGTGATCTTCTTTAATGCCCCGCAGAACGCAAAGGCCTCCTTGTCTATCTGCGTAAGACCTGCGGAAAGTGTTGCTTCCGTAAGCTTTTCGCAGTTATAGAAGCATCTTGCACCGAGCGTTTTTACGGAATCGGGAAGTGTGATGGTCTTAAGCGAGGTACAGTACCAGAAAGCTTCGAGCCCGATGCTCTCTACGCCTGAAGGGATCTCGAGGGACGCAAGAGATGCACATTCGTCGAAACAGTCATCGGGGATGGCTTTAAGATTCTTTGAAAGCGTTACGGAGTTAAGGAGCTGGCAGCCATAGAAAGCGCAGTCTCCAAGGCTCGTTACGGAGTCAGGGAGAACAATGGTCTGCAAGGTCTTACAGCCAAAGAACACTTCGGCGCCGAGGGACTCGAGGTTCTTCGGAAGCTCTATCTTCTGCAGTGCTTCACACCCCGAGAATGCACCGTCTCCTATCTTTTTAATGCCCTCCGGGAGTGTCACATCCGTAAGTGCCGTGCATTCATAGAACATTGTCGCGGGGATCTCCGTCATGTTTGCGGAAAGTCTTACCGTTGTAAGCTCGTCCTGGCTTGCAAACAGGCTCGGATCGGCTGCGACGATATTGTATTTTTTGCCGTTGACCTTGATATAGTCGGGCATCCAGTAGTTTGTTATCGAAAGCGAATAAACGCCGTTAGCCTTTGCAGTCTTTGCGCCATGGTCAAGTTCGTATGTCACACCGTCAAGGTAGTATTCTCCGCTTGTTTCGTCGAGATAGGATTCGGTTGGCTTTGGAGTGGGCTCGCTGCCGCATGCTGCGGCAAGGACCGGCAATAAACAGATGACAATACCAAGCAATAATTTCTTCATAAACAGCCTCCATGCATTTTACGGGCTAAACCCCTTTAGAAAGTATATCGTCAAAAATGACGCGATATTTAATTTTTTTCTTGATTTTTCATCGTGAATGTTGTAAGATACTCATGCACTTGCGGATATAGTACATCGGTAGTATGCAAGCTTCCCAAGCTTGAGAGGCGGGTCCGATTCCCGTTATCCGCTTCCTGACCTGCTTTACGGCAGGTCTTTTTTTATGCCGTGTGCCCGTCACACCGGGACAAACTGACAGGCGTAGTCAGCCAGACAGCCGCGGGGCCTGCCACTGCAGGTCGCAAACAACGGCTCCGCGACTAAGGTTCTTCCGGCAGGCCGCCGTGCACCCGCCACAACAGGTCGCAAACAACGGCTCCGCGACTAAGGTTCTTCCAGCGCCTCGCTTAACGGGCTCTTAGCGGCAGAGCCGCACGAGCCCTACTCGGCTTGGAACAACCTAAGGGCTACGCCTATCAGTTTGCGACCTGTTGTGGCGGGCGCCCGGCTATCGGCTTGGTACAGCCCAGTGGCTACGCCTATCAGTTTGCACCCTGCTGCGACGGCCCCCGGCCGGTTTACAACACCGGTTTATTTCAGCAGTCTGTCTGCCAGTGCGAATGCCTCGGCAATAACCTTGTCCATGTCATAGTACTTGTAAACGCCGAGCCTTCCGCCGAAGTAAACGTTTTCTTCCTTGTCGGCAAGCTCTTTATACTGTGCATAGAGCGTGTTGTTACGCTCATTGTTTACGGGATAATACGGCTCGTCCCCTTCCTTCCACTCCGAAGGGTATTCGCGGGTAACAACTGTTTTTTCCTGTGTTCCGAACTCGAAGTGCTTGTGTTCGATGATGCGTGTGAACTTCTCATCATGTGAGGTGTAGTTGACAACGGCATTTCCCTGGAAGTTGTCGCAGTCGAGGATCTCGGATTCGAAGCGCAATGTCCTGTATTCGAGCTTTCCGAAGGTGTAGCCGTAATACCCGTCCACGGGACCCGTGTAAATGACAACGGTATTCTCGTCAAAGAGAGCCTCGTGGGTATTGCGGAATTCGAAGAAATCTGTATTTAAGAGCACTTCGGAGCCTTCGAGCATCTTTTCGACCATCTTTGTGTAGCCGCCGATGGGTATGCCCTGGTAACGATCATTGAAATAATTGTTATTGAAGGTAAAACGCAGCGGAAGCCTCTTGATTATAAAGGACGGAAGCTCCGTGCAGGGGCGCCCCCACTGCTTCTCGGTGTATTCTTTTATCAGCTTTTTGTAGATATCGGTCCCGACCAGTGAAATGGCCTGTTCCTCAAGGTTTTTCGGCTCGGTTATGCCGGCTGCCTTTTTCTGCTCTTCGATCTTTGCCTTAGCCTCCGCCGGTGTCTTTACGCCCCACAGCTTGCTGAAGGTGTTCATGTTGAAGGGCAGGTTATAAAGCTCGTCATGGAACACTGCAACAGGCGAATTCACATAATTATTGAAATCCGCAAAGGTGTTGACATAGTCCCAGACCTCTTTGTTGGAGGTATGGAAGATATGTGCGCCGTATTTATGGACATTTATCCCTTCCACGTCTTCGGTGTAGATGTTTCCTGCGATATGCGGCCTCTTTTCGAGCACGAGGCAGCGTTTTCCCGCTTTTGTCGCAAGATTTGCAAAGGTCGCTCCGAAGAGTCCCGCCCCCACAATGATAAAATCATACTTGTACATGCTGTAAACCTCCCAATAATATCATTTATCTTTTTCTTCAAGATTAAGCGTCTTGTCCACTATATAAACCGGCCTGTTGCGCACTTCCCGCATTATATTCCCGAGATATTCCCCGATGACCCCGAGAAGCAGGAACAGCAGTGAAAACAGGAATGTGAGCAGTGTGCACAGGAGCGCTGTGCCCGAGCCGCCGCCGTCGCGCACCCAGAGCACGATGTAGTAGGTAAAGCTTGCAAGGGTGAGAAGTATCGAGAGCGCAGCGGCAACGATACCGGCTTTGAGCGGTGTTACGGAGAAGCAGTCGAAGGTATGGAACGCGATCCCTGCCAGCTTGCCGATGGAATACTTGCTCTCGCCCGCAAATCGCGCCGGAGCCTTGTATTTTATGACACTGTGCTTAAAGCCTATCTGCTGGATGAAGCCGCGAAGATACCGCGTTTTCTCGCGGTAATTCTCCCTTACAAGATCCGCAGCCCGCTTCGATATCCCGAAGAAATCCGAGACATTCCGCTCGAATTCAACCTCGGACATCTTGTTTAATATCTTGTAGAACAGGTTGGAAGTGATCTTTTTAAGAAATCCCGCCGACTTGTTCTCTTCACGCGCCATGAGCACAACATCCGAGCCCGCCTCGTATTCCGCAAGTATCTGCGGGATGAGCTCCGGCGGATTCTGCAGGTCCGCGTCAAGACAGATGAGAAAATCCCCCGTTGCATAGTCGATACCGGCTGTCATTGCAGCTTCATGGCCAAAATTTCGGGAAAAGTTCACGACTTTTACACGGCTGTCCCGTCCGGCCAGCCCGGCCAGAATCTCACCGCTCCCGTCCTTTGAGCCGTCGTTTACAAAGATAAGCTCCGTTTTCCATGCGTTTTCTGTTGTTTTTAAGACTTCCGTTGTAACATCATAGAAATGCGTAAGCGACGCCTCTTCGTTATATACGGAAACTATCAAAGAAAGCTTTTTCATGTGTATCCGTCCCCAAATGGTCTATAAAATAAGTATAGCATTTTTTTGTATTTTTTCAATGAGTGACGTGATATATATCATTTTTTTATTGTATCGTGTCAAAAATCATACAAAAAAGGAGCAGTCCGTTCGGGCTACTCACATTTCACTCAAGGTCTTTTTATAGTATTCAAGATACCGATATGCGGTCCGCCGGCTTATACCTCCCTCATCCACTATTTCCATTAGTGTCTTTCCGCCTTTATATTTCAGCATGAAATCATTGTAAGAGGCCATCCATGCATCATCATGCAACTTTCTGCCTGCGGTCTTCCTGTTTCTTAGACGCTCGTTTTCTGCAGACAGTTCTGCTATTTTTCTTTCAAGATCCGCTATTCTATTAAGTGCCTCTTCCAATGACATCTTTTTCATGCCGATTCACCCCTTTCATCCTTTGATCTTTGCAATTAATGCTTCCTGAAGAACCTGCGAGAAATTAATGTTTTTTTCCTGCGCCGCAAGGTTAAGCCACGCAGGGATTGTAAGTGTTTTACGGACAGACTTTTCAAAATGTGCCTTTGCATATTCTTTTACATCCACAGAGACCATATTTACAAAAGCATCTTTGGAATCTGCCTCCAGCTCTTCTGCAACTTTATCAACAGAAATATCTTTCAAGTTCGAAGCCGCAGGAACTGAATCCCCGTCTTGTTTAAGCACATATAGATAGCCCGCAAGACACTCTACGGCTTTATTATACGCATCCTTTTCATTTTTGCCGCTTGTAGCCAGCCAGTTAAGATCCGGGAATACTACAGAATAACCGTTTTTTTCTTTAAAAAAGCACGCGGGATAAATTGAAAGCATACAGTTCTCCTTTCGTGTTCCTATTCCAATCCTGCTTGTTTTCGGATTGATTTTTCAATAATCTTGGACAGTTCTTTACTATGGAACGGAATTGTTACTTTTCCAGTTTTTATCGGATGAACATAATGTCTATGGGAGCCTTCCTGGCTTTTAAAAACCCAGCCATCTTTTAATATTTCTTTTTCCATTTCTCTTGGCTTTTTAGGCATAATGCTCTCCACTGTTATTATAATATGCAGCACGTGTCGTGTCAATGCGCATTTTGATGATACGTATCATCCTGTGCCGTTTTATTTATGGCACCTAGTATATCACAGCAATGAGTTTGTGTCAATAATTTTACGGCACAGGACGGTAAAAAAGGAGCAGTCCCTTCGGACTGCTCCCTGAATGTGCTTATTAACATGCTTTTCAGTAGCCTTAGGCTTATCTGAGGAGTGAAAGAACACCCTGAGTACTCTGGTTAGCCTGAGCAAGCATAGACTGAGCTGCCTGCTGAAGGATGCTATCCTTCGAGAACTTAACCATTTCCTTAGCCATGTCAACGTCACGGATACGGCTTTCAGCTGCCTGTAAGTTCTCAGATGTGTTATCATCATTGGTGATGGTGTGCTCAAGCCTGTTCTGCCAAGCACCAAGCTGAGATCTCTGCTCGGAAACTGTCTTGATCGCATTGTCAACTGTGGTGATTGCACCTTCAGCCGAAGCCTGATCTGCGATGGAAAGACCGTCAACGCCGATACCGCTTGCTGACATATCACCGATCGAGATTGTCATTGTCTGACCTTCGTTTGCACCGATGTGTAAGAGCTTGTCCGAGAAGGAATCGTCAAGAAGCTTCATGGTGTTGAACTCTGTATCGGTGGAGATACGTGTGATTTCTTCTGCGAGGGAATCAACTTCCTTCTGGAGTGCTGCACGATCGTCTTCAACGTTTGTATCGTTTGCCGACTGAACTGCAAGTTCTCTCATTCTCTGAAGCATTGCGTGTGTCTCGTTAAGAGCACCTTCTGCTGTCTGGATAAGGGAGATACCGTCCTGAGCGTTGGTCGAAGCCTTGTCAAGACCACGGATCTGTCCGCGCATCTTCTCGGAAATCGAAAGACCAGCTGCGTCATCGCCTGCGCGATTTACTCTGTAACCGGATGATAATTTCTCAGTTGCCTTCTGTAAGTTGCCGTTTGTGATACCAAGCTGTCTGTTGGTATTGGCTGCTGTCATGTTGTGTTGAATAATCATAAGTTTTCCTCCTTGAAATTAGTGTAGCGTCCTTGCTACAATTTGATTTTGTTTTGGCCTTTGGCCGTTTGCTTTTGGAGCTTTGCTCCGATGTGGACCTTCGGTCCTTTTTTGTTGTGGGGCTTTGCCCCGTGTGGGCGGCTTGGTTTACCGCCTAAATCTTTTGGTATGGTGTGTTGGTATTGTTTGTGTAAGCAGTTGTTGTTTGCTTACACTAAATATATCGGAGCCCTTTCGAAATACTTTAGTACTTTTTTAAAAATTTTTTTGTTTTTTTCAAAAGTCGCGTATCTGCTGGGTTTTCGGGCCTTCCGTTTTATCTTTCTGCCGGCTGTTTTCCGGTTTCATGCTGCCGGGTCCACCGGATGTCACTTCTTTTTATCCATAAAGTAGGCGTCTCCATCCTGGGGTTTTCCGGTCATGTTCTTATAATATGTACTTACCGTTTTGCTGCTTACTTTGAAATCCTTGATCTTCTTTTTCTCAAGAGCGGATACCTGTTCAAACAGCATCCTGTTCTGTTCCTCAAGCGCCTGGATCTTAACGCCCGTATCCGTAAGCAGCCTGATTTTTCCCTGCAGGCCTTCTATTTCGGTCCTGTACTTTTCTTTATTGGAAAGAAGCTCCGCGGAAACCTTGGCGTATGTATCGGAGAATCCCCTGTCAAGACGTTCGAGCCGGTTCAGGAGTTTTTCTTTTTTATCAAGGGTCTCCTCGAACTCATCACCGGTCCGCCCGTCTTTTAAGATCGCGTTCTGGTCCTTTGTGACTGAAAGGATCTCATCAAGCGTCTTTTCCTTATTCACAAGGATATCGGAAAGCATACCTATATAGGTCTTTGCATTGTCAGCCATCTCTTCTACCTTCTTTCTCTCTTTTCTATATAGTAACAAACCTGCCGTCCCTTTTCAAGAGCAAGTGAGTCAGCGGGGTCGTTTCCCGGTGACTCATTTTCTTCCTCAGGCCCATCCTGCAAGAAAAACCGCATTGCTGCGGTTTTTCATGGTCTAACATTATAAGGGGGAGTTTTATGAAAAAAGAGGGTTATGCAACATAAAGGTGATTCTTCTTCATTACTTCCTTCCATGTATCACGCATGGTACGGATGTGGCCTAAAGCCTCAAGAGCGATCTCTTTATCCTTCTTGATATTGGCCTCTACAAGCCTGCGGTAGATGTAATCGTAAACAACATCAAACTGGTTTGCAACCTCATACTTGAAATCAAGAGTCATACGGAACTCTACGATTATCTTCTGTGCTTTGATAAGGTTGGTGTTTGCCTTCGCAACGTCTCCTGCCTCAAGTCCGTCGATAGCCATGTTGCAGAACTTGATCGCTCCGTCGTAGAGCATCAGTGTAAGCTCTGCGGGAGATGCTGTGTTTATTCTGTTTCCCTTATATAAAGCCGCTGCATTGGGTGGTGTCATATTATTTGCCTCCGCCGTGATTATTCTAAACTCATTCTGATCAACCGGTTGTGTCAACAGCCTTGGACTTTCTGTTGTAAAATGTCCCGCGCTGTTTTCTTACACAAGATATATCGGACCGACCCTTACATAACTTTAGAGCAAAAACAAAAAGAGATGAAAATCCCGTCAAAGCGCGCCACTGCACGCAAAATCAAAACAGGGGCACCCGCAAAAGGCGCCCCCGCATACTGCAATATCTTTATGCCATTACTGTCCGAGCATTCCCGCAAGGCTGTTCTGCTGCTGCTGGAGACTGGCCATTGCCTTCTCCATTGCGGTGAACTGCTTGTAGTACCTGTCTTCGATAGCCGCAAGCTTTTCTTCAAGCGTGGACAGGTCTTTCTGGTAACCCTTCAGGGTCTTGCTCATTTCCTTATCGTTATAGAATGTAAGCGCCGAGCTCACACTAGAGCTCTTCATCTTGTCGGACATGGTGCTGTACATGTTCTTCATTACCGAGGTCATTGTCTCGATAACCGTCTCCGGATCCTTTGCAAGAGCCGCTTTGAACTTATCAGTGAACTTCACGCCGTACGGATCCGTCTCATCGCCGTGGATGTGGAGCAGACCGTTTTCGGAGTAATCATCACTCGTGGTGATGCCAAGCTCCGCAAGCGAATGGTTTACGCCGTCAATGTTTACGCTGCCTGAGAGCGCTGTCCTTAAAGATGAGATGAGACTTCCGAGTGTCGAATCCCTTCTTAAGAGCGAATCCTTGATCTTGGTCTCCCATTTCTCGATCTGGTCATCGGTCATGGCCTCTTTTTCGTCATCCCTGAGAACATCATAGCTTCTTGCGGAAGGAGCATTGTAAAGAGTATTCATCTCCTTAAGAAGCTCATTATATTTTGTAACGAAATTCTTGACCTTGTCGTAAACCGCGTCAACGTCCTTGGTAACGGTAACGGTGATGGACTCGCCGGCTTCCGTCTTACTGTTTGCGGTAAAGGTCAGGCCGTTTATGGAGAAGGTGCTCGAGCTTGATGCGTAGCTTACACCGTTGTAGGTGATGCGGGCGTTATCCGCCTTTACAAGCGTTGCGCCGGCATTCTCATCATAATCATAGGTGATCGCTCCGTCCTCGCCGAGTGTGTAATTCACGTCGGTAAGACCAAGAGCACCGAGTGCCGATGTGCCGGCTCCCGCAAAGTCGCCGCTCTCGACTGCGCTTACATAATCGTCGGCTGCAGCGCCTACATTGGTTTCGATCTCTTCAAGAGCAGCTTCGGCATTTTCAAGAGCTGCGTCAACAGCTTCCTTAACTGCGGCATTAAGAGCTTCCTCATCAGCCTCTTCGCCTTCGGGAAGGCTTGCGTTGTATGCTTCCCTTGCTGCATTTGCGGCTTCTTCGGATATTGTCTTCTTATAGTTGTCCTGTGCGAACTTGACAAGAGCTTCCTTCGCGCTTTCGACAGCCTCATCGTCTCCGCGCTCGGCGGCGGTCCGAAGATCTGACATAAGGCTCTTTGCCTTCTGCCTGTCTGTATCCGAAAGCTCATTGAGCTTTAAGGAATCCTCAAGTGCCGTTTTCTGCGCTCCGGAAGAAAGTTCGCCGGTCGTAATGCTGAATGCGCTGTCCGTGCCGCTTCCTGCAGCGCTCACGAAGATCCTCTTATATGTATTGTCGAAGTTGGCGTTTACGCCTGCTTCCTTCAGTTTGTTGACAAACTCCGAGATCGTGGTGTCGTCATCGATCTCCACCATCTTTGCGTCCTTGCCTTCAACCTTTACCTGTATCGATTTGCCCGTGTCAAATCCAAGATCCGAAAGCTTAGTCGATCCTGTAACATCCGAACCGAGCGCCTTTCCTGTCAAGTGCTGTGCGCTTGCCAGGTTGTCAACGGTAACGGTGTGGGTGCCTTCTGCGGCGTTTGAAGCAGCAGACACGGAAAGCTTTGCCTCATTGGTACTTGCGGCCTTCTTTGTCCTGTATGAGCCTTCAAGACGCATGGAAGAAACGGTATCGGTGTAAAGAGTGTATATCTTCGCATTAAGCTCTTTCCACTTATCCTGCTTCCACTCAAGTTTCGTAGTCTTGCTCTGTATTTTATGCTTTTTTAAGTTCTGGGCGTTCATTAACTGCTGGACGATGCCTTCAGTATCAATACCGGATGAAAGCCCTGACAAACGTAGAGCCATAGTATTACCTCACTTTCTATTTGAGCGCACAACTCCAAAGGCCTCGTAAAAGGCCTTTCCCGGAGTCGTTTAGTAAGCTGCTGCTTATCTGGCCTCGTCTACCATGAGACCGGCCATCTCCCACATCTTCTGAACAAGTTCAAGCGCTTCCTCCGAAGGGATCTCGCGGATGACTTCGTGTGTTTCATCATCATAAACTGTGATGGATACACGTCTTGTCTTGTCATCATACTTGAACTGGCAGCTGGAACGGTGAATACTGTTGAGCGAATTGTTTGCTCTCTTTACCGCTGCCTGGATGCGAGCTTCGTCTTCCGCTGCGTTCTGCGGATTGGTGTTCGCACCGTTCTGTTCGGTCTGCGCAACAACCCTGCGCTCGATCTGTGCGGAAGTACTGACGTTCTGAACGTCTGCATGCTGCTCAACTGAACGCTGAACAGTCTCCTGCGGCTGCACGGGCTTAATGTTGCTGCTGATGCTTGAGGACATAACTTCTAGTGCCATAGTCTACACCTCCTTGTGTAATTGACGCCATCATGGCGAAACTTTAGTCTTCTGAAAACTTTATCGGACATAACAGAAGAAAAAGTTAGAAAAACTTTAAAACATTTAAATAAATTTCTCCGATTGCTTTATCGGCAATACCTGTCCGAAACTTGATATCTTTTCGCAAATCGTTCGGATGCATCCGTTTATCGCCAAAAACCGTATCCAGCAAAGCCCCGCGTATCCCGCAAAAAAAAGACCCCGCGTTCCCGCAGGGTCTTCTGAATACAAATATTCCCGTTCCTTAGAACAGCTTGTTGATGTCGTCCACCGAAGCCTTGACTTCCATAGCTTCTTTGTTGGACTGCTGGATCTGTGTGTAGATCTCTTTTCTGTAGATCGGAAGCGACCTCGGGGCAGTGATGCCGATCTTTACCTGGTCGCCCTTGACCTCGAGGATCGTCACCTCGATGTCGTTGCCAAGCATGATGGACTCATTGCAATGTCTCGATAATGCTAACACTTTAAGCCCTCCCCTCTTTCTTCGCCTGCAGGATATCGTAGATCTCGTATTTGATGGGGAAATCCTGATTCTCAACGATGATCTGCGCACCCTTGCGGTTGTCGGAATTGATTATGATGGGAGCACGAAGGTTAATGGACATCTTCTTAACATCCGCAGGTACGGTAAGCGTGGTAAGAAGCACGATATTCTCGTCCGTAAGCTCGCCGAGGGGCTTCAAGAGCTCGTCTTCAACATCCGGATTGTAATCCTCGGCAATGCCGAGAGGACTTATAACCGGGATGGCAAGCTCAGGGATATCACAGCACTGAAGCCACGATACCGGAGGACGCTCGCCCTCGCTCGAATCGTACAGGAGCGTGTACTGCTTGTGATCTTCAAAGCCCAGGATGCCGTTATCAAAGGTAAGGATCCTGTCGTCTGCGATGTCTACTTCACCAAAATGTCTTGTTTTGATAAGCATGTGGGTAACCTCCCTGTCACCGGATTTCAGGCTTACAGTCCGTTTGTAAACCGCAAGTCCGATCACTTTTATATTATATTGATTTTTCTTTCAGGTCAAGAGTAAAATGACTCCCGCCTTCAATTTGCGTCCGTTGGTCTTGCAACCGCTGCTTCCCTTCTTTACGTGGAAACGTCCGTTGGTCTTACGACTGCTGATCCCTTTCTTTACAGGAAATCAAGAAGTGAATTCTGCACTACCTTTCCCGCTGCCGAAAGAGAAGCATTGTAAACGGTCTCTGCCGCAGTATAGTTAATGACCGTATCAACAAGATCCGCATCCTCGTTGCTTGAGAGCAGCTCCGTGAAATCATCCTGCTGGATGGAAAGGCGGCTTTCGGTAAGCTCAAGGCGTACCACGCGGCTTCCCAGATCCGAGACCGCAACTCCTACGTAATCCTGCTCCTTCTGGGTCTCGGTCATGCCGTGCCTGCACTTGTTGCGAAGCGCTGTGTTTCTTAAAACAAGCTCTGTATCAAGCATTTCCTTCATGGTCCCGAGAGCCTTTTTCTGCTCGTCGCTTAAGGTATTGTCCGCAAGCATGCGTTCTACCTGGGTTATCTTGTTCTCTACCTGTACAACGCTGTCAAAGCTTTCAAGTATCTCGTCCACAAGGCGTCCCGGATTATGCGAGATGGCATCGGAACCTTCGGTATTGATCTTAAGCTTCTGGTTGAAATTTATCTCATATTCGATATCCTGGACGGATTTCGTGAAGGTCACCTCTGTTGTGTCGTCAAGGTTCCCTGCATCATCATATTCCGTGCGGACGCAGTCAAAATAATGCTCCGGCTTGAGCTCGTTCTTGTTAAAGGAGTTCTTGCTGTAGGTCACGTCTATCTTGCGTTCGTTCTTTACCCAGTCGTTGTAAACATCCTTTGCGATTATGATCTCGCCGGTCTCCGGGATGAAGTTCACGGTTCCGTCGGCGGGTGTAAAAGCATCGGGAGCGCTTGCCGAAACGGTGTTGACATTTGTAAAGGTCTCGGCATAAACCGTATTTCCGGAGGCATCCTTTACGATATTGCCGTATTCGTCATACTGGGGATCAAGGTTTACCGTCACTGCCTCATCGCCCGAAAGACCGTTGTACGCAAGCCTTATTCTGTAAACATCAAGCATCGAAGGGCGGTTGTCAAAATCGCTGCTTGCGGGATCCGCCTCGTTATACTGCGAAAGCGACACGGAATTTACTATCTTTGAGGTCTGGTTAATGTCCGAAAAGTCGAGCTTTTCAGTCATGGTATAGTGGAATTTCGAGGTATTCTCGGCAAAAACAAGGGGTGTGTCGGTCTTAAAGCCCGTGAACACATAACGGCCGGCATAGTTTGCATTGCCTTCCTGATATATCTGCTCCTTTAATTCCCTTAAGTTCTCCGCGATGGCATTCCTGTCCTTTGCGTTTAAGGGGTCGTTTGACGCCTGCTCACAGTAGGTATGCATCTGCGAGATGATGCTGTCGATGTTCTTTAACGAGCTTTCGGTCACATCAAGCCATGCCTGCGCATCCGGAATGTTCTTCTCGTAGTACTGGTTGAGTTCAGCCAGATTGGTACGCAGCTTCAGGGCACGAACGGCAACGATGGGATCGTCCGAAGGCTTCTGGATGCGTTTTCCCGTAGAATACTGCTCCTCAAGCTTCGAGAGCCTGTTCTTGTTCCCGTTGATGTTGGAAAGCATGTTGTTGGTCATCATTCTGTTTGTTACTCTCATGTCCGATCTCCTAAACCGTGGCTGTGCGGTTATCTTGCCGGGCTTACACGCCCATTTCGTTGATCATCTTGTCGTAGATCTCGTTCATTACGCTTACAACCTTTGCGCTCATCTGATATGCGCTCTGGTAACGTACAAGATTCATTGCCTCTTCGTCCTGATCTACTCCGGATACGGAAAGACGCTGGTTTGTAATGGTCCCGAGCACATCCTGCTGGTTCTGCGCGAACTGCGCCGCCTTGTTGCAGTCGATACCGACTTCCGAAACAAGTGTCTGCAGGTACTGTGCGGGTGTACCCTGTCTGAACATATCCGAATCAGCTTTAAGACGGATAAGCTTCTTTACGATATCCGAGTTCTCGACGCCGTTCACAACTTCACTTGCTGCAACAACGCGTCTCGGATCCGCCTTGACAGCCTTTGTTATTGCCATGTTGCCGGCTGTCATGAAATAATACGAACCGTAATTGTTTGTGTCGTTTTCAACTTCATACTCGCCGGTCTTTGAAGTAAAGAAAACATCCGGTGTGCCGTAATCGCTGAAATCCTTAACGAACCTGTAGTCCTGGCCGCTCACGATCTGTGAAGTGTTGAACATGTCAAGGCCTGCGTTCCCGTCAAGGTCGACGCCTTCCTTGCAGACATCATTATACTGTTCGGAGAAGGTCCTTACAAACTCGTTAAGCCTTGAAAGGTAGTACGGAACGCCCTTGTAATCCACATCTTTGCCGATTATCGCATTGTACTGGAATCCGGAAACGGCCTCGGTCGCAGGCGCGATCTCATCCGTGCCGAGCACTATCTCCTTATCGAGTGAGAAGGTGTATTCGTACTTGCCCTCGTCATTTATCGATACGGAAAAGCCGTTGTAATCGTAATTGCGGCTTCCGAGTGTTATCGTTCCGGTCGTATCGAGAGTCAGACGGGAAACCTCGTTATTATAGGTAAAATCCGAAACAAGCGTGAGGGTCTTTGAACCCTGGGCACCTGTTGCCATTCCCTTGAAGGCCATCCTGTCGTTGCCGTCCATAACGGCGTAAAGGGCCTTTAAAGAGCCGGAAGTTGTGTCATCGCCCAGATTAAAGGCCTGCCCGTCCTGCTTCCAGTAGATATCGTAAAGACCTTCGGCATCATTCTGGGTAACCTTCTTTGTACGGGGAACTACCGTAAGCTCGTTTGAATGATAGGTATCAACAAGGAGCTGGCCGTTTATCCGCACTTCGTAGCTTACAAGACCGGTCTTCTGCGAGATCGGGACCTCGTTAACGTCAACATCAACTATCTGCGAAAGTTCGTCGATGAGCAGCGCACGCTGGTCGCGAAGATCGCTTGCCTTGCCGCCGACTACCTCGAGCGTATTTATCTGCTTTGTAAGATGCGCTACCTGAACGCCGATGGAATTGATCTTCGAAACCTCGTTTGAGATCTCGTAGTTTACTTCCTTCTGGACATTCTGCACACTTGAATACACATAATTAAAATATTCGCAGAGAGCATTTGCGTAGTTGGTCATCTGGGTACGGACCGTAAGGTTCGTGGGCGCCTTCTGCAGCTCCTGCAGAGTGTCGAAAAAGCTGTCAAAAGTCGTTGTGAAGCCTTCAAGCTTGATCTCGTTGAAGTAATTCTCCACCTCGGACATATAATAATTCTTTGTATTGAACTCGCCGTAGATGGTGTTGTTTGTGCGGAACTTTACATCATAATACTCGCTCCGTACCTGGTCTACGCCAAGCACGTCAACACCGGTGCCGATCATGCCGTTCTTGTTCCAGACGCGCATTGCCTTGCTGGCCTGCATGTCCGTAACCTGACGGCAGTAGCCTTCCGTTTCCGCATTCGATATATTGTGCGCGGTGGTAGTTATGCCTGTCATCGACGCATAAAGACCTGATTTTGCGATTGTAAGACCAAAAAAGGTGTTAGGCATTTTCTAACCTCCTGCGTTTATAGGATCATCACCCGGATCAGAGCCTCTCGATGATGGTCGCTATCATTTCGTTAACTACATTGATATATCTTGAGGATGCGTTGTAAGCATGCTGGAACCGGATAAGGTTCGTAAGCTCCTCGTCCGACGAAACGCCTGTCACGGACATGCGCTGGTCGTCGATCTTGCCGGTCATTACCTGCTGATTCTCGCTTATCGTATGCAATTCCTCACCTCTTGTCGCAAGGGCTCCGATGAGCTCGTTGTAATACTCATAGAAGGTATCTACCGAAAGGCTTGTGGGCGTAAGGATGAGCTGAGGGTTCTGCCATGCTTCGATGAGCTTGTTGCAGACGCTTGCGTCATAGTCTCCCGTTCCGCCGTTCATGCTTAAGGGAAGCCTTGAAAGATTCTCTTTTATGAGGGGATTGACCTCGATCTCTCCGAGTGTGAAGAGCGTGTAATTGTTTCTCGCGTCCTCCTGATTGTAAACAAGGGCCGTCATTGTGGTCCCGTCCTCAAGAGTGATCTCCTTCTGCGTGTAGCGCGGCTCGGATTTTCTGTTGAAGAGCGCTTCGCCCCTGGTCCTGTTCACATCCATGCCGATGGGTGCGTTCTCCTCGTCAAGTATCATTACCTTTGAGCCGTCTGCAAGAGTTACTTCCTTGTTGGGGCAGAGGATGTCGTTTATCGTGGTAACGATGCCGTGCACAAGTGTATCGAACTGCGACTGGACATTTACTATAACCGAAGAATCAACATAGGTCTTGTAATACTGGTAATCCGTCTGGAACTGTGCCATCGCCTTGTCGTAACCCGGCTTGTCGAAAGTCCCGTCGGCTGCGGTGTAATCCGCTATCTTGGGCTCGTAGGGGATATCCGTATAATTGCCTGTCTTGATGCCCTTTGTGAGGAGCAGGCCCCGGAGCCCGCCGACATCCGTGTTCTGTTCGGAGGTCGGGAGGACGGACATGTTGACTACTTCCGCGTAGCCGTATGCCGGCCATACCGGAACAAGTCCCGTAAGCGCGGTATTTGTCTCGGTCGTATCCGCTATGATGCCCTGTGCTGCAAGCTGCGTAGCCTGAAGGTCGGCGGAGCGGACCGTTGTCATCTTGAAGTATGTATCCTCGGTTACGAAGGGAACTTCCTCAACATTTACATAAATGCGGCTGTCCGCGTTTTCCTTATATGTAATGCGCGCCATCGTCCCAAGCTCGTCAAGGAGCTCGTTGCGCCTGTCGCGAAGGTCGTTGGCGTTTTCCTGTCCGCCCGTCTCGGCTTTACAGATCCTGTCGTTTAAGTCCACTATCTCCTCGCCGATCTGGTTAAAGCGGTTGACCATGGTCTGTATCTGCGTGTCAAGGTCTGTCTGGTATTTCTTGAGCATCTTGTAGATACTTTCGGTGCGGTCCGCAAATGTTACCGCGGTCTCCACAAGCGTTGCCCTCGTTGTAAGGGACGTCGGATCCTTTGCAAGCTCCTGTACCGAATACCAGAGCTGTTCAAGATTATCCTGGAAAGCTACGCCGTTCATCTCGCCGAAGAGCTCTTCGATCTCCTGTACGGCCGCATACTGTGTTGAGTAGAAGGACTCACGCCCGATCTCTGTCCTGTACTGTCTGTCAAGGAATGTATCCCTTGCCTGATAGACCGCTCCGGTGTCGACACCGATACCGACCTGCAGGTAGTTCGTTGCTGTATATCCTATGGTGTTATAGTGCGAGGGGTCCTGAATTATCTGCTGTCTTACAAACCCTTCGGTCTCAACGTTCGATAAGTTGTGTGCTGTTACGGTGATGGACCGCTGGGCTACATTAAGGCCCGATACTCCAACGAGTAAATCCTGCATTAACGGCATAATTCAAAGGCTCCTTTCCTGAAAATTTATATACAAATGCATCTGTAGTCTGATATCTTACCCTATTTTAAAGTACAAAAAAGGAACGTTCGACAAACAAACGCATGTCTTATGCGTCATTGTTTCGCGTCGAACATCCCTGTTCCTGCGACTGGTACATCGACCGTAGATGCCCCTTTGGTGTAGTTCCCTGTCCCCGGCGTCATCCTTGAGCTCTGAATCAAATTCAATTCGAATTGAATCATCTCCAGGGACTGATTTATCAGCATTTTGTTTTTATCGTTCTGCGCCGCAACTCTCTTGAGCTGCGCAGAAAGCAAATCATGAAGGTTTGCGAGGCGTTTCTGCTCCTGCGGCCTTTTTTCGAGAAGCTTTACCATCATCTTGAGCTTTAAGGTCTTAGGGTCGCGGTTCAATACCGTTCCCATGTTGATGATGATCTCTTCGCGCTTTTTTTCAAGTGCGGACACCTGGTCAACCACAGACTGTTCTTCATCTGTGATCTTCTGGAGTTCTTCAAGATCTCCCGAGATTATGACCCTTGTTTTCCGCTCCGTGATGGGAATAAGCCGGTCGTAAGCCTCATGCTCTTTTTCAAGAACGTTTATCAGTTCCTCTGTAAGACTTGCCACAAAATCCCTCCGTTTAGCTAAAAGTTATCGTGCGAAATAATTGCCGATAAGCTTGTCAGCTACGTCTTCCATAGATACATTATATGTACCGGAAGCCATCTGTTCACGGATAGCGCTGACTCTGTCCTCTCTTATGTCGGACGCTTTGGATACAGCCTGCTTTGCAACCTGGAAGTCGCGGCCGATCTGGGAAATCTCAACCTTATCAGTGGCTACGGTTGTGCCAACCTTGCCTGTTTTTTTGGTACCGTTGCTGCGGTACAGCTGACTTACCTGATTGAACGCATCAATACGCATATGTATCACTCCTTTTCTAATACTGAACAGACGGGAGTCTATCCCGTAGGCGCTCATCCTTGAGCCTCCACTTACCTGTTCTGTAAGTTATATCGACTTATCTTCATATAACTTTAGATTTTTTTTGAAAAATTTTATACAAATCTTATTCGTTTTCGAAATGAAGCTCCGAGCTTTTACCGAGGGCATTCGTTTATCGTGCAAAAAGCCGGCTTCCGTGCCGCGAAAGCGGCCGGAAACCGGCAGTGTTTTTCCGTAAGCGCCTTCTATTTATATGTATCGACAGTTATCGTGTCAAGATCAATACCCTTTGTATTATTTCATTATCTGTTTGCCGCAGGTTTCGAATATACGCACCCACAGAAATTCTGTCTGTAAAGCTCATATTCCTTTGAAAGTTCTATCGAACGCTTGTAGCCGTTCCGCTTCTTAAAATCCGAAGGCAGGAAAGCGACACCGTATTCTGCGGCAAGTTTTCTGCCGATCTCGTTAAGTTTTTCAGCGTTTTTAAGCGGGCTGATGGTAAGAGTTGTCGTAAAGTAATCGTAATTTCCTTCGGCAGCGATGCGGGCTGCTTCCCTAAGGCGCAGCTCATAGCACACAAAGCAGCGCTCTCCGCCCTCCGGAACGCGTTCTAAACCCTTTACGGCATCAAAAAACTCTTTGGGGTCATAATTCCCCGGCATAAAGGTCACAGGGTGTTTTAAGGGCATCTGCGAGATCAGGCGGGATAATTCCTGTTCGCGGTGCCTGTACTCCTCTTCCGGATAAATGTTCGGATTATAGAAAAAGTCCGTTATCTCAAAGTATTCCGAAAGATATTCAAGGCAGTAACTCGAACACGGCGCGCAGCAGCTGTGCAAAAGCAGCCTCGGGACAGTGTCTCCGAGGCTGTTTATTATCTTATCAAGTTCAAGCTGGTAATTAGGCATTTATTTTCCCCGCTTTTCCTGTCCTGCGTTTGAGTTTTATCTTCTTTACCATGTAATTCTTTGAATGCAGCGTCACAATCTCTGCTGCAGGGCTTGCAACCGCGACATCGAGCACGGAGTCGCCCTGGTCGAGCGTTATGCCCTTTACACCGCGGCTTACTTTCTTGAGCTCGGGTACGTCGGAAAGCGGGTACGCCAGAACAAGCTTCTTCTGCGTAAGCATGATGACGCGGGTATCCTCACCGATGACTTCAGCCACACCAAGCCGGCATATCGAAACGATCGAGTCTTTTTCCTCAAGTTTTGTGGTATTCACAACAGTTCTTCCGGTCTCAAACTCCGCGCCCGAAACCTGCTTAACGTAGCCGTGCTTTGTCGAAAACAGCAGCATGCTGTCAAACAGTTCCTCAAATGAGGTATAGAAGATGAATTCCTCGTTTTTCGTCTTGCAGAGCGCATGGATAAGGGTTCCCTTGTCCTTGATCTTACAGCGCGGAAGGGTTCCGGCTTTAAGCTGGTACAGGTTGCCCTGGGCCGTAAATGCACAGAACTTGTCCGTATTCTTAAGCTTTACGACATGTGTGTATTCGGCAAGAGCCTCAGGTGTCGCCTTTGTATAGGCTGCTTCGTCAACGGTCTTTGTGTATCCGAACTTGTCCACGAGCACAACCAGTGTCTCTTCAACAAATTCCTCAACATAACTTGCCGTCTCGGCATTGATTATCTGTGTGCGGCGCGGAACGGCGAACTGTTTCTTGTAGTTCCTTAAACGCTCCTTGATGGCCTTATGCAGCTCCTTCTCCGATCCGAGCACGCGGCTGCAGTCGGCAACCGTATCCTTAAGCTTCTGCTCTTCCTCGTGAAGTTTCATGATCTCAAGCCCGATGAGGCGTGAGAGCTGCATGCTTAAGATCGCGTCGGCCTGGGCCTCCGTAAAATCAAGCTGCGATGCGGGCAGCGCCGATTCAGGATTCCTGAAGCGTATAGCCGTGGTATCGCCGTGGCAAAGGCAAGCCTTGGCCTGCGCCATTGAAGTCGACCCCCGGAGTATTTCGATTATAAGGTCGATGATATCCGTTGCCCTTATAAGCCCGTCAACTATCTCAAGGCGCTTGTTCGCCTTGTCGAGCTTGTAGGTGTATTCCTTTGTGTATATATCCTCCTGGAATGCGACAAACTCTGCGATAAGGCTCTTAAGGCTTAAGGTCATGGGCTGCTGTTCCTTAACGGCAAGCATATTCACGCCGTAGGTATCTTCAAGCGGCGATTTCCTGAACAAACCGTTAAGAAGGTTTTCGGCGTCGCGGTCCTTCTTTACTTCGATAACTATGCGGATGCCTTCCTTTGAAGATTCATCCCTCACGTCATATATTTCGTCAAAAGCCTTGTCGCGCATCAGCCCTACAAGAGATTCCACAAGACGGCTCTTCTGGCCGCTCGAGGTGTAGGGGATCTCCGAAACAACGATATTTGTGCGCCCCGCATCGCCCTTTTCAAGTGATGTTGCGGCACGGCACCTTATCTTTCCTTCGCCTGTCTCGTAAACAGCCTTTAAGGCATCTCCGTTGGTAATGATACCGCCTGTCGGAAAATCCGGCCCGGGGATATACTTCATCAGCTCCTCGGTCGTAATGGAAGGCTTGTCCATATACGCAATAACGCCCTCTATAACTTCGCCCGTGTTATGCGGCGGGATGTTCGTTGCCATACCTACGGCAATACCCGTAGTACCGTTGATAAGGAGGTTTGGAAGCGTTGCAGGGAGTACTGTCGGCTCCTGCTCCGAATCGTCAAAGTTCGGCATGAAATCCACAAGGCCTTTATCAAGGTTTTCAAGCAAAGTCATTGCGCCGCTTGAAAGCCTTGCCTCCGTGTAGCGCATTGCAGCGGGCGGGTCGCCGTCGATGGAACCGCAGTTTCCGTGCCCGTCAACAAGCGGCAGTGACAGTGTGTACCCCTCCGACATATGCATTAAAGCCTCATAGATCGAGGAATCACCGTGCGGATGGTATTTACCCATTGTATCACCGACGATACGCGCCGACTTCCTGTGAGGCTTCTTAGGATCGAGCCCAAGTTCGTTCATTGCATACAAAACCCTGCGCTGAACGGGTTTCAAGCCGTCCCGCACATCGGGAAGTGCTCTGGCTATGATGACGCTTATCGCGTAATCGCGGTAAGAATTCTTCATTTCCTCGGAAAAATCTATCTGTATTACTTCGTCTTCACGTTGTGTGTCCATGATCCACCTTATTAATGGCAAATGCCTTTATTACTGTATTTGAGACCAGTCCGGATCTCCGTACTCCTGCTTTACTGCGGCCTTCCGCGTGTTTGCAGGATGTCCTGCCGTCAGATGTCGAGTTTTGCGTACTTTGCTTCATCCATTATGAAAGCCCGGCGCGGAGGAACATTGCTGCTCATGAGCATTGTCGTTACCTCGTCGGCTTCTATGGTATCGGAAAGGGTAACCTGTGCAAGCACGCGGCGTTCCGGGTCGAGTGTCGTCTCCCAGAGCTGCTCCGCATCCATCTCGCCAAGTCCTTTGTAACGCTGTATCCCGGTGATCTTCTTGCCCGAATTTTTTCTGAACTTCTCGAGTTCGGCATCATTGAAGATATATTCGAAGGCTGCGGATTTCTTTCCTTTCCCGGGAGCTTCGTATTCTACCCTGTAGAGCGGCGGAAGCCCGCGGTATACATGGCCTTCTGTGATAAGGTCAGGCATAAAGCGATAGAAGAACGTCAGCATGAGTGTTGAAATGTGCGCCCCGTCAACATCCGCATCCGTAAGGATTATTATCTTCCCGTAGCGGAGCTTGTTAATGTCGAATTCTTCGGCGATCCCGCAGCCGAAGGCCGCTATCATGGTCTTTATCTCGTTGTTTGCAAGTATCTTCTCAAGAGGCGCCTTCTCAACATTTAAGATCTTTCCGCGAAGAGGGAGAACTGCCTGTGTTTTGCGGTTCCTTGCCTCTTTTACGGTGCCGCCGGCGGAATTACCCTCAACTATGTATATCTCGCATTCCTCCGCCTTTTTGGAGCTGCAGGAGGCAAGCTTCGATTTTGTATCAACGTCATTTATGGACTTTAATACCGCATTCCTTGCCTTATCGCTCGCGTGCCGCGCGGACGACGCGCGTTTCGTACTCTCGAGGATGGCCTTTAAGACCTCAACGTTTTTATCGAAATACCTCGTTACTTCCTCGGAGAAAACGTCCTCTACCGCAGCTTTTGCGTCATTATTGCCAAGCTTTGTCTTAGTCTGGCCTTCAAACTGCGGGTCGGGATGCTTTATGGAAACAATGGCAAAAATGCCGTTTCGGATGTCGCGGCCGTCAAAGTTTTCATCCTTGTCCTTAAGATATCCGAGGTCCCTTGCATACTGGTTCATTACACGGGTAAGGCCCGCCTTGAAGCCCGTTACAAGCGTTCCTCCCTCGACAACATTTATACAGTTGCAGTAAGAATTTATCTGTTCAGTGAACTGGTCCGTGTACTGGAATGCCACCTCTACCTCGATACCATTGTCTGTACCGCTTATATAGATGGGTTCGGGATGCAGTGTGTTCATTTCGCGTGTAAGGTACGATATATAGCTCTTTATACCGTCTTTCTCGTAGAAAGTCTGCTCCGTGCCGTTTATCTTATCTTTGAACACAAGGGTAAGCCCCTTGTTCAGGTATGCGGTTTCCTTAAGCTTTTTAATTATAGTCTCGGGATTGAAGGTCACTGTGTCAAAGATGGAAGGATCGGGGTAAAAAGTGACCTTTGTGCCTGTATCGGATTTCGCGCACTTTCCGACCACCGGAACAAGCCCGTTCACAAGCTCCGTTACCGGATGCCCTCCGTCGCGGTATTCATCACGATAAACAAGTCCTCCGCGTTTTACTTCCACCGTCATTTTTGTGGAAAGGGCATTTACTACCGAAGCGCCTACACCGTGAAGACCGCCGGATACCTTGTAGACTGTAGAATCAAACTTGCCGCCGGCATGAAGGATGGTGAAGATAACACGGATAGTTGGTATCTTCTTTACAGGATGCAGGTCCGTAGGAACACCGCGGCCGTGGTCCTCTACTATCACGCTGCCGTCCTTTGCGAGTGTGATCTCGATCTTGTCGCAGAAACCGGCAAGATGCTCATCTATACTGTTATCAAGGATCTCCCAGATAAGATGGTGCAGACCTCGTGTACCGGTAGACCCGATATACATGCCCGGTCTCTTCCTTACTGCCTCGAGGCCTTCAAGTACCACTATCTGGCTGCCTGTGTATTGTTCCATGATTCCTCCCAAAACCGGCTCTCTTCAAAAACCGGCTTCTCCAAAAAATAAACACAGTACCTTGTATTAAACACTAACAAAACAACAAGGTCTTGTGATACAAAAATTATAAATAATCCGTTTGAAAATGTCAATCGAACAAAAAAAACGGCCCCGATATTGTCTATCGGGACCGTTCGATCAACCTTTTTAATATTTTCCGAAGTTATCGTCAAGCGAGATAACGATCTCTTCTTCTTTCTTTGTTTCGAGAAGACCTGCGGTTTCAGGCACATCGGGTGCGGGCTCTTCTTTCTTTTCGGCCTTGAAAGTTTTGTCCGGCTTTAACATGCTGTTCCGCCTTCTCTTTCTCCTGTTTTCCACCAGCTTGTAATGTCCTATCATCTCACGCAGCTTCATTGCCTGGCTTGAAAGTATCTCGCTCGCTGCCGCGCATTCCTCGCTTGTTGCGGAATTGTTCTGGACAACTATCGAAACCTGGCCAATTGCCTGGTTTATCTGGTTCACGGCCACTGCCTGCTCGTTTGAAGCTTCCGCAATCGCGGCAATGATGCCTGCCACCTGCTCGATCGCAGCAACTATCTCTTTTAGGGAGACAGCCGTTTCTTCCGCGATCTTAGAGCCCCTGTTCACCTTCTGGATGGAGTTCTCGATAAGCTGGGCAGTCTCGCTTGCAGCCTGTGCGGATTTGCCTGCAAGGTTCCTTACCTCGTCGGCGACTACCGCAAAGCCTCTGCCCTGCGAGCCGGCACGTGCCGCTTCAACCGCTGCATTGAGTGCAAGGATATTGGTCTGGAACGCGATGTCGTCTATAACCTTTATGATCTTGGAGATATTCTCCGAGGATTCGTTTATCTCCGCCATGGCCACTACCATGTCGTTCATGTGTCTGTTTCCGAGATCCGCGCCGCTCTTTGCGTCGTTCACAAGCTCGTTGGCATGGTTCGCGTCGGTGGCGTTGACCCTTGTACGCCGTGCGATATCTTCGATCGAAGCGGTGATCTCCGTGATGGCACTCGCCTGCTCCGTTGAACCCTGGGCAAGTGTCTGGCTCGCTGCGGCAACCTGATCCGAGCTCTCCGAAACCATCTCGGCGGAATTCTTCATCTCTCCGAGAGCCATGTTGTTGTCTTCTATAAGCTGGCGAAGGGCGACATTAAGCTCGTCCTTTTCACATCTTGGAACAACACTCACCGTCAGGTCTCCGTCTGCCACGCGCTGGGCAGCGTCCGCCTGGGCGCGCATATTCGCGGTCATTTCGTTGATGGCATCGGTGATCTCGCCAAGCTCGTCATTCCCGTATTTTTTGATGGCAAGTATCTCACCCTGCGAGATCTTTGAGATACCGTTCTTTATCTCTGTAAGCGGCTCCCTGATGCTCTTTAAGACAAGTCTTACGCCTATCACTATTCCGGGGATGGCGATGACCATAAGTCCGAGGAGCCCCCATACCGCAGCCGTTCTCCATTTCTCGAGTTCAGCAAGCTTTTCGGCATTGGCGTTTGCTTCCTGTGCAAGCTTTGAAAGACCCGAGGTCGTAAGATACATTGCCGCTACAGCTGCGCAAAACAGGATGAAGAGTATTACAGCCTGCGATACTATGATCGTTGTCAGCCTTTTTTTGATCGAACTGTCCTTAAGATACATTAGTTTTTCCTCCCATTGTACCGGCAGCTTTATGCCATATTGCTCAGTGTTTCCTGCTCTTCCTCGGAAATGAGGTTTGCGGGATCTATAAGCATGATAACTTCATCATCAGTCCTTACGATACCGTAGATAAAGCGGTTCTGCCCGCTGTTGTTTACAACAGACGGCGGCGGGACGATCTGGTCCTCCTCCACGGTACGCACTTCTGCGATCTTATCTACGATAAGCCCCACAACCGTCTTGTTGACGGTAATAACGATAACGCAGGTCCTGTCGTTGTATTCGAGGGGTTCCTTGCCAAAGCGCATCCTGACGTCGATAACGGGGATGATCTTTCCGCGCAGGTTTATGAGCCCTCGCACATAAGATGCCGTTTCCGGCACGCTTGCGATCTTTGAAAGCCCCACTATCTCATTTACGCAGCGGATAGAGATGCCGTAGCACTCACCGCTTGACGTGAACGTCATGTATTTATCCTTCTGGGTATCCTCTTCCTCAAGAAAAACGTTGTTCTCTTCTACCATACCTGATCCTTTCATCCAAAGCGTATTTTGCCGTTTCTTATCTTGTCAGTTCAAGGCCCTTGAGGATGTTCCCCACGTCAAGTATCAGGCTTATGGAGCCGTCACCGAGCTGCGTGCATCCCGACAGTCCCTTGATCTTCTTAATATACGGAGGAAGCGGCTTTACCACTATCTCCTGTTCGCTTATCAGGTCATCCACGAAGAATGCGGCCTTTGTGCCCTCGTACTCTGCGATGATGAAAGTTCCCTGTTCCACATCATCGAAGCCCTCGGAAAGATGATAATACTCCTTGAGCCTTATGACCGGATAACACTCGCCGCGGATCATGATGGATTCGTTGCCCTCGGGTTCAACGAGCAGATCCTTCTTTTCGATGCAGACAAATTCGCTGATGTCGCCTGTAGGCATGACATAAGAGGAACTGCCGATCTTTAAGATCACACCCTTCACTATCGCAAGTGTGAGCGGGATCTTTATCGTCATGGTGGAGCCTTCCCCGGGAACGCTGTCTATCTCAAGGCTTCCGCCGACATCCTGGATCGACTGCACCACAACATCCATTCCGACGCCGCGACCGGAATACTCGGTAACCTGTTCCTTTGTGGAAAAGCCCGGAAGGGTGATGAAATTGTAGATCTCCTTATCCGTAAGATCCTTTTCGTTCCTGTTGCCAAGCAGTCCGTTAGCCTTTGCTTTTGCAAGGATCTTGTCACGGTTTAAGCCGCCGCCGTCATCCTTGACTATGATCCAGACCTTGCCGCCCTCGTTCTTTGCTTCAAGAGTTATCTTGCCGCGCTGGGGTTTTGTGGTCTTTGCGCGCTCTTCCCTTGTCTCGATGCCGTGATCCACGGAATTTCGCACAAGGTGCATCAGCGGGTCGGATATATGTTCTATGATATTCTTGTCCACCTCGGTATTTTCACCGATTATGTCAAGATCTATGTCTTTCCCGAGCTTTCTCGACACATCGAAGACGATCCTGTTCATTTTCTGGAAGGTAGGCGCAAGCGGCAGCATGCGCATGCCCATAACGACCTCCTGAAGGTCGCCTATTATCTTTCGAAGCTGTGCCGAAGCCTTCTGGAAATTGGGAAGCTCAAGGTTTATCCCCTGCAGATCCGGGTTGTTTACTACCACCGATTCGGCTATGACAAGCTCGCCCACAAGATCCATGATCTCGTCCATCTTGCTGACGTTAACGCTGATAAAGGTCTGCTTTGACGCTGAGGGAAGCGGCTTCTGTACGGCCTTTTCTTCTTTTACGTTCTTGTCCTCGGCCTTTTTGACCATATCCGATACGGATACAGGCTTTTCCTCTGCGGGCGGGGCAAGCAATACTTCGCTCTCGGCAGGCTTCTTTTTGGACTTTCTCGTGCTCTTTTTCTTTGGCTGTTCCGCGGGCTCTTCGTCAAGGCTTATGACAACATCGCCTTTATCTCCCGTGCCCTGGCCGCCGTTTGCGTATTCCTCGGCGGAGATGCGCTCCACATCGATGTTCACAACGCCGGAGCTCTGGCCTATCATCCTCATCAGCTCTTCTTCATCGACAGAAGCCTTGATATAGAGGTGGAAGCCTTCGTTTATGATCACCTCCGCGACAGACTCATCCGTGATGAGCTCCTCGGGGATGTAATACATGTCGTCAACACGGTTCTTTAGCGAAAATACTGCCGTGTAGGCACGCACATTCGCCATTTCCGTGTCGCTCCTGTACTTTATCGTAACATGGAAATAATTCGCGTTGCCGCTGACTGCGGGCGCAATATAGAAAACCTCGGGTCCTTTTGTACGCGTATCCTTGGGAAGCGCGTCGCCGCCGTCGGTTATCTGCTTTTTAAGACGTTCGAGGAATGCCTTGTTTTTGGCCACAAGACTCTCGGAGCTGCCGTCGGGCTGCCCTCCGTCCCGTATCTTATCAAGCTCTGAGCTTATGAATTCGCACGAATCAAACACAAGCGCGACAACATCCGAAACAGGGATGTTGTCGGGCTTTGATTCGCGGATATAGTAGAATACGTCCTCAAGGCTGTGGGCGCAGGTCGTGATGTCATTGTACATCATTATGCCCGATGAGCCTTTGAGTGTATGCATGATGCGGAATATTTCGTTTACGCCGGCCTCCGAAAGCTCTCCCGACTTGTCGCATTCCATTGCGAGATTTTCAAGGGTTTCGAGATTCTGGCTGCTTTCGTAAAGAAACATGTCAAGCATGCTCTCTGTAATGTATGATTCCGCCATTCCCTTCCTCCATACATTTGCCCGGACCAAAGGTATTCCCGGATCCGTGCGGTTTTTGCCCCGTAAGTCAAGTCACTTCTCAGGGAATGAGCTCTATCTTTCTTAATACGTTCTCAAACTTCTCCTGATCGATAGGCTTGCCGGCATAAGCAACGCAGCCGAGTTCGAACGCCTTCGACACGTTCCTGCTCTCGTTAAGCGCGGTCGTCATGATGATCTTAGCGCGTTTTTCCTCAGGGATGTTCTTTTCCTTTTCAATGTCCCTTATGGCCTTGAGTGCCTGATATCCGTCCATAGCCGGCATCATGATGTCAAGGCAGACAAGATCGTAGCCCTCACCGGATTCAAGCGCCATAAGAAACGCATCCACAGCCTCAAGTCCGTCAACTGTGATATCGCACTCGCCAAACTTCGAAAGGAAGCGGAGCATAAATTTGCGGCTCGCGAAATCGTCTTCTGCAATCAATGTTTTCATAAGGTTACCTCCATGATCCTGTAATTCCGGTCAATGCCGGATCTCACTGTATTTAAGTATTTCGTGTATTTTCTGCGGGATATCGTCGAGAGACAGCTCGTCCTCAACACCGCCTTTATCCTTTGCCACCTTCGGCATTCCGTAAACAACGCATGAGCGCTCGTTTTCGCCTATGGTAAAGGCCCCGGCCTTTCGCATCTTCAAGAGCCCTTCCGCGCCGTCCGCTCCCATTCCTGTCAGGATCACGCCTATCGCGTTATGTCCCGCGGCCCTTGAAACGGATTCGAACATCACATCCACCGAAGGACAGTGCCCGCTCACTTTCGGACCCTCCTGACAAGTTACCGCATATCCGTCGGCAGTCTTTACAACGCGCATCTGCAGCTCGCCGGGAGCAATAAGCACCGTCCCGCGCTCAACCGTATCGCCGTCCTTAGCCTCCCGCACGGTCACCTCGCACTCACGGTCAAGGCGTTCCGCGTACATTTTCGTGAAGCCCGCCGGCATGTGCTGCACAACAACGGTGCCGGGATAATCCTTCGTAAAGGAGCTTATGACACTTAAAGTGGCTTCTGTTCCGCCTGTTGAGGCACCTATCGCTATTATCCTGCTGTCCGACGCATTAACCTGCCCGCCGCCGCTCCTTACCGTTTTGCGCGGTTTTACCGGAACATTTGCGATGGAAGCGATCTTTATCTTTGCATTGAGCTCGTTTTTTACAAAAAGCTCAAGCGACTCCGGCGACTGAAGCTGTGGTTTGTTCACGAAATCCACCGCTCCCGCAGCCATCGCGTCGAAAACGGCTTCGTTCAAAGAGCTTACCATAACGACCGGAATAGTGTACTGCGGCAGGAGCCGCCTTACAAACTCGATCCCGGACATTCCCGGCATCTCAACATCCAGCGTCATGACATCAGGCCTGTATTTGATTATTGCGTCCCTTGCCTCGTAAACGTCGGCTGCCGCAGCCACCACCTCAAGCGAGGGATCGCTGTTTATCCCGTCTGTCAGGACTTCCCTGAACATCCTCGAGTCGTCGACGACAAGGACCCTTATCTTCCTCATACCCGTCTCCGTAATATGTTTTACGCCGTCGTATCACTTTTTATAGATCGAAGGCTGTATCATTTCGAAATCAAGCCCTTTTCTGTCGATGATCTCCGTTACGCCGATAAACAGATAGCCGCCGGGCTCCATTGCGTCATAAACCTTTTTTAAAAGCTCCCGCTTTGTGGCATCATCAAAATAGATCATGACATTACGAAGGAACACTATATGGAACCTGCGCTTGAAATTAAAAGGACTCATGAGATTAAAGCTCCTGAAGAGCACCTGTCTTCTTATCTCATCACAGACCTTATATTTTCCGTCCTTCTGCGTTTCAAAATAATCGCGAAGCCACGCGGCAGGCAGGTTTCCGACACGTTCAGCGTCATAAATGCCGGCATTTGCGACCGTAAGTGCTTTTGTTGATATATCCGTCGCAAGGATCGTCGTATCCCACTTCTTCGCCTCGGGGCCGAAGAAATCCCGTATCGTCATGGCTATCGTGAAGGCTTCCTCACCGCTTGAAGCCGCGGCAGACCAGATCCCTAAGTCCCTGAACATGCTGTTCTTTTCGGCAAGCTCAGGCAGCGCCGTATCTTTTAAAAAACTAAAATGCTCGGGTTCCCTTAAGAAAAAAGTGTGGTTGGTCGTAAGGGAATTAACGAGGGTGGATACTTCCTCTCCGAGCGGATTTTTATATACCCGGGCAAGCAATTCCGAGCATGTCTCATAACCGCCCTTAGCCATAACGGAAGCAAGCCGTCCTTCCACGAGCGCTTTCTTTCCGGCCAGATCTACGCCATAATTTTGTTTTATAAACGAAACTATCTGCAAAAACTCTTTTTCGGTAAGAACCATAAGTACTTCCTGCGAACGGGTTTATATTATGATTATACAATTTTCTTTTCTTTTTGTCAACTTGACTATGAACTCCACGTTTTCGAAAAACAGCATGTTTTGAATGTGCGGGAGGAGGGATGAAGGTAAATGCCTGACCTGTGCCGGAGGAGACAGGGGGCCTTGCGGGGCCGGCTCGCGCCTTAGGTCGCGCTTCGTAGCGGAGACCCTGCGCCGAAGAGCGGCGCAGGGGCGCTAAACTCATGCTGCGCCTCCGGCTTGCATTCGTTAAGCGCCGACGGCGCGACATATCCCCGCAAGGCCCCCTGTCTCCTCCGGCACCGGTCAGGCCCCCCCGTCCCCCCCTGAAACCGCAAAAAAAAGCGCAGCCGCTAATCCTTGCGGCTGCGCCAAAGCACTCGTTATCACATATTTCTAAAGCTTCAGGTATTTATGATCTCGTAAAGAGCACAAAGCAGCTTCTCCATCTGCTCATCCGTTCCGACCGTGATCCTCAGGTAATCCTTTAACCGCGGCTTATTGAACCACCGCACAAAAATGTGCCTCTCCTTAAGTTCTGTAAAGATCCTCTCCGCAGGAACCTCCGGATGCGTCGCAAACAGGAAATTCGTGCTTGAATCATTGACCCTGAACCCGAGCTTCTTAAGCTCCTTTGCGGAATTCTCCCTGGTCCTTATGATCCTTTCGCACGTCCTTTCAAAATACTCCCTGTCCTCTATGGCTGCAGGTCCAACAGCTGCGGAAAGCCTGTTTATCGTATATGAATTATACGAATTCTTCACATCATTCAGTGCGCGGATAAGCCTCCTGCTTCCAAAGGCATATCCAATGCGGAGTCCCGCAAGCGACCTTGACTTTGAAAAAGTCTGCACAACAAGCAGGTTCTCGTACTTATCAAGCAGGGGAAGCGCCGTCTCGGCTCCGAAATCAACATAGGCTTCATCCACGACAACAACCGAATCCGGATTGTTCTTAACGATAAATTCCACAAACTCAAGCGGTTCAGCTATCGAGGTCGGAGCATTGGGATTACAGATGATCACGCCGCCGTTCTCGCGGACATAATCCTCCTTATGCATCCTGAAATCCGCATCCAGCGGGATCTGCTCAAAGGGAACCCCGAAAAGCTTTGCCCAGACATCATAAAAAGAGTATGTTATATCCGGAAAGAGCACAGGCTTATCCGAATTAAAAAGAGCGCGGAAAGCGGTAGCCAGTACATCATCCGAGCCTACCCCCGCAAATATCCTGTCGGTTTCGATCCCGTAGAACTCCGAGAGTGCCAAAAGTACCGGTTCTGCGGAAACCGCCGGATAAAGTCTTAAGGTATCCGCATCAAAAGCCTTAAGCGCCTTTTCTACGCCCGGCGCCGGCGGATACGGGTTCTCGTTTGTATTGAGCTTGATCATGTCCGGGAAAGACGGCTGGTCCCCCGGAACATAAGGATCGATCTGTATCAGGTTCTTTTCCCAATTATTCATATCACGACTCCAATCCGTAAACCCTCTGTGTTTTCCCTTTGTCAGCTGCCTGCATTCCCGTCTGCCGGTCACCTGTCTGTTCCGGCATCAGGTACCTGCATTCCCCTGCAGCCCATACTCTTTTGCAAGTTTTTCGAATGCGGGAACCGAACGCTCTATCATGGCGTGGTCAACGCAATATGCTATCCTCACATACCCTGCGCACCCGAAAGACGAACCCGGCACAAGGAGCAGGTGGTACTTCTTTGCTGCCGCGGCAAACGCCTTGTCATCCTCTGTAGGACACTTCATGAACAGGTAGAACGCGCCGTCGGGCTTAACGCACGTAAACCCGAGCTTTGTAAGCGTTCCGTACAGGAGCCTGCGGTTACTGTCGTAAGCTTCAACATTTACCTTTGCGTCAAGACAACGCGCTACGGCAAGTTGCTGCAGCGAGGGCGCGTTAACGAACCCGAGTATCCTGTTTGCGACATTTGCGGCATTTATGATATCGCCGGCATCATCAAGCGAATCCGGAAGCACAAGGTAGCCTATGCGCTCGCCCGGAAGGGAAAGGGATTTGCTGAAGGAATAACCGACAATGGTATTTCCGTAGAACTTTGTGACATAGGGCACTTCAACGCCGTCATAGACAAGCTCCCTGTAGGGCTCGTCCGAAATAAGATAGATTGACGTTCCAAACTTCTTTTCGGCGTTTTCAAGGGCCTCTGCGAGTTTCTTAAGTGTCTCCGCCGAATACACAACACCCGTGGGGTTATTGGGCGTATTGATGATGACCGCCTTAGTCTTTGCGGTAAGCATAGCCTCAAAAGCGGGAATATTCGGCTGGAACGTGCTTGTATCGGGCTCAACCGCAAGCAGCTTCCCGTCGAAATTGGAAACATAATTCTTATATTCGCCGAAATACGGGGCAAAGGTAAGCACCTCATCCCCGGGATTAAGCAGCGCCTTTAAGATAACGTTCAGGCCGCCTGCGGCGCCGACGGTCATAAGGATATTCCTTGTGTCAAAGGACGTGCCGAACCGCTTGTTGAGCGAATCCGCGATCGTCTTTCTCACATCCTCAAAGCCGGCATTGTTCATATAACCGTGGACAAGAGTGGGCTTTTCGTTGTCAAGGATGTCCTTCATCGCGTTCTTTATCTCTTCCGGCGGCTCTACGCTCGGGTTTCCGAGGCTGAAATCATAAACGTTTTCGGCCCCGAACTCCGCCGCCATCTTCTTTCCTTCTTCAAACATAGCCCTTATCACAGAACTGCCCTGTACAAGCGCTTTCATCCGTTCCGCTATCATAACCTGTCCTCCGGTGTGTTTCGTAATCTAAGCCTGTGGCTGTGGCTTTGCCTTTTCCTGTCCGCGCATATCGACTATGGGACCGCCTTTTTTGCGGATATAATCGCCTGTTATGGTCACGCGTCCGATATTGTCGTCTTTCGGTATCTCAAACATGATATCGAGCATGAATTCTTCAATGATCGCACGCAGCGCGCGGGCACCGGTCTTTTTCTCGATGGCAAGCTCCGCTATCGCTTCAAGTGCCGAATCGTCAAAGACAAGCTCCACCTCGTCCATAGCAAGGAGCTTCGAATATTGCTTCAGGATGGCATTCTTCGGCTCTGTCAGTATCCTCTTGTAGGATTCCTTAGTAAGACCGTTCAAAGCATAAACAACAGGGAGACGGCCGAGGAATTCGGGTATCATGCCGTATTCGCGCAGATCCTCCGTTGTTACCTTTGAAAGAAGGTCGGGATCGTTGTCGTATTTATCCTTAAGGTCTGCGTCAAAGCCCATCGAAGAATGCTCGTTAAGGCGCTCCTTTATGATCCCGTCGAGATCAGGGAAGGCACCGCCGCAGATAAAGAGAATGTTCGTGGTATTTACGGTGGTCGAAGGCACCATTGCGCTCTTGCTCGAAGCTCCAACGGGAACTTCAACATCGCTGCCTTCAAGAAGCTTCAGAAGCCCCTGCTGTACGGACTCGCCGCTCACATCACGGGAATTGGTGTTCCGCTTCTTTGCGATCTTATCTATCTCGTCAATAAAGACTATACCCTTCTCGGCGCGCTCAACATCATTGTCCGCTGCCGCAAGGAGCTTTGAGAGCACACTCTCAACGTCGTCACCGATATAACCCGCTTCGGTAAGCGTTGTTGCATCCGTTATCGCAAGCGGCACGTTAAGGATCTTTGCGAGAGTCTTTACAAGATAGGTCTTTCCGCAGCCTGTCGGGCCGATCATGAGCATGTTGGACTTCTCTATCTCGATGCCGTCGTCTTCGGGCGCCATAACCCGCTTATAGTGGTTGTAAACTGCGACCGAGATCACTTTCTTTGCGTGCTCCTGGCCGATAACATATTCGTCAAGTTTTGATTTTATCACATGAGGCGGCGGAAGCTCGTCGATCTTAAGCTCCGGGACGGGCTCGGCCTCCTTTTTTTTCTTCTTTATGCGCTGGCTGCTCGGAACTTCGGGCATCATGGAACCAAAGTTCATGATAAACCTCGGCAGGTGCGACATCACATTCGGCGGTATCTCGCCGTTTGAGGGCTTCTTTGTTCCGGGTTCTTTGGGTTTCTCACCGGTCTTTGTCTCACCGGGGTCGTCAGTGCCTGAGCCATCGTTCTTTTCTGTCACTTTGCCGCTTGTCCCGTCATCCGTAACGGCAGGGTTTCCCTGATCCGCAGGATTGGTCCTCAGATCAAAAGTAAACTGGCCTGTTCCGTCCTTCGGGAACATAAAACCAAGGTCGAGGCCCCCAAAGGGAAAGCCGCCGGCCATGCTGTCAAGCGTCCGCTGAAGGCATTCCCTGCAGATATGCAGGTTGCCCGGCAAATGAAGGAGCGGACCCGTTACACTCTCTGTTCGTCTGCACATCCCGCAGACATCTTCGTACTGCTTGTTGTCGTTGTCTTCCAAAATGTTTCTCCGTTTGTCTTATGTCACCCTCAAAGAAAGTACCCGGGCCTTTAAGCTGAGGCTTTCGGCCCGGGGCTTTCGGGATGATCACACATTAAATATGCTTCCGCCGATAAACTCGCGGATAAGCGAGTTCTTCGGGATATTTTCCGTGTTCATGCACAGGAAATAGTCGAGGAATTTAAGGAGCCTCTTTGCCTCCGGGAATTCGGGGCAGGACTCATCGATGCCGAAAAGAAGGGGCTCGACAAACTGCTTTAATACCGGAAGCTCGTAGATCATGGCCGAGTTAAAGATAACATCTGCCTTTTCCTGATACGGGAATATGTTCTGCTCCTCGCCGCGGCGTACGGAAGGCCACATCGCTATTGTATTCTTAGCGCTTGTGCCCCTTGTGCGCGCATCTCTTACGATACGTCTGAGCAGACGGCCGTCCGTTGTGGGTATGCGGTTGTGATCGTCAATATTGAGCTCCGTAAGGGCGCTGATGTATATCTTGAACTTGCTCTCCGAAGGAAGCGAGTAGGACATCTTCTCGTTAAGGCCGTGGATACCCTCGATAACGAGGATGTCGTCCTTGCCGAGCTTCTTTTTGTTGCCCTTGTATTCACGCTTTCCGGCCTTGAAGTTGAAGGTCGGGAGCTCTACTTCCTCACCGTTGAGGAGAGCCGTCATATCCTTGTTGAACTGCTCAACGTCAAGTGCCTCGAGGCATTCGAAGTTGTAGTTTCCGTCCTCGTCCTTCGGTGTATCCTCACGGTTCAGGAAATAATCGTCAAGACCGATGGGATGCGGCTTGAAGCCAAGCGTACGGAGCTGGATCGAAAGCCTGTGGGAGAAGGTTGTCTTTCCCGATGAAGAAGGGCCTGCTATCATGATGAACTTCTTGTTGCCCGAATCCCTTATCATCTCTGCGATCTCGCCTATCCTCTTCTCGATGAGAGCTTCCTGGATAAGTATTATGTCGCTGCTGTTTCCGCAGGTGATCTCTTCGTTGAGGTTGCTCACATTTTCGATGCCCATCATCTTTCCCCAGCGGTTTGCTACCTGAAGGGTGTTGAAGAAGAGCGGCATATCCTCGAATTCCGGCAGTTCGTTGGGCTTCTTTGCCACGGGAAGGAGAAGCATAAAGCCGTCCTGATACGGGAAGAGATCGAATACCTTGAGGATCCCCGCGCTTGTGGGCATATAGCCGTAGAAATAGTCTTCATAGCCGTCAAAGCTGTAGATGTTTGTCCTTGATGTACGACGGAACTTGAAAAGGTGCTCCTTGTCGTTCATGCCCTTCTTTGCAAACAGCTCGATAGCCTCTGCGGTGCTTACGGAACGCTTGCGGAAAGGGATGTCCTCCGTGATCATCTCGCGCATCTTTGCCTTTGCGCCTGCGATCTCTTCAGGGGTCACGGATCCGTTCTCAACTTCGCAGAACAGAGCGGGACCTACCGAGTGCTGGATCTTGATGTGAAGCTTCCTGTCGCCGAGCTCTCTTTCAAAAGCGCGGAGCATGACAAGGATCATGCCGCGGACATAGGTCTTGTGGCCGTCGCTGTCGCCTATCGTGAGGAAATCCACCCTGCAGTTGCCCGTGACTGTCTTGTTGAGCTCACGCAGACGCCCGTCGATGGAACCGAGGATTATATCGTAAGGGTATTCCGATGCGAAATCCCTGCTGATCTCATAAAGCGATACTCCCTTTTTGTATTCCTTTTTCTGTCCTTTTACCGTTACTGTAATAATGTTTTCCATACTTTCTTTTTTGTGCGTATCACCGCACATATACTCCTTCTCTTGATATTTCTCCAGGGTTTCTTTCAGAAGCCCCGCCTCCCTGACAAAATCCTTTATCCGGTCCTTAGCTTCCGGTTTCCGGCCTTTTTCAAGCTCGTCAAGGATGATCTGCACCTTGCGGTACTCATGGCATAGATGATCGTAATACACGCCGTCCCCTGTTTCCGCAAGGTACCGCCCGTAAGCGATCTCGCTCTCGCTGTAGGGCCTTATTGAACAGCCGCTTGCGCAGGCATTTTCGCCGCGCCCCCCCTGTTCTTTTCTTTTTACCGCATGGATCGACAGATAGAATTTGCCGTATTCCGTGCAGCACGCCTCTTTGTCGATGTTAAACCCCATATCGAGCACGGTCTTTCTTACAAGACCTGTATCCGACTGCGGCTGCAGCACAAGCTCCGAGGCCTTTTCCACCACTTCTTTTCCTGCTTTGAGGATGCTCTCCGTAAGACTGCCACCCATCCCGGTTATCAGTATGCAGTCGGCTTCCCCGGGAGCAAGAGCATCAAGACCGTCGGAAAGCCTGGTCTCTATGCTGTTTCCGCATCCGCAAAGAGCGATGTTTTCCGCGGCATGCAAAAGCGGACCTTCCCGCAAGTCCATTGCGATACAGCTTTTTGCCACGCCGTTTTCTATAAGCCAGATCGAAGTATGCGCATGATCACAGCCCACGTCGGCCACACGTGAACCGGGGGTTACCATCTGCGCACTCATCATGAGCCTTGTCGAAAGTCTCATATCAGTCTTCAAGGAAATCGCGAAGACGTCTGCTCCTGGTGGGATGGCGGAGCTTTCTTAACGCCTTTGCTTCTATCTGTCTGATACGTTCACGGGTAACATCAAATTCCTTGCCGACCTCTTCAAGCGTCCTCTGGCGGCCGTCGTCGAGACCGAATCTGAGTCTTATGACCTTGCGTTCCCTTTCTGTGAGCGTATCGAGGACTTCCATGAGCTGTTCCTTGAGGATCGAAGCCGCTGCAGCTTCGGCAGGCACAGGTACATTGTCGTCCTTGATGAAATCGCCGAGATGGCTGTCTTCCTCTTCGCCGATAGGCGTTTCGAGGGAAACAGGCTCCTGGGAGATGTTCTGGATCTCGCGTACACGCTCGACCGGAAGTCCCATTTCTGCGGCTATTTCCTCGGTCGAAGGCTCTCTTCCAAGCTCCTGGAGCATCTGACGCTGTACACGGATGAGCTTGTTGATCGTCTCTACCATATGCACGGGGATGCGGATAGTCCTTGCTTGGTCGGCAATGGCCCTGGTGATGGCCTGGCGGATCCACCATGTTGCATAGGTACTGAACTTGTAGCCTTTTCGATAATCGAATTTATCTACAGCCTTGATAAGGCCGAGGTTTCCTTCCTGGATAAGGTCGAGGAACTGCATCCCGCGGCCGACATAGCGCTTTGCGATGCTTACCACAAGACGCAGGTTGGCTTCGGAAAGCTTCTTCTTTGCGTCCCTGTCTCCGTCCTCCATCTTCTTTGCAAGCTCGATCTCTTCGTCTGCGGAGAGGAGCGGCACCTTGCCGATCTCCTTTAAGTACATGCGGACGGGATCCTCGATGCTTACGCCTTCGGGCACCGAAAGGTCGATCTTTGCAAGATCTGTCTCCTCGTCATCAAGGATGATCTCGGAGTCGTCGATCTCGTCGATATCCTGGAACCTTAAGACGTCAACGCCGTTTCTTTCAAGAAAGTCGTATATCTTCTCGAATTTGCCCGCGTCAAGCTCCATATCCGCAAAGAAATCGTTGATCTCCTGGTAATCGAGCACGCCCTTCTTGCTCTTTGCAAGATTAACAAGCTCTTTTAAGCGGTCATTGAAGCTCTGTTTGTTTTCTTCCATAACGAAATTCCCCTTTTGTCTCATGCTTTTATTGTTATTATTTTCTTTTTGAGTTCGTTCTTTTCCCTTGATATCTGCATATAGAGGCTGTAATCCTCCGCCGCCTTTGCGGCTTCTTCCCTCTTTTGCAGCCCGTTCTCAAGGAGCTTCTTCACGGTGTCCGAAAAGATCTTTTCCCTGACACTCTCATCTTCCTCGCCCACGATCTCAAAGTTGAGGACATCCGCAACCTCATTCTGTTCCGAATCGTCAAAACTGTTCAGGAGCAGAGCCGAGCTTATCTTCTCATCCCCGGACTTTTCAAAGAGCACCGATGCGATCCTTGAATTGATGCCGGTAAAATCCTCCGGTGAAAGGTAGCGCTTGACGGCCTTAAGTATCTCCCTGCTGTTGGCGCTCCATGCGATCAGCAGCTTTTCGGATTTCAAAAGGGCACTGTCGGTGTTGCGTGTCCGCCTTATCTCGGCCCTTGTCTCCTCCGCGGCTTCGACCGCATCCTCCTGCCGTTTTTTCTTCCGGCCGATGTTGTCGATCTCTTCGGTAAGGGCAGGCATTCCGAGGCCGTAGCGTTTTGCCACGTACTCCTGATAATTGGCGAGCTCGATCTGCTTGTCGAACTTTGCAAGCCTTATGGCAAGCTCCTCAACAAATTTCGTCTTTTCTGCAGGCTGTGTCAGATCGTATTTCGCTTCCATCTGCAGAAGCTCGAAATCAAAGGACGGTATGGCGTCGAGTATGCGTTTGTCGTACTCTTCGCGTCCGAGATTCTTGATGAATTCGTCCGGATCCTTGTACGGGCTCATGTCAAGTACCCTGCAGGTGATCCCCGCGGCCTTTAATAGCGGTATCGCCCTTAGCGCCGCCATCCTTCCGGCTTTGTCGCTGTCAAAGGTGAGGACGACATTGTCTATCCCGCTGTTCTTTATTGTCCTTGCATGGAGCGGCGTAAAGGAGGTCCCAAGCGCCGCCACGGCATTTTCAAAGCCCGCGGCCCACAGCGCGATGACGTCCATATAGCCTTCGCATATAAGAAACCAGTTTTTCCTGCTCTTTTTTGCATCCGCGATCCCAAAAAGCGTCCTGCTCTTCTCGAAGACAAGCGTCTCGGGAGAATTCAGGTACTTTGGCTCGCCGGTGCCCATCACACGGCCTCCGAAGCCCAAGACCTTGCCTCTCTGGTCGATTATCGGATACATCACGCGGTTCCAGAATTTATCGTGGGCACCGTTCTTTTCATCTATGGAGATGAGCCCGCTCTTTGCAAGCATCCGGTCGGAATATCCCTTTGATTTGAGGAACCTGTAAAGTGAGCTGCCCGAAGCATCCGAATACCCGAGCCCGTAATGCTTTATCACGTCGTCGGAAAGGCCGCGCTTCCTGAAATACTCAAGTCCCTGCCTGCCTGTTTCGGTACGCAGGAGCTTGTAATAAAACAGTGCCGCTTCCCTGTTGATGTCCAGCAGAGCATCCCGCTCCCTGTGTTTTTCTGCCTCCGCAGACGATTCCGCCTTCTGCGGAAGCTCGATCCCGGCGCGCCCCGCCAGGTATTCCACCGCTTCGGGGTACGTCATGTTCTCGTAATCGCGTATGAAGGTGATCACATTTCCGCCCTTGCCGCAGCCGAAACACTTGAATATCTGCTTCGACGGACTGACTGAAAACGATGCCGTTTTCTCGCCGTGGAAAGGGCAGAGTCCCATATAGTTCGCGCCTTTCCTCGAAAGGCTCACGCGTTCGCCTATGATATCGATAATATCGTTGCGGGACATGATCTCGTCTATCACGTTGTCGTCATAGCGCATATATTCTGCCCCCTGTACGGCCGGTCTGTCCGGCCTTAACACGGGTTTCCCCGTACTTAAGAACTATTTAGTAAACCGACCAGCTTGTCGGTATTGTAGCCTCGCGGAATTTGGTTATGGCATAGCTGTCCGTCATGCCCGCAATATAATCGCACACTGCGCGCTCCACGGTAGCCTGTCCGCTCATATACAGCGTTATATATTCCTTCGGAAGCAGGTCGACATGCTCGCAATAGTAGCCGTAGAGCTGCTTTATCATGGCTTCGGCCTTGCCCTCCTGCCCCTTTGCAATGGGATTCGTGTAAACATATTCGAACATGAATGTCCGCAGTTCCTGCATTGCTGCGGAAACCTCTTCCGACATGATTATGTCATTTATCTCTTCGCTGTTTTCGATGATGTCGTGGATAAGCGAATCGAGACGGTCGGAAACATTGTTGCCGAGCACCTTCGTCACGTGATCCGGAATGGAGCTCTCCGAGATTATGTCGGCACGGATGGCGTCATCAACATCATGGCTTATGTAGGCGATCTTGTCGGAAAGCCTTACAACCCTGCCTTCGAGAGTTGCGGGGATGGTGTGCACCTGGTGGTTCAGTATGCCGTCCCTTACTTCCCAGGTGAGATTCAGTCCCTCACCGTCGCGCTCTATGAGCTCGACCACGCGTATGCTCTGTTCGTAGTGCCTGAACCCCTCGGGATATATCGCGTTTAAGGCGCGCTCTCCGGCGTGTCCGAAGGGCGTATGGCCAAGGTCATGCCCGAGGGCTATGGCTTCGGTCAGGTCTTCGTTCAGGCGGAGGGCCTTTGCTATGGTACGCGCTATCTGGGCAACCTCGAGTGTGTGGGTAAGGCGTGTCCTGTAATGGTCGCCTTCCGGCTCAAGGAATACCTGCGTCTTGCCCTTCAGACGCCTGAAGGCCTTAGAATGCAGTATCCTGTCGCGATCGCGCTGGTAAACCGGCCTTAAATCGCACGGCTCCTCGTACCTGTCGCGTCCCTTCGAAGCATCGCTGAATGCCGCATAGGGTGAAAAAACAAGATGTTCTCTGTGCTCGATCTTTTCGCGTATATTCACTGTTTGCCCCCTTTGTTCAGAATACCTTTTCCCGGTCACGGCACCTGCCGCCCCGATAATTCCCATCAATACATAAGTTACGGAACACCTTCCGGAATTCCTGCATAAATTTTCAGATATGACCGATTTTTTTCGAATTTTTAATTTTTTCCGTAATTTGCGGGTGAGTCAGTGGGGTCGTTTCTCGGTGACTCATTTTGAGTCACCGAGAAACGACCCCACTGACTCATTTATTACTCGTACTGCGGAAGATACTTCTTTGTTGCTGCGACCATGTCGTCCGCAAGCTTCATCGAGGAAGCATCCGAGATCCTTCCGTGAATGAGCCTGTCATACTTGAATGCGTCGTAAAGCAGCTTCCTGTCGCCGTTGAGCGCAGCCTGCATTGTTCTTTCGTGATTTTCGACGTGCGGCATGACAAGAGCTTTGATCTTGTCGTCAAGCGCCCCCGCGTAAACAGGACGTACGGAATTCCTTGCGAAGAACGCATTTGTCTCGACAACAGCTGATTCCGGCAGATTTGATATCTGCTTTGCATAGTTTGGAAGGTTAACATTGCTTATAACATCACCGAGACCGCATATAGCACGGATGAGCGAAACGCCTTCCTCGCCGGTCTCCTTAAGCGTAAGTGGCTTCCCTGCCTCAAGCTCACGGCTTTTCCTGAGCCTGTTCTCAAGATCCTTCTTCCTCCATGAGACCGGAGTCAGGCCAAACCCCCATGACTTTACCGTTTCAGGATCCTTTAAGTAAATGTCTCCCGGCATGAACTCAACAAGGTGTCTGTCGCCTGCAGCGGCGATATTGCCGTATTTCATGAAAAGATCGAACTTTACGCGGTTAAGGCACTCGAAGGTGTTTCCCTCGTCAAAGCTGCCTGCTCCCGAGAAAAATCCTTCTTCAAAGTGTTCCTCGATGAACTTTCTGTAAACCGGGAACAGATCGATCCCTTTGTACGAAGCAGCGTCAAACCAGGTAAAATGATTGATCCCGAGAACGTTGATCTTTATGTCGTGGAAGTTATCCGTCTTTGCGACACCGGAGCGGTTCATTATCCCCATCAGTACCTTCTGTGTCCCGAAAACCTCATGACAGCAGCCGAAGGCTTTTATCTTCGGGAAAACGTGGTAAAGTGTCTTTACGCAGACGGACATGGGATTTGTGTAATTGATGACCCATGCTTCGGGGCTGTATTTCTCTATTGCTTTTGCGATCTCGACATACATGGGGATGGTACGCTGCGCACGCATTATGCCGCCCGGGCCGGCTGTGTCGCCTACGGACTGGTATATGCCAAGGCGTTCCGGCATATGCACGTCCGCCTCCATCTCGTCAAAAGTGCCGGGAAGTATGGAAATAACAACAAAATCCGCATCTGTAAGAGCAGTTTCTAAGGACTCGTAAACCTTGTAATCCCACTTTCCGACTGCGTCTTTATTGTTTTTCAGCGCATTTCCGATGGTCTCGTTAGCCTTTGCGGCATTTATGTCTATGTCATAAAGCGCGACCTCGCCGGACAGGTCGGGGCATTTTGCAAGGTCTGTCATCAGAGTCCATGCCCAGCCGCGCGAACCGCCGCCGATATAGGTCAGCTTGATGTCTGTCATTTTTCCGTCTTTGTAGTTCATATTTCCTCCTAAACATGCATTTATTCGAATTTATGAGAAGTCGCGCAAAGGCGTTTTCGCTTTTGCATTTTTATTCCGTTTGTGCATCCAGCAGATAAACGGTTCCGCCGCTTACCCTGAATTTTATCTCCGCTCCCGCAAAAGAAAAACCGTAAACTCTCTCGGGATCATCCTGATAATGAGGTCTTGGATCCTGTGCAAGAATACCCGTTAAAGCCTCATATTTTTCTTGGTTAAATTTAGATTTAATTTTCTTTTCAAGCTCCGCAGGCACTTCCACCTTAAGCCTGTACTCTGTATTTTTTGCAGTAAAGCCCGCAGCCGCATCGGGCCGGCAATCGGCATACGGTATATAGGGCTTTATATCATACACAGGTGTTCCGTCCATCATGTCAGCCCCGCCAAGCACAAGAACGCTCCCAAGTTCAGGGTCTTTTTTTATCTCAACGAGCCTTACACACGAAAGTCCGATGGGATTCGGCCTGAACGGAGAACGTGTCGCAAATACTCCGAGTCTCTCGTTCCCACCGAGGCGCGGAGGCCGGACCGTAGGAGACCATGAGTCCCTATGAGCCTCCGAGAAGTCCCATATCACCCAAATGTGCGAAAACTCTTCAAGACCTCTTAAGGCATTCTCATCCCGGTACTCCGGTTCAAAGACAAGAACGGAGCGCAGTTCTTCCACAAGTCCGGATTGCCTTGGAATCCCGAACTTGCTGTCAAAGTCGCTCCTTATATGCCCTATTGCCTTGAAATTCCGCTCTTCTTCCACGCATTTCCCTCACATTTTGGTTATCATATTATTTTACCAAAAATACCCCCAAAAATCAATAATTTTATTTCTGACACAATTATTTCTGACACAATTATTTCGCAGGGACAGGTTCAAAAATACACGAAGTTTCTATTGCGTTTCTGAAGATTTTAGGGTAAGATATTGCTTGGTACAGCGAAATCGTTTTCGTAACTTTTCGCCCATTCCCCCACCCCTTGAAAATCAAATCATCAGAGAAGGAGTTATCTATGAACTACGGTCATTTTGACGAGAAAAACAGGGAATATGTTATAACCAGACCCGATACCCCATCAGCATGGGCTAATTACCTCGGTTCTCCCGAGTACGGTGCCATCATCTCAAACAATGCGGGTGGTTACAGCTTTGTAAAATCCGGCGCAAACGGACGTATAATCCGTTACAGGTTCAACAGCGTTGCACTCGACCAGCCCGGACGCTATATCTATCTTCGCGACAAAGACCTTTCCGCACCCGGTGCGTCAGAATACTGGTCTGCATCCTGGGCCCCCGTGTGCAAGCCTCTTGACAGCTACAAATCCGAGTGCCGCCACGGTACCGCTTATACCGTTATCTCCTCAGAATACAGGGGCATTGGTGCAAAGACTACCTACTATGTGCCTCTCGGAGCCACTCACGAAGTTTGGCACCTTGAGCTCACCAACAACAGTGACAGACCGAGAAACCTTGCCGTTACCGGCTACTGCGAATTCGTAAACGACAACAATTACGAACAGGACCAGGTTAACCTGCAGTATACCCTGTTCATCGCACATACCTACTTCAAGGATAAATTCATCCTCCAGAAGCAGAACGAGAACTTCCATAACCCCAACAACGAGCGTTTCCTCGGGCTTGCGCGCCAGAAGGTTACCGCTTACTGCGGAGACCGCGACAAATTTGTCGGCCCCTACAGAAGCTACGCTAACCCCGTAGGCATCGAAGAAGGCTTAAAGGGCGACTTAAACTACTGTGATAACTCCTGCGGTGCCCTTGAGACCTCCATCACTCTTGCTCCCGGCGAAACAAAGGTATTTACCTATGTTTTAGCCCAGAAGCCCGAAAAAGAGGCCGCTGCCCTTATCGAACGCTATGAAACCGAAGGCGTGGTTGAAAAAGAGCTTGCAGAGCTGAAGAATTACTGGCACTCCAAGCTTGACACCCTCCAGGTTCACACACCGGACGACAACTTCAACAACATGGTAAATGTCTGGAACGCATACAACTGCTTCATCACCTTCACCTGGTCAAGAGCCGCTTCCTTCCAGTACTGCGGTCTAAGAAACGGCTTCGGTTACCGTGATACCGTGCAGGATATCCAGGGTATAATCCACCTTGCTCCCGAAATGGCAGCAGACCAGATCCGTTTCATGCTCTCCGCACAGGTAACAAACGGTGCAGGCCTTCCCCTTGTTAAGTACACACACAAGGCAGGTCAGGAGAACACCCCGGACGATCCCGAATACGTAAAAGAGACAGGACACCCGAGCTACCGCGCAGATGACGCTCTCTGGCTGTTCCCGACGGTTTACAAATACATCTCCGAATCCGGAAACATCGCATTCCTGGACGAAGAGATCTTCTACGCGAACAACGGCGAAAAGGGCACTGTTTATGACCATTTGAAGAGAGCGATCAGCTTCTCCATGAACAACCTCGGCAACCACGGAATGCCCGCCGGACTCCATGCAGACTGGAACGACTGCTTAAGACTTGGCAAGAAGGGTGAATCCACCTTCGTAGCATTCCAGCTGGTTTACGCTATCAAGATCTTAAAGAAATACGCTGAAATAAAGAACGATGCCGAATACATCAAGTACCTTGACGAGATCGCAGCTAAGCTCGACACCATCCTTGCCGACTGCTGGAACGAGGACCGCTGGATCCGCGGCTACAAGGAAGACGGCGTGGTTATCGGCAAGAGGACCGATCCCGAAGCTTCCATGTGGCTCAACCCCCAGTCCTGGTCCGTTATCGCGGGCTTTGGCACAAAGGAACAGCAGGAAACCGCAATGGAGAGCGTTCACCGCGAGCTCAACACTCCTTACGGTGCAATGGTTATGTATCCCGCTTACGAGAACCACGGTTTCAACGGCGCTCTCATGACCTGCTTCAACAAGGGTGTTAAGGAAAATGCCGGCATCTTCTCACAGCCCCAGGGCTGGCTGATCCTTGCGGAATCCAAGCTCGGGCACGGCAACAGGGCATTCGAGTACTGGACAGAGGCAGCTCCCGCAACCTACAATGACAAAGCAGAGCACCGCGCTCTTGAGCCCTACGTTTACGGCCAGTTCGTTGAGGCAAAGGACAGCCCGTTTGCAGGTCGCGCACACGTGCACTGGCTGACCGGAACTGCTTCCACCGTGATGGTAGGTACCGTTGAAGGTATCCTTGGTATCAACCCGGAGGCAGAAGGCCTTGTGATCGATCCTTCGATCCCTTCCGCATGGAAAGAATATACCATGGATAAGACCTTCCGCGGCAAGAAGCTCCATGTTACCGTAAAGAATCCGAACGGCAGCGAGCACGGCGTAAAGGCAGTTACCGTAAACGGCGAAAAGATCGAAGGGATCCTCATTAAGGACAGCATCCTTAAGGCTGAGAATACGATCGTGATCGAGCTTTAATATATTCGATAGCATTTATTAAAGCGATACTTCTTGAGGAGCATAGCGAGTCAAGAAGGGAGTCCTGAAAAATTACAAGCAGCCCGGTGAATCCTCACCGGGCTGTTCATATCTATGACCATGCTTTATTTTCCAAGATTTATCCAAAATGCCGGGCGCACGCATCCCTGTTCAGCTAAGACGTTGTATCCGATAACATTTATAACACCGTCCCAGTACACATTTGCGGAATAATTTCCCCTGCTGCCTACTGTACGCAGCCACCACCAGCAATTACCTTTCTCGTCCTTAAAGGGGCCATGCGCATTGCAGTATTCAGTTCCCCTGCATATTCTTGCTTCGTTTGAAGAGAAGTAGGTGTTTGCTTCCTTGATACTCAGCAGGAACACCTTATCTACCGTATCATCGCCAAAATTCGAGCCATAGCTGGGATTCCCGTCTGCAGTAACATTAGAATTGAGTATCATTTCCTGATGATGTGGTCCAAATGCCTCGTTAATGAATGTTTCGTTAAGCCATTTACGGAGAGTACATCCTTCCCATTTTACTTCTGTTTTTGTCGTATAATATTCGTCAAATTGCAAACTATCCAGCGCATACCGGCTGATAACAAGCGCCTTATTTTCTTGTGAGTTTATGTAAAGTACTATCCACTCTATTTCTTCTTTACCGTTGGTTGCGTCATTGTCCTGCTCGTAATAGCCGAATTTGATCACAGAGTTTACGGTTATGTCTTTCAAGCTTGCCTTCTGCTCTTCAAACAGGCATTCATCGGCCTTGTCGGCACTGTCTTTATAATCCAGCAAAATAAACGCCATATATGCTTCCTCGTACTTCCCTGCCTTGAGAAGCTCGAGCGCCGCTTCGTATTTGGCATCGAGGATACCCGCCTCGCACTTTTCTATCTGCTCTTCACTGTCCTTATACCCGTTCAGAGCCTTAAATGCTTCGATCGCCTCATCGTACTTTCCGGTCTTGTACAGTTCGAGTGCTGCTTCGTATTTCGCATCGATGATACCCGTTTCGCATTTTTCGATCTGCTCTTTACTGTCCTTGTAGCCGTTCAAAGCCTTAAACGCTGCGATCGCCTCATCGTACTTTCCGGTCTTGTAAAGCTCGAGCGCTGCTTCGTATTTCGCATCGAGGATACCCGTCTCGCACTTTTCGATCTGCTCTTTACTGTCCTTATAGCCGTTCAGAGCCTTAAATGCTTCGATCGCCTCGTCGAACTGTCCGGTCTTGTAAAGCTCGAGCGCTGCTTCGTATTTCGCATCGAGGATACCCGTTTCGCATTTTTCGATCTGCTCTTTACTGTCCTTGTAGCCGTTCAAAGCCTTAAATGCTTCGATCGCCTCGTCGAA
>JAEEGL013275374.1_pt1 | contig 72025 bp, 72 predicted proteins | sample 9134231 | NCBI WGS metagenome assembly JAEEGL01 (sample SAMN16246548, study PRJNA631951) | gut metagenome | biome: gut microbiome; feature: rumen; material: fiber-attached | host: Bos | place: Iran: Karaj | collected 2018-10
GGTCTCGTACTCCTGCGAGGTCACGGTGTAGAGTTCGGGCAGCGTCACCTCGAAGGCGACGGTCGGGTCTGCGTCCTTCGACACGATGCAGCCGTTCTCCACCGCCAGTAGGGGCAGCTTGTTCTCAATAGACGTTGCTTTCAGCGTTTTCCTCATTGTCGTTACACTTGTTTTTGATAATCAGGTATGGCTTGCGTCGGTTGATCAGGAAACGGGGATGCTGTCTGTTGGCCATTCGCTTCATCAGCCCGTGCTTCCCGTAGCGTCGGTTCAGGGCGAAGGTCTGCCAGACCAGGACGGAGGCAGACACGACACCCGTACCGATACACGCCCACTGGTTGACACCAGCGAGATAGAGGACTACAAAGAGGACAAAGACTGCAAGCAGCCCGCCCGTGAAGATGAAGAGATACTGGGCCTTCAGCCCCTTGAACTCAACCGACTGGCCGATACCCTTGTTGATATTGTACTCAGCCATTGGTCGTTTTCCTTATACCTTATTATTATATACAGGCTTAGAGGAAGAACGAGCGAAGGATGGTAGCGGCCACGATGAGGAAGATGCAGGCACCAAACCAGGAGGCTGCGGTCTTCGAGGTGTCGGGATCGCCAGACGAGAACTTGCCATAGACCTTCACGCCTCCGATGAGTCCCACGACAGCACCGATGGCATAGATGAGCTTGGTGCCGGGCTCGAAATAACTGGTGACCATTGAAGTAGCCTCATTGATACCTGCAAGACCGTTGCCCTGGGCCATTGCGGTGGTTACACTTGCAGCCATCAGTGCTGCACATGCGACGAACTTCTTGTTCACAAACTTTGATACATTCTTTTTCATTTTTCGTTTACGTTTAAATGGTTTATTACTTGTTGTTAATTGTGGATTGGATAATTGGATTCAGTGGTTATTTGGCGCACTCCTATCCGTAGTCTCTTTCTTTCATCTTTTCTTCTTGTTGTCTCGTTAATACTATACAAAGTCTCGGATATTGAAATCCTCGAATCTCTCAGGGATGACAAACAGTTTCTTCTGCTCTGTTGCTATGTTGGTCTCTGCTGTGACCGTCTCTGCCACAGGCTTATGCTCATACTTGTCAAACAGATCATTGATGCAGTCACCGATATGCGGGAAGGATTGTGTGATGGTGTCGAACAGTTCCGTCCCCTCCAGTCCTTTGAGCACTTCCACCGTCCTACGCTCTTCCTCGTCCGACATATCATGCCTGCCCACATTGTTGAAAGCAAGATCGATGTCGTCGATAGTATCTCCCTGCGCAAGTGGCTCATCAGGCTCATCCGATTCTTCGAACATCGCTTCAAGTTCTTCAGGAGGCACCTGCTGCCAGACTTTCTTCTGCTCCACTTCGCAGTCCTCGGCCTGTACTTCCTGTGCTATCTCCTTGCCGTCTTCTGTCATCTCACCCCTGGCTATTGCTGCCTTGCGCTCAGCCTCTTCTTTCCTCTGCCGCATCAGTCGGCATTCCTTCTTCATGTCGAAATGGCTCTTACCCATGATGTCATTGTCAGATTCCGTAACTTTCGCCACCTCTGTACCTGCTTCAGTAGGTTTTCGTATCTGCGACACTCTGGGAGGATACATGATGAAAATACACAGCTCATAGACCAGGATGCATAACAGCAGTGCTATTACGATGGTTGCCATTGCTTCTCCTGTTTACATCTGTCACGGTAGCAGTTGTGGAGCAGGCGGTCAATCTGTGCTTCATAGCGCATGAAATGGTCTGTCAGTACCATGTCCACATAGCTGGAGATGTTCACGTCATCCACGTTCAGGGCATTTACTATCTGCCGGATGCGCTCATGGTAGGCATCGCGCAGATAGGCAGACTTCCCACGGCGAGCGGCCTTATCCATCGGAGGATTGGAAAACATGTTCAGGTATTCCTCGTCGAGGTTAACCAGCGGTGCCAGACGGAATCTGTCATCATCATCATCCCTCTTCACCTCCGTATAGTGATGGATGCTTGAATGTTGTGTGAAGGTCTTCTCCCTTCGCTGACACTTCCATAAGAGGAAGGTCTCTGCCGTCACAATTGCAAAGATGACCAGCAGTAAGATAATCTGTAAAGTTGTCATTTCGTATGAATGTTAATACGTTTGAATGTTAATACACTAAGCTGTTCATACAGCCGATTGTTAATACACATCGTGGTAGTTCTTGCTATACAGTGTCCTGATCGGCTCTTCAAACTCCTCGAAGTGATAGGCAAGGATGTTGTCGATATACGTCGAGATGTTCAGCTGGTTATTACCGATGACGCTGACGATGCGCTGGATGCGCTCATGATACTCAGGACGCATATACACCATCTTTCCCTGTCTGGCCACCGTCTTCATCGGAGGGGTGTCGATGAAACGGCTCAGGAAGAAGTCCTCGGGCGTTCCGTCCCCTTGTCTGCCATTCGGTGCATTGACAGGCTTCGGCTTCACCACTTTCTGTTTTCTAGTAGCGGACTCAGTTTGCTGCACAGATTCCTTCTCTTTCTGACGGGACAATGATGGTGGAGCATCAGGCCGGATTCCCTCAATGATACCCTGGAAGTCTACTTCTTGCTCTGTATTCCTCTCCATAGCCGTCAGCCGTTGATGATACCCAGCATCTCATCTGCAAGTTCACGAATGTTACTACCACGAATCAGCGTCTTGTCCGGCGGGAACAGTGTCGAACGGAACAACGGACGGTTCTCCTCCTTCTCGCCCTCCCTGCGGAACCGCTTGCTGTCGGGGATGACGGTATTCAATGCCGTAAGACTCAGTTCCGACATCACATTGTCATACACGTCGTAGAGGTTGGTCTTCTCCCGCCCATCCACCATGTTCCACACGAAATAGAGACCCTTGATGTTCGACTTGCCCGTCGTAATCAGGTGGTCGTTGACAGCCTTGGCGAACACCAGCGAACTCTGCATCACCACACGGTCAGCGATTGCCGGGCAGAAAATGTAGTCCATAGCCGCGACGGTCTTCAGCACGCCCTCGTTGTTCAACGTTCCCGGCAGGTCGAAGAATACCACCTCTGGCGGATTCTCCATCTCCAGCATCTTCTTCGCAGTATCAACGGCATCCTCCGGTCGGCTCATCACCACGGGATATGCCTTCTTCTTAATGCGCAAGAACTGGTCATAGGCCAGTCGGCGTAGCTGCTTGTTCTCCTCAATGTTCTTGAAGTCGCGCCGGCGCATCTCGTCGATGCTGTACTGCGGGAAGTCACAGTCCACGACTCCTACATTCACTCCCTTCACGTAGTGCAGATAGCTTGCCATCAGCACCGTCAGCGTTGTCTTGCCAGCCCCTCCCTTCTGGGTGGAGAAGGCGACGAATTTCGTTTTGTTCATTTCTTCAGTCAATCTCATCTTTAATTGGTTATACTTATGTTTGCCGTTATGCCCATTCTCTCGGTTGACAATTGTGTCGGATACCGTTGCGGTCATCCGCCATCAGGACTGGTCAAATACTTGGCTGCATTCATGTATTGCATTTATTGCCGACAGTCACGCAGCGTTGTCGTCATCCATCTGTTCAGTTATTCAAACATTCAAACGCTAAAACGTTCAAGTGTTAAAATGGCCATGCATATTAGCATTCAATCATTCAGCCAACTGACTCAGAAGCCTTTCGACGGTGCAAAGGAACGGCTAATTCATCAGACAGCCAAAATTCTGAAGCCAGTGGCGTAGGTTGGCTCTAAAACACTGTGCCACCTAAGCCACGACGGGCTTGCTGCAAGAAATATTTCACACAACCTACTAGTAAGTTGCGAAGCGCAACCAATGCTTTTCCCGACCTTTGCATCCGCAAACAAGAACTAAGGGGCGACGGACGTGTCGGTCAAGACCGATATTTGGCTGTTTCAAGCGACTAATCCGTCCGCAAGGCGGATTATGTATGCCCGCAGGAGCATAGCAAGATGTCTTTTGAGTTACTCAAAAGGTTTCGGGTTACCCACGAAACAGCATCTTGCCCTTGCAGGGGGCTGGGTCTGACTCCGAAGTCGTCATCCCTGATTGGTCAAAGCGAAAGTTAAGTGTAAATACAAGATATGGAAGAAAACAAAAAGCGAAGAACGGGTCGATACCCGAAGAACAACAAGCGCACCCACTGCGTTATGGTACGTTTCGATGATGTGGAATGGGCAAGATTCCTCACAGGTTACGAACAATCTGGCGTGTATGCCAAGGCTGTTTTCGTCAAGTCGAGGGTCTTTGGCGAGCCGTTCCGTGTGGTGAAAGTTGATAAGACGATGATTGAGTTCTACGAAAAACTGTCGTCACTTCATGCCCAGTTCCGAGGTGTGGCGGTCAACTACAACCAAGTAGTGAAGGAGTTGCGCTGCCACTTTTCAGAGAAGAAGGCAATGGCCTTGCTCTATCGTCTGGAGGGTCTTACCCGCCAGATGATGGAGCAGGGACAGAAGATTGTTGCATTGGCAAAGGAGGCAAAAGAGCGATGGTAGCCAAGATTACAATTGGCTCCAGTCTCTTCGGAGCCATCAAGTACAATGCCGACAAGGTGAATGAGGGCAAAGGACTGTTGCTTGATACTAACAAAATATTCAACGACGGTACTGGCAAGGTTGACATTGTTCAGGCTTTGCATGATTTTGAGCGGCACATGCCGAATCAGATGCGGACGGAGAAGCCTGTCATTCACATCTCACTCAACCCGCATCCTGATGACAGACTGACGGACAAGGAACTGACCGAAATGGCACATGAGTATATGCAGCGCATGGGCTATGGTGACCAGCCGTATATCATCGTCAAGCATGAGGATATAGATCGCCACCATCTTCACATCGTGTCAGTCCGTGTCGATGAACAAGGCAAGCGTATCAACTGCGACTTCACAAAACGGAGAAGCCTCAACATCCTCCGTGACTTTGAGCAGGGATACAATCTCCATCGAGGCCAGAAACAGAAGAGCAGACAGCAAAATCACCTGCATCCAGTTAATCCAGATACAGGGGACGTCAAGAAGCAAGTGGGAAATACCGTCAAGGCTGTGTTCCGTGACTACCAGTTCCAGGCAATCGGGGAACTAAGGGCTTTGCTGTCACTTTACAACCTGACAGTAGATGAGGTGAGAGGCAACATCAAAGGCGAGGACTACAATGGTCTCGTCTATTCTGTAATAGATGTCAAAGGGAAAAAGGTGGGTAATCCGTTTAAGTCCTCACTCTTCGGAAAGTCTGTTGGCTATGAGTCATTGCAGAAAAAAAACGCATTCTCGAAGAAGAATAACAAGGAGAAAAATCTGACTGAGCCGACCAAGAAATCTTTGGAGTATGCTCTCAAACGGACATACGACAAGGATGAGTTCGTGAAGATACTCAAAGAGAAAGGTATTGATTGTGTATTCCGCTATACCGATGAAGGCAGACTATACGGTGCAACCTTCATTGATCACCGCACCCACTGTGTCCTTAATGGTTCGCGTATGGGCAAGGCTTTCTCTGCAAATACACTTGAGCAGCATTTCAATACGCCACCAGAAGAACAGACACCTTTCACGGAAAAGGAAGAAAAGCAGAATGAACAGCCGGATTCTGAGACCGCATCTGCTGGAGGGCAGCAGCAATCCACCTCTCATAATGAGCAGGAACACAACGAAAGCAAGAGCGGTCTGGCATCATTCCTCGACGCTCTTGACATCCTCAACAGCGACAATCCTGTCACTGATGCGGAAGAAGAGGCATTCCGTCGCAGACTACAGCGCAAGAAGAAAAAACGTCGTGGCCCACGCTTGTAATCACATTAGTATTAACGATAAAATCAAATGAATTATGCAACAAGAAGATGATTTGAGAGGTCTCGCTAAAGTCATGGACTTTATGCGAGCCGTGAGTATTATTCTCGTAGTGATGAATGTGTATTGGTACTGCTATGCTTCCATCGTGGACTGGCACATCCAGACGGGCATCGTTGACCGCATCCTTACTAACTTTGACCGAACGGCAGGACTATTCCACTCTATCCTTTACACCAAACTGTTTTCTTTTCTGTTGTTGGCCCTATCGTGTCTCGGCACCAAAGGAGTAAAGGAAGAGAAGATTACCTGGGCGAAGATTTGCACTACATTTGCAGCAGGCTTTATATTGTTTTTCCTCAACTGGTGGCTGCTCGACCTGCCCTTTCCATTCGTGTTCTGTACTGCACTCTACATACTGACCATTTCCGCTGGCTATATCTGTCTTTTGATGGGTGGCCTGTGGATGAGCAGGCTACTTCAGAACAATCTCATGGATGATGTGTTCAACAGCGAGAACGAATCCTTCATGCAGGAAACCCGCCTCTTGGAGAACGAGTATTCCATCAATCTGCCAACACGTTTCTACTACAAGAAGAAGTGGAACAAAGGTTGGATTAACGTAGTCAACCCATTCCGTGCGACTATCGTACTCGGTACGCCCGGAAGTGGTAAATCTTATGCTGTAGTGAACAACTTCATCAAGCAGTCCATTGAAAAGGGCTTCTCTATGTACATCTACGACTATAAGTTTGCCGACCTAAGCACCATTGCCTACAATCACATGCTGACACATAAGTCTGGCTATAAAGTGTTGCCCAAGTTCTATGTCATCAACTTTGATGATCCTCGCAGGAGTCACCGATGCAATCCAATCCATCCCGACTTTATGACCGACATCTCCGATGCTTACGAATCTGCCTATACCATCATGCTTAACCTAAACCGTACATGGGTACAGAAACAAGGAGACTTCTTTGTGGAATCACCTATCATCCTGTTTGCAGCCATCATCTGGTTCCTCAAGCTCTACCAAGGAGGCAAGTATTGTACCTTCCCCCATGCTGTAGAGTTCCTGAACCGCAAGTATGAGGATATCTTTCCGATTCTCTCGTCCTATCCAGAACTGGAGAATTATATGTCACCATTCATTGATGCCTGGCAAGGTGGTGCTGCTGATCAGTTACAGGGACAGATAGCATCTGCCAAGATTCCATTGTCACGAATGATTTCCCCGCAACTTTATTGGGTGATGTCTGCCAGTGAGTTCACGCTTGACATCAACAATCCCAATGAGCCGAAAATCCTATGTGTCGGCAATAATCCTGACCGTCAGAACATCTATGGTGCTGCCCTCGGACTCTACAACTCCAGAATCGTGAAACTCATCAACAAGAAAGGAATGCTCAAATCGTCAGTTATCATCGACGAGTTACCTACCATCTACTTCAAAGGATTGGATAACCTCATTGCTACAGCCCGAAGCAATAAGGTAGCCGTCTGTCTCGGTTTTCAGGATTTCAGCCAGTTAGTCCGTGACTATGGTGACAAGGAGGCAAAGGTGGTACAGAACACGGTTGGCAATATTTTCAGTGGTCAGGTAGTAGGCGAAACGGCTAAGACTTTGAGCGAGCGTTTTGGTAAAGTACTCCAGAAACGCCAGTCCATGACCATAAATCGCCAAGACACATCAACCTCCATCAATACGCAGATGGATTCTCTCATTCCACCGAGCAAGATCTCCACGCTCACACAGGGCATGTTTGTCGGTGCCGTCTCTGACAACTTCGACGAGCGCATCGACCAGAAGATCTTTCATGCTGAGATAGTCGTGGATAATGCCAAGGTTGCCAAAGAAACCAAAGCCTATAAGCCTATTCCCATCATCACAGACTTTACTGATGAGGATGGCAATGACATCATGGACGAGATGGTGAAGGAGAACTACATCAACATCAAGAACGATGTGAAGAAGATAGTCAGCGACGAACTGGAACGTATCGCCAATGACGAGAATCTATGCCATTTGCTTAATAAAAAGTAGAATATGAACCGGTAGGAGGGAATCTTCCCTTCTTACCGGTTATTGATATAGTTTTCAAACTGAGACCAGTCAAAAGCAAGGGGTTGCTCTGGTATAGTATCTGATAATTCATAGAATTTCCAAACCTTAGCCTGATACCTATAGTATTGAACATACATCGTTAGATATTTGTTGTTCTGGGGATTCTGTTCATCTGCCAACAAAAAAGTGTATTTGCCTTTCTGAACGATGTCCGTATAGGTGGGAGGTATTTCCATTCTTCGCTGCTCCAAATCATAAACTCCCCATTTTCCGTTCTTCTTAACTTTTACATAAGGCTTAGAACGCTGCAAATGCTGTATGTCCTCATAATCAGCATCCAGTATCATACCATAGCGATCTCGCAAACCAAGTTTGTCTCTCCCACAATCAACGAGCCATAGACCTTTGATGGCTTTGTCATAGTATCGATACTTGCCCCTCATTCCTACATCAGTAGCTGTATAGAGGTTGTTGCCGATACAGAAAGGTTGGATAAAAACTATGATGGCTATAGGCACAAACAGCAATGTTTTCCAGTTGAGTCCTTTCAGCAGGCAAACATACGCAATGCAGCACAGATTGATAACAAGCTGCGCAATCTTTAATTCATTGTCAAAAAACTGTGCTAACCAATACACGAATGTTCCGAATACCAGTATCAGTACATCACGAGTTTGCAATGATATACCATCAGACTTCAGAACTACATAAAGCAGTAGTACAGACAATGCCATAACTCCGACACAGCCAAGATAGCCGGGGTTCTCACGCCCTATGAGAAATGCCGTCAAAATAATCAGCGACAGCAATCCATAATAGCCGACCATACGGTCTCTCCATATTGGAGTGAAACACTCAGAGCTTTCTTTGTACGCATGCCATTCTGTTATGATAGGTACAAAGGACATCATCAATGTCCATACCCACCAATCAGGAGGAGAAGCTGGTTCTCTGAAGAACTCATAGAAATAGGCATACAACGAAACCACGACAACATATTTGACTATAGTTTTCCAGCCTGGCATCAACCTGAACTTGATTGAACGGATCTTAAACAGAGAATAAAGTCCAAAGAGAATAGGATAGCCAGCAAGCCACACATACCCAATGTTGGCAATCATTTGTCCCATTTCTTTATCGGGTGTGTAATAATAATCGGTTAAAAAGAGCCTGGGAGCAGCGCCACCGATAACCATGCATGCATAATCTACCATTCTGATTATCGGAATACCAAAAACAATGTCTCGATGTTCATAACCGATAAGCAATACAGCAAAGCATGTAGCAGTATACAGTCCATAGCCAACACGCTTATATACCATGAACGAAACCCACAATCTCACTACTATCAGCAGTACAGGAACCAACAATGCCCCGACATAGAAAGCCCATGTTGAAAACATGAACAGTCCCCAGATACTGCATAGGAGAAGATCAATTATAAACAGAAATTTCTCCATTCCTTTTATTGTTCTATTCTTGTCCATCTTCATTTCCCTTCCTTCTTCGTGACTACTAACAACGCATATTGGGGATTCTCTGTAGGATAGTATCCGCAATGATGGATTTTTATAGTATCACCATGACAAGCGAACGCCTTTGTAACTTCATCAGACTCATATGTAGGTCGCATCAGAAAGGGGTGGGCAGCATCAGACAAGACCTTATACTCTTTTACAGAATCAAGCTCATAATAATACCATCGTGACCCGTTAGATTCCTTTCGGTACTTTGCTCGAATCTTCCAAGTATCTCTGTCCATGAAATACAAGGAATGAATTTTCCAACCTTCACCTTCCGCATTTGTAACATTCCGGACGGGATCAGTTACATGAACGTCAGGATAATCTACCAATTCCTCAAACTCTGATTTTGCACAACCTGCCATTAAGATGGCTGCAATAAAAACGAAAACACTCTTCATGATTCTATACCTTTTAACTTTCAATTCATGTTCAAGCACCACCTCCCTTTATCTGTCAGGTATGGTCTCAACCATTCATAGGGAATGGTGAAATGGAATGTGCCTGCTGCAAAACAACTTATCTCATAGGGCTGAAAAGAGAATACAACGCCCTCATTTGACAGTCCGGGATTTGGGAGTTTATATAGTCCCGTGGACTTGTCATTTTCATCCTTCACACATACAAACTCGTCAATATTCGGATTCCATTCTTGATAGTTGGGAGATTTACATGCCTCTTCTTTAAGCAAAATGACAATATCTTCCATACAATTGTCCTTGAACAAATATTTGTAGTCAATTTCTTGCTTATGGATTGGATCAAAGGAAATAAGCCGTTCAGTATAATAGCCATGAGCACCTCCATAGTAGTTATGTGTGTATTGCTGAAAGGTCACAAATCGATTGCCCTTTACATATGCTTTCAGGCATAGAATAGAGAACAAACGGAGCGGATAATCAATCTCGTTCAATCCGTAATCGTCCTTGACCATCGCAAAGTAGATGTCAGATGCGAATTTGAAAATTCTCTTTGTGTTATGGATGTCGCCATCATATTTCCAGCCTGTATTCGCCCTTTTTGCATATCCGATATATAGGGCATTAAGAGGCGGTAATTCACCATGCATATCCTCTGAGCCCTCTATTTTCCTAATGAGCCATTTGGTAATGTCATCACAATTTACTATGGTCCGCTTAGGAAAATCAACTGCAATGTCAAATGAAACTCTCTCACAGAAATCCGCTGTTATGTGTTGATTGTATGTCTTGAATCCAGGCAAAGAGTGCGAAAGTGTCGCCATTTGCCTCCGACTTTCTTTGTCAGCGAAATCCACTAACAAGTCTTTACCTACAACGCTTACATGGAATATGTTTTTCTCCTTGTTGTGTGGAAGCACGCTCAGGGTTGGATCTGTAGCAAGAATGCCATCTTCGCTATATACCGTATTCATACAGTTATCGTATGCAAGATAAAAAGCCTTGCCATCGATGACACAAATTGTATCAGCACTCCAATCCCCGTTAGGATTCAGTTTCCTGACAAACTGTGGGATAACAGGTGATTGCCAGTGAGACTCACTACTGACGCATTTGCCATCATCTTCTTTATAACCATTCTCTTCGTACTGAGTTTCCATATCATATACGATAGAATCTTCAGTATCTTGAACTGTTGTAGAGTGTTTATTGCCTTTACAAGCTGATGGACAGACACCGGTAATTCCTCCAAACAACAACAGTAGCATGGACATGGTTAAAACTCGCATATCCTTCATATACGTCAATCTTATATTTTCTTCACCTCTTCAACACCTTCAATGTCCGAAACATGCGCAATAATGGTCTGTAACTCTCCGAACGAATGAACACCGAAATGGATAGTACAATGAACGATGCAATCTGTCGTATTCGTTTCTAACGAATCTATCGACAGATTCAATTCGTTTGTGATACAATTTATCATATCACTCAACAAGTGGAATCGGTCTATAGCCAGGACTTGAATGGCTACAGGATAGAGAGCATCCGAACTTTCCTCATACTCGATAGAGACAATCGCGTCCCCCTGCTGTGAAGCAAGGCCTATGGCTACAGGACAATTACGCTTATGGATTGTTGTACTACCATCAACTTCCTTGAAACCGATGACTTCTTCACCTGGGATTGGATGGCAATGAGCACAGAAGTGATATGTCGGTTTTTCTTTCTTGGCAAAATAACGCTTCAGAAAGCCCTTCGCCTTATAGGTAAGTACATGGTTAGCCCAGTCCTCCAGTGGTTCAATATTAGGATTGGTGCCTATCTCCACAATGTCACCACGCTGAAGTTCAGTCTTGATGGAAGCCAACTGTCCATTGATTCGAGCATAGTGGGCATGTTCACCAATATGACTGTGGATTTCAAATGCGAAATCCAGTGCCGTAGCCTTCTTCGGTAGGTTGATGGCTTTACCTTTAGGAGTAAAGACCATAATGTTGTCGTTATAGAAAGCAGCAACGACATTATCCATATAGCCTCCTTCTTCCTGATGGAACTCTAAATCACGGAGAACCTTACGGAATTTGTCTATCCACAAATGAACAGAATCCTCACGCCTCTCAGCTACGACTCCAATCTGGTTATTACGTACCATGCGCTCACTGCTGATGTGAACTTCCTCCCATGAACCAAACTCAGAGAGCAGCTGAACATGATAAGCCTGATAGCCATTCTCCTTAGCTCCATTATCAATGTAGCTGATTACAGAGCAGGGTTTTTCGTTGAAAACGCTTGTCAGACGCGAATATATTTTCAGAGCAATATCCTTCTCCATACTTGCATCCTCGCATGGGAAGATAATCTCCACGACATGACGGAAGGGCACATGGCTGAAATCATCGCCAGATTTCTGCATCTTACGCCAGATACTATAAGGCGCACGGAATTTGGCATGCACGGAAACGTCCCCAAACTCGGAACCCAACACCATTCGAATCTTATCTGTGAAATAATAGAGCCGTCCTTCATGACATAATTCATCCCGACGGAGCAATCGCGCTATTTCCTCATACTCATGAGGACAGCGATAACGGAAACTGAGGTTTTCCAGTTCTATCTTGATTGGATACATACCAAGACGGTTTGCCAATGGAGCGTAGAAGAAATCAGTCTCTCCCGCAATCTTCATCTGCTTGTGAGGCGGCATGCTGCCAAGAGTCCTCATGTTATGTAAGCGGTCTGCCAACTTTATCAGGAGCGCACGGATGTCATAGTGGATTGTGTCGAGCATCTGCTTGTAGTTGTCCACTTGCTTAGACATTGCATACTGCTCTTTTTCTTTCTTAGTCAGTGTGCCTACAAGGAATGCAACATCCTTACCGAACCGCTTCTGTATGTCATCGATGCTAAAAGGGGTATCCTCCACCACGTCATGCAAAAACGCTGCAATGACAGGATTGGCTCCAAGTTGCAGTTCCTTGGCAACAATGCATGCCACAGCAATAGGGTGGATGATATAGGGTTCTCCCGATTTACGCTTCTGACCAGCATGTGCTTCACGTGCAAACTCAAAAGCCTCGCGAATTCTTACCATATCTTCCTCGGAAACACGCATCTTCATTACATTGAAGACCTCATAGGCCTTCGACATTACCATCTTGTCATCATTCTGCTTCATAATCTCGCGTCTTTAATTCAACTTACAACTTTGTCCGTTCACAAGTTAAAGTTAAGCCAATTGGCTAAAACCTATCACAGCAAACAAAAAATGTCCCTCATTATTTCCATGAGAGACATCTGTTATGTGAAAACGCTTAAACTATTCGAAGTAGTACAAATGACTATAGTTGAACACGTTCAGCTCTGTTTTTTGGTAATCCTGATTTCTCATTATCATTGGGATGTCTTTAAGGTCGTTCTTATCAAGGCAAGCCTTCAAACGCTTAGTAAACAATTTCATTTCAATGTCTATCTCTTCTTTTGTCGCACTAACATGATTATCCTCTGCTTCTTGCAATTCAGAGATGATCATTCCTGAGAAAAGGCCTTGAAGGCCATATTTTTCCGCGAACAAATTAGCATGACACCAAATACCGATACATGTTTTGTCGCGGAGGAATTGCACATGACGGTCGGTAATTAGGAATCGCTCATACTTACCATCTCTGTTAGGTTTGGAGAAAAGACCATACTGGTTTCCATGCCCCAACATAATAATCACGTCATCGCCTCGTATGATATTTTGCACTTCAACATTTGTACTTCTCTCATCGATACGCATGTAATTGTATTCCTTTGTATCATATAGCAGAGAGAGCACCTTTGTTGTTGGGTCGTTCGCATGTATTATTGTCATATCCTTAGTTTTTCTTTATTTTATTCATATCAAGGTCGTATTAACCTCATATATCAGTAACATATGCCACAGTTATATTCATACAGCACTTCTGAGTGAGAGCGCAAAGAAACGGTTCCGTCCGAATTGAACACCACATTCGCCTTCTCAAGGATAAGTCCACCCCAGTCGTTCCAATAAGGGCATGACACAACAGCATGTCCGTCTTCCATTTTGACTGTAGGCTGCGGGATTTGGCTGAGTTTGATGTCAACGCTTCCACTCTCGCCTGCCCAATGCGATGTAATGCCTTTAAAAATCTTTCTGTCAAAGAAGAATTCTCTCCTGATATAACCACCATGCCAGAAAGTCGGCAGGATTGTAGGTGAAATGTATAGAAGATAAGCCTGCCAAGCCCCCATGACAGACTGCTCCACAATAATATCCTTGAATAATACGCTACTTTCAGGAACCCGACAGCTTAACGTGTCTATAGGATCTTCTCCTTGATAAGTGTAGAACCAAGACTCATCGCCAATGCCTACTTCTCCAGCCAATTTAAGCCCGAGACGATAGCCTGGCCTCAACGAAAAACAATCAAGGACCGAAAACAAAGAATCTATCTTCTCTTGGCACTTGTTCCGTACTATCTCATTTTTCTTTGAAACGAACTCCAATGCCTTTTTCTCAAAAACATTCATAACAGTATCTTTCTCATTGTCCTGACTATCAGATTTTCCATTTGATAGAGCCTTAATTGCCTCTCTACGAAGCCTAATGCGTTTATCGTCATCCTCCAAATCTTGGAACTTGACAACAACGCGGCATTGAGTATCGATGTAGGCAGTGATATTCACCTCGTCATTATCCTCCATTCCGAAGCCGTCTTCATCAGCAAAGTACCGTCCATCGGGATATAGCATCCAGTCAACACGGGCTAAACCATCCTGATAGTCGCCAATGCTCAGTCCACCATAATCAGCAAAAAGTCTCTTGGCATCGTAATTATGCTCCAACTGGTTGACATTGTTCCATTCAATATCATCAAGAGTGAAACCAACAAGACTACCATTTGGTTCCGAGATAGGATAGACCTTCTTTATAGCAGGGTTGACAATGAAGATTTGCTTATTGCCGTATGACCTGTTGCTGAAACGCAGCATGCCATAGCCCATATCCCTATGATAGTAGTCTGCTTCGTCATCGCTCTTCTCCCAATCTGCCATCAAGTCCTCGAAAGTAGGATTCAGTCGCCAGCGACGTGCATCCCGATCCTCACGGGCATTGATGTCCTTCATCGTCTTCAGCCCCCACTCGCGGGAACGTGTCAGATAACGACACAGTTCTTTACCAGTGATAAACCCAGGGACAGCTTCTTTTCCCTTGTCCTTCCAGACGAACTGATACCCTTCAGACGCAATCATTGCGTCACGGCGTTTCTTGTTTTGACAGTCCATACCATAGAAAGCACGTTGGAGGAATTCACTTTTCACAGCATCCTCATGCGTAATGTCATCCCATCCCCAGTGGAATGTAGGCTGAGTCCATTTTCCATGAAGGAAATGTAGGAAGTTCTCACTATCATCTCCCAAAGCAAAAGTGTAGTTTAAATCTGCCAATACACTGGCAGGGTACTGACTACTGTCAGACAAATCAATGACCATCTCATTGTTATTGTCCTGTTGCTTCTCCAACTTTCTAAGTAATATATCCAAGATACTCATACGCTTTTATGATTCTTAATAACTTTTTTATGATTTACTCCATGATAAACCATGTTATGTCCTCTTGCACTTGTTTGTAAACGCCCTCAAGAGCCAAAAGAATTTTGCCTATGACTTTTGTCACAGGAATGTCACCATCAATATGAAAGATATCTGTGTATAGGAAACAACCATTAGTTCCCCAAAACCCATTGATGCCCTTTACATCTTGGTGGTCGCTTAAAGCCCAAAAGAAATAATTTCGTGGAATATGACTATTATGATGTACAACATTGTCATGGACATTATATATCAGATGAACCACCATCTGTCTATAGATAAAGAACGTGCCTTTAGCCTCATCCACATGTATACAATAGTGAGCACCATTGTATTTGAAACCATATTCATCATCCGATTCATCAATTTCAATAGACAAGGATTTTAATTCCCGGAACAGTTTCTCTGAATAGTTTAAAGTTCTCGCCATTTTATCGAATAATTGTATTGATGTTAATAATCCTTTTATTTAACTATTACTCAATTCCTTTATTATCTCCTTCCGTTCATGGAAAACTGTCTCAGGAATTGGCACACTGCCTTCTTTCTCGGTCATGTGCCGATAAACCGCATTTAAAATCCTCATAATCTTATTGGTCGTGAGCCCTTTATCCTTCCGGTAGCCACATATTGGTGGAGGTGCAATACCTTTGTCTGCTGCATAGAATACCCAGTAGGTACAGAGGGCTATGTCTGTCCGATGAAGTCCCATAGCACAAGCAATATAAAACCGACCATGATCAATCAGTCTGCAGAACTCCGGGAACAATTCCACCATCTTTGCTATCCATACATCCTCATAAGCTACAGGATATTTGAAATAGCTGATGCCACTACGCTGACATAACTCGCTATAAAAATCAGACGAATAGTCTGCCCGCAAGTCAATAATCTGCGCAATACCTGATTTTATCATAGTATTCCAAGCATACAACTGACGAGTAGAAGAAAGCGTTCTTCCTCGGAAACCTCCATAAACCTGAGCTAAATCTGGAATGTTGGTTGCCAGAATTCTCTCCACATCCAAGCCATTAGGCTTTACATCAGTTTTAACAGCATATTCATCCAATGCTATCTTTTCTGATGTTCTTCCTTCAGTATCTTTATTAACAGCCTTGCTCACATGCCACCCGTCGCAGAACAAGCACTTATAAGTTGTGAAAGGATGTCCGTGTCTTTTTGCCATGTCGAACGCGGCCTTCTCAGCTTTAGCCTTACTTTTATAAGAAATCTTTGCCTTCCCATCGCTTCGTTTCACATGAGCATAAATGGAGAAAACACCCCAAGTAGACCTGTTCACAATCAGACTACGATACCAGTCTGGCCGACTCAATAGATCTTTGAGCCAAACACCAATATATATTGGCTTTATCTTTTTCAAACTCGTCAATACCGTTCCCATCTTACCAACCTCCTTTATGTTTCCTCTTCCGTGTATAAATCTTATCCGACTTGTGGATTTTACTGTGTGAATGGAAGCCCGGGCCAAGCAGTTCCATTTCTGCTTCACGTCCACCCCGCCTCATTGCCTTAATGGCATCGAGATTCGTCGATTGGAATATCTTCCTTTTCAGTTTCTTCATCCTTGCGTCTTTATCCTTGATGTTAATAATGAGGGAACAGTAACCATAAATCTATCTATAATCCATAGGGGATCACCTTAGAATATCGTTGATACCATCTCTCTGCTTCGTCGCGTTTGAGCGTTTTACTATACTCTGTTACATGTGGGAATAGCGTTATATCGTCAGCAATAGCAAGAATAATGTCCAACAGTTCGAGTGTATCAACTACATTTTTACCCTCTGGACAGAACATACGCTCTTCCTTGATATACTCAAAGCCATATATGGCTCCCATGATGTTGCCTGTTATAGCCCCCGTGGAGTCGCTATCGCCGTCATGGTTCACTGCTGCCATGATGGCATCTTTCATACTGCTTATATGCCGGACAACGCAGAAAAGGGAGATGGCCCATGCCTCCTCACCCGTCCAGCCTTCCCCCAACAGCCTAATGGCATCGACATCAGGGCTGTTCGATTCTGCCAGTAGTATCGCTTTCTGAGTTATTTCTTCCAGTTCTTCGTTCCTTTCAAGTTCCATTACCAAATCAAGCGATTCGTTAACTATATCTACAAAGGATTGTGTTACTTCCTTTGAAGAAAGTAATACAATACGTGCAATTACGACTGTCAATAATGCCGCAGGCAAATAACCCAGTGGATGCAAATGTGTTATTTTTGCTATATTAGCACCATTTGCCGCCAAACGAGCTGTATTCATCAGATATTCTCCATTCTTGTAGAGGTATGCTGCTTGAAACAATCCCAATGGAGCTACCCTCATGATACCGCCACAGCCTTTGCTATTGTTGAATGGTCGTCCTCCATTGAGAATGCTTTCACAGGCACTCATGCAAGTAGTTCCTGGAGCACGGCGATGTGCAAGTTCTGGTAGGCAACGCAACCAAGTAGAATAGCGCTCTGCTCCAGTTGCATTGACTCTTACCTCTCCAGTTTGAGTGTAATACCAATCCAAATAGGCAGATTCCACAAATGCTGACAATGGAGCACCTGATAAGCGGTTCTCATTTTCCCACCAATTAAGCAGTCCGTTGGCCGTGAAAAGAGTCATCTGAGTATCATCACTTACCAAAGCCTTCCCGCTCTTGTCAAGTTCAAACTGACTGATTCCTCCGTCACCGAATTTACGCAATATGGCTTTGCGGCTCATGAACTCCACAGGGTATCCCAGTGCATCACCGATGGCACCGCCTATCAGTGAACCTCTAATTCTGTCTTGCAACGTAATCATACTCATACATCATCCTTTTCTTTCCGATAACTTCTGTAAACAACTGCTTGTAAAGAGTGAAAAGTAACCATACTTCTATCAACATTTCTCAGAATTCTTTATCCCAGTACTACTGGCATCACCACATTGCAAACTCTTCAGCGAACGGTTTATAGTTCCCTTCTGGGTTGTGTTTCTGGTGAGCATTGTGGTCATCAAGGATTGCGAACACTATCAGGCGGTATTTATCCTTGAATTCTGGTTCATCCAGCACCTCATGGAACAGGCGAGCCACATGACGTGGCGGATTGCGGAACGCTCCACACCCCAAGGCTCCAAGCACCAGTGAGTCATGACCATGTGCCAACCCCATACGGAAGATGGTCCGTATCTTATTCTTGATAGGCCCTACATGATGGTCTGCAATCATACCGTCAGCTGTCAGGTCAGGTCTGTTCATACCTGCTACAGTAATGAACGAGAGACTGACTGGTTTGTCCAGCAAGGCATAGCCTTTCTGCTCGCTTTCGCGGAAATAGATGGCATCAGGTGTGTAGACACCACCAAAGTTTCTGTCGAGCGGATACTGATGATGCGAACGCTTCATACCATACTGTTCTGCGTATGGCGCAAACTGGTATAGCGAGCGGAACAGGTTTGTTCTGCGGAATAACGTTTCTTCCTGTGCGCCAGCACCCGTCACGACACCACCGCCAGGATTCCTGCGGCTGGCCATATTCAGCACAGCAGGATTATATCCTTGTTTTTTCAGCTCAACCCCTGCATAAAGGCAGTCGATATTTTGTACTTCCACAAATGTCTGTTCATCATTCGCTGGCTTATCTGCCTGATTTATCTCATGGTCGTAGAACACAGTACTTCGCCTCATCCCTGAGTCATCGGGAAAGTCAAACCTGTTCCCGATCTCAGAGACATAGTACCCTTGATTCACTATCTCCACCGTATTGCGGAACTCCTTTGCCCGCAGTTCCTTCACCTGATAATATGCCGTCTGGTCACCCCTCTTCACTCTTTCCATCAAAGCGCGATACTTGGTGAGAAAGTCCTTCTCGACATCCCATGTTATTCCATTTCCTCTCTTATCCATATCTGTAAACAACTAAAACTCCAATCTAAATCCTTTTGATTTCATTTCCTTGTATTTGTCAGGATTGAACCTATAGTGAACGGGAATTGTCCGGGCAGCATCTTTCGGGCGGTCACCCGTCTCTTCCAAGACCCCCAGCTTCAGCATTTTGTTGGCGAAGTTCCTGCGGTCGAAGTGAACTTCCAAGATGGCCTCATACAATGTCTGCAACTGTGACATGGTAAATACATCAGGCAGCAGTTCAAAACCAATGGGTTGGAAGTGTATCTGCTCTTTCAGATGCTTTAATGCCATGCGGAGGATCTTCTCGTGGTCGAAGGCCAACTGTGGTATCTCACCAATAGGAAACCACTGCGCATTCCTTGCATCATCACCGCCTTTCACGGCTCCTTTCTGCACCAGCGCATAATAGGCAATAGTTATGACGCGCCCCCGTGGATCTCTGTCAACATCCGAGAAACAACCCAACTGCTCCAGAAAGCCTCTCTCTACATCAAACTCCGTCTCTTCTTTCAGTTCCCGGAGTGCGCCTGCCTCTGTGGTCTCGTCCATCCTCAGGAATCCACCTGGGAAAGCCCAGTGTCCCTTATAGGGTTCAATACCTCTTTCTATCAGGAGCACCGACAGCCCTTCCTTCACATCATAGCCAAATATCACACAGTCTGTAGTCACCGACGGACGTGGATATTCATACGTATAAACACCTTTCGTCGTTTCCATCACTCTACATTTTCTGTCCTCAACCAATCTCTAACTTCCATCAAGGCACAGCCCAATAGATTTTCTCCCAGCCATTGTTCTGCAGAGCCTTTCATGGCCGTCTCCCTGTCAAGACCGATACCCCAGATCTTGTCGTATGGGCTGGCTTCAGCCAAGATAGCCTCTCCTGTTGACAGCAGGAACTCCCTGATGTCTACATTCTGTCCAAACTTTGCCTTGTTTCCCTCCACTACGATGTCATACTTCTTGGCATCCCATGATTCAGGGATAAAACCATGTACCTTCCTGCCCAACTTCTTGTAGTCGTTCGGATTATTAGCTTCCATGATTTCATTGAACACCTCGTTATCACCAAACAATCGAGCCTTGCTAGCCATCATATACTGTTCGGTGGTGTGGTATTGCGTACCGCCCACTTCAAAGTAACAATCATACCACTGGCTAAAGCATGCAGCAGTTATCTTCTTCGGATTTGGTGTATGACCCCAGAAATAGATAATCTTCGTGTCAGGCTTGCTACGAACGATTTCTTTGATTTTGTCAATGTTGTACTTCATCTTTTTATCTCCTTATCTCTTATGTTCATAATGATTCTTCCTAAATGGTTCTCACCTATCCAGCTATACAAGTCTATACCCCAAAATGTCTCTTGCTTGTTGTTGCCATTGAGCAAGACATGATTCCCTGTTTCTGCCAACTTCAGCATCAACGTTGGATTCTGCCCAAACTTCGCCTGAAGAATGGACTCCATGATACTTATCTGAGCTTCTTCCCAACCCGGATATGGTGTCAGGTCTTTCCCTTTCAAGACGGCCTTGTCCGTAGAGCATTCTGCAAACACCTTCCGTTCCTTCTCATCTTTACACTTGGAAGCTTGGAAGGCCGCTTCAGCACTCCTATATTCCAGTCCTTCCCAGACTATACGACAAGGGTATCGATTACTCAGGTAATCATACTCACCTTTGAACCTAGTGATGGTATCAGGGAAGTCTGCCGCCGTATATTCCTTGAACAGTTCCCAAACCCCAGGACAGAGCAAGTCACTGCTGCTCTCTCCCCGCAACATCCGTTCTCTGACCAATGAGGAACTGACACCTTCTGTCCCCTCTGGTCGGGGAAGGATTACCATACGATCCAAATAATTGGAAAGTACTTCATCATCCTTTATCGATTGCTCCAGAGCTGCGCCCTCTCTTGAATACAACACGACCTTGAAAGCATCCAGAAACTGCCTCTTCTTAGTCAGACTGGCAAGCAAGGCGAACTTGTCTGCCCCCATCACAAAATACAGTTCTGCCTCTGGGTAGTCTTCCTGAAGAGCCTGCAATGTCGGCATCGTCCTAGGCTCGATAGTACCAATCTCTTTCTCGCACACCTGCAAGCGACTGTCATCAGCACACATCGACTGGAGCATTCTGACTCTCATCTCAGGCGAAAGGACTACTGGTGGATGGCTGTGACGCATCTTCCGTTTCAAGTATGCATCACTGACGGGTACAAAGAAGCCAATGTTAGCATTGAGAACATCAACAGCCTCCTTCATTAGCCTGAGATGTGCTGATGTCGGAGGGTTGAAACTCCCACCCATCACTACAATCTTTTTCCTCTTCTTATTCATGTATTGCGTAAATTTGACGCAAAGATATGAATAATTCTTTTATCTTCCAAACTTTTTGCGTAAAATCTACGCAAAAAGTTAGTTTGGCTTACATTTTCTGTAAAAAAGACGCTTTATCCTCGATTTTCTTTCATTAGGAACTCCTTCATTTTCTCCTTGCTTGGCAGTTGCAATTCATACTGTGCCACAAAAAGGTTAGGATCCATGTTGGGTGTTACATATTCCACCATTTCCTGTCCATACTCCGTACAAAGCAACAGTCCAACAGGTGGGTTATCGTCTGGCTGCATATAGTGGCGACGGTAATACTCCAGATACATGTTGAGCTGTGCCATGTCGGCATAGTCCAGCCTATGCCCTTTCAGTTCCACGATACAATGCATCTTCAAAATTCTGTGGTAGAACACCAAGTCAGCCTTGAAATAACGGTCATCAATAAGCAACTTCTTCTGACGTGCCTCCAGACAGAAGCCCATACCTAACTCAAGCATGAACTCCTCAAAATGGTCAATAAGGCTCTGCTCTAACGCATCTTCCTCAATAACGTTCTTAGCAGCGAGACCGAGGAATTCAAATACATAATGCGATTTCAGTTCTTCTCGGAATGTTGGCTTCTCTGCCTTGTCGTTCACCTTCTTTGACAGCAACTCCGGCTTCTTACTCCATCCACTCCGCTCATAGTAGTTACTATCTATTTGTCGTTGAAGTTCACGATAGCTCCAAGGTCCTCTCATTGCTTCAATAGCATAGAAAGCTCTTTTTAAGGGGTCGTTAATATAAGCCAATATGGCAATATGTGTATATGATAGTCGGTCAAAAACCATTTGGGGTACTGGCATTACATCGCCATTGACAGTCAACATGGCAAATCCGTCCTTTGATACTTCTGCTGCTGCAGGAACTGGTTCGAAAAAGTCAGGCAGTGATTGACTTTTTTCAAGCATCTGACTGTCAGGTAGCTGCAAAAGGTCAGGCAGTGCCTGACTTTTTCCAAAGTGCTGGACAAGATAACTAATGACAGTGTGTGAAATCTCAGGGAATGTCAGATAAAAAGCCCTTGCATTCTTTAAACTTGTCTGACTCCAACTTTTGTCATCCAGTCTTTCTGCCAACCGTTTCAATAATTTGTCACCATACTTGGCACGGTCATTTCCATGCTGCTCATATTCCACAATATAGAATCCCGTAAGCCAAGCCCTCGTTGTGACATTGCGATTGATAACCAATCGGGCATCTTGCCTCAAAGCCTCACTTGCATGCTGTATATGTTTGACTAACGATTCAAAATCTACGTTCTTACTCTTTTCTATTTTGTCCATCTTCGTATATCGTTTGCAAAATTACCACTTTATTTTGTATATCATTGGTTTCTTTTGATTGACTTTCCGTCACATGCCATCTTTTCTGCACCCGCTAACTGCTTGTTGATTTCATCAGCTTCCAAGAAATGTACCTTCAGGGCTGATGAATTTGGATAGCGGTTGAAGAACACATTATTGCTCATGTATAACTGTATGGAGGAGATTTCCTTATTCGCCAACACATTATTATAATAATAAAGGATGCTTCTGAGCACACGCGGCAGCACCTTGATACCAGTCCTGCCATCGTGGAAGTTCACTACGGCTATCACATGATAATGGCTACGCTTGTCCTGTAGTTGTTCACGCTGTTCTTTGGTGCTCTTGTGCGATACGGTGAGGCTTCTGCCGAACTTGCGGTTGATTTCGTTCATGATACTGAGGAAAAGCGGCCCATGTGCCGAGGCATCTTCCAGATGATTATATCCGATGTAGTAGTGTATCATCTCGTGAATGATGGTGTCCTCTATCTCCCGTTCTGGCAAATCCACACGGGTATTGATTCGAAGCCTGAAGTCGTATAGTTCCGTCTTGCCAAACGGTTTTCTCCTCGTTTTGAACACACACTGCCCTAAGAAAGTTTTGGCATCACTTAATTCCACAGGAATCTTAGGGAGCTTGCCGCCAAACATCTGGTGGTTAAACTCTTCAAGCTTCTTCTCTATGTACGGAATCGTTGCCTTCATCTGAGTCATGTTTATAATAGTGTTTCTACATCTTTTATTCCATCATAATCTTTGAGAACTTTTTCAATTAGCCCTCGATTCATTGAGAAATACTCACAGTCCATAGGTCTCTCATTTAGAGGATAGCGTGGAGTGCCTTTAGTCTTGTATCTCTTACATATCCTCTCCGTTAGCCCATAGCTGGTGTACTCTGCTAAGAAATAGCACAACTCACAATAGCATGCTTTTAATTTCAAGTTGAAACACTTGTGGAGAGCATAGATTTTGGCATCGTGGACATCCATGGTATCCCCGGCAAATACAAGTTCATAGGCGGTACTACGCTTTCTGTTTCTAATATGAGAGCATGTTTCAATACCCAAATGGTATTTCCCGCTTGTGAACAACTCAAACTTTTCTATCGGACGCTCTATTTTCGTTCGTGAGGCTGCCGCTATATTCTTTTTTCGGAAATTAATAAAAGTTGTTCCGCGGGTTCCCAATGGGCTTTTAAATAGTACATCTAAAGATTCTTCGTCATATAGTTGCACTTCAACAATTAGATTTTCTATTGATGTGACCTCGACATGGATAGTTTCAGTATCGAATGTAACGATGATAGCATCACTCATATCGTCAGAGCGTTTGAACACAATATCACACTTGTAATTATTACCAGGAAATTTGTAGTCCTTGAGACATTCTGTGTAACCATGCTCTTTTATATTATATGTGAACGAAGACTCTTTTCGACATTCTTCCTCGTTGAAATACGGGCATGAAGACTTCTCAATACATTGTTTTTCCTGCGGAATAGCTATCGGGAAATTCAATGTATTGGAAAACTTGCTATTCACTATCTCTTTAGCAGCTTTATAGAGGTACATATCATCTCTACATGGGTATATTTCGTCCAAATGTATAAACTTATATCCCCCATGCTCATCAACATCAATTGTTAGCTCCTTACCACAAGACAAGCAATAATATGTGTGAACATTCGTATTGGCTTTGTCATCATTTAAGGCTACAAGTTCTCCGTTTTCATCTTTTGCATACCTTCTTATTATGGGTCGCTTTTCATCATAATCGTCATACCTATCACAATATGTTCCACCACTGGCATGCCCTGAAGAGCGTGTTTTTGAGCTTGTGTCTCGAATCCAAACTCTTCTATAGGAAGTGTTAATGAGAAAATTCCTCATCTCGCCAGGATCCAAAGAACATCCATTCAAATCAATTTCGATACAATCTATATGCGCAGAGATTATCTTTCCTTTTTTTCTTGTATCTACAGCATGACTCCTTTTAAACTCAATCCATAGGGATTTGTCTTCGTAATATCCTAAACAGTCCGGTCGAAGATTAGTTCCCTTATCATAATACTCTACTTCTACTTTGTCAAAATGAAGAAGCTCTCCTTTCCGACCATCATACCTATCAGGCAAGAATACACATCTTGATTCAAATAAGACATCCTTTGCCATCTTGTGCAATGCAGACTCTACGGCTCCCACGCAATCGGCTCCGCTCAGATGAGCAAAGTGATGAATCATCTTCTCACCATCTCCGCCATTTTTTGCACAGAGTTTGCTCTTACAATGAGGACAGACACATCCACACTCATTGCCATTTGGTACTTCATCCACATGTACCAAATCGCCTTCTCTATTTAGAGCCCATGTAAGATATGGTTTAGTACTCATTCAAAATTAAAAATTTCCTTTTGCATGTTCTCAAAGATTTTACTGTTTAGAAATTTTCTTGCTTTTAGTCTTTTTGCTTTCCATAACAAATCGTAGTTATTTACTGTTCTTACTTTTGGTTTCTTGTTGTAGTATGTATTGCTTATATTCCCTAACAAATAGTTCTTTCAAGTCAACTTCCAGCAAATCTGCTATCTTAAGGATGCAGGCAAGGTCTGGTTGAGAGGTGTTTGTACACCACTTGCTAACGGTTGAGGGGTCAACACCAAGTTGTTCCGCCAACCATTTGTTAGTACGCTTCTTCTCTACGAGAACGAGCTTTATTCTGTTTACATCTTCCATGTTGAGTGCATTTAATGCCACAAAGATAGTGAATATTTATCATTTTAAGGCTATATTCTCCGTTGCATCCCTCATAATTATATTTTTTTACGAGTTCAGCAGAGCAATCGAGCCGATTGCGTCAATCAGACAACGTAGCAGAAGGGGTAAAAGGTACTGGGAAAAGGGGAAAAAGGTACTGACAAACAGGGAGAAAGGTACTGTGTAACGAGATTCGACCGCCCGCCCTTATCAATCAGGGCGAGCGGCCTTATATCTTGGAGCAGACGGGCTAATATATGCGAGCGACCGCTAAACTCCAAGTTTTAATGCATAGAGATATTATGGCAGTAATAGACCATCTACGATCTGGCTGAAGAGGGGGCCACACATACCTCCTGCGCTTGCAGGCAAACCGTCTTTCTCCATGACAACCATGATGGTATATTGGGGACTCTTGGCAGGGAAATAGCCACACAACTCCATTCTGAAACTATTGTCTTGAAAGCGAAGAGTCCTACCACATGCTGCGACATCGATATATTCGTTTCTGGCTCGTTTGTAAATGCCTTCAGATACGCAGCGCTCCATCGCTCTCTGAACTGGCTTGATATATTCGGGATAGCATATCTGGTCGTGGATAACGGTGACATCATCTACCGGCCCACAAATCTTTACCATCCTGCCACCATTGGCAATGGCATTATAGAACGTCAACATCCCCATCAGGTTATCAGGCTGCTCATTCATGTAAAAACTGATTTGATGCTCGTATGCTTGTCTGTCATCCCCATATGCCTGTTCGACTGCTTTGACCAGCCCCACCTCCGAGCGATGGGTAAGCGCATCTTCCAATGTTATCTCGCCATAACCGCCTCTGCGCCAGTTATGGTCTTTGATAAGTTTTCCGTCCCGACTCTCATAGACACCGCTGCCAGTATCAATCTTAGTGTTCGGTAAAAGATTCCCCGTCCACTGTACGGCAAGATAGGTGGCTACACCGTGCAAATAGTCGTTCTCTCTATTGAACGAATCTTCAAACGGAACGACGTAATTGCCAGTGTCTTCCAAAGAACTGCGAGCAATCACTCTTCCCGATTCCGTTTCAACGACATACACGATTGCCCTTTTACATCCATCCGTAAGCATTCTGTATCTGGCTACGCTGTCAACATACTCTTGGATACTTTGTTCTTGGTGGATGATAGAAATATCTTCAGTGACAACAGTCTCATTTTCCTGCACACCGCTGAGAGCCACCAACCTTTGTTTCTCCAATTCGTCTATCTGAATATTCTCCCTTGCATAGTAGTTCAGCAGCCAATTCGCGCCCCTTCTGCCCAAGAAACCATGCTCGTCAGCTTTCAAAAAATATCTTGCTGCCTGCTCAGGGTCATACACGCTGTCACAGACCTCTCCTGCATACATCTCTGCAAGGAACTTGTTGGCGAAGGGGAATTTATCTGCCAGACTAATGAGTCCTTCTGCATTATAGGGTCGTTGGCTTTTATCAAGAAATGCTGGAGCCATACACAAGATAAGTTGACCAAATGCACTACCTTGTTCAGCACCGTATCGTATGGTTTCAAGTCCTCCAATCGTATCGCCTTCCTCTACCTGAATGGCACCATTGATGACATAGCCTTCAGGCTTGCCGTTTGAAACGAGTACAGATGCGACATCCTTCACCTTGCCTCGATCCTCTTTGCCGATTTTATCCATCGCCTCAAACATCATCCTGTAACTGTCATCCTCTGGCAATGCTTTGATGTAATCCTTCAGTCGATGATTGCGGTCATACTGTTCCGCCATAGCTAGCATGGCAGTCATTCCCATAAAATCAGAGTTCACATACTTTCCCTCCCGATAGAAGTCGGCCAGCTTTACGTAAGCAACAGCGTCGCCCCAACGGGCTTTCTCCAAATAGTAATGGTATTCGTCATCAACCTGAGTTGCTGGTTGAACGACATTTTCCTTCTCACTAACAGTCAGTTGATCTGAACAACTTGCCAAGCCCAACAATACCATAATAAACAAACAAATCTTCTTCATATTCATATACGTTTTATTCCAATACATAACCATATTCCACACTCCTTAAAACAGAATCTCTGTTTTCTTTGATACACAAGGCAAAAGGGCTGAATATCTTAGTGGGCAGCACAAACTTGTATTCGCATGGGACAGTGGTATGATAGCGATTCCGTACTCCCATTAATCTTTCTGTTTTGCCATTAGCGATAATGTCTCTCTTGATATACATATATCCTTTATTATTGCTCAATCCGACATTGGCATAATTAACAGAACGCGCTCCCTCAATGCTCTGATAAACATTATAGCCCAAGGATATGGTAGGCAATAGAAATGCCATCATTAAGAACGACAACAAAGATAGTACAACACATCTCGACTTGTAACACATCCAACAGGTGACAGCAAAGATAATAATTGCACTTGCCATCAGATAGGCTATTCTCTCACCATCCACTTTGTACTGAGCCTTATCGAATACGTACAAGCCTACGAGTAATGCTGCATATTCTATCCAATACGGCTCCCTGCCAATATGTCTATTCCAGAAATAGTAACCAACAAGAGGAATGGACATCAATGCATAGAAGGATAAATACTCTTGCATCTCATAGCCTATCAGGAGTGCAACGAACAAAGGCAATGCCATTGACAGGAACAACTTTCCTATGCTGTCCTTTATTACGACACCACCAATCAGGTAGTACCATGGGTAACCATCGTCCTTGGTCAACTTCGTGGCAAACTGAACGACATACACAGCTATGGGTATCAACCATACCCAATAGATGATGCTCCTCATCAGCATTTCCCCAACAACAGGACGCTCCAAAACTTTCGTCTCATAAGCAGCGTTACTCCCCAATAGCAATTCTGGGAATAGGGCCATGTTAATGATAAAATCGTGGAAAGCATTTGCATAGATGGCGACACCATAGAGCAAGACAAATGCCACCAATGGAATAATCGCCAGTCGCTCTTGCTTGTACAACAGGAGCGAGACAATGATACGCAGCAGAAGTGCCAGGCCCAATGCCACACGTACTATCCAATTCTCAACATACATGGTGTGATTAAGGGCAAACAAGAAAAAACCAAACACAGCCATGTCAAATACATAAAATCCTTTTTTCAACTCATTCATCTTTGCATATCATTTTATTGTCTTTAATTCTTTCACCTTCTCTTCAGCCTCCTTGCGCATAGTCTCCAGCTCACTACTGTCTTTGATGGCCTTGAACCTTACCAGGACATTCCCGTTGGTATCAATGAAACCATAGATCTCAATCTCTTCGTCATCAGTCATCCCAAATCCGTCATCATCCTGATAGTACCGACCATCAGGATTTAACTGCCAGTCAACACGAGCAACGCCATTCCTGAAACCTCTTATAAAAGATGGAAACTGGAAGGAAAGACATTCAGCCCTTTCAATGGCCTCCTCTGGCAGTTTCTTGAGGGAATCAAAATCTATGTCTTCAGTTGTTACGGTGACGAGACGTTCATTGCTGTCCATGAACTCAAAAGCCGTCTTTGCAGTGTGATTCAACACAAAGCGAGGCTTCCACCATCCCCAGATGACCTGATAGATGACAGCCATACCTTCACCCAAGTCCTCGGTCTTATACAAGTCCGACTTGTAGGTGTCCGTCTGTAACACCTCATACATTTTTTCCTCGATAGTCTTGTTGCCTTTTATTTTGGCCAGTTTCTTGTAGATGCTCATATACGATTCTTTATTTAGTACCACACCTGCATAAAGTATTTGATTCCTTTCTCCTCACAGAATTTCCGAATGTAGAAGTCTGCTGACGAACCTTTATCCCCAAAACGCTCATACATGGCTTTTACCAAATCTTTCCCATTATGCGTCCCCGTTCTGAGCATCAGTTTCTTGGTGTTCTCTTCATCCCAGATGTAGTTGGCTTCAACCTCACCTCGTTTGTTTCGTTCAAACTCCATGTCACTGCCCCAATAGTAGTGGTTCATACCGCAGCGTCCGTTTTCATAAACAAAGTCCAAGGACTGCCCGATTTTCCCCGTGTCCTTATGAAATTCCACCTCGTAGTGTTCAGATGGTGGCTTGTAACCGTAATACTTCCTGTGTCCCATTGTTAGTTGTTCTTAAATCCTGCCACTATACAAATCGCAATCTTACCGTCATGAGAGTTCTCGTTCCTGCCTATGCCCCAAATCAGTTCTACGTCTTCCAGATTGTCAAACACCTCGTTGATGGTAGACATTTCTTCCATCATCAGTTCCGACTCCTTGTTAAACAGTAACTTAACGGCAATACGTTCCAACCGAGCGTCAGGATGTGCTTCAATCAACTCTGTCAGAGTAGTCTGAAGATGTTCTTTCATATCCTTGGCATAGCAGGTCTTTCTGTTGCCGTCCATAAAATCACTGTTGTCGCGAATCATTTTGATGTCGCCAGCATCAATGCAGATGAGACCAGTGTTTGCGATAAAGTCTTTCAGAATCATGGCTTCAAGTTCTTCATCACTCATCACACTTGACTTGACTACACCTTCTGCGGCTAATCCGAAGATACTGGTGTCGCATAGCAGATGGATGTTGGCTTCGAGAAACATATAGGCATCGTAAAATGCCTTAAGCTGCTCCTGTAGCCACTCTTCCGTGATTGCTTTAATGCCTCTCAGTTCATAACACGGAGAAACAAAATAGGGAACACCTTCATTCCAATCACCACTATAATCCTCATGAAAACCCTCAACAACATCGAGTGCAGTATTTAATATGTCCTCGTTCATGCTGACATTACCAGAGTCAACAACATAAGTGATAAAAGCGATGCTTTGATCTTTTGCATCCATCGAGAGGAACATATAAATGTGTTCATACTCGAACTCATAAAGCGAACGTCCTTTCTTCAGTTCTATCCCAAGGCTTTGAAAGGCTCCGTTGATTTTGTCCAAAACTCTCTTGCTCATACTTCGTCAGATATTAATTCGTAAGGTGTATAACCAGGAAACCATCGGTCGAGAATCGAATCTGCCTCGGCTTCCATTGCCGGAGTGATGTATTTGCAGACCTTCTTATAGGCGATTGTGGCGGATGCGACCTCATCCAGCCAACCGATGATCGGTAACTTCTTTGCGTCAAGTAAATCGATCGGCAAGACAAGGTATGAGAGGGTAGAGAGGATAAGCAGTTTGTCCTCTTTCGACGTTTGGGGACTCTTTAATACCAGATACAACAGAAGTAGTGGACGCGTCCCTAATCTGCCAACCTTGATGGCATAGTCGCGTAGTTTCTCCCAAAGCAAATTATAGTTGATGATTCTATCCTTCATAATTGTTATTCGTTATGGTTGTTTACCAGACCTTGGTATTCGCTTTAAGAAATCTTACAAGAGGATTCACTACGTCCTGGAGTACACTTGGCTTCGTATCCAACGAATGCCTGTCTGCAACTACACAGATAGTGTATCGTGGATTATCAGCAGGAAAGGTTCCTGCAAACTGTACTTGTTTCCCGACAGGAGCGGACTTCTCTTCGTCATCCTCATCATAGATATACTCTGAAGTAGCATAACCAGTCCATTCCACTTCATCGCTCAACCATGCCAAATGCGGCGATTCCGTCTTGTTAACCCGTAATACTTCACGTAAATTGGCAACATTGGTTGGCGTAAACACATCTTTTTCCACATTGACACTGTCTGCTTTCATCGTCGGTATGAGCATTGTACCATCATGAACAAGGCTATTGTAACCTACAGCCATAATGAACGGACTGGTTGCAGGATTGCCAGTGTCAGTCAACTCTCTCCATAGTCTATCTGCAACACTCCGACGGTAACCTTTCGTGATGGCCTGCTGCATCATCCCATTATCGAGATTCCTGATACCATCCCTATAGCTCACACCATCATGTAAGCTGTCAAGAGTCAATCCAGCATTCTCCAAAGCCATCACCGTGTGAAACGGCTTTGTGAGGGATGCCGTACATGAATGAGCAAGCAACTTCCCCGCATCCTCTTTTTCCATGTCTGCCTCTAAAGCTACCCATGTATTCAGGTGTCCAGATCTAGCATCCAGTACTACTAACTGAATTTTATCAAGATGATGCTTCTTGATGGATTGCTCCAATAGCGTCTTGACCGCTCTGGCCATGAACCTGTCGATAGTAGAACACTCATCTAAACTATACACCTCGTCTGGGTCATCCATCCACATTGACACGACATCATTGGTAGGCTCATACAGACTGACTATTCCACGTTTGATGCCCTTCGTTGCATAGAAGATACTGATATGGGCACTGTCCTCTGCTATAGTCTGTTTCGAGAATCCCAAGTCCCGATACTCTATTTCTGTAACATTCTTATGCAGAATCATATCATAGATACCTTTCCTTCCATTCTTCGTCACGATAGCGTACTTCGGATTATAGCAGATGTCTACCCACTCGTATTCTTTGAGGTCGTACTGAGGAATGCTCTTTTTCCACTTCTCAGAATCAGACAAGTCGATGGTGTCAGCAACCTGTTCGCCTGTATCTGTAAGGACGCTATCTATTATCACATCATCTTCATCTACGTAGATACTGTCAACAATCTCAATGACTTCATCCACAGCCACAGTGTCAACCCAAATGCTATCTACTGGCTCTACAAATTCCTGTGCAGAAAGGTTGGCTGGCAGCATAATCGCTGCCAGAACCAACCAAGTCCTGAAAAACAACCTCTTTATCATAGTTACCTATTTTACGATTTCACCTTTCCCGTTCACGATTACCTTGTCGCCGTTTGACACCTCACATAAATAGAGATCGTAGCCCATAGCCTCAATGTTCTTGTAGAGAGGCATCGTAACTACATGGCCATCAGCAGTCATCAGGCCCTCATAGTAATCTCCAGCCACGTATGCCCGCATCTTTGCGTTAGCGGCAGGATGGTATGCTTCAATAGTGGTATCCACAACATTGCCATCGTCATCCGTTGTCTTTTCAGTACGATACAGTATCTCTTCCTTATTATACTCCAAGGTTCTAACGCTTGTGATGTAGAAGTCGTTAATAAGCTCGCCCTGGAGAGAGTACTTTCTCATTGTATGATCCGGGAGCGTGACATCTACCATGTTGTCGCAAATCCACATAGAGCACTCCGTCATTGGGAGAACAAACTTCAGGTCTTTATTCAATAGTCCTTGTTCTTTCCCCTTTGATACTCGCCACATCTCATGATTATTCGTGGGTGTAATTGAACTGTACTCACGGGGAAGCACTATCTTTCCAGACTTGTCCATCAGACCACAAAGTTCGCCATCGTCAGTGTCAACAACACAATAGCCACCATGGAACACATAGCCCTCCATATTGATGATATACGGCATCTTCTGGTCTATCACCGTCTTGCCTGTGCCGTCAATGAACTTGATGTATCCACCTTCCTCGACACTCGCCAGTCCATCAGAGAATACCCATGCATGGTCGTACCTCGGTTCAATCACAACCTTACCCGTGTTCTTGCTGAAGTAACCACGCTTCTTGCCTGTACTAAAACAGACGAGGGAGTCATTGCCAAGTGGTTTCGCAATCCACGAAACTCGTCTCAAGGTGATCTCGCCTGTCAACTTGTTGAAGATATAGCCCTTGCCATCCCCTGTATTGTGGAAGTAGATGTTCCTTGCCACAAACTCTGAGTGATAGCAATAGGCATACTCGCACTGATGCCCTCTGATATAGCGTTTGTAGCCTTCCTCACCAAGCGCACAGACAAGGGCCAAGGCAAATATTGACATCACGATGGCTGCACTAGTGGCAAACATACCCCAGATAATCTTGGCGAAACGTCCATTTCTTTTATACCCGAACAGCCCAAAGAAACTGCCAAGGAACTGACAAATACCTTTCCACAATACTGCGAAAAACAGGCTTACACTTACTTTCTTCATCTTTCGTTATTTTTTTTATTTGTGGTACTTTATGATTCTTCTACAGGATAGAAATACTCTTCTACCTGTTGTTCCAGCTGTTGCCTGGCATCCTTTGCGAATTGGTCGCTTTCGACAAATCCCTTCAACTCATCGAGTGTACGCCCGGCTATGATAAATGCCGTAGTCTCAGTATTCTCTTTTCCGTCATCTCCGGCCAACTCAATGCTAACACCTAAGGAATATCTTGCAGGTTCCAACTCATTCTTCATCAACGACAGACCCATGCTCTTTAGTCGTGATGAGTCATCCATGAAGCGAAGTCTGGCATCAGCGAAATTGTCAAAGGGTAACAGGGCCGTAGCTGATTTGACAAACTCTCCGTCATCCAATGTCTTAACGGCAAAGTCAAGGTAGTCCTTCATATTCTGGCTAATGTTTGCCTTTGTCTGCTGACACGCTTTCATTGTATTCTGTTCGATTGTTGATTCCATATTCAATTTTAGCTTTCAAATTTCCGATAATTCACTTTTGCGGCAATGACACTGCTCAGCGACAACTTAAACTGGTAAGCCAGATCATCCTCAGCCATATAGTAGAACTCCGAAGCGGCTATAATCACATCGTTGATGGTGTATAGCTTTACCTGCTTCATCTGCTCGTTCAACTTATGGCAGCGCATCACCACTTCTGCAAAGTTCTCTTCCGTCACGTCAGCGAAGTTCGGTAGAAGAACCGACACGAAGTTGTCATCCCCTTGACTCGGGCTGATATGCAGGACGTTCAACTGGTAACGGATGGTGATATGCTCACCGTCGTCTTCCAAAACCTTATACTTCCCGTCCTCAATGATTTTCTTAATCAGTTCATAATTCTTATTCATGCTACATCCTCCTTCGATTCATCATCATTGTCATTCTCGTCATCATCTTCAGTTGGTAGGCTGTCGTCGCCCTCAATCTTCCGATGGAACAGGTAGAAGGTGGCCTGCAGCAGTCTCATGCTATGCTCTATGATGTCCTCCAGATTGCCCTCGCCAAACAGACGATACTCATAGAATATCCACACATCATCACCAAACACACAGGTCTTACTGTACTTGATGGTCATGTTGGTGTTGTTCACCACCTCTAGGACGAGATCCTTGTTCTCCTCTGTCACATCATAGATGTTAGGAACGGCAAAGCGCAGGAAGTTCTCGTCATCATCGTCGGGCATATAGAGGACGTTCAGTCCCTCAAACTTAAAGAAATAGCCGTACTCACCAGCTTCTTCCAAAGCGAAGCCCAGTTCCTCTAATTGAGTTAATACATTTTCTTTGTTCATATCTTTGATGCTTTTAATTGTTGTTCATCTGTAAAGTGTCGCAATTTACTTTCTTCTCTCAATGTAACACAGTAAAACCGATTCTCGGACGCTCTTTTCTGCTGTTCTCCACAAATTCGTCATGCATCTTCTCATATCTACGGACATCCTCACGGCTAACAGAAGGTCTTGTCGCCTTGATAACATCGCGCAACATAGTCTCGCTAATCTTGATAATCGGTTCGTCTTCATGCTGCAGACAGGCTTCAAAAGCATTACGAGCCGTTTCCTTTACCATATAGGAGATGTCGCTCGAAGTATAGCCGTCAGTCAGACGAGCAAGTTCTTCCACATTGATACCTGTATCGTGCGGTCTTTTATTCAGCTCTATCTCAAAGAGTTGCTTCCGGCACTCCTCGTCAGGTAGCCCAATGTATAAAATTTGGTCTATGCGCCCATGGCGTATCACGGCCTTATCTATGCGGTCAAGGCAGTTTGTAGTGCCAATGACAAAAACATTCTTCTCCACGCAGTCGTTCAACTGTGTCAGCCACTCTGCCACCTCATCTGCCTGATGCTCGTTTCCCCGTGCATCCCTGGCTCCGACGAGTGCATCGAACTCATCAATAAGCAAGATGCATCCACGCTTATTCTGCTTGGCCTTGAAAGCGGCTTTTGTGAAGAGCTCTTTGATGAGTCCCTGCGATCCGTGTAACCAGATGCTGCCCAAGTCTGATGGTTTTACAGAGCACACGGCCAAGCCGCACTCCTCAGCCAGTCTTTCGCTGATAAAGGTCTTGCCAGTACCTGGTGCTCCGTAGAACAGCATGTTCGACGGCATGATGCCAAACTCCTTGGCAAGTTCTCTGTGCGACACGATTTCCACAAAGTCACGGCGCAGTTTCTTCTTAATGTCATCCATCCCTGCGACGGCCTTGAAACCTTCGCCTTCTCTTACCGACATATCCACGTCTAAATGTGGCTCCTGCGGTGAACGACGAGTCTCTCGCGTTTCCTCTTCTTCCTTATCCTTGTTCATATTACTCGACTTTGTAATCTTATCCTTTGCGCTGTCAGAGAAACAGCTGAAATTCTTAGGCTTCTCTATGCCCAGAATGCCCATAAGAAACCTACCGAGATCTTCTGCATCTTTAAATCTGCGGGTTGAGGCTTTGTTTAACGACCTTTTTACGACAAGAAGAACAGGTGGATCGATTTCCAAGTCGGGGTCGTTACCCCTTATTTCCTTCAGTATCTCCGTCTTCGTCATCGACTCGTTGATGTTATATGGGTATGTCCCTTGCAGCATAAAAGCCATGAGCATTCCCAACGAGTAAACATCCGAGGCTGGCGAGAACTTGCCCAAGAATGTCTCTGGTGCACGGAAGCACTGGTTAAGTGCCTCCGTATCGAATTCTGGCTTGCCGTTGCATGCCTCATGGGGATTCTCTTCTCCAATGAGCTTTACCTTAGGTGTTTCGCCTTCAGCCTTCTGCACCAACACCGTATCCGGGTTCACGTTGAAGTGTCCGCCCCCATTGCTTTCGTACTGCATCTTTTTCAGGATGATTGATAGCAAATAGGCCACATACACACAGTCATTCCCCTCCAGCAGTTTTTTAGCAACTGCTTCGCGAATCGTAATATAATTCTCCGTTACATTCTTCATATAAACCTCCTTTTAGCTTTTGATTATGATGCATGTGAATTCCACCACTTCTTGATGGCCTTATCGAACTTTTTGTTCAAACGAGAGTAGCGGGTGTCAAGCCAACCGCGAGAATGTCCCACTTCCTTGGCCACCTCAACAGGGGCCATGTTCTCCACGAAGCGCATGCGCCAGATGTAGCGGTCTTCGTCACTCCACTTCAGCTTGGCAGAGAAGTCATACAGAAACTCCACCGTCTTCTGACGTACCTCTTCATCGGAAAGGTCAGTACCGAACACATCCGACAAGGGGTTTACGCCCGTCTTTGCCTTACACCACTCTGCCATGTCAGCCACGAACTCCGACGATACCGTAACGATGCGGCTCGACTTGTCGTGCAGCACATCAGACTCGAAGTGATAGTCCGAACGGAGCAGGGCATCCTTCAGCTTGTACTCTGCCTTCTTCTTGGCAGTTTCGTATTCATTCTCATTCATATCGAACATAGACATAATATCCTTCGGTGAAAGGCGGTCAACGTAGATGGCGGTCAACAAGTCGTAGTACTTCGTACCTATCATTAAAGCGTCAATCACCAGTTTGCACTTTCCTTCCGACTGCGACAGCATTGTCAGACGAGTGTTGCCCACTGTGCGACCCTTGCCATCAGTTATCCAGTGTTCATCCTCCAAACGCTCCATCACAGCGTTCTTGGCTACTCGACGGAGCCAGGCGAAGAAGGTACACTGCTTGTTATAGGAATCTAAGGTTTTCCAGGATCCACCGGCCCACAGAACCAGATACACAATTTCGTTGAAGGTGTCATCAGAGACGATTACGTGGTAGTTGTCCTTGATGTCCTTGATTATCTTTGAGCGCAGACGTGCCATATTGCACTGCTTGGGGTCTGTACCATAGAGGAAACGCTGACGGAACTTGGCATCCGTCTTCAGTTTCTTGATGATGTACTCTGCTTCGTACTCGAAGTTTTCGAGTCTCTCAGGGTCAAAGCTGTTGTAATTCTTCTCGTCCATAATCGTCTAATTTTGGGGCATCGAAAATGCCTAATTTTACATCTGAATCTCGATGCAAAATTAGGCCTTTTTTAGCAGTCCAAAAAGTAATGGACGGTCTATACAAGACTGCGGTTAAATTATATCATATCAACAATTTACGTTTTTGTATTTAGATATTTTAACACTATTTCCAAGGCTTGTCAGAGCTATATTGAAAGTGCTATCAAAGTGCTGGGTATCGAAAGCTTGTTTTTGAGCACATAGAGGTGGTCATTGGCATCAGCCAAAATGAACGGGGCAGGTAATTCACGCAGCTTCTCACAACCGTCGCTGACGGCCATACGGATGTCAGAATAGCAGTGCTTAATCTGTGGGGGCATGAGATTTCCATTCTCATCTTTACCCCGACCTATTAGTTTGTCGAAACGGGAGTCACCTTCGTCCTGTCCATATACAGCATGATATAGGCTGTTGAACTCGGTTCTGTAATTCTCAATGTTCAGAGAGTCCACTTTGTCGTGCTCATGCTTATCTATTATATATATAAGGTATAGGATAAAAGCTTCCCTACGTCCAAAATGGACATGTATCTGGTCGTAGTTCTTATGAAGGAATAGCCGGTACATGCCGTCAGCTCTATTATTAGTGTCAACCTCACCGATGTATTTTATTTCCAAGGTCATTGTTGACTCCTGGGCCAAAATCTTCGGATTGATTGTCTTACAGAAGGTTTCCAACTGCTTCTTCGACATCTTGGTCAGTACCTGCTTCAGCGACTCTATATCCAGACTGCTCAACACATAGTTCAGTTCAGCCTCTGCCTCTTCATCCCTGTTGCGACGATACTTGTTGATATTCTCCATCATGCGATCTATCATCTCGCTCTTCTTCTGATGCGTGATGATACCGTCAATCTTCAGTGCTTCGCGTATCTTCGGTAGCGATGCCCGCATCCCGAAAGTAGGGTGGAACATGTCGCTGGCTATAGAGACGAAGTAGTTCTTCCAGAACTTCTCCGACTTGACAGCTTCCTTCACACCGTCACAAAACACCTCTGGTGTATCTAAGGCGAAATCCTTCAGCAGTTCGTTAACGCTATGCTTGCTGATACGTTCCGACGTATAGATTATCATGGGTATGTCGCTATACAACCTCTCTTGTTCTGTCTTGAGCAAAAGATATTGCTTACCAGCTTTGCTGGGGGTGTACAGCGACATGATAAACTGGCACTGCTCTTCCTTGATGGCATTGAGTAGCATCGGATGATTGTCCAACACAGGTAACTTTTCCAGTATCTCAAAGTCGTATTTGTTCAGAAGTTGCTTCTCACCCATAGAGGTCAGAAGTTCCTCAAACACCTTCTTACCTTCTGTGGCAATGGTGTTCGCATTCGAGGGCAGCGCATACAGACAGCAGTCTGCCAACTGTCCTGCGGCATATTCCTCTTTCACCAGTCGCCCTACCACTGGTACATCTATCGGGCTATTGTCCATCACATTCATTTCTCGTCCTCCGTCTTTTTATCATCCTTATGTTTCAACCAATATTGCTTCAGCAGGTTCGTGTCTGGCAACGACTCATAGTCAATCGGTTTGCGTTCTACAGGTACAGGCTCTTTGGCTGATTCCTCTAAGCTTACCCTAACCCATGACTCCTGTAGTTCCTTATAGTGCGAATATACGAAAGCGGGCAGTCCTGTCAGAATATCCTTGATTCCCTGATAGCGTTTCTGCTGCAACAGCTGCTCTACATATTTCCGTCCATACACCACTACTTTTTCCCTAAGTTCTCCGTCAGGGTGAGTCAGTGTGGCCTTTTGTCTTGAAACCACGAATTTATATTTACCCGTCGCAACGTCACCATTCAACACGGAAAATCCTCCAACCAATAAGTCTGCTGCCAGTTCTTGAATCCACAGCTCGTTTTCAAACAACAAGAAACGTGTCTTATACAGATACTGATGTGCTAACTCATGCAGGCAAGCCAATTTCAGGGCTTCCCGGTTATTAATCCCCGACTTTTCCATCTCCTGCCAGTCATAGTACAACTGGCACTCCTCAGCTTTATCGGATGTTATCACTTCCGCTATCGTTTCTGCCCTTTCTTTGATGATTGGCACGGGTAACTCAAAAAAGTCTGCCACTTGTTTAACAGCATCCTTTATATCATCATCCTTGATGTCGTAGTCCTTATCCAAGAACAATGCATCGATGATATTCGCATCATGTCGCCTTAGAAACCTGACCCACAGCAATGGGTCTTTCTCCATAGCTTCATGAAACGCGGCTTTCGGGTCATCCGCATTTGCGATATTCTTTAGTTCATCCATTACGTTCATGCCATCATAGTTAAGACAGTTCTATACCTTCTTGCAGTTTTCTTTCAGAATCTGAAATATTTTCTTTGTTCTCTCTGTATGTCAGGCAGAATCTGAAGTCGATATTTATCAAACTCTGTTATCAAATTCTGTATGGTCAAAGGTATGCCTTGTTGCTGCATTTCTTTGACATGATACTTACCATACCTGATGAACAATGCTCTCAGCGTACCTTCTGGATGGGTTTGACTTCCTGATGTCGTTATCAATCCCATTGTCACCTTCGATACATCCATGTTCCACAGTCCAGCTCTGACTCCCATAAAATAGTCACAACACAGTTCCTGTTCCCATGCTCCATTGTTAGGTCCATAGAACTGAGTGTTTTGGAGGACGCGGTGACAGCATTCGTGTGTCATCACTAGGCTGAAGGCTTCCTTGGAGTCCACCTTCATATCTATGAGCTGCTGCATATTGAAGCATAGAACATCGTCATAGTAGCTTCCTCGATCCCAATTCACAAACATCGTCTGCCCGCCAGGAGTTTTGGTGAGGTCTTGAATCATTCGTGGTTGTGGTATATTGAAGAAGTCACATGCCGACTTGATGGCATTCCTGATGTCATCTTGCGTCAGTCCAAAGCGACTGAATCTCTTGCTTAATGCAAGAAACTCATCCATTGTTGGCCGTTTATTAAACGCCTTGAAAAGAGGACTGTTAAAGAAATCGGAACTGTTCATAAGCCTCTAACCCATTTTTCATCATCCTTTTTCATATCATCAAGCATTTTCTCTGTACGCTCAATGAAATCATCGGTACGCTTCAGGACATCCTTTACTCTTTTGTCCTTCTCACGTTCTTCCTTGCTCTTGAAAAGAAAATCGAAAAGTCCCATAATCATTACGTTTTAATGTTACACATTTTTTGTCGAATACCTCATTCTTGATAATCTTGATAAGCATAAACGAACAAAATCACTAACTATCAATATTGGTGAAGTAATGATTAATATCCATAGCCAGTCATTCCATCTTAATGCAGAAACACTGAAAAATTCGCCAAAGACATTAACAATTAAAACCTGTCCAACAAATATAGCTAACACAATCAATATGAATCCTTTACTATAATGCAATCCCAACGTGGCTGGTTTTCGTATAACACTATACAAGTCTTGAACAAGGCTCCTTCCTGTTCGATAATATCTCGCATTGAAGAGATTCCAGAACTGTAGCATTACAAAGAATGTGAAGAAAACTCCCAGCTCGTATGCACTAAGATGTTGCTTACTTCTGCTGAAATCCAAAAAGTTATGAACATAAACATTCCATATTTCAGGTTTTGTCAGATCATGTACGCTACTTATGTCGCAATGCCATAAAAGTTGCCATAAACCGAACAAGAACAAGAAGAACAAGAGTCCATACCCAAGAATTCTCTTTCCCATATTTCCATCAATAATTTGGCTAAGATGACTTCTTGGCTTATCTCTCATCACTCTTGGATCAGGAGGTAAGGATGATAAGGCCATGGCAGCAAAGGTATCCATGATTAGATTAACCCATAGCATCTGCGTAACATTCAAGGGCGAGTCAAGTCCAACAAAAGCGCCAAACAGAACTATCAGGCATGCGCAAACATTAATCGTCATCTGGAAAAGTATAAACCTCTTTATGTTTAGATACAGCGAGCGTCCCCACAAAATAGCAGTATTAATACTTGCAAAGGAATTGTCAATAATAGTAATGTCGCTGGCTTCCTTGGCTCTTGATGTTCCGTCTCCCATTGACAAACCAACTTGAGCCTTCTTCAATGCTGGCGCATCGTTCGTACCGTCACCAGTAACCGCAACCACCTGGCCAGTTTCTTGTAATAAAGTCACAAGGCGTGCTTTGTCTGCTGGTCTTGCCCTGGATAGAACCTTTAGTGAGGGTAATATGTCTTGTTTAATTTTATCGTCCGACATTTTTTCAAACTCAAGCCCTGTCACGACTTGTGTCGGAGCATCTGCCTCTATAATGCCCGTCTCTCTTGCCACTTCATTAGCAGTAAGTGCGACATCACCCGTTACCATTATAATGTTAACCCCAGCATTGTGACAGGTTTCCACCGCTGCTCGAACATCTTCTCGTACTGGGTCTGCCATACCCACAAAACCTATAAATACTAGCGGGGTGTTTTTCCCCTCCTTTATTTCTTGTATTGCGAAAGCAAGTGTTCGCCTGCCAATGCTTTGCATTTCTGTCAGCCGCTCGATAACTTCCTTGCGAGTCTTGTCCATGGCAATTTCATCGCACATATCCAAGACTATCTCAGGAGCTCCTTTAACATATTTATAGCGCTTACCACTCTTATTGTCTTTGGCTATGGTTGTCATGTGCTTAGTCTCAGGAGTAAAGGTAATCTGCTTTATTATTGACATCTCTTCTCGATAGTCCTGATAGTCAATACCCTTTCTCTTCTTAAGCCAATAGAGAAGTGAGCCTTCTGTTGGGTTCCCAACACTTCTTATTCTTCCATCTTCTTCAGAAAGTTCTGCTGTAGAATTAACCGATATGCAATGGGCAATCATATCCATGTCATCATAAAGAGCCTCAGAGTCTTCCATGACACGAAGCTTATTCTTCGTCAGAGTTCCTGTTTTATCTGTGCATATCACGGTGGCAGCTCCCATCGTTTCACATGCATGTAGCTTCCTTACAAGATTATTTTCCTTCAACATCTTTTTCATGCTCAGTGCAAGACTGATAGTTACGCTCATGGGTAAACCCTCTGGAACTGCGACAACAATCAACGTTACTGCTATCATTATCGAATTAAGCGAAAATGTTGTTATCTCCAGCAAATCCGAATTATTTGTTTGATTACCATCAAAGAAGAAGAAATATACGAGACGACCAATAACGATTAGTACAGCAATCAGATAACTGGCTTTTGTTATAGCTTGTCCCAAACCATCTAACTGTTGGTTTAATGGGGTCTTTACAGTATCCTCCTCCTGAAGTAATTTTGCACCTTTCCCTTCTTCTGTTTCCATACCAATAGCAGAGACTTGATATAAGCATTGCCCCTCTAATACAATACTCCCTCTTAATAGGAAGTTGCATGGATAGGCTGTGCCAGAATCAGCCTCTTCCGTATTCAACGCTTTCGATGCAAACATCTCCCCAGTAAATGCCGATTCGTCTACCATTAACGACTCTGCTTCCACCAACAATCCGTCAGCAGGAACTTCATCACCACTCTCAAGCCTTACTATATCACCTACTACAACATCGCTTTTCTTGATTAGTAGCATTTGTGGCCTACCACTCTTCTTGCCCTTTGTCCATCGTAGAACCTTGACCTTTCTCTCATCCTTCTTTTTGTTGAGAATCTTAAATTCACGCTCTGCTTTGACTTCAAAGACAAAGGCAACTCCGGTTGCCAAAAGTAATGCAATAAGAATTCCTAATGGCTCTATCAGAGTTGTCCAATCTTTTCCCGCATAATATATCTCATATAAGGAAACCCCAACAGAGAACAAAAAAACTACTAATAATACAATTATGATAGGATCCCTAAACTTTTCCAGGAATCCCATCCATAGCGGTTTTTCTTTTGGAGGTGGTATTACATTTTTTCCCTCTCCTTCTCTAACTATTAGAGAATCGTTGTCTAAGCAAAGCTTTTTATATTCATGTGGCATATTATAACAATTACTATTCTGGTACAAAAATAATCATTTAACATGTAATCATGCTCCAATTACAACGTTGTAAAACGAAAACAGCCACATCCTTCTAAAAGTAGATGCGGCTGTCAGCACTGATTTGTTCCTGTTCTTTTCATCGGCTTTGCAATTATAGATGTAAACCTTTAAGTGCATAAACCGCATAGCGTAAATACATTGGGGCGTGTGCCTTTACATAATCTACACAATCTTCTCCCCAGTCCTGTAATGTTTCAACCACAGGTTCGGTAACTTCACTAAGAATGTCAATTATCTCATCCATATAATCATGCTTTTAATCAGTTTAACCACTTACTCATTCGAGTTCTTTTCTGTTTCTGGGGGGGTAGGAAGTTTCTTTTGCATCCACTCTGCCACCTCACCAAGTGCTCGGAACGCCTGTCCATTTAGGACGTAGTATCCTGCCATTATTGCCATTACTGTTCCCATACCTATATGTTTTAACTTGAAAATAATGCTCCAAAGAGTCCACCTACTGCGTCAAGGATGTCTTCACCATGTTCTGAGATTGCGTCTCCAATGCCTTCAGCAACTTCACCGGCGTTCTCAGTAAAGGAATCCCATCCGTCACTTATCTTTTCGCCAACGTTATCAAAGAAATCCTCCACATCGTCCTTATGGTCATCCCAAAAATCGCTCAATGTATCTTGAGCCTGATCAATACGGTGTTTTGTGTATGCCGGACTTGAGGTTATCTCCTCCATCACATCCACTGCTCCGTGAAATGCTCCACCAGTTAAGGCATCTGCAGCCTTTAATCCTGCCTTCAGTGTGCCTGGTCCAATTAAATGCTCCCACATAGTTGTAAAAATATATGTTAAACTTGTTGTTTGTATATACAAGAGAGGTATTTCATCCCGCGAGTCACGGGAAGTCCGTAAGCCCCTCGTTGTATTTAATCATCATCGCTAAAGAGCCATGCTATTCCGCCGATGATAGCAAGTGGGATCAACACTGGTGCTGCGGCAGCGGCAGCTGTTCCAACTGCTGTTCCAATAGCCGCTGCGCCTGAAGCAACTGCGCCTACGCCTGAAGCAACTGCAGACCCTGCTGATGTTACTGCTGCACCAACACTACCTAAGCCTATGGCAGAGGCAGCTCCTCCTATACCTGAGGCTGCAGAATTGATTGAGTTTGAAAATGCGTTGACCGCATTGTTGCTGGCACTTGAAATTGAACTGCCAAGAGAGTTTGCACCCATTGCTGATAATGCAGCGCCTGAACTTGCACCGATTGTTGCACCTGCTGTTCCTGTGATTGCGTTGTAGCTTAAGCTACCGGGTTTTGGAGGTCTCATACTAATAAAGTTTTTAGTTTGACATCTGTTTTCTAATCTCTGCTGCAAAGGTAACTCGTTTTTTCCAGACTTTTCGCCAAAAGAAACGTTGGAAATGAAAAATCATTTTTTAGCAGATTTTTCATTTCCAACTATGTATTTTAACATTTGTGGCATATGCATAAAGTCACTGCTGCCACAGTCTGGATTTTCGTAATTTGATTTCTTCTTTTCCCTGTTTTACAAAAACATAATCAATTGTAATAGGAATAAAGTACGAGGAGGATTTGGCGACAGACTTGAGTTCAGGCATAAACATCGCATAATTCTCGATTACATCAGCCTTTGCCCTGATTTGGCTTTTTAATTTTGAAACCAGTTGATTCCTCATCATTTTTACACGATCGACATCCTCCCGAGTCTCACATTTTTCATTTCGGTCAAATGTGTTACCACCTGAAAAGTCAAAATACACATTGTTGATTTTCCTCAAAAAATTCCCATTGCGTAACTCAGAAGTACTCCAATTCGTACCATCACATTTCAGTGAGTCAACAAGAATCATCGTATACAATGCGAGTCCTTTATTTCCAAGAACTTTTTTATCTAATTCCATTGCGCTATCCTTGTCAGATGACCCAAGAGGATAAAATGAAATGGATCTATTTTTTCCCGATATATCAATTACAAGTCTATATTCCTGTTTTATCCTTTTAACAAAGGCTACTAAATCGAACAACGACTTATGAAACCCAAAATACTTGAATTTCTTGGCCGAGGGATGCACTTCTACGAAGTTTACCTTGCTGACCAATCCCCTATAAACATCAAGTTGATTAGTAACCTGTTTTAAGACATTTGGCAAGGCTGGAATACACAGATAATTGTCATAGACAACTCTCTCTTCCTTTCCCTTATGTGAAGCTTCCACTAAATAGGACTGACCTACTTTTATAAGCAAGGACGGTTTTACTGCGAGGACAGGGATTCCCATCTTACCATAAAGCAGTTCTTTCGTAAATCTAGAGGTTGTGATATTGCACAAACTTTCCATTATCGATTTAACTTCATCTTCATCAGCTGACGGTGACATAAACGACACCACGTCGTGAAGGTAATTCGAGTCCAGATTCTTATAGTCTTCAGCTATCTTTCTTATATATACGAAATCAAATCCCGCAAGTAAAAATTCATTTGAAAGTGCCCTGTAATGATTGAATATATAATCATCTGTTTGAGTGCCTGATTCGCTCTCAATATACAGTACCTTCATATTCTCAATATGACTCCTGTATGATGGCACAGAATATACTTCTCCATCTTCTCGTAATGAAGAGATTACTGCCATTAACAATAAAGCTTCAGAAGGAACACATGTGCCATCTGACAAGGAGGCTTTGCAAAGACAATCAACGATTTCCTTTCTTGTACTCTCCCTTACAGTTTTCAAGATTCTTATGGCCTCTTCAAAGCTTTTACGCCTTGCATTTTCTAATATGGACTTGGTTATCTTGGGTCCACCATCCATTATCTCATCTTTGAGATATTTCATTTCTCCTTCATCTACGATAAAGTCCGCCTCTATCAAATCTGATAAAATACGGGCAAGAGCTGTTTTTTGAATGTTGTCAAGCTGTATCTTCTTCATAATACTTATATTTTCAGTAGCTGTATTTGGCTTTTAATCGGGTAAAGAATAAAATTGTCAAAGTCAGGCTTACGAGTTCTGCGGTAGGCAAGGCAGCCCACACACCATCCGTTCCCCATTCAATCGGTAATATCATTACGGCTAACGCCTGAAACAAGAGGGTCCTTGAAAAGGCTATGAGTGCAGACACTTTCCCATTATTCAGTGCCGTAAAGAATGCTGAACCATAGATGTTGAATGGGGTTAGGATAAAAGACAAAGAATATATCAGAAATGCTCTGTGTGTCAAGTCCCACAATCCACTATCATAGCCAGCATAGAGGTTAGCTATTGGTTTTGCAAGCACCACTGCTGCAAACATGACGATAATTGCAGAAATAAATAATAATGTTACACTCTTATGCCATAGATTATTCACCTCTTTCATATTATTAGCACCGTAGTGATAACTGATTATCGGAGAACTCCCCATTACAAATCCAGAATAAACAGCAAAGAATACGACATTAACATACATAATCACTCCATAGGCAGCAACGCCAAGCTCACCTTCGATTCTCATCAATTGGTATACACATAGCAAGTTAACCACAGACATAGAAAGATTTGTAACAAACTCGGAAACACCATTTGTACATGCTTTACCTAATGCTTTCCAATTCCACAAACAAAAGTTTCGCACAATACGGAGTGGTGTTCTCCTTTTTATTATAAAGTAAAGAATAGGTATCAAGCCTCCGATAACCCAACTTATGGATGTAGCCCACGCAGCACCAGTAACACTCATTTTCAATTCCCAGATCAGCAAAACGTCCAAAACAACATTGGCAAGTCCTGCAAATGATATTGTCCACAACCCGAACTTAGGATCTTCTGCTGAAATCAAAAAGGGGAGAAAGGTTGTTTGCAAAACAAAGAAAGGAAGGAATACCATTAGTGTTTTCCCATATTCCAATGCGAGTTCCAGTAAAACACCTTGCCCACCCAGGAGGTTAGCAAAACTCTCTATCGTAAGCAAACCCAATCCAGACATTAGCAATCCGATGACGGCGGAAACAAACAAAATCATGGTGAAGTAGCCATTAGCTCTTTCTGTATCCCCTTCACCTCTTATCTTTGACACCAATGCGCATCCACCAATGCCAAACATATAGCCAATGGAACCGAGAACCATCGGTACTGGCCAGACAAGATTGACTGCGGCAAAAGCCGTAGCCCCGGAATATGTTTCCGTTCCCGCAAAATTTGATACGAAGATTCCATCTACCACACCAAATATAGATGACAGAAGCATCATCAGGACTGTTGGCAAGGTAAAACTTACTAAACGCCCATAATCAAAATGGTCAGATAGCTGGATAGGCGATCTATTCATTGCCAAAAGCCTTCATAAGCATTTTGTATTCATCTTCTTCCATCACAAGGCGGAATCCAACATCAGAATCTTTATATTCCGGAATCCAATAGCTGCCATCAGGATTTAAACATTCTCTTTTTGTAAATCTCCAACTTCCCCCCATTAGTACATGTACGAGGCCGTTTTCTTCAGGTGACAAGGGTTTCTTGCCGTCTGAACAATTCAAGCACCATTCCCAAACATTTCCTAACATGTCATGTATAACATTCTCTTTAGGAGGCCACACAACACGACGTGTTGATTTCGTAATCTCATTATACATGATTCTGTCCCTATCAGCTTTAGGTGATTTCGACCTAACAGCACATCTCCATTGCTCATACGTAGGTAATTTGAAAGATGAGTTCAACTTAGAATTCAATTTGTTTATAAATTCTTGAGCATCATCAAAAGAAACACTTTCAATAGGATAATAATCACCCTTATTTGCAGATGGATTATTAACATCACCGTTGGCTTCTCTCATTACAGCTTTCCACTGTCTTTGAGTAGTTGGCGTTTGTTGTATGAAGAATGGTTTTATTTCCCCATTTTCATCTTCTACCCTAACCATATATTTTACAAGCTCACGGATAACATGATTGTCGTCATCCTTGAGATTGTAGTTATGTTGCTTTCCGTTTATTGCACTTATGTGGAAATGATACGGAAGGACGAGTCTAAATCCAAGATCTGGACTTCTGAAATTAGGAAGCCAATAACTCTGCTTGTCTTTCCATTTCCCATTAAAGAACCTTTTGCTCCGACCACAAAATATAAAACTACTTGTATATTTTTCATGAGGAGTGCTTGTCCATTGCCATACCTTACCTTCCATATCATCAAGACATAATTCTTTCATGTTCTTGTAGGCATATTCCCACTCATCCTTTATTGGAAGACGGAATTGAAGCTTCGTCATCTTGTTCAGTAACAAAAGGAATTCCTCTACCTCTTCTTTAGTAACATCCACTATCGGTTCGTCACTTAACGTCTCTTCATCTTTTCGTTCAGTTCCCATCACATGATACCACTGTTTCTTAGTTACCAAACTTCTGCTCATCCAATAGGATTCTGAGACCTCACACATACTTGTAACCAATTCGCTTAAAATCTCGTCATGGAACACACCTGTATAGATGTCCCTCAGATAAGCCATTTGTTCCCATTGTAGTATATCGTCTATTCGTGACACAATTTCATAGTCCGTATCTCGGTCATAAGTTCTTCTATCCCATTTTTTTAGATTAGTTATAGAACATATATCTACGTGAGCACGTGACTTGTGCTTATAATAATCCTTATCATAGATACGGTCATTGCTTTTGATAGTATCCAATTCATTTTTATCCAAGGGCCTGTATCCCATGGTTAGTCTTTCTACCATCCATCTGTTATGTTCTGCCCATGCGAGATACCGTAACTTATTGCTGTCAGTTGTCAGGGTTGAGGCATTTATGTTATTATCCACTATTGACCGTCGTTTCATTGAAAGACTATCAGCCAAATTTATATTTGCCAGCTTGTAAACAATTCCGAGTTCTCCCCACAAACGACTTGCACGGAACCTCTTTGTATCCAAATCAGAATTGACACGAGACAGTTCTTCTTTACTATCCTGACTCACATAATCATACACCAGATTTATAAATTCTGCCAACTGATTTTCAAGTGCTCCGCCATAATAGCTCCCTTCAATAATCCCGAATGGTTTAAGTCTTTCATAACGTTTCCATTCCTTTTCGCTTGTAGATACCTTGTCTATCATCTCATAAGAGTTTTGCTGATAAACAAGAATTTGCAAGGACCGTTTCAATACTGTTTCAGGAAGATAAAGCGCAGAAGCTATCGATTGTTGTGGGTTATTGAAACATACTGCTATAGTTGTAGTACGATGTTCTGCATCTTCTGCCAATGCCGAAAGGTATGACCTTATTTTGGGTGAAGCAATGTTCCCCTCAATAAATTCCCATTGTAAGTCCATGAAATTTGCCCCCATATGTTTGTAGCGACCTTCCTTCATCGGATCTATCCATTCCATTTTGAAGTCTAATTTCCCATGTGAGTCCTTAACAAGTTCTACTTTATTGCTATCAATGGAACGGCTAAGACACAAAGAAAACAGTGCATCATATCTGCCTATTAAGAATTCTCCTTCTTTTAGGGCATTATCATCAATAAATGTTATCGTTGTGCGTAAATGAGGATTATTTGTCTTTGCAAAATTCGGGAAGTGAGCAAGTAATGCAGCTTGCATACCTAAGGCAACACCCATTTGGTTCATTCCAACAATAACAAGATGCACAGCATGCACAGAATCTTCATTGATGTATTTTATGTCCCAATGGCTTGTGCCCTCTCGCTTTACCCAGTAAGCGTCAAGAGGCAAATAGCGGATCACCTTATTTTCTCCATGTTTACCGACAGGTACAACAGCATGATTATCAACAAAAACTTTTTTTGCCCATATTTCATGCACATTAAAAGGCAAAAACTCTATATTCTCATCGTTAAGAGACCTATATATATGTGTGGATTTAAAAGCCATAAAAGTGCTTTGATATTCAAAATCGACATGACACTTTAACTTGTTCTTTTCCCCGCTTAAGGTTTTATATTTGTGTATATGTTCTAGGCAATTCATGTTATAAGCATCGTGGTCTTGTTCATTCTCACTTTGCATGTTCTCACCTAAAATATACACCTCTACAGCCTTTTCTAATTTCAAAGCTTTGATATCTTCATAAGAAGTCCTTTCTCCATTATAAAATATAATCCTTTCTTCATCAATCTTATCTAAGCCAAGTTCTAATTTTTGCCTTGCTATTTCAACATCTTTACGAGTCTGGATAAGAACATATTTCACTTCATTTCGAGTTAGGCAGTGTTTGGCTATGGTCATCGTTTGCTCATTGCATCCGATGATGACAACATAGTTATCAAAGCCTTTGTCATAATGAAGCAATCCTTTCTTCCACTGTTGTGTTCTTCGTGCAATCATACTTACAAGGGCAGAAACTGCCAATCCGGAAAGACATAAGATACCGGCAAGTGCACAAAGTAAGGCAATAATGTTACCTTGTAGGTTTGTTGATGAATGTACATTTCCCGGATCTGCAAACTGGCATATAACATCCCAGGAGCGCTTGATAATCCCAAATTTTCCGCCATAAGAAGTTTTTAGATAATCATCGGCATTTGGAACATAAACCGTATCTGCCCCCATTAGGTTTGATGAAGTCATAAGAACTGACACAACCATTATGATTGCACCAAGAGAATATATTGCCATTCCCCAACCGGAACGAGCAAAGAGGGATCTGTCTCGTTCTATAGGGTGTTCCTTCCAAAAGGGCAACGATGCCTTCCAATACAAGAAAGCAAAGAAAAAGGCCAGAAGAAACCTAAATGCGACTGCTGCAAATTTTAGCAGTGGAATATTTTTTATCTTTTCTACGGAGTCTATATTACTATTCCACGCAGGGAACTGTAAATAAGACAGGCATAGTGAGATACACCATGATAAAATTAATATTGTGAATAGTATTATTACAAATACGATAAACTTGTTTCTGAGATGCTTTACCAGAAAACCTATCAACTTATTATAATAAAGCTTGATTTTTCTCATATATATCAGTCTATCACCACATCCTCGTCATCATTCCATGATGGACTCTGCGGTTTGTTATTCCTATCAAAATTGTCATTTAAAGATGTATGGTTGTTTGGTTGCTGTCCATGCGTAGTATATACTTGCCGTGGACTATAACCTCCATTATCACTTGTTCTATCACCAGAGGGTATCCATTCCTGAGCTTTGTCGCTTTGTCTTTCTCCGCCAAACCAATTACGAAGAATGCTATTCACTTGCTGTTCTATTTCAGGGGTAACAGAAGATTTTACCCTGTTATATGCGAAAGCTAGTGTGATTCCATTATCAAGAAATCCAAGTAGGCCAAACTTTTCTCGGGGTAGGATATCTTCTGGAAGTAGCTGATAGCCAAGTGCGGCAACAATGATCGACTTGTTTATCATACCCGTCTCTGGACTTTTCATAACATAGAAAAGTTCAAGCATAATTCTCGTTGCTTCTATTCCCACCTTGGGCGCATTTTCTTGAATTATCGCCCATATATTTTCGGTTCCACCGAATAATTTCAGTATCTCGTCCATGTTTATATTAGTTTTGTTACATCATCAATAGTAATAATCGTCAACTCATCATTATTAATAGTTGTTTGTCTTGCCAATCTATCCGCCTGGTTCTGCACTATCTTCTCAAACGCATTCCTGATAAAACGAGCATTGCCAAAGCGTTCGTCTTTCATAACGACCTTATTCCTAATATAGCTACGCATCCACTCGAAAGCGTCTCGTTTGATCTTATAACGTGATTTCTTAAGATTTAACCTCAATATCTCCAATAATTCATCGACATTATAGTCGTCAAACTGGATATAGCGGTTAAAGCGCGATTGTAAACCGGGATTTGAATCAATAAATCTCTTTATCTCATTGGTATAGCCTGCAAGTATGACAACCAATCTGTCCCGATTATCCTCCATCCGCTTTAACAAAGTAGCTATAGCTTCTGTGCCATAATCATTCTCGCCGCCCACAAGTGTATAAGCTTCGTCTATAAATAGTACACCATCTAATGCTTCATCTATCTTCGCATTAGTTTTTGATGCAGTCTGACCAACGTATTCTGCAACCAATCCAGAACGATCTGTCTCAATAAGATGCCCCTTTCCCAGTATGCCAAGTTCCTTATAGATTCCAGCTACGATACGAGCTACAGTTGTTTTCCCTGTACCAGGATTACCTGTAAACACCATGTGATAACTCATGTTGGTATTAGGAAGTCCCTGCTGCATTCTCATTGATTGTATTTTTATCAGATTACGCAATGACTCTACCTCCTTCTTTACAACACACAATCCTATCAAGCTATTTAACTCAGCCATATAATCGTGGTGATCAGCTATTCCCTTGCCTTGCTGTTGTTGAGCTACACCTTGTTGTTGCCCATTTGATCGAAACGGTCTACTCAGTTCATCATTAAGCAAATCATGGGCATACAGACAATTTCTTTGAGCAGCATGACGCAACCAGCCCATGCCGTTTGTTCTGTCTTCCTGAACATACTTCCCCTCTATAAGAATCTGACCAAGAAGAACCTGTGCAAACACATCTCCCTGTCTCGCTTGATTGAATATCTGGTCTATTGCTTCTTTTGTCATATATGGATTTATGTTTAAAGAATTCTATAATGTACTATACCATAGAGGTTTGTCAACATATTCTATTCCGAGCACTTTTAAACTTGATCCTTCAAGTTCATCCTTCTGGTTTTTAATAATATTTAACACATTTTGCTTTTGGCAAATATCGCTATTAATTTCTTTATACATTGTAGGTATACGTAACAGATATTCTCGCACATTATTATATCTTACTTTAAACTGATGTGTCAACACAATTAAAGCAATTACGAATTTTATAATTTTTATTCTAATCAAAAAGTCAATTATTGGATTTTCGTTTTGGGAATCCTGCAGTTTTTGATAGATGATTTTATATGTTGGCCTCCTAATTATCTCGTATGTTCTATTATTACAATTTGCAATTCCCATATTCTGCAAATTTTGTTTGGTCTCATTGTTAAATGACATTTCAAACACGCGGATTGCACAAATATCATCTATATGTAACTGAATAAAGACATATTCCCACATAAGAAATATTGCAAAAAACATGAAAGCTGCAAACCATAATTTGAGCATACACATTAACAGAATGAGAATACAGAAACTTATAAAAAACAAAAATATAATTATACGCATTCTACTGTCACGTTCTAATATATTCATCTTTCCTATTCTTTTCATAAAAGGAACTTTATCATAGTGACAGTGTTTATTATCATGACAAACGAAGTGCAAAGCAAACGATGCTCTGTCCTTGTATAAGACAAAGTCTTTAAACGTATTGCATCCTTTACATTTCTTATTCACTTCCATACACTTAATTTGTTTTCATTTCTTCTTCTAATTCGCTCTTGATTTCTTCAGCTCTTGCCACTTCTGCATCAATCGCTTGCTTCTCCAAATCCACGTTATCTACATATTCTTTTATATAATCATTTGACTTCTGCATAATATTAGCAACTGAAGTCTTATAGTCATTGAACACCTGATTATACCATAAAGCTTGCAGTGTTTTAGTTAAAGACATCTTCTGAACAACAGAAGAGATACAAATCTCATTCATTAACTCGGAATTATAACGATAATCTTCTTCGAAATTATCACGTATATATTTTTGAGAGGACAGTATTAGTCCTAAGCTCTCTTTTGGATATACTTTAATCTGGTCAGCAGAAGGAAGATATTCTTTCAAATTTGAGGTTTCTGCTTCTTTTGAAGCACCATATTTGTCTTCTGCTTCATGAATGAAGTGAACCAAATACTCTTTCGCAATTATAGAAACGGCTTGTAACATTGACTTGTCAGAATATTCAGCCAATGGAGATTCGTGTTTCAACTCTTCAAAGTTTTCGCTTTCCCTTTGCGCCACATCGGTAATCTTTTCGGCAGTCTGACGCTGATATTGCTCTATGTTTTGTTTTGCTTCTTCTGCTCGTTCTTCGATTCGTTTTACTTGGTTCTCCAGTTCGCCTTGCAGTCTTTTTGTTTCTGCCTTGTTGATCTTGTTTGCTCCAAATCTACCCAACCATCCGCCAATCATTGCTCCTACAGCAGTTCCAACGCCTGGGAAAAGAAATGACCCAATAACACCACCAAGGTAAGCTCCGCCTGCGGTCATGCCAATTTTGACACCAGATTTGGCTGCGGCCTTTTCCATATCCACATCGCCTTCTGCATATTTAGCTCCTAGACGACACAGTTCTATTGCAGTGGAAATCATAGGGAAATGTGCATCAGCATTAAAATTGGGATCCCACACATCCATATCTATGTCTGTTGGAATAGACGAAGCAATATCATTCAAATGTTCAGAAAACTGTTCTGCAAAGTTTGCATTTAAGTCATGAAAAGCTTCATCGTTAAAAAAAGTATCAAATGCTCCTTTACCAGTGTCAGAGGCAGAGTGCTTCAATACTGTTCCAACTTTTCCCCATAGTCCCCTGGCATGTTCTATATCAAAATGAAATTTCGCACCATGAAAATCATGCTGCATACAATGCTGAATGTTATGCCATAGAGCTAGCGATGTATCTTTGGTTGGATTAGAAATATAGTCAGCAACTGAACTTTTAGTGTCAACCAAAAGATCTTTTAGGCCTCCTGCATACCCCCAGCCGTCTTTTGCCATATCAACAAGACTGTGAGACAATTCTTCTCCAAAATCATATAGTTGAGATTTGTCTGCCACCATTAATGCAAATTGCTCCAAAGCAGCAAACTCCGGATGGCTTTTCGGTAAATTTGACAAAGATTGAAGGTAATCAACGAAAGGAGCCTTGTTTTCTTCAGATGGTTCCTTTGGTACTGGAATTTTTAGTTCCTCTAACTTATCCATTTCTCCCTTGTGGCCTTGGATAACATCTTCGAAACTTTTTAATGCAGAAAACACACATGCAGCATCCTTAGGAATATCTTGAGTATTATATTTAGGAATAACAATACGCTTTGGCTCATCCTTCATTTTTACAACAAATCCAAGCCAAACCGCAACATTCATTATCAAATATAATACACCTGCTATGCCCAAAATAATGTGCAATAAAGAGCCTGAACTTAGCCAAAGAGAGGTAAATATATGATATTTGATTTCTACAATAGAGAGGATTGAGTATTGAATTGCAAGTAGATTAATAGTGCCTTGTGATATTTCATAGTTCTTAAGTCCATATAAGTCATACCCGCTATCAATCAGAGCGCGAATTATAAAACAGATAATGGCTACTGCCCAACATACAGAGATTGCGATATTCGTGAGTATATCATTTATAATATATCCACAAATAGCAAATGGTACTATGCAAAAAAGTAGTAACCATCCATCATTTATCTTTTCTATAATCTTGTCAGACATATTTCTTTAGTTCGTCCATTCGCGCTTCTCGAATGATTTCAAGCCATCCGACTTTGCGTTTATGCTCTAATATTTTGTTAAATGCAACACCATACATAGGATCATTGCTTTCTTTGGCTATTTTAAGGTGAAACCTACACAGCCGCATAATTATACGAGCTGTGTCTTTTTCTATCGAATTCTTGGGGCTTTCATAAAGTATTTTTGCTTCTTCAAATCGCCGTTTATATATGATATATGAACCTAATTGCGCAAATCCCTCTGTACGTGCTTTACTTGATTCATCACTCTCTGTACTTTGTCTATTATAATCATCTATATTTTGTTGCAACTGCCAACCATGGATCAATTCATGTGCAAGGATTGCTTCGAATTCAATATAATGTAGGTGGTCTAACACATATATTTTTTGATTGAATCCTGTTCTTCCCTGTTCATTCCAAATATTAGAATATCCTGAATGAAGCCCTGCGGCATCTATCTCTTGATACAGTTCTCTCATACGAGCCTTACTTACCAACTCGATTGTTATATGGTCTCGTTGAATATCATTAAATCCTTTTTCGTACAATACACTATACACTCTGTCAATATGCTCAACTATATTATGCTTTGATATCTCATTGCTTAAACAGTTGGGGCAAATGTATCTATCGGGTTCCACCTCATGCCCTGAAACTGTATATTGGAGACAACAACTACACCTCTGTACATAAGAAAAGTGGTTGACACATACTTTGTTGTCATTCCAATCAACATAGTATTCGCCAGAAATATCCTTGTTACAATATATACAACGGTTACTTTGCATATGCGATTTCTTTTAAGGTGATACACCAGTCCTTAACTGTTGGGATTTTATCTAGTGGTAAAGTGAAAGTCTGATTAAACAGAATTTTCAATTTCTCAGGAAGCCGATCGAAATTAGCATGAAGATTAAATCCCTTGACAGGAACAAGAAAGTTTTTCTTTTTGCCTCTTAGATACAACCCCGCCTTAATCATTGATGAAACCTTCTGATACTTATCTTGATCATAAGGTGGTAAATTGATGATATTGTCAAACGGATGGGTTCCTGTTAGAATCATGTAGAACGATGTTGCCATAGAATAAGCATCAAATGAAGTAGGCAAGTTCATTAATAATGATTTGTTATTGTGAACATCAGGATGACAATACTCGGGACTATGTGCTGTGCTAAGATATATATGACCTTTATGATTGTATTGCATAGAGTCAATATCAACGATAGAAATCTGTCCTTCTGCTGTACACATTACATTGCCGGGCTTCACATCTGCGACAACAATTTGGCCTCTATTCTGCAATTCCAAAATGGCCAATGACCATTTATATAACAATCTCAATCTGTTGCGTAACCCAATAGCTGTATCCAATTCAAATTTGCCATGCCATTGTGGATAGTTTGGATAATGGCTCGCAATCGAACTATTAATATGGTATGTGCTAAGTATCTCCAAATCTCTGCTATCATTAAAGGCCTCTTGCATAGCAAATCCATAGAAATCAAATGTACGATTGTCATAAACCATGCCAATGGGCCAACAAAATCGGACATTCTCACTTGTAGATTCAATCGGATTATTAAACATGCAATGAACTTTTGCGTAGTTCCTTGCTGCTTTCTGAGGGGTTAAATATAGTTTTAAAATATACGTAGTTATCGTTTCCTCCACCTTATGGTTGAAACGATAAATTACGCCTTCACCACCTCTTGCTATGGGAGCATCGGTAATCTTATATTGTAGGATGGTTTTGTCCTTCAATAATATTTTGACTGTTTTCCCTTTGTAATCCATATTCGCCTATTATCATAGTTCGGTCATCTTGCTCCGATTTACTGATTTCATTACTTGAATTTATAAAGGTTACAAATGTATCTAACCTTTCATCTGGCCTTTCTTTTCCTATGGTCTCAAATAATGGTTGAAAGAATCCTTCAAATGGAACATTCCTGTCAACATATTGTCCCGTTCCTTCATCCTTGCCAAGGCATAGCCATGAGAAATTCTCACAACCATCAGTCATAACAACCACTTTCCTCGGAATCTCGTTCACAACTCGCGTTTCAGGTACATAGACTCCAGCCATCTTCATAGCGGGAATACGAGGTTTATCCCATTTATTCATAAGGAATACCGTCATGTTTGCTTCCTCACCTTTATGTGGGGTTATCAAACTTTGCCAATTCCCTTTCAAGTCTTGATATCCCATGCGCCCATCTCCAATATGACCTACAAGCAAACCGCATGGTGACACAATTAAAAGCATAAGAGTGGCATTAAAATCTTTCGTCTCTACAGGCTCGTCCAAAGACTCAACTTTAGACTCTATAAGCCCCTTTACCCCACGGCACAAATTATAAAATTCTATATGCCATTCTAAATCAGACGGTAGCCGTCCTTTCTCCTTCCAGTCTGTCTTTTGGAGAAGCTTTTGAACAGACCTTAAAAGTAGATTGCAGTTCGCAGCTGCACCTCTATGCGATTCTTTGGCAGAACCTGCACCATCACTAACAATATAGATATGCCAACCATCACCTAAGTCATCAAAGACATGATAATCTTGGCATGGTTTTTCTTTATACAAATGTGAACGTCCAAATAAAGAGGCACCAAGTACATAATAATCATCTTGGGTATATTGAGTACTTACAGATATTTGTGGCATATCCGTTTCCTCTATTCCTTTCTCCGAAAGATCTTCGGTTATATCACAATTTGCAACAGTTGGTCTTTCCGACACATCTTTGCCAGAATCTATTGGTTCCTCTACACATTCAGGTACTGATGGTGGTGGAATTCCGTCAATGCTTGAGTCGGAACTCAATTCTTCAATTTTATCTAATTCATTCATAAGAAATTCTCATCTGAATCAACAATTCTGTCAAACTCATCATCTGAATTAAAGATTTGGTCTGTACTGTTCGCTAACCAGGAGAAGAACTTTGAAAAAGAATAATTATCTAATTTTACGCCATTCCCTCCTGATAACTTTTGCAACATTTTCGTGTCAATCCTGTTTCCGACCCCAACTGCAGTCATAAACAAATGTCCTTCTGCAATATTCTTCTTAATTTTTTTGGCTATACGGTCTATCTCTTCTTTATTAGATGTTGGATTGCCGTCTGTAACAAGCACTAACCAAGGTCTATAATACTTTTGCCCAGTGCTTAATAACATTTTCTTGTGCGATTCTATTTCATCTATCGCAAAATCTATTGCTCGAACAGTGTCTGTCGTTGACCCACGGGTTTTAAGAATTGGTGCTTTTGTCGCTTTACTCAAAAGCATATATGGCTGAATGCGATGCGGTGATTGGTCAAAAGAAATAACTTCCACAAACAATCTGTCTTTCGTGGACGCACTTACACCATTCCTGCCATTGATAACATCTGCATATAACTGCTCAACAGCCTCGTTTAGAAGATTTAACTTATGCTCCTTGCCCATAGAGCCTGAAACATCCAACAGAAGTACACAAAGGCACTTCTGTTGGTAGTTGTTAGGAGCTTGAGTCGTATATGCCATCATAATTATTTTTTAGGATTATCGTCGCCATCATCATCTGCCAACTCTTGCTCGTCATCATCAAGAACTTCTGATACATTTTCATCTTCTGGATTAGGCTCCGAATCTTCAGTGTTAGCCTCCTCTGAGTTATCATTGTTTGCTTTTGATGCTCCCTCGTCAATATTCTCATCCATAAAGTCATTATCTCCTTCTGAGGCATTACCCCAGTTCCCAGATTCTTCATTATCATCAATATGTATATCAGAATCATCACCTAATGGTGCTTCATCTTCAAATGGTTCACGAGCTTTATTCTCATCATTTATATCATCACAGATAATGCAGTCATGTTGAGTTTTATACCAACGTCGATATGAGGCAAGTATAATTTTCTTCTTCATCTCAAGGACTTCATTAAAGACCTCCGTGTTGGCCGCATCCAAATTTGACAAATTAGTTTGTTGACTAACAGATAATTTTCTCTCATTCAAAATAATAACTGGAGCTGATGGTCTTTCTTCTTCTTTCCAGAACATCCACCTTAACATGCTAAATGGCCATATTCTCCATAACCAGCAGTTCTTGCCTTTATACCGAGCCAATTCTTTTTTAAATTCTGCTTCAGTTTTGTAAACATAGGAGTCGCCTGCCATCTTCTCATAGATGTCTCCCATAATAAAAGGTGCCACTCGCTTAAGTTCGCTATCGTCGAGCTTTTTCAACATATTTGACAGACTCAACCTAATCTTGTCTTGGGCTAACAATTTTTCTTGATGCAAATAATTATCATAATTACCATCAGCAAGCATCATTTTGTATAGGACAGGAGAGATGTCGATAAGAATAAACAATAACATAATAAGACCAATTGCTGAGTTGAAAAGATACCACCACCAAGAATGCAAAATTGTGTCCCAAAAATTTCCATTAGAGGAGTTCTCTTCTGAAGTCCACCAAGGAGTGTAATCCTTTGTTGCGATTGTATGTAGAGCTTCCAAATGAGCAAAAAGTCCGGCATCCTTTGCAAAAGTGTCTAATGACGTCTTTGATAAGAAAGGATCATATTCATTTTTAATCTGTCCTTTCTCACTTCCAAGGCGAACAATTTCATTAAAATAGTGTGTTGTGTCTGTTTTCAAGCGTTTATTATCATCTTGCAATTTATTTTTTCGTCCTATATCATTTGACGTGTTCCGCTCTGTCTCTTTGGCTGCAATTTGTGAGTTAGCCAAGTTCTGCTTATCTAAATCCGCTAAATATTTATCATATTGCTCTTGAGATTCATTCTCCCTTTTTCGTCGTGCAAAATTTGTTTTTGAATTTACTTTATTGCTGTTTATATTGTTTGTTAGTTCCTTTATTTCTTCATTGTTTTTTCTCACTAATTCTAAATTGTCAATGCAAAGTTTTATACTATCTCTATAATCGTTCATTAAGGAATCAATTTTATTTGTTTCGTTGAGACACTTCGCTTTTAAATATGATTCTCGAGATTCCTTTATCTGATTACTTACCTCTTGTTCAAATATCTTTAATTCTAGAGGGGCCGCAATGACAATACCTATAAAAATGGCAATTAACATTCGTGGTAGACCACTGATGAATTCTTGCTTACTGATTGATACTTTCCCATCAGAATACATTGTATTCGTGATAAATCTATCAAGGAAAAAAATCATTAATCCCCAAACCAAAGCAACAACGAATGCTCCTAAATTACCCCAATCATCAAAAAGATTTGTGTCGTCAACTCCAAACACAAGGCGCATGGCAAAGAAACTTGAAAATACTGCCATCAAAGCAGTAAAAAGTATTGTCGTGCCTATACCAACATATTTGGAGTGGTCACTTGGACACATCGTAAGAAGATCTCTGTCTGCGCCAGCACACCACCAAGTAAACTTTTTAAACCATCCAACTCTATATTTTACTAGATTCTCTTTTTCGTGCCCTTTCGCACGAAGAATCTGAATTTCGTTTGTTCTGTCCTCAATAATCTTTTCTGGTGAGTCTGTTGGTTCATCAGAATCAACTATAAGATTAGTATCTATTTCTTGAACATCACATTTAAAATCTTTTACATCCTTATACGAAAAACTTGCTGGTGGGGCTGGGGCTCCTTTCTCTCCCTTCAGAGAGTCTAAGAAATCTTGTTCCGTACCTCGATAGCCTTGTTTCAACCAAATTTGATAGGCAGATAAACCCTGAACACCTTGTTCACCCTGTTTACCTTGAGCTCCTGTAATTCTTGCAGGTGTAATACCCTTAACTAGATTACCATTGTCATCGTACCAATAAAGTACACCATCCTTGACAATAGGATGGAACGTTGCGCCCTTATCGCCCTTATCGCCTTTGTCACCCTTGATGTTGCGAGTCGATGGATTCGTTAATCCCTGACCTGTATTAGACCACGACAACTCACCATCAGAATTGACACTTGGTATAAATACAGGACCTGCAGGCCCAACAATTCCGCGTGGTCCTTCACCACCAGTATCGCCTTTTGGCCCCTTAATATCATACCATTCTGTATGTTCAGAAGAGTTATTTCTGTTTTTAAAACGGAGCTGCGTGCCATCCTTAGATATTTCAGGATACCAATAAACGCCATCTTCTCCTTTTGGTCCAGGAGCTCCTTGTTTGCCTTCGGGGCCAGGAGCACCATCTTTACCTGGTGCCCCGTCTTGTCCTTTCTCACCAGGTGCTCCGTCTTTTCCGGGTTGCCCAGTTGCACCATCCTGTCCTTTCTGACCGGGTGCGCCATCTTGTCCAGGCATTCCATCTTTTCCAGGTTTCCCTTCTGGTCCCCTTATATTTAGACGTTTAACAGGTTTCCCATCTTGAAAGATGGTTAAATTACCATCTTTATCATATTGAAAGGTAAAACTCTTATCTTCATGTGGTGGAGGAGGAGGCTCTTCAATTGACCTAAGCCTTTTCCCATTCCATTGCTTTTCAGACCATGTAAGTGGGGCACTCTCTTCTGAGTTGTCCTTATTTAATCGTACAACGACTACTTCTATTGGGTTAGCAGATATAACTTTAAAAAGTTTATCTCCTGTCTCTGTAGTATATATCGATTGTTCTATTGGCTTTGGTGTATATGCCATAATTGAAATCTTATTTAATTGTTTTCAAACCGTCGAATTCTACGCCATTCTTCTGCAACACCATTTTTAGTGGCAGTTTCATCATCATTGAATACCTCACTATATTCTTGGTATAACATCCCAAGTTGAGTTCCTGTTATCGAATAACCATTTGCCTTTGCGAAAGGTATATTATTAATGGGAGAAACGGCTTCCAAAAATGCGCCCTCTTCTGTTCTAATCATAGACTCATAACTTGACTCCCCGTCTCCAGACAAAGCCTGCTTAATACCTATTTCGATGTTATATAAACTATAGGCAAAAGCTTTGAGTGCTTTCTTGTAGTCATCAAAAGGCATATAGTCATCCTCATCATATATAAACTGATCGCGATGTTGATTTTTAGATTTCAATGACTCAATAGTCTTCTTTAATTGAGGTTCAACGTTAAGAGTGTAACCAATAAACTCTTTGAAAACCTTAAGCAAATCAGGGTATTGACCACTTTGTTCAAGTAGATTAACAAAAGATTGATACCACATTTCCGATTGATCTTGCGATATATCTGCTAATCTGCCCACAGTTTTGTAAACATCCAATATTTTCTTTTTTTCTGCCTGCAAATTTTTCTCTGCAGTTGTTTTGTCATATTTACTCAAGACATCTTTTTCTATTTGTCCTATGAGTTGTCTCTTCAACCTAATGTACCCATCGAAGTCATAATTTTCTCTCCAATTTGAATCTGTTATTTTTGTCTTGAAAACGTCTTCAATCAGACTGAACAAACCATCAAAGTCGTTTGCACTTCCTGTCTTTTCAAGTATTGACATTAGTGTTTTCCCATAATCAGCAGGGTCACAATAATCACGAATTTCTTTTGTAAGAGTTTTCTGATGTTTGGGATCATTGACTTCATAGTCCTCATAAAGATGAAGACTTGAATTGATCTTTCCCAAAGCCTCGCACAAATCTGACATTTGTCTGTTTATTCGTGCAATTGTCTGATTATTATAGTTAACAATAGGCAATGCTTTAACATTTGATAACATCTGATAGAATTTTGTTTTCACATCTGTGAAATTTTTCTCTGCTGCATCATAAAAAACATTGTCAACAGCAGCGATAGAATCAACCATTTCAGTGAGTATCGAATCAAAATATGTTCCTAGTGAGATTTCTTCATTTCTACAATCTGACAATAGAACATTATCTTCATGCGGACAATCAATACCTTGGTTTATGAAACAATCAATATCTTTGAAATGTGATTCGCTCAAAGAAATACCATCCCCCCCAACAATGCTGTCACTTAAATCGGTTTTTACCAATTTGTGTTTTTGTTTCAAAATAGAAGAAGACATGCCTGGTGTTGTTGAGTAAACATTGAATAAATAATAAACCCAGTTTTCCGGATGTCTGCTTTGAGTTTCTTCTTTCAGTATTCTATGGAAATCACGAATCTGCTTCTCGTCATCAATTTGTGGTCTCGCTTGAGCAGCGGCAACTGCAATGTCCAAATCATACCTCAATGCATGAGAAAGCCCTTCTGTAACATTTAACTTGCTTTCTCCGATTCCTGGAGTATCAAGTATTCTCAGTTTGCCAATATTATCATCATCCAAAAAATGAAAGTTTACGTATAGATCTGCATTTTTTGTTGCTAAACATTGGTAGGACTCTTGAGCTCCACCAGGGATTGAGAAATAGGATACGAAAGGACGATACTCTTTTTTAGAGGAATCGGTGAGGATATTGTAAATTTCCTTTGACTCATTACTTAAGAATCGATAATACTCAGAAGCCTTTTCTAAATATCTCTTCATTTTATCGTACAATCCTTTCTTGTCGGTATCCGAAGGTCCTTTAGACGGTAATTGCTTAACTCTTTCAATAGATTGAGATAAAAATTCGGCCTGAGAAGTTGCAGTCATCTTCGAGATTACACTTTCCATGCCACAACGCTCAATGTACAGGTTTATATTATCGCACATTTCTCCAACAGAGTAGAGTGAAAGAACTGCAACATTAGATTGTCCATTGTAAGTATCATTTATTATATTAATAGGACATGCTGTACAATTTGTACCAGCCCCAGTTGGTATAAGCCATGTGTCTAAACCTGTCAACTTCTGAGTTATTTGACTTTTGCCAATTCTCCATGGTCCTATAATACCAAGATTTACATAAGATCTATTTGCTCTTGATGAAGCCGATATTAAAGATTTACCATCTTCATTTTCTCCAAGCAATTTATTAATATCGAGTAAAAGAGATTGTAGCTCAGACTCTATTTCTAATCCCTGATCAATACTTTTAGAATCAGCTAAAACTTGATCCCAAACAGGTCTCTTCTTTTTGTAAAACTGAAGCATTTCAGTTACATACTTCTTCCAAGACTTGACGATTTCAATCTTCTCATCAAATCCACCAGCAACAGAATTCCTTCTTGCAACAATGCTGTCAATTAGTTCATGATAGTTTGGCATATTTATTTATTTTTATTTAATTATTTTTTTTTGTAGCAATATAAACTCATAAATCTATAAAATTACGAAGATACAAAACACAAATATAACCCCAAGGACTTAAGCCAATGGAGAGATGTTTCCTCAATAGTCGTCCTACATATCTCATATTCTATTTTTATATCATACCACCACTATGGTGCTACGATTAGTTTTTAGTATATTTTGGCTGTAAAGTTAGACATTTTTTTGCACTTAGCCAAACAAACTGCCATTTTTCCACCACTTTGTGGTGAAAATCGTTTGCATTGTTTTCTTTTGCATGCCAATTTCGTCATTTTTATGTCTTATTTATACTTTGTTATCTGATGTGAGGAACGAGCCATCTTTAAAGAATATTCGCCTCCCGTCATCAACAATAAGGTGACAAATACACGAAATCTTTCAAATTAAGCAACAATTTACATAATAGACAACACATAGGAGAACTTAAGGAACAGACTGAATGGGTATCTCGCCAACTACTTGCCCATTTGGTGAGTAGATGTCTGCTCTCCCTGCACCATCAATTATCTTCATTCCAAAGAAACGCATTCCATGCACAGGGAATACTTCGGCATACTCTTTCTGTAGACTGAAAGGGACCAAGATGATAGCATTGCTGCTGTCAAAGGCATCATCATCAATGTGAATTAACTTGCGTTCTTCGGTCATCAACAATATCTGCGTTGAAGGGCAGCTACAGAAAGCGTAATCTTCAATGGATTCAAGAGTACTTGGCAGGATAATGGTGTTGAGACCAAAACATTCGCCAAACACATCGTTTCTGAGAACCGTTATTCCTTCGGGGATGACAATATAGCGAAGCATAGTGAACTCAAAAGCATACCCACCAATCTCTTTCAGGGTAGAAGGAAGTTGAATAGCAGTCAGCCCCATGCAACCAGAGAATGCCAAGGGCTCGATTTCAAGAAGTCCATTAGGTAAGTTTATATTCTTGAGTTTAACCATTTTGCCCCAGGCATCATTCCCAATAACTTCTGTACCTTCCGGCACAGTATATTCTTCTAGTCCACTATTACCCTTGACGAGGATCTTATGATTGTCTGAGTAGTTACACCGTACTCGTCGATGAATGTTTTCATTGATCCTATTTTTTGTTGATCTTTAATATTATTCCAATGCCTCTTTATAGATCTCAATGACACGACACACCAATTTCTGCACACTATCTTCGGTAGAGATAGACTCCTTAAAATCAGCAATACGGAAGGCAAACTCAAACTTTATGTCTGGTACATACCCCTCGCGAGCGTTCTTGATGTCTGCGGTTGTAGCGAACATCATTATGTCGTTGACAACTATCGCAAAGAAATTGATAGCTGTGACTGGCGCATTGCACTCCTCCAGATTGATAATAAAAGGACCATGAATGCCTTCTTCCTTACCCATCTCACGAAGCACATCCTCAGTATGCTCTTCCACATACATTCCAACTACAGATGGCATGATAGCCTCCAACCAGTTCTTTACTGCAGTGATCATATTCTCTTCCATATCGTATTCGTTTTTATCCGTTACTAATGGAAGGTTTGCGCAAAAGGTATAACTTATTACATCTTTAACAAAAATTTGTTGTCTTTGGTTCCTACGACTTGAAATCCGCAGGAGGCCAATATGGAAAGAGAAGGGAGGTTGGATTTGTAAACCTCAGAATGAAGTTGAACATTTGATATGGACTTATAGTATGCAACAACCTCAGCTACCGCTTCCTTGGTAAAGCCCTTGTTTCGGTATTCACTGTGCATGGCATAGAATATGGTTGGTTCGCATGACATATCCATGATGGCCAAGAAGCCGATAAGGTAACTCTGCTTCCATATCCCCCATAGAAATCCTTCACCTTCTTGTGCATAGGCGTCAAAAGAACGAAGAAATCGATGCATGCCTGTAACCTCATGTACCAGCTCATATAATTCTGGCATAAATAGTCTAAACTGACTATCTTCCACAATATCGCGAAGCATATCCAAATCATGCAAGGTGATTATATCCAACTTACACCTTTTGGTGTACAATATAGGAAGTGTAGGTGCTGGTGTCATGTTATCAATCCCCTCTCTGCCATTTCACAGAACAACAACATATAAAGACGGGCATATACACGCTCGTTATGACATAGCACATCCCATTGCTCATCGTTGAACTCTATTGCAGTTAAGCATAGGTCACACATACGAATTGCAGAACAGAGGGTGCAACGGTGGACTCGCTTGCTGTAATACAACTGTACATGTTCGTTTGCCTTATTCCAGTTAATGCCTTCATCTACTGTCCCTATGCGAAAATGGTCCGAAATTTTCTCACAGACCGCAATTTGCTTGTTAGCGTCAATGAAAAGTTTATTGTTACGCGGCATACATGTTGACATAGGGACTGAATCTCCCGCATCTACGATGGGTCGATCTTTCCAATAAGCAATACACTCATTAAAGAATGATTTCAACACAAGCCAGTCTTGATGTTGTTCGTATAAATCCAATAACTTCAAATACTGAACATTTAGTTTGTCGTATTCTTTTCTGACAACGCCCTTAGAAAAATTTGGAGACACCGCTGTAATATGAGTTGGAGCTAAATGCTTCAAAATGGCATCATTGTTCCATTCCTCAGCAATAGATGTAAGTGCATCCAATGTAGGCAAGGTCATCAGTAGCTTAAGGTTGGGAATATACTCTGGGTATTCTTTGGTTATATAGGAAAGAGCCTGATACATCCTTGAATAAGAACCGTTGCCCGCTGAATCAACCCTGCATTTGTCATGGTATGGAGCAGTGCCATCAATGGAAATCTCTAACTTTATATGATGCGCTATCAACCAATCAATTCTGTCTTTTGTCAGGAGTGTAGCATTGGTAGTGATTGAAAAAGTCACATCGTCGTTCCACAACTTACTTGCCTTTTCAATGCCATACTGAACAATATCGTAGTGCGTCAACGGCTCACCGCCATAGAATGCTATTCTAAAGGGGTGCTTTGGCGATAGCTCATTAATAAAGTTGAAAATATCGTCAATGTCGGTATGGGACATGGAGCGTGAACTGTGTGAACGGTTGTTTGCATATTCCCCAGAATAGCAACAATATGTGCATCGAAGGTTACACTGCTCAGTAATACCAAGAATGAACATGTCCAACTCTGGCATTGAAGAAAAGGATGTGAGAGGTTCAAAAGTCCAAACATAACTATTATCTTCTACGACTCCTGGAACGATCTCTCCAGTCTGCCGCAGATATGAGTAACTATTGTGCTTAGTCGTCTCTACAAACATCGCTAATGCTTGGCAGAATAATGTCTGGCTCCTGTGACAGCAATACAATGAACCTGACAGGAACTGAGGCCCATTGCTTTGATGGCTTCCTTCTGCCGTTCTTCTGTGATTCTGTTTGAATTAAGAATAGGCAGAATAATATATGAAGAGTAAGATGAAGGTGTATTCATAATTTTTCCATTCTATTTACCACAATGATGAGCGCAATGTCCACAGTTAAGGCATCGAGCCTGGCAAGCAGCCAATCCCATTGCCATAACAGCCTCCTTTTGTTGGTTCTCTGTTATGCGATTACTGTTTAATATCGGCATTAAGCCAATGTTTGATGTGGATAATTGTATCTGCATTGGTTCAGTTTTTATCGATTATCTGTTTATATTCATCTGAGTGATACCAGTCATAGAGTTTTCCTGCTCGAACAACAAGCCAAGGGAACTCGGCAGAACGGATGGACAGGACTTTCACGACACGATCCATCATATCGGTGAAGTTCGCCTCAAAATCTCTTGCCTGTTGTACAAAGCTCTGAACGTTAATATTGTTGTAGCATTTCTTTGGTAGTCCTGCTTTCTTAATCATTGTGGTTATGGCAGCATTGATGTCCTGGCAACAAAGCAGTCCCATACGGTCTGCGGTATAGTCGGATATGCGATACCACTCCATGAGAGGGAGTTTGATGATGGATGCCCATGCTTTGAATGCTGCATCGTTAACAAAAGGCATGTAGAATGTTTCGAGAAGCATGTGGTAGGGTTTGTGTCCACAGGCCATGTGCCCCAATTCGTGGCCAAGGACAAACATCATTTCTTCATCAGTAAAAAGGTCTGCACTACCTGACATCACCACTATTCGACGATGCTTCTCACCATTGGAAAAGTGATAGGGAGCGTACTCCCAATCCGTAGAATAGGTGGGAATCTCTTTGAGTCCCAATATCTTGCAAGCATCAACAAGCTGTTGGTGCATCTTGGGCAGACTTTCATTCGTGATATTGATACCTTCTCCTTGATTTTCAACTTCGTTATAAGCCTCTCGATATTTGCTTGTTGTCACACGAAGAAAATCTTGAAAGGTATAATACTCTACACCAGCCATAAAAATGTCATACCACTCACGAATATTGTGGTCTGTGGGGTGTCTTGCTATCTCACGCACAAATTCCCAGTTGGTCGTGTACGGCACTTTAAGGCTATTGAGCCAGTCAACAGTTTTCTTGTCATCAGGATGCATGATGGCCTGATAGTCCAAGTTGTTTAGTATCTTCCGGTGTGCCATGTTATTTCAGATAGCGTTTGTTTACAAACTTATCATATTCACCAGCATCTATCCATTTCAAAAGTTCAGAAGAGCGCATTACCGTCCAAGGATGAGTACTGTCAGCAATAGAAAGAAACTTCACCACCTTGTTCATACCGTCATAATCGAGCATTTGGAAATCACGCGATTGCTGTAGAAAAGTGTTAGTCTGAATATTATCAAACTCCTTAATAGGTAATCCTGCCATCTTAATAAAGGCACGTATCATAGCCTCTTGATTCTGGCAGCATAACAGACCTGCTCTGTCTGCTGTAAATTCAGACATTCGATCCCAATAATAGAGGGCATATTGTAAGCCTCCGGCTAAAAGGCTGCCGCCTGGAATAGCGTCAATAACGAAGTTGATGGTCTGTGCCATCATGTGATAGAGCATGTGGTTTGACTTGATGTGCCCGCACTCATGTCCTATAATGAACATGATTTCGTCGTCGTCACAAAGGTCTATTAGACCTGAGTTAAGAATGATGATTGGGTTCTCTGCGCCTATGGTACAAGCGTTTATCTGATAACCCCATTCTATGTAAAGGTCAGGAACACGGTCTAAATCAAGAATCTTACAGGCATCAACAAGGTATTGATGAATCTGAGGATAGTTATCTTTAGTTACTTTCAGATTACTTCCTGTATATTGTACAGTATAGACACGTTCAATGAAGTTCGCTGTTACCCACTGACTCGCTTTTGTAAGGAAAGGAATAGCCTCCAATCTCTCTAATGCAGCCCTGTCGAAGTCATGCTCATATTGAGAATGCTCCAGTCCTGTGAGAATTTGTTTGTTGTAGATCATATTCAATAGTTTTACTGATTGCAAAATTAGTCATTTTTTTGTTTAATATCTGTATTTTAAACGAAATCTTGTCTGTTTTTAACGAAAAAGCTTCAGAAAAGGCTATTTACAGTGCCAATGATAGCACCAAGCAAAGCTCCCAACCAGACGATAGCACGAAGTTCTTTATTCATCACGCTAAGGATAATTCGCTCAGACTCGTCCATGTCCATCTCGTTAATACGTTCGCGGATGATGCGGCTGATGTCTATGGTGGATAGTATCTTGGGCAGGTGAACACTGATAACCTGCTTATAACCGTCAATGAGGATATGGCGAAGTTGAACTAACTGCTCATCATGACCTTTGAGTAATTCGCATACAGGGGTGTCTAACAGTTTGTTGGACTCCTGGCCTATAAGATTAGAAATGATTTCCTCGGAATTGTTACTTATAATCTGATTGATATGCTTTGATAGCAAATGTTCTGCTGGCTCTTGAAGCAGAATAAGGAACTGCTCTGCATTGAAGGCAAAGCCCAACAGACTGTTCTCCATTTTGCTGATAGCATGTTCTACTGCGGCATGAGCTAACATCGTACCGAGATTGGAGTCTGCCAGACGACTGTGTATCTGCGCAGCAAGTTCTCCACCCGCGTCAGACAGAATCTTTTCAAGGTCTTGGCTTGAAATAAAGTGGGACAAGAAAGCGCGAAGCGTCTCGCCGTTTACTTTCTGACGTGCAGCAAAGGTGTCATATTCCGTGCCAATCTTTGCTAGCATATCCTCTGAAAGCAGGTTCTTCTCCAGAACTTCCTTGTTCATCAGGTTCTCACTAATGGAAGTGGCAACAGCTTCTGCTATACGTCCACGCTCCTTAGGTATAAGTCCAGGTGTGAATGGAAGTTTCATTCCAAAGATATATTTTGGCTGGTGTGGCCTGAACATCATCTTTATGGCAAGCCAGTTCGTAAATGCACCTATGACCAGCCCTGACATGGGTCCTATAAGGTAAGATAGTTCAATATTCATAACTTTAGTATCCTATATTCTGCGTTAGACATTTTGGGTATTTCACGAGTCAACTTCCCGTAATGGACGGCTTGGATAGCCTTGTTGATGATGCCATGACCTACAGCGAGAATAATTTGATTCGGGTAGTTTGTCTTAATCCAGTTAAGGAACATTTTGGCCCGTATCAACAAATCATCCATCTTTTCTACATTGTCAGGCATGGGCAAACCTTTAAGATCGGGGATGAAACGACCCGTGAAGTTGCCCCAATTCCGTTCACGAAGCAATGTCGTGGTCTTGACGGGCATCTTCCAATAGTTTGCCAGAATTTGTGCAGAGTCGTATGCCCGTCGTAAGTCACTCGAAATGATGGCATCAAAATGAGTGCCTGACAAAGACTTGGCAAGTTCCTCCATTTGGGCAATCCCTGCGGAAGTCAACTCACCGTGGAGTTGCCCCTGCATAATTCGGGCGACATTATCGGTTGTCTCTCCGTGACGAACAAGA
>JAEEGL010006822.1_pt1 | contig 72012 bp, 51 predicted proteins | sample 9134231 | NCBI WGS metagenome assembly JAEEGL01 (sample SAMN16246548, study PRJNA631951) | gut metagenome | biome: gut microbiome; feature: rumen; material: fiber-attached | host: Bos | place: Iran: Karaj | collected 2018-10
ACCTTAACTTCTTTAAGTTTATAACCTCGTAACACAAAATCACTCTGAAATTGAGGCTATTCTATCATCAATGAATGCCTCATTAATTTTCCATTGATTCAGAATTTTTTGTTGTCTGCTTGTTAGCTTAAATCTTCTTTCGCGCTTGCCCGTTGATAAATTTTGATCCGCTTTAATCGCTTCCAGCTGGTCAATCATAGCCGGAACAGTAAAGTTCTTTCGATCCACACTCCTAAGATTTTTAGTACCATTGAACATAAGGGCATGCAGTATGGAAGCAACGAACCAAACAAGCCCCTTACCATGCATTGCCTCTTCTGTAGTCACGCCGATCTTATCCATCCCTAAATGACTCTTCAGTGCTTGAAATACTTTTTCTACGCAATCTCTCTTTGCATATGCATCATTTGTTTCCTGAACTGTCATTGCAGCTCGTGTTACCAATATCGCAAGACCGGCTTTCTGATACTGACGGTTAATTCCGTCTTCATTGTCATCATAACCGGTAACTGTTACCGTCTTAACTGCGACCGTTTTTGTGCCGGTTCCACGTCCTCTTTTTTTCTTTTCTACCTGTTTGATACCTTCACTAATTTTTAAATCAAAATATGGAGGAACCCATTTCAGATCCTTTTCCTCCAGGGCATTGTCTTTGTTTTCAGAAATGAAGCTGTCCAGAACCTCTCGTTCAGCTTCAATTTGGGCAGTGACGCTTTTTCGCTTAAAGTTATATCTACGGGCACTCCAAATAATTTGAGCCTTACATGCGGGACCATCGTCATAAAGTGTACAGTCCGTGGTCAGTCCGTATCTCTCTTCATTATCTGCGTTAAGAAGCTCATTTTTATAGCTTCTGATCTTATCCACCACGGCATCAGCCAGTTCGTTATATTTCCTGAATGATGTTCTTAACATCATAATGTATTCCAGCCCTTTGCTGTCCATGTGTTTCAGATTTTTTTCTGATATATACCCGCGGTCGCATACCAGACATAGTTTTACATCCTTTCCGGAAAGCTCTTTTATTTTAGCTATAAACTTTAACATCTCCGAAGCCTGAGCTATATCGTTTACAGAACCTGGAGAATGTAAATACGTCAGTGGAAGCCCGTCAGACTGTCGTACAACATAATCGGTATTAACCTGATTAAGGTCAGCATTATCCTTGGCGTGTCCCTTTTGTACAATGAATACACCTTCTGCCTGACAGTTTACGTTGGTGGAATCATAACAGAGAAAAATCTTTCCGTCCCCGATATTACGAGTCGCCCAATATTCCCTAAATTGCTTAATTTTAGGCAGTGTAAGATTATTTCTTAGAAACTGTCCAAGAAAAGTATCATCAGGTATGTCTTCAGAAAATAATTCATGATCTCTTGCCCAGGCGGGAAAGTGCTGCATAACAGCACTTTCCTTTGAAAGCATATATGCAGCCATATCCATGATCAGACTGGTATCGTTATCCCCAAAGGCTTTTGTCAGATCATCTGCTAACCCTGACTGGATTGAAACCTCACGGATCCAGGTGGTCAAACCGACAGAAATACTGCTTGAGAACTTTGGAGGTTCGGGTAGTTCAACAGGTGTTTGCCTTAACAGATAATTCTTGTTGGCGTAAAACTTTCTAGTCTCAGGATGCTCAGGATCCTGCAAAACTCCGATACACAGACTGTCATGTCCGGTATAACCGCGAGTTCCTTTATCTTTCTTCATTGAAGGCGAAACATATTTATTCCCAGTATTGATGTACAGATAACGTTTATTTCGTACATATGCCCCTTTTGGCCAGGAAAAAAGATTATTTTCACTCCGTTCTATTCTACCCATTTTTCGTCTCCTTGCAAGGCTATATTATAACCTTACATAAAGAAATAAGCAAGAGATATTTTGCTATTCGAAAAAATTAAAAAAATTTATAAAAATAAAGGGATAGATAGATATACTTTCGGAGATTTTATTGAAAAAAAGAATGTGGTGAGGTTATAACTTAAAAGAAGTTAAGGAAATTATTCTACTTAAGAGGAAAAATACTGTATTTCAAAAAAATGACCTGAAGAAAAATTTATTTACCCACAGGTACCGACGGATTCCCCGTCATCCCCGGAATCATCTGTCAGATAATCCTCACGGTACTCTGCCATTATCCGCTCAGCCGCATTCCAGCCGAGATAAAGATTAATGTCGTCTATCGCATCCATTATTCTCCAGCGAAATGTTTCATTATCTTTTAATTCTCCGGTAAGTACCGGTTCAACTAGTTCCCTGTCCAGTTTTCCGCAGGTTCTGACAATATAGGAAAGTCCTAAAACGGCATTCGCCCTTATAGCCGGATTATCATTCCGGCATAATCTCAAACACAGGTTCTGCGCTGTTTTCCAGTCAGAAATAAACTCTCCAATCCGTAACGGAAGCAGCAGGAGTTCATCAGAATCTCCGCGTTCCAGAATTTCCAGTGCTCCGGCACATGTAATCGGCTGTAAAGGTTCGTATACATTCATAGCAGCTTATTCAAAACCAAAAACGGGGGTACAACAGACGGCAGTTATATGATAACAGATATATGATAAACCTTTATTCCTGATAAATTTAAGACTGCTGTTTATACCTGAAAGAAACGACAGATACTATTTTTTCATAAAGTATCATAATTATAACCACTGCACCTACGGCAGCATAACGGATAATCGTATTTTTTTAAGCAGACAGTTTTTTTTATAATTAAAATATGATAATTTGCTTTAAACAGTAACTAATAATACGGATAATAATTTAAAAACCACTGCAAAAACAGGATCAGATAATAATTCTCTATCCCGCTAAGATTTTTCGAAACTGCATTGGTACGGAATAAATACGGAATAAAAAACGTATAACAAGACCGGAACACGAAAAATACCTATTCCAAACAGGAACAATTTTCATGGAATATATAAAATTCAGTTTATCCAGAGATTTACTCTACTTTTCCATTTTTGCCGGGATTATCGGTTTTCTGTTCTACAAATTAGGAATGGACTGGACTTTTACTCCGGAAACCATTTTTACGTGTCTGGCGGTTGCAGTCATCATCGGAATTATTCTTTGTATCTTCGTACCGAGAAGAAGAGAAAGAAAAAACGAGGCGGCGTTCTTCCATTTCTGCCGTCTGTTAAAAACTGAAAGCTATTTCAGTTCATACTCATGGCAGCAGAGATACAGCAGATTCTGCAGAAATAATCCGCTGCATTCACTTTCATCTTTTACCCTGAAAGGTGATATCAGTTACCGGTACATTGTAATGAGCATCAAGCGTGATATCGGGACGGCTTCCATAATATCCATTGCCGTAGGGATATATTTTGCCTCTGTTATGAGTGAATTTCTGGGAACATATCTCTGTGATGAACTAAAGAATGAACCCGGGGACTTCATCAGATCTCTTTTCGGCAGCGATGCGGTAGTTTATCTTGATAATTTTTTTAAAAGTCGTTTCAACGTTTATTTCATCGTATTCATAACTGCTGTTATTACAGAATGGTTCTTATATATAACTGTACTCTACCTTTTATCTCTTCGTATTTTCAACAAGTGGCTGAAGCGCCATCCGCATTACCTTGCGGAACAGGACAAAATCAAACAATCCTATCTTCACTGCTATGCTTTTGAATGCTCCTATTTCTGCACGGTCATCGGTTCAGAATACATTCACGCCTTTGACGGCAGAAATTTCCACACTGTGAATATCAACAACGTAAGTCATGTAAAATGGCTTATTGAAAAATATAAGGTCTATTACGAGTCACGCAGCGCAAAGACCTACGCCGGTGATGAGTACCGGTTCAATCTTAAATTCACCTGCGGCGGAACGGATATAGCGGATGATTTTCACATCACTCTGGATCAGTTTCAGGGCAAAATGATTATGGAGAAATTTTTCCCGGACATATCTAACGACATCAATCCGGATATAAAATACAGTGATATATCAAGCCACTATCTGTCATCTATAGGCGGATGCACCTCTTCACTGGTTCTGTAACCGGAGCTGTCTATACAACCGTCGGAACCGGTATAAGTTAAGGATCTGATACAGGAATAAATTCATGGAATGTAAAAGATTTAATGTCTCAAGAGATTTAGTATTTATTTCCGTTTTCACCGCAGTTATTGCTTTTCTAGGCTACGGAATAAGCACTGATTCAGCACATAAGGAAATATATATTATTTGCCTGGTAATATCGGTTATTACCAGCATCAGTCTGAGTGGATATATCTCTGTAGTACGCCAAAAGGAAAATGACAGGGTATTCCGGCATTTCAGTTCTCTTCTAAAGAGTAACAGTTATTTCAATTCCGCTCTATGGCGGCATAACTACAACAGATTCTGCCAAAAACATCCTCTCCACTCACTTTCATCATCTTCCATGGAAAGAGATATCAGTTTCAGATACATTGTAAGAAGCATCAAAAAAAATATCGGGATCTGCTCTGTCGGTTTTGCAGTCATAGCTCTGTGTTTTTCATTACCCGAGAGCTTTTCTTTAAGTAAAGATTTGTATCCATTCATCAGTTTTCTTTTCGGCAGTGATACGGCGGTATATCTTGATAATTTTTTTAAAAGCGGTTTTAACGCCACCATTACATCATTTTTAATTGTCTTCATTATCATATGGTTACTATATCTCACTGTTATCTATCTTTACTCAATCCGGATTTTTGAAAGATGGCTGAAGAAGCATCCGCATTACATTGCAGAAAAGGACCGAATTAAACACTCATACCTCAACGGCTATGCCTTTGAATGTTCCTATTTCTGTGCTGTCATCGGACCGGAATATGTTCACGCCTTTGACGGAACAGATTTCCACACTGTAAGTAGAAAAAACATCAGTAGTGTAAAATGGCTTATTGAGAAATATCAGGTATATTATCAGTCTCCACGCAGTAAGAGTGGCAGTGTATTGTGCTATGCCGGAGATGAATACAGGTTCAATATCAGATTCACCTGCAAAGGAACGGATACTAAAGATTTTTTTCATATCACTCTGGATCAGTTTCAGGGAAAAATGATTATGGATAATTTTTTCCCTGATATATCGGAAGACACCGATCCGGAAATCTGCTGCAGTGATATCCGCAGCGATTCACTGGCTCCAATAAGCGGATGCACCTCTTCACTGATACTGAAATAGCAGGAGGTAGCTCTCAGACATATTCCCATGATTTGCCTCAGACATATTCCATGAATTGCCTCAGACATATTCCCATGATTTGCCTCAGACATATTCCCATGATTTGCCTCAGACATATTCCCATGATTTGCCTCAGACATATTCCATGAATTGCCGGTAAACGGAAAGTAAATATATACCGTTGCTGTACCGTACAACATCATGACTCTCAGAAGCTGCGATAAGAATCAATCATATTCCTGACAAATAATGGTCATAAGAATATTCAGGAATATTTCAATCTATACTCTATAGGTCTGTCAGATTATCCTCATTCAGCAGATGCCAGAGACAACAAAAAAGCGGTAAGTTTTTTTCTTACCGCTTAATCCTAGCTTTTTCCGGTATCTACCGGTTTCAAAGGAGGCTCAGTCTACTTCTGTTTACGTCTTCTGATGAAGAAGCCCGCACAGGTCATGAGCATCAGAGATAACGGATCCATTGCACCGCCGCCCTTTTTGCCGCCTTCCTCCTTGATTTCAGCTCCGGTAGGGAACTTAACTGTCACCGGAATATAACCGCTGATTTCAGAACCGGTCAATGTTCTTGCATCAACATGAACCTTGTAACTTCCACCATGAAGGAAATTCAAAGTTACGTTACCGTCATTTTCTACGAGGATGTAGTCACTTCCGGAACTTGAATCACAATCAACCTTGTATCCGGAAATAATCTTACAGGTACTGTCTCCGGTAGCTGCAGTTGAGCTGCTTCCTTCTCTATGAGTTACCCTGATTGTAGCATTGCCGGTAATATTACTGATTGTAAATACCAGATTCTTATCAGCATCCAGAGTCAGATTGTTATATTTTGACTCATCAGCATCAGAGATAATGAACGGTATTTCTGCCCCTGAAGCTTCATTACCTCCGCCGAATGCGAATTTAACAGGAATTTCAGGTTCATCATTTACTCTGATCATTACAGAAGATTCTATAGTTTCCTTACCATCAGATACCTTTACGGTAATCTTATGAGAACCGGCAGAAGTAAATCTGTACTGGAATGAAGAAGAGCTGTTCTGAGCAACCTGTTCGTTATCAACCAGCCAGGTATACTGCAGTCCATTACCATCAAAGTTCTCAACTGCCGCACTGAAGGTCACATTTTCACCGACCTTGACATAGTCAACTGATGAACTGAGGGTTACTGAAGGTTTATGTTCTTCTCCTTGTACTTTTTCAACATGGATCACAACACTGTCCTTAGCCTGCTTCCCTTCTGCATCCTTGACTATCAGTGTAACTTCATAGTCTCCACTCACATCAAAGACATGATTCAGGATTGAAGACTCTCCGATGAGCACATTATCAAGATACCACTCGTAGGATACCACCCCGTTATCATCAGATGAGAATGAACCGTCGAATACCACGGTGTTGCCTTCGGTAACGTTGGTATTTTGAACATTAATTCTGGCTACAGGAGCGAGATTTTCATGTTCACTGACTACAGTAATGGTTACAGATTCCTGTGATGAAGCACCATTACTGTCAGTTACGGTTACAGTAAAGGTTGTGGTTTCATCAAGAACCTCGGTAATTACCGCATCAGTCTTCTGATTAGACCATAAGTAGGTAAGTTCGTCACCGTCAGCATCACTTGATTTAGATGCATCCAGAGTAACGGCGGTACCCGCCTTGACAACTCTTGAAGCATTGTCTGCACTGGTTACCAGTACTACAGAAGGAGCATGATTATCCACACCGCTGACAGTAATGGTGACGCTGGCCTTTTCAGACTTGTTACCGTTCTTATCGGTTACCACCAGAGTGTAGGTTGTAGTTGCTTCAGGAGATACTGTAATACTTGAGGTATCTTCACCGGTACTCCAGAGGTAAGTCAAACCTTCACCTTCGGAAGAAGAAGCTCTGAGAACCACTGATTCACCCTTGACTATTTCGGTCCTATCGGCACTGATTCTTGCAACAGGAGCAGGTACAACAGGTCCGTCACTTTCAACTTTCACAGTCTTGTTCATTACATAAGGCTGTTCTTCATTGGCTCTGGTAAGAGTAAAGGTAACGTTATATGAACCGCTCTTTGCGTATGTATGAACAGGATTTACTTCGTTTGAAGTTGTACCGTCACCGAAATCCCAGATACGGATAAGGTTCGGCATTTCTGTACTCTCATACTCGGAACCCGCCAGACATACACCGGAATCCTCATTTTCGCTAGGACAGCATGAAGATCCAATATGAGTAGCATCCTTAAATGACACGGTTAAACCGTCAGCTTCTGACTCAAAGTTATGGAACAGGGTATAGAAAGGATCAACACAGCAGGCAATATCACTCTTGACATTAATAGTCACTGACTTACTTGCTGTAGCACCCTGATCATCAGTTACGGTCACGGTATAGGTAGTGGTTTTTTCCGGATTAACTGTTATCTTTGCAGAAGTTTCTCCGGTGCTCCACTTGTACGCAACAATGGTGCCGTCCATGTCAGATGAACCGCTGGCATCCAGTACCACTGATTCTCCCTTTTCCACAGTAAATGCTGATGCGCTTATTGTAGCAACAGGCACCTTATTGCTGTCATCCAGTTCTTCCGGTATACCGCTACCCATCTTGGTTCCGTCAACCCAGACATCACCTACACTCTGAGACACAAAGTTACCGCCGCTGGCATTCTTATACCAGGAGTTGGCGCAGTCATTAAACAGAAATTCCATGCCGCTTACGTCCGCACCGAAGGTTTCTGAGTCGGTGAATTTCCACCAGCCGTCCTTCACTGCTTCCATATGAACTCCAGGAGGAGTGGTCCATCCGTTACCTTCAGTCTGCGGTGTACCGCGGTAGTGTACACATACAGAGCTTAATTCAGTGGCCGGCTTAAAGTAGAAGGTTACAGGAATAACTATGTCTGTAGGAGCTCCCTCAGTTATGCTGCCGTCACTGTTGATTGTATAGGTACCCTTGGCGAGACAGCTTCCGGCGGCTCCGTTATAGAAGCTCTGTGAACCGTTGTTTCTGATTCTCACATCAGCACAGCCAGCATCTCTGGTATAGGTAACGGTAGTCTTGAAATATTCAGTTCCCTTGATCTGCTTCATCTCGGTGGAGTTCCAGTCTGAACTGCCCTTATCCTTGTGATCAGCATATACGGAAGTTACTGAACTGTCTCCGGTCTTGGCGTAAACCTCAACCTTATCGGTAAGAACTACTAAACCGTCTGAGAAGAATACATGGTTACCTTCAATTTCACCATTGACATCTTCTACATAAGCCCCGTCTACAAGATTATAGCGACCGGCACCTACATAGGTATGGTTGATCTCACTTTTGGTCACGTTACCGAGATTGTCAGTGGCCTCCATGTAGTAGTCAACCAGCTGATCACGGTAGTCATTGATATACGCGTAATAGGTACTGCCTATCTTCTTTCCCGGTAATACATTATAGTTCAGAGTTTCTTTCTGCACCTGCCATGCTACACCGTTCATATCTGGAGTAAGGTCTCTTACCTTGGTGCTGTACTCCTTCCATTCACCTACCTGAGTAGCGTCGGCTCCGCTCACACTCTTAGGATCGTAGACTCTAGGAGCTATATCTGTCGCCTTCATGCTCTTGTTCTTATGAGGACGGACATATACCTTAACATCACGGATACCGCTTACGTCATAGGCATAGGTATATATTACAAAGGTGTTATCCGCATGGATAGGTACCCAGCCTTCCGCCTTGCCGTCGTTAGCTGACCCCGGGTTAGTAGGATAACGCTGTACCCACCACATAGACGGACCGGTTCTGTCCTTAGAAAGATTCTTCTGAACATACGGTTCAGTAAAGTACAATGACTGGTTGAAACCAAGTGTAGGTTTTACGTTATCGTCAGTGTTTTCGTCATAATAACCGAAGCCTGAATCAATAGAAGATATCAGGAAGTACCAGCCCAGCTCGGCAGGGTTGGCGCCACCGGCGTAATCGTTGTTTTCATCACCCTTTACAGGATATGAGAACATATACGGATTCAGCTGATTTCCGGCATAGGTTACCTGCTTATGGGCATCAGTTGTCGGAGACCAGTAGTTAGGATGATCATCAAGCCAGATCTGTTCAGCAGTTTCCGCATAGCTTAATGCAGCCTGCAGTAAAGCGAAGTTTCTTTCCAGATAGTGATAGCCGTATTCCATTGATACCGCATGACCAAGGGTAGTACCGGCCATATTTACCGGAAGTTCAAACTCAGTACCCAGTGCCTTATTGAATTCAGCCAGCTGACCTTTCCATACCCCCATAGGTATATGCCAGTGATACCAGTCTGGGTCGGATGACGAATCACGTGTATCCACCCATGAACCGTCCTGAATATGCTGGATGTCATCTTTCGGAATCGGATAGGCTTTGAGATATTCCTCTACCCCCATTCCCACAACACCTTCTGTGCCGTATTCTCTGCCGGATGCCAGCCAGGTATCTATTGATCCAGCACGGCCCTCTCCGTTGTCTCCGTCATGAGCTATAACAAAATACATGGTTCTGCCATTGGCATCTGCTTCGTATTCCTTACGGGAAATCTCATTATCAACAGTGGCAATACCTTCCCAGCCTTCCAGCCATGAGCCGTTCTGATCCACCGGAATGGCTGCGATCTGATCAGCCTTGCCTGTAACAGGATCTACGTACTGTACCCAGTGCGGAATGGCACAGAATGGATATTTATTGAGAATATTCTGCTGTTCATGAGCCATCCCCACATGTTCCCATTTACCCTGGGCATAGGTATTCTGAAGATCTGCTCTGTTTGGCGGAGACACCATGGTGTCATATGACGGATCCGCATAATTGTACGGATAGTCTGTGAGAGTTCTGGAGAAGTGGTTGTTACCTACTACTGACCACTCTACACCAAGCTTTTTCAGTGTCGGAATCAGTCTTTCGGAGAACCCTAGTTCTGTTGGGAAGAACCCCTTTGATGATTTAAATGAAGATCCTAAAAAGTAATCCTGCTGCAGGGTAACGTTCTGATAAATCAGATCCTTGAGGAAATACTTAGGTCCGACCAGAGGCCCCATGGAATGATGACCGGTAAAATGAATCGGTTCAAGAGCATTAAAGCCATTAGTGGTCTTCAATGAACCCACTGTACTCTTCCAGTCCTTTGCCCAGCCTGGTTTAAATCCGAAAAGATCAAGTTCGGCAAAACTTTGTACATTGTTAATTACGGCTGCAGACATGGTTACCTGAGTCTGGCTCAGAGGATGGCTGCCGTGATTAGCATTGGCTGTCTGGGCAGGCCATACGGTATAGGCATTCTCCTTTGCATCTCTCTGATAATACTGAGCCAGATTGTCATGAGGCATAGGCTCTCCGTCAGGAAGAAGATAGGTGTAACCTGCCGGAGGATTTTTCTTTATCTGGTATGCCTGACCGTCGTAAGCATATCTGATTGCTCCTCCTACAGGAGTTGAAGCATATTTGGAAGTATCATAATACGGCCAGAAATTCGGCATATGGTTATGGTAGATATGGGTGGCTGCAATAACAGCTTCAGCTTCACCGCTCACTGCAATCATAGGCAGAGCTATCGCCATGCTTACTGCTGCGGTTAAACCATTGATTTTAAAATAATTAGTCATAATCACCAGTGTACAATAAAATTTTATTAGAAAAGATGTTAAATTTATGTTTAATTTAACATTGTTATAACAATTTTACTTTAAAAAAAATTATTATGCAAACATTTTCAAACAAGATTTTTATCAAAAATAATTATATTTTTTGCTTGTTATTCATTCAATAATTTTGTGCTCTAATTAAAATATAAATCTCCTCTTTTTTTCCAGACTGAAAGAAAAAAACTTACATTTTGCATCTTCATTTCTATCGCCAAACTTACTTATTCAGCCATCCGCAGAATAAATATCACTACGGAAAAGATAAATAAAAACCCGTGCCCTTAACGATCACGGGTGATAAAAAGATATATATTTTTTTGATATTATAAATGAACACCATTACCTTCTGATTATCCGGCAATCATTTTCTTAAAAAACCGTCATGATAAACCGGTTATTCTCCTGAATAAATAAAACAGGCTTAGGATTATATGAGGTTATCAATGCCGATGCTTCAGCATGGAGGCGAGCGTTCCGTATATAATGCGCAGCTCATGCGCACTCATATCAGATTTGGCATAAACCCGGCGAATCTGCCCCATTACACTGCCGTTATGATTTTCTTTAAGGAAACCGCAGTCTTTTAGATTCTGCTCAATAAAGCCGTAGAACTGTTCGAGATCTGAATGCTTCGGTTTGCGAAGCCCATCATCATAATCGTTCTTTACTAGCGGAAGTTCTGAAGCACGTAGCACCGCCTGACGCAACTCATATGACAGCACCTGTACGCTCATTGCGAGATTTAATGAGGAGTACTCCGGATTGGCGTCGATATTTATGTGAATATCACAGCGCTGAAGTTCTTCATTGGTAAGTCCGGTGCGTTCTCTGCCGAACAGAATGGCACACTTCATATTATTAGCTATATGTGGCAGGATTTTTTCAGCCGCCTCTCTAGGCTGGTACAGAGGAAGCTCTATACTGCGCATTCTGGCTGAGGTTCCGGCGACAAGAGTAATATCCTCAAGAGCTTCATCCAGAGTGGCAAAAACCCTGGCATTCTTTAATATATCAGCAGCCCCCTTGGATAAAGCTAAAGAATCGTCATTTACAATACATTCCTTGGTTGTCACGACACGCAGATCGGAAAGTCCCATGGTTTTCATAGCCCGGGCAGCTGAACCTATATTGCCGTAATGACTGGGATCAACCAGTACCATTATCATATTATCAAGACAGCTGAAATTATCCGCCATGTTAATTTGCTCCTAAAGTATTCAATAATTCAAAAAACAGTATCTTCCGGAATCAAACAGGATATTCAAAATAAAAACGGCTCTCAGTATAACAGCCTCCGGTTGATTAGACCAACTATATTTTCAGCATTATCACCGGTATATTCGACAACCTTTACCTTATTTTTGGCATACTGCAGAGTTCAGGCATTTTTCATCTGTAAATAAAAACCGGTGTCTCAAGAACACCGGTTCAGAATCTTATATAGTACTGATAAAACAGAACATTATTTCATAAACTACTTATCTTCGGTCTTTTCCTCTGCTTCAGCTGGATTTAAAACCTTATCATCATATCCGATATTCTGATATTCGTTTGCCGTATCAAGCATATGAATTTCCAGCAGGGCATTTTCAAATTCTAGGAAATAAGTCACATTGGTACTGCGGGCAAGTTTGAAGTAATCCAGAGCCTTCTGCTTCTTGCCTGCCAGAAGATGCATCTTACCCATATAGAAATATGCCTCACAGAGATGTTCATTGCGTTCAACATAATCCTTGGTATTATCAAAGATATGTTCCCACAAATCCTCTTCTGTTCTGAATCCTAAAAACACCTCCACCAGTCTTGTACCGAATACCAGATCCTTGGCATTAATCATTCTGTACCGGTCGAGCAGTTTCTGTCTGGCCTTTTCCGGATCATTGGCATTCTCGGCAAAGAAGAGCCACAGCATATAGTAAGGGTCCTGACGATCCTTCAGATAATTCTGATACAAATCTTTTTCCGCCATCAGTTCACGTTTACCGTAGTAAAGAGCCATACCTCTCTGGAAGTATGCAGAGGAGTCGTGCGGATTCAGTTCAATAGCTCCGTCGAGAGCATCATATGCTTCTAGAAACTTGCTGTGGACATAAAGAGAGGCCCCGTAATCGCGGTAACAGTCTGAACTCTGATTATCCACACCGATACAGGCAAGAAGACTTATAACAGAAAGAAAATCAAGTCCCAGATGATTATATATCTCCGCTCTGCGCCACATGACGGCAGCAGTCTGAACCGGAGTCAATTTTTTGTTTCCGAGAACCTGAGACACCTTGACTAAATTAAGCTGTTCATTAGGAGAAACCACTCTTGGAAGCTCGATTTTAATGAATCGGGGATCAATATGCTCATCAAGAGCCGCTCTTTGAGCGCCGGTGGACGCACAACCTGCGGTTAAAGACAAAACAAAGGCCGTATTAACGGCAATAAACAATTTTTTCAGCATGATCATTTTTCCAAGTTATTTTTTGAATATTTTATACTTTTTCTCTTCCTACTGATGATCACATGTAATTAATTATTATAATCAGCTTACAGAAAAAGCGTATTTTACGGACACTCTAGATAGGTTAATTATATCCCAACATATGTCTGTTGAATAAAACTAGTATCTACGGAATCTTGTAAAATGAGACATTCATGCGATAAAAATGAAAAAGACCGCGGCTTCTACGCCTGCGGTCTTTAAATCAGCCTGTTAAAAGCTCATGCCGTAATGTTCCGGCTTATCTTAATAATCAGCTTCGGAGATTTCCTCCTGATCCTTCTTTACTTCAGCAACAAGCAGATTTTCTCTGGTAATACCGAGAAAAAGCGGCCAGGTTGAAGCTACATAGATTGATGACATTGTACCAAACACAATACCGATAAACAGAGCCAGTGAGAAGCCGTATATCATCTCTCCGCCAAAAAGCAGAAGTGCAACAACGGTAATCAATGTAGTCAGAGATGTGATAATGGTTCTTGAAAATGTCTCGGTTAAAGACAGATTAAAGAGATCCACCATCTGCATCTTATGCAGTTTTCTGGCATTTTCACGAATACGGTCGAATACAACGATTTTATCATTTAAAGAATAACCGATAACTGTCAGTACTGATGCTAGAACTGTCAGATCATATTCAATCTCGCATACTGAAAAAACACCCAGAACAACAATCACGTCATACACCAGGGAAATAATAGCACCGGTAGCCATACGCCATTCGAAACGCATAGCTATATATATCAGCAGAATAACCAGTGACAGAACAACAGAGATAACACCGCTTACCACCAGTTCCTGACCAACTGCCGGACCTACGTATTCGGAACGGGCAATCACAACACCAGGATCATTCTTGGCTACAATAGTCTTTACCTTTTCAGTAATGTCCTTCTGATTTTCACCCCCCTTAGGCTGAATACGGATGGAAATATCACGGGTAGTACCGAAATTCTGAACTACAGCGTTGGATATTCCGCCATCTGCCAGTTCCTTACGGACGGTATCTAGGCTTACCTCTTTAGGATATTGAACTTCAATAACCACGCCACCGGTAAAATCAAGTCCCCAGTTCAGACCTTTAAAACCCAGCACAAAAGCAAAGATCAGTACAGCAGTCAGAAATATTGCTTCAACCAGCTTGGCAATCTTCATAAATGGGATCACAGTTCCCGGCTTAATTATTTGAAACATATCTGTACCTCTTTGTTAAATCCACAACTTCTCTATCTTGCGACCGCCGACTACACAGTTAACAACTGCACGACAACAGGTAACAGCAGTAAACATAGAGCACAGAAGGCCAATTATCAGTACAAGAGCAAATCCTCTTACCGGACCGGTACCGACAGCAAACAGAATCAGTGCTACCAGAATAGAGGTAATGTTAGAGTCCATAATTGTTACCAGAGCTCTTTCATAACCAAGATGAATAGCCTGCTGTATGCCTCTGTTGTTTCTGATTTCCTCACGTATACGTTCATATATCAGTACGTTGGCGTCCACAGCCATACCGATGGTTAATACAATACCGGCAATGCCTGGGAGGGTCATTGTGGCACCAGGAATAATGGACATTACACCGACCAGCAGTACAAGGTTGAAAAACAGAGCCAGATTGGCCACAAGACCGAAAGCACGATAATAGCAGATCATGAATATGCAGAGGATTAAAAGCCCCCAGGCCATAGCCTGCATACCGTTCTTGATATTCTGCTTACCGAGACTAGGTCCGATGTTTCTTTCTTCAACAATCTGAATCGGAGCAATAAGAGCACCGGCACGCAGCAGAAGTGCCAGATTGTGTGCTTCTGTAGGACTGTCCAAACCGGTAATACGGAACTTGTTACCTAAACGGGCCTGAATTGTTGCTACATTGATAATCTGTTCAACCTTTCTAAATCTTACAGCACCATTAGAATTATCAGTATTCTCCACAACCTTATATTCAATAAAGTTAGTGGCCATCGGCTGTCCGATATGATCACGGGTGAAGTTTGACATTGTACTGCCACCCTTAGAATCAAGACTGATGTTAACCTCTGGACGACCGTTTTCATCCATACCGCTCTTGGCATCGATAATATGATCACCTGTAAGAATAACATGCTTGGTTACAACAACTGGGCGACCGTTCTTATCTGTCAGCACTTCATCATTTGAAGAAACAACGCCACTTGCTGCACTCTGGATATCAGCAGCCTGATCAACAAGGCGGAATTCAAGAGTAGCGGTTGCACCGAGAATTTCCTTGGCTCTAGCTGAATCTTCAATACCAGGGAGTTCAACAATAATACGATCTGCCCCCTGTCTCTGTACCAGCGGTTCAGCTACACCGAGCTCGTTAACACGGTTTCTGATGATATTTATATTCTGTTCAACAGCGTAGGTTTTGATTTCTTTAATCTTATTTTCCTTCATCACCATTTTGATGATCTGCTGTCCGTCCTCCTCAGCAGCTTCAAAAGTCATATCAGCATGCTTACCACGGAGCAGCTGCATTGCCTTATCTCTTGTTTCGGCATCACGGAAGGTAATAATGACATCGTTACCTACAGGTCTGATACCTGACAGACGAAGCTTTTCTTCTCTTAATTCAGCACGGAAGTCCTGAACAGTCTGGGTTACAATTTTCTTTAAAGCCTCATCCATGTCCACTTCCATCAAGAAGTGCAGACCACCTCTTAAGTCAAGTCCGAGTTTTAAAGGCTTGGCTCCTATGGATTTAAGCCAGTCAGGAGTTGCAGCAGCAAGATTAAGGGCAACAACATAGTTATCACCCAATTCGCTGGTCAGCTTTTCCTTGACCTTTAAACGTAGGTCATTATCTTCAAAACGAATGAGAGCCTGGCCTTCATTACGTTCAACCTTGCAGTCAGGACAATCCTGAGCTACAACCTGTTCTATCTTGGCATAATCTTCCTTTTCTAGAGTTATACCTTTAGAACCGCTAATCTGTATTGCCTGATTTTCACCATAGAGATTCGGCAGGGCGTAAATGCCTCCTATAACCAGAATGGCGATAATCATCAGATTTTTCCATAAAGGATATTTGTTTAACAAAACTAGCTCCTTATACTTTTCGTCTTAAAACGAAAAGGCTACCGCACACATACAACACTTTACATATAATGATTATTTCTTTTTCTGTGTTGCTTCCACTTTAACTTCGTTATAAGTTCCCTTTGGTAATGCGGAAACTACATAACTGCGATTGATTTTGATCTGACAGCCCGGAGCAACTTCAATAGTAAAAAGTTCAAGTTCATCATTAACCTTTACAATTTTTCCGATAATGCCGCCGTTGGTAAGTACTTCATCACCTACTGCAAGATTCTTAAGAGATTCTAATCTATCCTTGTTTCTTTTGCTGTTTGGTCTGATAGCGAATATGTACATAAACAGAACAGCAACTATAAGCATTATAAAAAAAGTCGGATCAAAACCGGGCTGAGGTGCTGCAGCTTCAGTCCCAGCGTCCGCCAACGCAGTTGGAAATAAATTCATCATAAACCTCTATTTATATATATAAAATTAAACACAATCCCGCATTATATCCAAATTAGCGTCAATTGACATCTTTATTTAAACTGACATCTTTATAGTTTGACATTCTCTCAATTAAAACCTATCTGAATCGGGAAATATCTTCAGAACCGGACAATCTTAAACTATAAAGACACTATACCTGAAAAGATGGCAGAAATGACCTTTCTGCCATCTGTTAAATACGGATATAACTCAGGCAATTTTTTTACTTGTCAGCAGGATAAATTTTAAAGAATTCCTCTGCAAACTCATTTAAAGTACCATTCTCAATATGCATCCTGATTTTTTCCATAAGTCTCTGGTAGAAACGCAGATTATGAATTGTATTAAGTCTGGCCCCTAGCATTTCACCGCACTTATCGAGATGATGCAGGTATGATCTTGAATAGTGTCTACAGGTATAGCAGTCACATTCTTCGTCCAAAGGGGCTGTATCATCACGGTACTTGGCATTACGCAGCTTGATTACTCCCTTTGATGTAAACAGGTGTGCATTTCTGGCATTACGTGTAGGCATAACACAGTCAAACATATCCACACCGCGCAAAACAGCGGAAAGAATATCCTGAGGCTTACCAACACCCATTAGATATCTCGGCTTATCCTGAGGCATTCTATCGGTAATAAAATCAAGAACATGATGCATATCCTTCTTTTCCTCACCGACTGCCAGGCCGCCGATAGCATAGCCGTCAAAGCCTATTTCCAGAAGTCCTTTAAGTGATTCCTCACGAAGATCTTCATAAACACTACCCTGAATAATCCCGAATAGGGAATTAGGATTACCTAATCTTACAAATTCATCTTTAGAACGACGAGCCCAGCGTAAACTTAACCGCATAGACTTCTCCGCCTCCTCATGAGTTGCCGGATACGGTGTACATTCATCAAGAACCATAACAATATCTGAACCCAAAGCCTCCTGAATCTGCATAGAAATTTCCGGAGATAGAAAAATGTTATCTCCGTTTATTGGATTCTTAAAATAGCATCCTTCCTCTTTCAACTTTCTGAGTTTGCCAAGACTGAACACCTGAAAACCGCCTGAATCAGTCAGTATTGGCTTATCCCACTGCATAAAACCATGAAGATCACCATGCTTGCGCATAATCTCGCAACCAGGTCTCAGCCACAGGTGAAAAGTATTACCTAAAATAATATCCGCCCCGATATCCTTAACCTCCTCCGGACTGAGGCCCTTAACAGTTCCATAGGTTCCTACGGGCATAAAGGCGGGGGTTCTGACCACGCCTCTTTTAAACTTCAACTCACCCAGACGAGCTTTGCCACATGTATTCTTTAAAGTGAATTCCACAGTTATTTTCCTCTTAGCTGTTCAATTTCTTCTGATGTTTCAGCATGATCATTACGTGTTATGAACATAGCATCCCCGTAACTGAAGAAACGATAACCGTTATCTACAGCATGTTTATAAGCTTTCATAACATTCTTATATCCGGCAAAGGCGCTTACGAGCATTATCAACGTTGATTCCGGTAGATGGAAATTGGTTATTAATGCATCAATTATACGGAATCTATATCCTGGATAGATAAAAATACTGGTATCTGCCGAAAACGGTTCTATAAGTTTACCATTTTTTTCTGCCTGCATGGCTGCACTTTCAATTGATCTGACAGATGTGGTGCCGACTGCAATAACTCTTCCTCCGCGTGCCTTGGTTTCCAGTATCCGATTAACCAGCTCTTCTGGCACAACAGCATATTCTGAATGCATATGATGCTTAGTAATATCATCCTCTTTCACCGGCTGAAAAGTTCCTGCACCCACATGAAGAGTAACAAACCCTGTGTCAACCCCCATTTCTCTGATTCGGCGCAAAAGTTCGTCATCAAAATGCAAACCTGCTGTAGGGGCTGCAACTGCCCCCGGGATCTTCGAATAAACAGTCTGATAACGTTCCTTATCAGCATTTTCATCAGGGCGGTCTATATATGGAGGAAGAGGAATATGACCTATATCCTCAAGAATTTTTAACAGGGAGACATCACCTAAAAATTCCAGTATAAATAAAGCACCTTCTCTGGCTTTCATTATGGCTTGATATCCATGATCAAAATTTAGCAGAGCACCTTCCTTTGGAGATTTTGAGGATTTTAAATGAACAAGTGCATGATGTTCATCAATAACTCTTTCAATGAGCAGCTCAAAAGCTCCGCCTGTCTCCTTGTGACCGTACAGTCGCGCCGGTATAACTCTTGTATTATTAAAAATAAGTAAATCACCTTTTTTAAGCTTGCCTAGAACATCGTAAAAATGCATGTCCTGAAGCTCACCGGAAGTGCCGTCCAGAGTCAGCAGACGACTGTGTGTACGCTCTGCTACAGGGAACTTGGCAATAAGTTCATGGGGTAATTCATAAAAGAAATCTGATCTTAACAACATAATAAAACTGCCATAACAGTCCAGTCATCTACAAAATATTATAAAATTAAATACTCTGGCTAAAAAATGACGGAAGTGAACAAAAAAATATCAATACACCTAACAATAATAAACAAAACAAGTACTAATGTATTATTAAAAATTAATTTAAAGATAATTATACATAATGTACACTATTCTACTAATGTAATCTCACATGTCAAATTTTATAAAGTATAAAAAAATATTGACATGTTTCACATTTTCAATATAATAGCTTCAAATTCATTAGTCCTATAGTTATTAATTCATTGATAACACCAGTTCATTGTTAGTGATAACTAATACCTATCAACTGACATGAACTGTTTCTTTTTTTTAAGTTCTACAAAATCCCAGCTAAAACAACCAGACCGGTTCTCCATAATTTTTCAAACCTTCAGTATGAACTTTTATTCATAAATTTATCGATAAACTCCGTTGAATTCTCTTATTAAATAAATAGGTTTAGATAGTAAGAATACAACTTCTCCAAGTAGCATCTGTGAATGATAAAGTACCATGGCTGTATTAACAAAACAGAACACTAAAACAAGAACTAAATATAATATCAGCAGTTATTATCTCTAAAAGAAGTAACTTTAACAGAAGTTTAAGAATTACAGATGAGACAAGCTGATTGATTCTGTCAAAAAAAGATAGGCAAACGAATTCTGATTTTCAATCAATTTACAAAAAATATAATGTATGAGTATGCCCTGTCTGACAAAAAAAACACTAAAAACAAAAAAGCGGCATCAAATGATACCGCCTCAAAAAATTACAAGCTAAATATTAAGTTCTGTTATATCTTGCAGTACGCTTAAATGCCTTTTCCTGAGCATCGAAGAGATAACAAGCTTCAGCAGGAATACCAACTTCTAAAGAGTCACCTGTATCAACTGGGATTTCAGAAGCAGCCTTCACAGTGAAGTCTTCGCCGTCAACATCTAAATATACAAAGCTTTCAGCACCAAGGTGTTCTGCTACCTGAACCATACCTGAGAGACGGCTCTTAGAATCCTGATGTTCAACAGGTACAAGGTGTTCTGGACGAATACCAAGTTCAACCTTATCACCAACACTTGCACGACGAGCATCAACGCAAGCGGTAATAACATCACCGGTATTCAACTTAACCTTACAGGTTTCTTCACCGATTTCAATTAACTGGCCCTTCAAGAAGTTCATCTTAGGAGAACCAATGAAGCCTGCTACGAACTTATTAGTAGGATTATGGTAAAGCTCAAGAGGAGAACCGAACTGTTCAAGGTTGGTTTCAGCTGATTCCTTTAACGGGCTGAGAACAACAATCTTGTCAGCGAGGGTCATAGCTTCAACCTGGTCGTGAGTTACATAAATAATAGTTGAATTGAGTTCCTTATGTAACTTAGCAATTTCAATACGCATCTTAACACGGAGTGCAGCATCGAGGTTTGACAAAGGTTCGTCGAATAAGAATACATCAGGCTGCTGAACGATAGAACGACCGATAGCAACACGCTGACGCTGACCACCAGAAAGAGCCTTTGGCTTACGATCCATTAAAGCGTCAAGACCAAGGATCTGAGCAGCATTGTTAACACGCTTTTCAATAGTATCCTTGTCAAACTTCTTTAACTTAAGACCGAATTCCATATTCTGACGAACGTTCATGTGAGGATAAAGAGCGTAAGACTGGAACACCATACCTACACCACGGTCTACTGGAGGTACATCATTCATAACCTTGTCACCAATCTTTAAAACGCCATCAGTGATGTCTTCAAGACCGGCAATCATACGAAGAAGAGTAGATTTACCGCAACCAGACGGACCAACGAATACGATAAATTCGCCATCTTTAATATCAAGATTAATATTACGTAAAGTATCCTTTAATAAATCAGGATTATAGTTTTTACGAACATTTGTTAAAGTAACTTCAGCCATTTATAGCTCCATAAAAAAACTTTTCTAAAATGCGGTACATGCACTGTACCGCATTACTAAATATTTATTAACCCTTAACACCACCGGCAGTTAAACCACCAACTAACCAACGCTGTGCCATCATGAACACTATGGTAATTGGCAGACCTGACATAACAGCTGCTGCAGCGAAGTCACCCCATAACTTGTTCTGAGATGCGAGGTACTGCTGTGAACCAACTGCAAGAGTGTAGTTGTTTACGTCGTTCAAGAGGATACTTGCTACTGGAACTTCAGTAATTGTACCGATGAATGCAAGAATGAATACTACTGCAAGAATTGGCACTGAGAGTGGTAATAATACCAGTCTGAATGCCTGCCATGGTGTAGCACCGTCAATTGCAGCAGCTTCTTCCAATGAAGCATCAATGGTTTCAAAGTAACCTTTAATTGTCCAAATATGTAATGCAATACCGCCCATGTATGACAGAATCAAACCTGCACGGGTATCAAGACCGATGAACGGAATGTATTCACCGATATTGTCGAATAATGCATAAATAGCAACCAGAGCCAGTACTGAAGGGAACATCTGGAAAATCAACATACAGTTAAGTACTACTGATTTACCTCTGAAGTTCAAACGGGCAAATGCATATGCACTGGTTGTTGACAGAAGAACGATAAAAGCTGCGGTAAAGAATGAAATGAAGATTGAGTTGTACAGCCATCTCAATACAGGGAATGGCGGTAAACGTTCAACACCGTTCTCCATTACAGGGATACCGAAAGCCAGCTTCCAATGATTCAATGTCAATGAATCAAATTTTGGCAAAAACAAATCCACAAAGCTTTCTGATACATTGGTTGCAAAGTTTCCTTCGCGGAAGGAAATCATGATAACCATGTACAGTGGGAAAAGAATTGCCAGTATAAACGCCACCATCAAGCAATGGGCGGCCATTTTGCGATACTTAATCGACTTAGGTTGTACTATTGCCATAATTAATCCTTAGCTGCCATTTTTGATAGCTTTAAGTTACCAACAGACAATGCACCTACAAGGATAAAGATAGTAGTTGCAATTGCTGATGCCAAACCGTAGTCATTACCACCGGCACCACCTTCGAATGCTAAGCGGTAAGTATAGGATACAAGCAAGTCAGTTGAACCTGCAGTAGTAACTACACCATTTTCAGGAGGTAAGTCAGGACCACCGTTTGTCAACAACATAATCAAAACGAAGTTGTTGAAGTTAAACGCAAATGAAGCAATAAGTAATGGAGTAAGAGGCTTCAGGAGCAGACGTACAGTAATCTTAAAGAAGTTCTGTAAAGGACCTGCACCATCCATTGCTGAAGCTTCATAAAGGTCATCAGGGATAGCCTTTAATAAGCCCATGCAGAGAATCATCATGTAAGGATAACCCAACCATGCATTAACAATGAGGATCATTGATCTTGCATAACCTGCTTCATCAAACCAAGCCGGTCTCCATCCAAAGAAGAAGTCAAGGATACGGTTGATTTCACCGAAGTTTTCGTTGAACAAACCCTTGAACACCAAAATGGAAATGAATGACGGAACTGCATATGGAAGAATGAGAATCAGACGGTAAATAGATCTACCTTTTAAGAATTCCCACTGTACCAAACATGCGAGAACCATACCGATTGCTAAAGTAATAAATACAGTTAAAGCTGCGAAACAAACGGTCCATACGAAGATCTTGAGGAATGGAGTAGAAATACTTGGGTCATTCCAGATTCTCTTGAAGTGAGAGAAGCCGATATATACACGGAAACCTGGAGCGATTGGTTCACCAACCGGCTTACCTACCTGAGTATCAAGAGTCTTATAGAAACCGTCTTCCATATCAGGAACAATTAAAGCACCTGTACCGGTGTCCTTTAACATATGAGAATTTGAGAATCTTTCCTGATTGCCGAGAACAACTTCTTTCTGACGTTCATACTGCTTTCTAACACCACTGAATGTGTGGAGACCGCTGTACTTAAGTTCAACATTGTCAACCTTGATAACAATCTGCTTTAAGAAGTCACGGAACTTGGTCTTACACTTGATACCACATGTTTCCATGTCTGCTACAGTCTGCTGATCAACTTTAGAAAGAGTTATACTTCTCTTAGCTGCAGCCTTATTAGTAGGCTTCTCCATCTGTTCCTTATCGAGGAACACAGTTTCTGGAGAGATATAATAACGAACCTCTGTAGGATTACCGTCAGGCAACATTTCAGGCTGATTATGAAGAACGATAATAAACTTATTACCTTCCTTTTCATAAAGATCAAACTTATATTCCTGACCTTCTACCTTTCTTTCCTGACTTAAGAAGTACTTTTCAGCTCTTTCAAGAGTAAAAAGATTCTTTGCAGAATAGTTGGTAAACGCAATGTACACGGTATAAACAAGCGGGAATATGATAAATACAATCATACCTGCAACGCTTGGGAATATATATCTGTGAGGATATAACCCCTTTAACCATGATACAACTAAGCCACCTGCTATAACTATAATGAACAAAAATGCGAAAGCGTACTGTCCATGTGTAAACATCGAGCTTATCATCCATACGCCAAACATCAATACCACGATGGATATTATTGCTTTTAGTATGAGTAAGCCAGGCGCTCCGCCTCCAGAGGTTTTACCTCTTTTTGAAACGTTAGAAACCATGCTAATACCCTAATAACTTATTTTTAAATTTAGCTTGTAATACTGTAATAAAAACGCTTTTACTACAAATAAAAACTTTAATATTTTCATATTAAAGCTTTTATTTCTAGTCATTCCTTTAAGAAGCCCTGAAAAAACAGGGCTTCTCAATCAGAATGTTAAATTACTTTTCGATACGATCTTCAGCAGTCTTGAGAGCTTCTTCTATAGTCTGACGACCAGTAGTAGCATTCTTAAGAGCAGTCTGTAATGAAGACCAGAAACGGTTCATTTCAGGAACGCTTGGCATTGGATCACCAATCTTAGCGTTAGCCATGGTTGTAGCAATTCTTTCATCCTTTTCGAGCTTAGCTTCGTATGACTTAAGAGCAGCAGCACCTAATGGCTTATCCTTATTCATTTCTTCCAGACCTTCATCGGTGAGGAGGTAGTTGAGTAAGAATTCCTTAGCTAAATCCTTGTTAGGAGAAGCCTGATTGATAGTCATACCCTGAACACCAACGAATGGCTTACCAGGCTTACCGTTAAGAGATGGAATTGGGTTAACGCTGTACTTAATCTTGCTGTACTGACCCCATGACCATGGTCCGTTGATGATACAAGCAACCTTACCGTTTACGAAGCTTGATTCCATGATACCGTAGTCAGCACCCTTCTGCATGTGATCGCCCTTGATTAAGTCAACAAGGAACTTAACACCCATCTTGGCACCTTCATTGTTAACACCGGTATCTTTAACGTCATAGCTACCGTCAGCCTTTCTCTTGAATGCATAACCGCCGTTAGCTGAGAGTAAAGGATAAGAGAAGAATGCATTATTGTAATCCCACATAATTGCACGCTTGCCTTCGCCCTTTAACTTATCATCTAAAGCGATTAATTCTTCGAATGTCTTAGGAGCCTGTGGAACGATATCCTTGTTACAAATCAGAGCAATAGCTTCGATAGATACTGGGTAACCGTAAATCTTACCATCTACAGTCATAGCTTTCCAAGCAACATCCTGGAACTTGTTTAATTCTTCTTTAGTTGGTTCAATTGGGGTTAAGAGACCTGATTTAACCCATTCGCCGTAACGGTCATGAGCCCACATAAAAATATCTGGACCATTACCTGATGCAGCATTCTGCTGGAACTTGACTTCTACCTGGTCTGGATGTGCAACAGTTACCTTAACACCGGTAGCCTGTTCAAACTTCTTACCAACCTTAGCAATACCGTCATAAGACTTATCACCATTAACCCAAATGGTTAACTGACCTTCCTCGATACCTGATGCTGAAGCAACCTGTGCAAAACCGAATGCAGCTAAGCCGACAACAGTAGCTAAAATAGTTTTTTTCATTAGTCTATTTCCTTAATCTTAATAATAAACATCGGTATAAACCGAACAACATTGAACATAATAAAACAACAATGATTATTGCAATATCAAAAAATTGCATTTTTTTAACACGTATCTCATTATCCATAAAAATATTGTCAAAACAATAAAGCCCTGACAATTCATAACATCTTACTTGTTAACGAGAATGACTTTTTTCTGTCAAAAAAACGCCCATTCATGTTAAATAACCTTTAAAAAATCAAGTTTTGACATACATTTAAAAAAAGAGATAAACTTTTTTTAAATACTTTTCTATTAACCTGTTATTTATTAACCTGTTATTAAAGTTTTTTTAACAATCTAAATGTGTATATTACCAATAACACCCTCAATTTATCAACACACAAGATCAATCTGTTCATAATTTGTGTATTTTGACCACTCCCCCACCCTAGGCAGGGCGCTTTTTTGTCAAATTCCTGAATTTTTACAAAATCTGAGGTCTATTCCGGATGTTTGAATCAGTAGTTCGCACACTATTGTCTGTGCACACCAGCATACATGACAGATAATGCACGCTGGTGCGTATAAATGTCATAAAAATCAAATCGTCTCATTCCCAATGCAGATCTTCGGAGTTCTTTCCGATGCAGGTTCATCACAGCATCAAGACCTGTCAAAGAGTGAGCACATATTTAATTAGCATGACCTGAACGCTTCATAACTTTATATATTTATTTTTTTATTTATATAAATCCAAAAAACACTTATTCACAGGCAAAATATCATAAATAATATTTATTCTTAAAATGTTATTCCAATAATTATTATTTGTTGTATTTATTTATATTTTTTACATTATATTATTTACTTAACTATATATTTACAGACATTATCTAATTATACTGTATATAGTAATTATAAATAATATTCTATTGATCATATGCATTTCAAAAACTTAAACCTGTCTTTAAGTATTTTTCAGCATGTATACTGTATCAGTGAAACTGTTTTCACACAACCTTTAATAGTAGAAGAACGTTTAATTGATTAATTATTCATCACTACTATTTTTTAGACAATAATTTTTCATCTTAACAATTTTAAAATAAGAACCCTTTTTTGCGGAAAATAACACGTTTTAGCACTTAACTTTCGCATAATTATGAATTTAAAAACATATATTTAGATGATGTCTTATTACAAAATACTCTTTATGTTGTAAAATATAGTATTAGAAAGTCAGTAACCGCATATGGATGATTCCGCTCACGACAGCTGTCGTACCGGCAAAAACCGCTCATACCATAAAAGCGCTTACGTACAAAGCGGATTATAATAATAACTTCAGTCACCCTGTTTATGTTTTATGCCGTCACGGGGTGCAGAATAACAATGTCATAACACATATTTGAGACGTAAAAACTCTCTGTTTTATAAAGTATCGGTGTTTAAATGAACAGCTTAAATTACAGTAGCTATTTCACCTATAAAGACAAAGTGTCCAGATCAATCAGCTGGGGGCATTGGTTTGCACTACTGAATATTTTTTTGTCACTGCTCATCGGATGCGCCTATCTGTACAACACCCCCTCCCCTTCAACCGCATTGGGAACAGCTTATCTTATCATCAGCTGGCTCGGACATTTTAGCTTTCTTGTTTTCGTAATATACGTTCTTATCTTCTTTCCAATGGCTTTCCTGTGTCGTTCAACAAAAGTCTACAGAATTATCTCTATTATTCTGACAACAGCTCTAATGACACTGCTCCTGGTAGACGTAAAGCTTTATCAGTCCATAAAGATGCATCTGAATATTTCGGTTATAGGACTTTTCTTTGAACAGGAGGGGTTCTCAACCGGCTTAAACTACAACTTTCTGTTTATTGCAACTCCGATGCTTGCTCTTATAGAATGTTATTTTTCCACCCTTGCCTGGAAAAATCACTATCTGCATCGTTTTCAGAAGATGACTGTACTGGTAACCATTGCTTTCACTTTAGCGTTCTTATCAACCCATATCATGCATATATGGGCAAATGCATACAAATACGTACCTATTACCCAGCAGAAATCAATATTTCCTGCCTACTACCCGATGACGGCCAATACTTTTCTCAAAGAACACGGTCTGCTGACATCCTATGACACAAACTCATCAAATAATCAGGTAGAAAGAAACAGTATCCAGATCTCCTCCCAGAAACTCCACTATCCTCTTAATACCATTAGAGTTACCCCGAATGAAGAGCCTCTTAATGTAATTCTCATCCTCATTAACGGCATCAGTTACGAACATATGACTAATGAGTACATGCCTAACCTATTTAAATATGCTTCAAGCCATGATTCATACATTAAGAATTATTTAGGAAACATTGAAGGTATGGCTACTATATTTGAAATGATATACGGCATACCTGCTCACTATATGAACACTGTGCAGTCAGAAAAATATCCTCCGATAATAATTTCTGAAATGCTGCAACAGGATTACAAGATATCATCTTTTATTACAGGCAAAACACCAAACAACGCCAAACAACTCGCAAATATCAGCAGTATCAGATTAAAAAATGTCAATTCATACGCAAATGATACTACTACAGTATTTAAAGCTGTTGAATGGATAACCGGCACTGAATGGCCTACCCGCCCGCAGTTCACAACAATTTCACTAAACTCACCGAAAACACTTGCACTGGACAAAAATGCAACAATCCTGTTTACCCCTCAGATCGATGCTCCTGTTGTAGAAAGCAACTCAATTACAGAAGAAAATGTTACCAAACTGAAAAACAGATACCTTAACAGTGTATACAACACTGATCACCAGTTGGGATTACTGCTAGAAGCTCTTAATGAAAACAAAATTCTGAAAAAATCGGTTCTTATCATTACCTCGAGCAGCGGTTTTGATTTGTCTAATTACATGATAAACAGTAAAAATGAATACCGACGCAATGACCATCATGTACCTCTGGTTATTGCCTGGCCGGATGCCGTTATTCCTGCCAGAATTTCTGCCATTTCCTCTGCACAGGACATAGCACCTACTATCGCCCGCGAAGTACTGCATATTCAAAATAATGAAGATGACTACACCACAGGAACAAATTTGCGTGAGCTACAGAACAGAGCGTGGGTAATCAGCGGTTCAAAGGATCAGTTAAACATCATCAGTGCCGATCAGACAACTATCTTTGACAAACACGGTACAGCCACAACTTATAACGACAATCAGAAGGAAACCATACCTCCTAATATGAGCACTCTGATTAAGGCCATGAAGTTGATGAACAGGTTTTCTAACTAGATCCCCCCGGCGTTTTACATGAGATAATTATACTTTTCTCCATATTAATGGTAATGGTTCATTGCAATATTTTAAAAACGTCACCATTTATTATGTAGGTGCAGTTATGTTATACCCCTTTTATGTACTGTCGGATCATCTGATCACTCCTCCGGACACGCCTGTATGCTGTCCGGCAGTCAAATTATCACAGAGAGTATTCAGACAGTTCCGTCAGTTACCCCCATACAAAACAAGCTATAGAAGGAATTCTCGATGATTATTGAGGTTAATCAAAGTAATATTCAAGAAGAACTGGTAACAAAATCTTCTGAAAAAACCATCCTTTTTTACATCTATGATCCCAACGAACCGAATCTGCAGGCCATAACAACCACTTTGGAGAATATTGTAGGTACAAATAATCCGTATCTTACATTAGCAAAGGGAAATATTGCCGATCCTGTTATCCAGAACGTAAGTATGCAGCTACAGGTCAGAAGCATTCCTACACTGTACGTTTTTAAGAATGGTCGTGCCATTGATATGTATGGAAGTGATGCTCTGGCTAATTTAGACGGCATAAGTGCTATCATAGCAGGTTTACAGCCGTCAAAAGAGGAAATTCTTGTAAATGAGGCAACCAAACTGGCTGCTGAACAGAATTTCAACGGGGCTTTTGCCAAGATTTCTGAGGCTTTAACCATAGCAGCAAACAACGTCGATATAAAATTTGCCTACATTGATTTTGCCATCAAGGCCAAAAAGCTTAAGGAGGCACGTAAGGTTCTTGAAGATATTGACAGCACAAATAAGCTCGATGCAAGGTACTCAGAGCTGGAATCTGCTTTAACACTTGCTGAAAAAAACCAGCAGAATCCGGAACTCGATATTCTAAAGGAAAGTTTTAACAAAGAACCTGATAATCTAGAGATTGTAGAAAAATATGCTACAGCTCTGTGTCAGGACGGACAGACAATTGAAGCTTTGGACATGCTGCTTGGCTATCTCAGAAAAGATCTCAATGCCGGCAATCTGAAAAAAGTATATCTCGATATCATTGCCACAATGACCGGTGATCCAAAACAGTCAAAATATCGCAGCAAACTGTACACTCTGATGTACTAACAGCTTACGCACCGGCCTCACAGGCCGGTACTACAGCAGGTGGAATTCCGTATCAGATTAAATTAAAACAGAACGGCGGAGCCATTAGTAGTGGCATCGTTATGCACCTGCTGGTACACCTTACAATTTACATAGCAAAAGATATATTCGATTTCAGCATACAGCATCAGTTTTAATTCTTGAGTAATTTATCGTAAAAACTGCGTTTTTCAGATATTCTTCCTGCCCAGGCCTTTAATCTAAGCAGAGTATTCTTTTCATTGCAATACCTTAAGGCTTCACTTACATTATTTAAAGCCTGATCCCACATTCCCCGGTATTCCATAATCTCTATATTCACCTGATAAAGCTCGCATGTTTTATTCATTTTACGATAAGCAGTCTTAAGCATTTCATCAACCAGAACAGAATGAGCAGTATTATTTCTTTTATATCTTTTCAGAAGTTCAACAGCCTTTTCATACTGCTGAGATTCAATATAGACATTTGCAAGATTCACTACCAGCACCTCATGATTGCCTTTTTTGCTGATAAAACTTTTCAACATTTCCGCGGCCTTACCATATTCTTTTTTAGAAGTATATAAATCGGTCATGGTATCAATGATAAAAAGATTACTGCCATACTTCGGTTTTAAATAATCCAAAGCCTTTTCCGCTTCCTTATAATCATGCAAATCAACAGCAGCAAGAGCCATCAGATACCATGCACCGATATCACCACTATTCTTCCTAATTCTTTCCCTGGCTGTTTCCATGTTGAATTTAGGACTTATTGTACTGTATCTAACCTCTACCCTGCTCTTGGCGAAGACAAAATCCACACTTTCGTAATAGCTCTTTGCCTTGAACTGTCTAGCTCTGTTTTCAGCTTCAGCTACACGCTTTGATGATATAGGATGGGTAAGAAGCATTTCAAATGCAGGGTTAAAATTCTCTCCGCGAACCTGTAGCTTGCGCATCATATCTGCCATTCCTGCAGGATTAAAATCAGAATTATAGAGAAGATCTATACCAAGTCTGTCTGCTTCGTATTCATTTGCTCTGGTGTAATTAATATTACTCTGCTGTATTCCTCCTATTGAAGCAGTAATACCAGCCATAGCCACAGCAGGATTAATTACCGCCAGAATAAGGCTCCCCAAAATACCGGCAGTTCCGGTTATTAACGCATCCTGCTGTTCCTCCATGCTTCTTGCAATATGTCTCTGTGTTACATGTGTCATTTCATGAGCAAGTACCGAAGCAAACTGGCTTTCATTATCAGTTGCAACAATCAGACCTGTATGGAGTAAAAGTTTTCCACCGAAAAATGCAGCCGCATTAATGGTTTTATCCTCAACAATTATCGCTTCAAAAGGATATCTGACTCCTACAGCATTTTTTGACATTCTTGATACTACTGAGTTTACATACTGCTGGAGTACCGGATCATAAACCACCGGGAGTTGGGAACGGGCAACAGTAGAAAAATACTCCCCCATTTCCTTTTCCTTTTCGACTGAAATTGCCCTGACACCGGCAGTTCCGAATGCACTTGTATCCCCGGTTACAGAGGCTCCGGAGTTGTTAACTGAACAAAATGCTGCTATACCGCATATAATCCCGATCATCAGCCTGCTGCCGACATATCTGCCACATGTCTTTCCTGTTAACATATTCTTCTCTTTTTTGGGTTACCCAAAACTAATCAACACTTGTCCGAATCACCATTTAATACGAATCCGGCATCAACCGGCATATTCGTTAAACTGTTCAGTCCGACAGCCGGATTATCGTATTACACCGTAATATAGAGTATCCACCTGTCTTTCTATCATTTCAATGCACTAAACAGCGATAGTGCCTTATTCATGCGTCGCGTCACCCGTAGGATCTTTTTTTGGGTAAAAAACCATACACCCGGTCAATCATTAAATACGTTATATTTCCGGAACATTACAATATATTTAATTCCACAGTAATCCATTTGGGAAACATTACACTTAGTATACATGGAAGCCTTCTAAGTTCCATATTTTACTAAATCAATCATAAAAAAAACTCTTACGCCATTAATAATCCCCTACGGTTGGGGTCTGAATATCAGTTTTGTACACGCAAAACCATATTTTTTTGTCAACATCTGACAACAGTTTTATAATAGCATTCCGTAATAATTTTAGAATATCAGTCAATTCGTTTAGATTGCCGGCATCACATCAATACCAGAAAACTTCATTAAACAGGCCTCTGGTGCTTTATCAAGTCTTCTAACATAATTAGTAAGAAGCCTTACATGACGTGTTTTTCCGACCATTAATCCCCGTATTTCGCATACTGATATTATAATCATAAAGTATATTTACTTTTTTATTTTATCAAGGTAAAACCCAATGATATCGTTCTTTATAGACTGGTATAGGACAAATCTGTCCAAACCGGCGGCAATAATTTTAATTCTTCAGTTTATTACAATTTTTGTAATTTTAAACTATTTTACCAATGTTTTCGGAACATTGATTGCAGCTCTAGTATTCTCATTCATGCTTGAGAGACCGGTAGGTTTTCTGGTAAAAAAAGGGGTAACCAGACTGAAAGCCTCTATACTGGTAACAATGGCATATGTCACTCTCATTGTCTCTATGTTAATAATTGTTATTCCTCCGGCAGCAGAACAGCTAACCAGAATCAGTAACAGTATCAGTAACACCATTTCTGAAATTTCAAAGCACGGCAATAAAGGCGATCTCCATAAAATCCTTCGTGAAAATATTGTTCAGCAGGAACAGCCTAAAAACAGCGACAGTTCAGCAGAAAAAGAAGAATCCGTGGACGTGCAGACTCCGGATGCTGAAAATGAAAATACAAACACCGGAAATACAGATGCTGAAGGTAGTTCCGGGACTAACGGCAGCAATGACCATGTACTTTCTGCAAATACTACTGATTCAGTTTCAGAAAATGCCGGTTCAAATGATTCTGACGTCAAAAATACAACGGAGTCCGCTGTTACTGACACCTCCTTAAATACGGATGTAAATCAAAATTCTGAAGTTCAACATGCAACCGGCAGTAATAATTCAAAAGGCGATGAGACACAGTCTCAGACAGCTTCACCTGTTCAATACGGAATTCCGTATGCCACTGTCAAAGAATCAGAAAATGATGAATACAGCGGTTACGTTCCCCAGTCAATGAATGAAACAGATAAAAAGGAAAGCACTGCCGCTATGAACTGGCTAACTTCAAAAGTTAAAATTTTATTTGATAAGCTGCCAAGTTCATATAAGGATCTGGTCTCAGAAAAGCAGATTCAGGAATATACACTGTTACTTATCAATAAAACAAGAGAAGCTGTTACCCCTTTTGTAACCCAGAAGATAGCACCGTTCTTCATGGATGCTATTTCGTGTATCGTGTACTTAATCATTGTCCCGATCTTCTCATTCTATATGCTGAAGGATAAGGACAAACTTCTATCTCTAACTAAAAAATACTTAAGTTCCAATGATGAGGTTGCCTCTTTCTGGCTAGAGATGAATATGCTGATATCAAAATATCTGAACGGTAAGTGTATTCATATCATAATCATCTTCCTGGTGAACTGGATAGCATTCAGTATTCTTGGACTTAACTACGCACTGTTGCTGGCAATAGGCTGCGGTCTCAGTGTAATTATCCCTTACATCGGCATGATTATCATTACCATACCTGTTGTCATAATCGGTCTTATCCAGTTCGGTTTAAGTTCTGATATGATGTGGCTGGTGGCTCTCTACACCATTCTGCAGATTCTCGATGGCTATGCCCTTACACCAATGCTGTTCTCTGAAACACTCAATCTCGATCCGTTCTTTATCCTGGTTGCAATTGTTGTTTTCGGAGCACTTTTCGGATTCTGGGGAGTGGTTTTGGCTATTCCGTTAGCCACATTCATTAAGACAATCTTCACCAAATGGCCTGTAAATACGGAATATCTGCAACAAAAGGAAGAAGAACTTAAGAAAGCTCAATCATCCAACTAATCAGATCTGGAAAAACGGCAGTTTTTAATAAAACTGCCAGTATGAAAAAAAGGGAAAAAAATCTGTTTTTCCCCTTTTTTACAAGATAGAACGCCAATAATTTTTTGAGAAGAATTCCATCTGCATAAGTTTTCATTTTCAGCTTAATGAATCAGCAAAAGACACAGTATATTCTGCTTACAAGCAAAGTAACAAGCATCATAATATTGACGTCAGACAAATTGATTAAAAATAATTGAAACTGTTAGAAACTGAATGATTACATCATTTTCAGATAGTCACCGGTTGATTTCTGTTTTACAGATTTAACTACCTGTTCCACAAAAGTCTTGGTAATCACCCGCTTTTTTAATGATGCCGCCAGAGAATCAATAAGATCCACCGCATCAATACACTCTCCGACATTACCCAGTCTGTTCACTATAATGTCAGCAAGTTCCTTAGATAAGTTACTGCCCCTTATCGCTTCTCTTTTTATCAGCAGTTTTGGCAAATCAGCAATAGATACAGGATGAATACTTAAAGTAACTCCACTGCCAAGTCTGGTTATCAGATCGTTTTTTCTGAACTTTGCGGTTCTAGGTGATGAGGAAGCAACCACAATGAAAATACCTTTTTTACCGGCCTGCCAGCGATTATAGAGGTTAAAGATCTCATCCTCCCAATCATGCATCCCAGCTACAGCATCAATGTTGTCAAGGCATATGACATCACTGTTTTCAGCCCCCTGAAAAATTGAAACAGGAGCAGAATCAATGTAGTTGGCAAGATCCATTGCAACGGTCGAATAACCATTATCCTGAGCTTCACGAATAGAAGCATTCAGGAGATGGCTCTTACCGCCGTTTTTCGGTCCGTATAAGTATACGAAGTGCTGATTGGCACGCAAATCCCCAGAAAGGGCTTCCTTTAAGTAATTATAGGAAATCCTGTTCGCATCTGTGACATAAAATGACTCAAGAGTCCCTTCATAATCACCGTATCCCATGCGCAACGGAATTTGCTGATACTCTTTACCGTAACTCAATCTTCTGACTAACCCGTAGTGTTAATTATTGTCCAATACTTAAGCGTTCGGTGAAGTACTATTTTGTTATGCTCCTACCCTCACGGAACGCGTGTATGCGACACATTATCTACTTGAGTTCCGTGAATCAGTCATTCACTTTACTGAAAATAGCACTAACCTCATGCTAACTGTTTTATTTTATTATTAATCTGCATAATATTTATTATTTTTTTGGTTTATCCCCAAAAAAATTACAAAAAATGCAAGATAACTTGCATTTTTATGATTAATCCGACAAACCTTGAACAAAGTTTGTCTATTTATTATTCATTTCAATTGTTTTGAAACAGACTTAATCCTGATGAGAGCTACACTCCGCCACCGGTATGATATCTCTTGTTAGGATCAGGGTACATGCCGCTGTTATTCTTTCTGCGAGATCTTTCTGTAGGACGTGTACGCTGTTCCGCTTTGTTATTCTGAGCATCACTGTTCTGGATATTACCGGCATTATTCCCGGTATTACCACCGGCATCAGTTGAAACTGAATCACCAGTTTTGTTACCGGCATTTTCCTCGCCGGCGGATCCGGTACTGCTGTCTGTTCCGTTACCGGTAGCACTACCGGTTTTTTTCTTTGAATCATCAGGAATAACTATTACATTATTAACAGATGCGTCAAAATGGTACAGTGAAGCAACATTAGAATCCGGAACCAGAGCAGGATAAGCTTCCATCAGGTTACTCGGATTTACTCCGTCCATAGTAGTGAGATTAAAAATAACATCCCCACCCTTCATATCCACAATATCCGCCTGACGGAAACCAATCTTATGGAAATTATTCTTTATTTCCATCATGGAATCAAAACTAGGAGTCCCCTTAATCATTATCTGCCATGAACCATTGGCCTGAACTCCGAGATTATTCTGATCCTGAATTCCAAAACCTTCCAGATGTGTTGTTACATTATTAACAGCTCTGCTTTCGCCTGAATTCCCTGATGTCTTCTGATTTCCCATAGCTGTGCGCAGATCTTCATAGAATTTGGTGGTAATATTATTTATTCCCCCCTCTACCGTACCGGAAAACAGTTTCTTTGCGGTAGATACATCTACAATGTGATAGGTAAACTGAAGACCGGAGTTTCCACTTGTCAGAAGACCGGCTACAGCAATCCCCTGGGTATATCTTGATGAGGCTCCGGCTATTCTGACTGGATCTCCGGACATAACGTCCGAAATATTTATCTTTTCCATGTCGTCAAGATCGTTTAAAGGAAGAATTGTATTTACTTTATTTTCACTTCCTCTACCGACAAAAGCATCCACAAAACCGTCACGTTCACCGGACACGACAATTCTAGCTTCAGTGCGTTCGTCAACTTTTCCGCCTTCTCCAACGACATCAACCATGGTTCCTCTGGTAAGCCAGAGAATCATCGGATCTTTCAGACCGTTCCACACAGTAATTTTTCCACTGCCGAGCATCTGTTTCACTGCAGCTTCAGAAAACACCACTTCAAGCTGACCGTCAGGAGTAATATTTTCAGACTGGATAATATCATCGAGATTAACCTTCACAGAGTTGGGATCTGTACTTCCGTTACTCAGACCATATACCATTTCTGCAAATGCTTCTTCATGAGCGGAAACAAAATCACCTTCAAAAGGAACCTTGTATGAATAATTGGCCGCATGGGAGGCATTAAATAGGGCCATTCCTCCCCATATACCAATTACAAGAGTCGCTCTGCTTAAAACATTTTTATTTGAAAACATTTCCTATCTTCCGTAATTTCTGACTGTATTCACAATACTCACGCTTAAGCAGTATACTCAAAACACAGCCTAACCTGTGAGGAGACAATGAACAAGAAACCTAGTATATCGTGCTGTTCTGACTTACGGGATCAATCACTACCGCAGGTAAAAACCGGACATAAAAATACCACTATTTTATTTCAAATTCAGCTTGGTTCTTTATGTTTTTAACAGTTTCTTTTACAGATTCATCAATTTTTAACTAATTTATCACAATTTATCGATTTTTATCACAAGTATTTTTCAAAAAGCAAAGAAATACAGACAACTAAATGTCTGTTGCACCGTAACTTTATTAACAATCATAATCAGGTTCATGAAGGCCTACTGATCTAACGTGATAAAAAGAAAAATATCAGCAGAATTGATTTTTTCAACGCGTCTTCCGGATCTAAGCCGACAAAATGCTGTTGTCCCGCTATGATCTGCATTTTTTATATATTTCTCAAAAAAACAATCAAAAAATTAAACAGTATAATACCGGTATATTCATCAGTATTTTTAAGAAAAAAATAAAATATTTCAGTAAAAAATACTAAAAATATGAAAAACAAACAAAAATTTGTTAAAATGTTCACAGTTTAACACGTTAAAATACATGAGGCCAATCCAACCATGGATAATCAGAAATTAAGCTATAAAGATGCCGGCGTAGATATCGATGCAGGCAATGCACTTGTAGACAATATCAAGAGTGTAGTTAAAAAGACAACCAGACCTGAAGTTATGGGTGGTCTTGGTGGTTTCGGTGCTCTCTGCCGTATTCCAAAGAACTACAAAAACCCAATTCTCGTATCAGGTACCGACGGTGTTGGTACCAAGCTCAGATTAGCTATCGATTTCCAAAAGCATGATACCGTAGGTATTGATTTGGTTGCTATGAGCGTAAACGATCTAGTAGTACAGGGTGCAGAGCCTCTGTTCTTCCTAGACTACTATGCAACAGGCAAGCTCAATGTTGAAGATGCAACCAAAGTAGTAACCGGTATTGGTAAAGGCTGTGAATTAGCAGGTTGCTCCCTCATCGGTGGTGAAACTGCTGAAATGCCTGGAATGTACCATGTACCTGATTATGACCTCGCAGGTTTTGCTGTAGGCGTAGTGGAAGAAGAAGAAATCATTGACGGTTCAAAGGTTAAGGCCGGTGATGCTATCGTTGCCATTGCCTCCTCAGGGCCTCATTCAAATGGTTATTCACTCATTAGAAAGGTTCTTGAAGTATCCAAAGCCGATCCTCAGCAGAAAATGTCTGACGGCCGTACTTTAATCGACACCTTGTTAACTCCAACCCGTATTTACGTTAAGCCTGTTCTCAACGTAATGAAGAGTTGTAAGATTCATGCCCTTGCCCACATCACCGGTGGCGGTTTCTGGGAAAACATCCCTAGAGTACTTCCTGCAAACACTAAAGCCGTATGTAAGGAAAACAGCTGGGAATGGCCGGAAGTGTTCAAGTGGCTTCAGACCAATGGCAACATCGATACTCATGAAATGTACCGTACCTTCAACTGCGGTGTTGGTATGATCATGGCTCTTGACAGCAGTGAGGCTGCAAAGGCTGTTGAAATCCTTAATGCCAGCGGTGAACACGCTTGGGTAATCGGCAGTATTGAAGCTGCAAAGGATAATGAAGAACAGGTTGAAATTATCTAAGATTTATACAATTTGTACTTCTTTCGAAAGTCATTAAACTAAGGAACCTGTTATTGACATCGGTCATAACAGGTTTTTTTTTCATGACAACCATAAAAAAAAAACCTTATATTACCACCTGTCGATAATATAAGGTCTGTTCATCGAAACTGTATTCCTGATTCTGATTGAATAAATATATTTTATTCAGCCATTTTTGCCTCAATTGCCTGAATAAGAATATGAATTACTTTTATATGAATCTCCTGAATACGATCAGCAAAACCAAAATGCGGCACACGGATTTCAACATCTGCTAGACCGGCAAGCTTACCACCGTTTTTACCGGTAAGAACAACCGTTGCAATTCCTTTACTCTTTGCTGTTTCCACAGCTTTGATAATATTACCGGAATTACCGCTTGTGGATATTCCCAGAAAAACGTCTCCTTTACGACCTACGCCTTCAAGATATCTTGAAAAAACATATTCAAATCCGAAATCATTGGATACACAGGACAGATGACTAGGGTCTGAAATGGCTATAGCACCATAGGAAGGTCTGTTTTCGCGGTATCTTCCTGTAAGCTCTTCTGCAAAATGCATGGCATCACAATGACTGCCGCCGTTACCTGCTGACATAATCTTTCCATCATGCTTAAGGGAATCCGCCATAATAGTGGCTGCTCTTTCAATAGCCTCGATATTATTATCATCAGACAGAAAATTATTCAATACTTCAGCAGCCTCTTTTAAAGAACCTCTTATATCGTATCCAGACATTTATTTATTCTTCCTTATTTTTTTATTATCAGTACGTCCAGCTTTTAAACTGCACTGCCTAATTTATAATACAGCAGATAAATAAAAACACGCAGTTTATTACTGTATTATCCCAAAAATTTGATTTAAAACATAATTCGCACCGGGGCATCTTGAAAGAGATAGACTTTCTGTCATAATTCCGGTTCCGTCAGGTTTTATTTCTTTTTATTTTTATCGCGGTTGACCTTGGCCTGCTGAACTCTCTTGTACACCTCGTTAAGAGCACTGCGCTTATCCAGTTCATCCATCATCACATCAGCTTTCATCTGCTGATAGCAGGCAAATTTTTCAGCACCGAAGAAATTGCAGAGCAGGGACGTCAAGCAGTCAGCCTGAGATATCTTTTTAGGGGCATTTGGAAGCTCTATTTTTTTCAGTTTCATCTGATAGATAAGATCATCCCCCTCCTCATCCACATCAGGATATATCACCTGCAGTCTCTGTTCACCGATAACAGCCTCTCTGCTCACACGACTGCCGGAACTTCTGACTCCCCCCTGACTCTCTGAAAACTCAATCTCCCCCTGACCGCCGGTCATGGCCAGAAAAACCTCCGCAAGTATTTCAGCATCAAGAAGCGCACCGTGGGAGGTACGGGCAGAGGAATCCACATTCAATTTGGCACAGAGTGCATCAAGGCTGATTCTCTGACCTGGATATTTCTTTTTGGCAATGTCGAGAGTATCGGTTACAGTACATATATTCTCAACTTTGAGATTATTATTATTAAGTTTAAATTCGTTATCAATAAACCCAACGTCGAACCGCGCATTATGAATAATCAGCTCAGCACCGGCAATAAAATCATAAAATTCCTGAAAGATATCCCTGAAATGAGGCTGTCCCGCCAGAAATTCATCTGATATTTTATGAACCTGATATGCCTCTTCATCTACAGGTCTGTCCGGATTCATATAAAGCTGCAGTTTTCTGCCGGTAAGCTTACGATCAATCATTTCAACGCAGCCGATTTCAATGATACGGTGATCTCCCGGAGTACCGTCTTCATTCTTACCGGTGGTTTCCGTATCCAGAACCACTTTACGCTGACACAAGTCTCTGTAGAATTCAGCCATTTAGGTTTACTCCCCCAATCATTATTACGCCGTAAACATCCGAACACTCTTATGCATAATTAAGGTAACCATGATATTACCGCATACGGCATAAAACATTCATTCCAAGTACAAGACTCTAATTTTACACCAAATGTCTGAACATTTTACAATCCGCTTAACAAAAGTACAGACACTTTTTCATATAAAGGTTAATATTCTGTACGGCTTTCATCGACAGCCCTGGCCTCCCAATCATCCATAATTGACATCTGTAAAAGTGTTAGATTACAAAGAAATACTGTTACTGATTTATATAATCTTTTTTCGACCTTTTCTTCCTTTCGTTTTTACAGTTACTCATATCACATTTTTATTTCATATATTAACAGCATGTTTACACTGTACAAAAATAACGTTTTCACCTATCAAATTAACAGTATTTTTTTTATTCATTTCAATAGTTATCAAACAATCAAGACATTATAATTTATTTTTGTCAATTATTTTTCCATTTTTAAAATATTAATTATATGTTATTATACTGAAAACTGATTAAAAATCGAGCAATTATATAGTTTTTGCTATTCATTTTCTGAAAATATATCTATTATATATTAAAATTCTATAGTTATAAAAAAATTTGAAAACTACAAATAATATGATATAATATGGGTTAGTAAACGATAATAATTACTAAAAATATTTACGAAATCATCAAGTTACTTAATGAATAATAACTCCAATAAAAACTTGAAAAAGGTCACAATATATACAGATGGTTCCTGTTTAGGAAACCCGGGAACCGGTGGATATTGTGCCATTTTATTTTACAAAGAACATAAAAAAGTCATATCAGCTGGCTACAAACTTACCACAAACAACAGAATGGAACTAACCGCAGCAATTGTTGCACTCAGAGCTCTAAAGGAGCCCTGTGAAGTAGAACTGTATTCTGACAGCAAATATGTTATCGAAGGTATAACAAAATGGGTTTTTTCATGGATTAGAAGAAACTGGCGCAATGTTCAGAATGTAGATCTCTGGAAACAATTACTTGAAGAAACACAACGACATACCATTAAATGGAATTGGGTAAAGGGACATGATGACAACATCTACAATAATGAATGTGACCAAGTTGCAAGAAAAGCAGCACAAGGAAGTGAGCTCTTGCAGGATGACGGCTACACAGATAATTAGCAAGTTATTTATAACTGCTTCATTATCGTTAGTTATCGTTGGTTGTGCCATCACAGGTACTTCTGGCAAGAATGCTTCCAACAGCAGAATCAACCTTGACGGTGATCTTAATCAGGCTCCTACGACTGAAGAGATGTCCACCATCAACAATTACGCCGACCTTCTTATTGAAGGATATGACGTACATCTCCGCGAATCCCAGAAAGCACTGTATTCTGTAGAACTGGAAAAGGGCACCGACATCAGTTTATGGGAACATGCCATTTTTGATATGGAAATGGTAAATCCTAAACACAAGTACATAACTCAGCAGATTGCCCAGGTAAAGAAAAGACAGAGATATTTTGAAAAACAGCTGGCAAACGGTCATCTGTTTCTCTACTACATCATCAGCGAACTTAAAGTCAGAAAGATGCCTTTGGAACTGGCTGTAATTCCGATTATCGAAAGTAATTTCAACCCGCATGCCATTTCCCCTGCCGGAGCACGTGGCATATGGCAGTTCGTTCCTGGTACTGCGAGAAACTTTAAATTAAAACACGATGCAAATTATGATATGCGCCGTGACGTAATATCCTCAACCAATGCAGCCCTTACCTACTTCGACTACCTGTATAAGATGTTCGGAGACTGGAATCTAGCCATTGCCGCATACAACCAGGGGGAAGGTACTGTTTTAAAAGCTATAAAAGCCAACAGATCTAAGGGAAAATCAACAGATTTGTGGTCATTGCACATTCCTAGAGCCGGTCTGGATTATGTTGAAAAGCTCCATGCCTACACTGATCTTCTCCGCAATGCAGATGAGAACAATTTAAAATTCCCGGATATGCCGTACAGACCGGTATTCAAGAAAGTACATATTGATGAAAACACCACTCTTGAATCTCTTTCCAAAAAAACAGGTATTTCCATTGAGCGTTTACAGAAACTGAATCCTGGATTTGTTAATGTTAACAAATCAACCACTATGGTTAAGTACGCCCTCATTCCTGTACACAACCATGATCTTGCGGAAAACTACACTCTGAGTAAGGTAAAAAGTCTGCCTGTATACAACGATAATGAGAAAATTATAGTATCAGCTCTTGCGAAAAATTCCACCGCTACAGCTGAACCTGTTAATACCGCATCTCTTGGTAAGGTACCTGCAGTAACCGTAACCACTGCCGCATCTTCTTCAACAGGAAACACCGGCAAAAAATCTGTCAGCAGGAATGCTACCAAAACAGTAGTTGCCACTAATAAAAACAGTAGCAAAAAAAATCAGGCCTCCCCGGTAAAGAAGACTGTAACAGTGGCTAAAAATGATAAAAACAGTACTAGAAACAAAACTCAGACCAAGCCTGTTATAACTGCCAAAAACGGCAAAGGTGCAGCTAAAAACAGCTCTCATACCAAAACAGTTGTAACCGCCAAAAACAACAAGGCAACTGGCAGAAACAGTTCTCCGGTAAAAAAGACGTCTGTTGTTAAAGTTCATGCCCAAAACAACACTCCGAAGGAAAGAAACAATCAGAAGAAAGTACACTCTGTTGCAGCTTCAAACAGCAAGAACAGAAATACAAAAAACGTTAAGCCTACAGCCAAAAACAATAAGCAGGCTTCTTCAAACATTGTTAAAAACAGAAATTCTTCTGGCAGTAAGAAAGCCTAGACAGGAAGGTGGTATCAGCTGATTATTTCAGTTTTCGAATTTTCCGGAAATAATCATCAATATCGAAAAAGGGAAGCTTCATGCTTCCCTTTTATTTTATACAGAAATTATCTTATGCCCAACCCACCTCTTTGCTCCTTTGCAGGATATATTACAAGGTCTGCATTCAGTCACTGGTATTCTCAATCAATATCAGCAAGAATTCTTTTCAATTCATCCTCTCCAATAACCCTGATTCCTAGTTTATGGGCATTATCAAGCTTTGAACCCGCCTCGGCACCGGCAATGACAAGATCCGTCTTTGAGGATACAGAGCCTGATACTCTGGCACCGTATTTCTGCAAAAGATTCTTCAAATCATTTCTCTTCCATTCTATCAGTGTTCCTGTTAAAACAATTGTTTTGCCGTTAAACGGGTTATCAAGGTTACGTGCCAAATCCTCAGCCGAAGGTTTTATGCTTACCGGGGAAACACCAGCGCCGCCTTCCTCTATAGGTCTTAATATCAGATCTATCTGTTCAAGATTATGCTTTTCCCTGAAAAAATTACGGATATGCTTGGCACTAACCGCCCCTATATCTTTGATCGCCGTGAGCTGTTCTGTGGTTGCATTCATCAGCTCTTTCATATCAGCGAAATTCATTGCCAGTATTCTCGCTGTATTTATTCCAACCTCTCTGATCCCGAGTGCATAAATAAAACGATCCAGCGGAAGCTCATCCCCCCCTGATTTATCTTCATTAGGAATACCATTGCGGTATTTGTTGATTTCCATAATTATTTTACGGGCGATGATCCTGCCAATCTTAAAAGAGGCAGATGCTATATTATCCACTGTCAACCGGTAGATATCTATTACATGTCTCACCAGCCCCTGATTCTGCAAGGCTTCGACTGTAACCTCCCCCAGCCCTTTAATTTTCATGGCTGAAGCAAATTTTGAAATAAACCTTCTAACCTCTGTCTGATCACGAAACTCCTTATAATTTCCAGTACTCACATTAATCATGCCATCAAACAGATCCATCTGACTGCCGTCGCCATACGGGTCATTCATTTTTTCTTTATCGACAAGATCCATCTTCTCATCCGGCTCAAACATATCAGTCTGGTAACCATGAAAATCACTGTTATGGTTTATTCCGCGGTATTTAAGCTGATTACCATTCTCATCACAAAGGACAATACCTATACCGCCTTTTTCCTTTGGCCTCAGGAGAGTATCAATAAGCTTGATATTGTCTTCCACTGACAGGAATCTGCCTATATTTTCCTTGATTGATTTTTTAAAGCCGTATGTTATCAGGGAATCATTCTCAAAAGTATTGACCAGTTCAGTAATATCAGTAATTTTCTGAGCTATTTCCCTGGCATTTACCTCGCCTATCCCTTTTATTCCTAAAGCCATAATGAAATCAGCAAGAGTACAGCCGTTGCGACTTTCCTCAATGCTTAATGACAGAATCTCTGCAAATTCCCGTCCGAATTTTATTTCCGTGTTTGCCAGTCGTTCCTCAGTAAGACTGTAAATATCGGCAACATTCGAAATCTGTCCGCTGTCTATAAGGGCATTGACATAGCTGTCACCGAGACCTTCAATATTCATAGCGTCCTTTGATACAAAATGCAGGATTGATTCCTTAAGCTGAGCCTTACACAACAATCCTCCTGTACAACGTACCACTGTTTCTTCAGGAAGATGCTCAAGAGCGCTGCCGCACACAGGACAGCATACAGGGCAGCAGATATCTCTTTCCCTGCCGGTACGATATTCAGCAACAACACCTACCACCTGAGGAATCACGTCACCAGCTCTTCTGATAATAACCCTGTCGCCTATTTTCAACCCCAGACGTTCAATTTCATCAAGGTTATGCAGAGTTGCATTACTTACAGTAACACCTGCAACCTGAACCGGCTCAAGTCTTGCGACCGGAGTAAGCACACCTGTCCGCCCCACCTGAAAATCTACATCTTTAAGAGTGGTTATCTGTTCCTGCGCCGGAAACTTGTGTGCAATAGCAAAACGAGGTGCTCTGGATACGAATCCAAGAACATTCCATAAATCTGTGTTGTTAACCTTATAAACTATGCCATCTATATCATAATCAAGGCTCATTCGTTTTTCCTGCATTTTATTGAAATAATCTAGCAGAAAACGACTACCCATACCGCAACTGATTTCCGGATTAACAGGAAGCCCCCAGCTCTTTACAAGTTTCAGGCGATCGTAATGATTGGCAGGAAGTGTGACACCCCGGCACTCCTGTACAAAATAAGCATTAAAAGTCAGTTTCCTTTTAGCAGTAATCTGAGGATCCTTCTGTCGTAACGAACCGGCTGCGGCATTACGGGGATTGGCAAATGTTTTTGCCCGAGTACCCCTGGTACGGATTAAATTCTCATTAAGCGCATCAAAATCCTTATGCATCATAAAGACCTCTCCGCGAACCTCTAGATATTCCGGCAAATGATCTCCGGTTAATCTTAAAGGAATATTCTTGATTGTCTTTGCCTGAGCAGTGACATTTTCACCGACAGTGCCGTTACCTCTAGTAGCTGCACTCACCATAATTCCGTTTTCATAAATGATACTGAGCGCAAGTCCATCAAGCTTCGGTTCAGCACAGAACTCAATTTCATGCTCATATTTATTCAAGCCGGCAGCCACACGACTTACAAAAGCCTCCAGTTCAGTTTCATTAAAGACATTATCAAGCGACAGCATCGGAACCCGGTGCACAAATTTTTCCAAGTCGGCCTTTCCGGTATTACCGACTCTGTGCGTCGGAGAGTCCGGCTGAATTAAATCAGGATTATCCTTTTCAAGAAGTACAAGTTCCTTGTAAAGTCTGTCGTATTCAGCATCAGGGACTGAAGGTGCATCATTGGTATAATACTCATAGGAGTATCTGTTTAATAATGCAGTAAGTTCTTTAATTCTCTGATTTATCAATTCTTTATCAAATTCCGGCATAGCCTCAGGACCTAATTATAATAATCAAATGATTTAATGTATTCCAATCGTCTTTTGACGTAAAAAACCGACAGTAATCAACACTGCCGGCTTTCTTGATTTTTTATACTGCGGTTTTTATAAAACTGCAGGGAATTATCTCAACTTATCGTATGCCGCCAATACTTCACGATGGTGAAGAATAAACTGTTCGCCTATAGGCTTCTTGTTATTATCTATCATTTCACCCTTAATCAAAGTAGCAAATTTATATGCAAATGCAGCCATATCACAATAGGAGTTTTCTGCAAAACCTCTGTCCGGTAAAGGCATGAAAAGACAGATGGCATCATAACTCACCGATTCCTTATAGCTTTTAGCAAAGCCGTACGGCTCAGTACTTCCACAGACCCTGAATACCTCATTGCCACTTTTTGGATCAAAGCAGTAATAGATATCATGTTCACCAAGTGCCAGATTAAACCTTTCACAGATCTGAATGGCTTCCATGGCGGAAATAGGTTCACCATTACTGCGACGCACATTGATCTGATAAAGATTTTCCGGTTCCATGCTACCCTCACCATTATTTCCGGATCCCCTTGAAGATCTGTTTAACAGGGATTTCAGGAATCTGGAAATACGTGAAATAATTCCTTCTTTATCGGAACCGGTATCACTCTGCTGGCTGTCCATATTCACATTTTCTGAACTACTGGCGGACACACTGCTGCTTTCGATACTGCCGTCAGTTACCAACTGTTCTTCGGCGACACTGTTCTTCATAATAATATCTTCAGTGTTGGAGATAAATTCTTTATTATCCACGCTGGCAACCTCTTTACTGATGATCTTTACACTACCACTGACATCGCCCTTCTCGTTGGAAGTCGGTGACTTGGATTTAGCATTATTTTCAGACATTTCATCCCTTACTAAAGGCTTTCTGTTAGCTCTTCCGCTTATACAGCCATATACTATGAAACTCAATATTGCAATTGTTCCAAGTATAATCAGTCCAAGCTGCAGTACATCATGATTATGAACCAATTAAATCTCACCTTTCTTATCTGATAAACCATGTCATAAATCTGTTATAACTGCAGAAATAATCACATACCTAAAAAACGCCAAAGCAGACGTCATGCTCCCGCCGGAGCAAACTTTCCATATATGCTGATATTCTGATCAATCCTGCATAAACATAACTGGCGACACAATTATATATTAAATTCGTAAAACGATTTTATTATTTTATTAATAATCGCACTAAAAAAAAACCATAATTAAATTTTTTTATAAAAAATTCCCAGTCTGTCACTTTATACAAGTATTTTGATCTGTTTACTGTACATACAATAAACACTTCAAGCTGCAATAACATCAGGTATTTTCTTTATAATAAAAAAAAAATAAAAAAAATTTTGTACAATATAGCAACAATAGCGATTATTTACTGAAGCTGTACATCGCACATAACCAGTATAATTACAGAATCAGTCATTCCTGCAGCCTGCAAAAAATGAAGAGGCATGCCGCGGGAGCTTTAACCGCATTTAACAAAACTGTTTAAAAGAACCTAATAAGAGTTTTAGCTATAATGAACATCAACTATGAACACGGCAATGATACCGTATATAACGGGATAAAGTACTTTTTTCAGGGATTAAGGCTGTGTATACACAAGGGCATGAAAAGATACATGCTGGTTCCCATTATTATCAATATATTCATCATTATCATCGGTTGTTACGCCTCCATCAGCTGGGCCTGTAGCTATACCGGAGAGCTTATAGCAGGATCACTGCCGGAATGGCTTTTCTGGATTAAATATCTGGTTTTTCCGATAATTTTCGCAGCTATTATTCTGATTACCCTGTATCTTTTTACAACCATAACCCTGATAGTTGGTGCACCATTCTACAGTCTGCTTTCTGAAAAAGCGGAAAGCATTCTGATTAATGAACCGACACCCGATGTCCCAGTATCCCAGACTATCAGAGAAACTCCGGCCATGGTAGGTCGCGAACTTGCAAAACTCATATACAGACTGCCTTTTATCATCCTTAATCTGTTCATGCTGTTTATCCCGATAATCGGTCAGGTGGTAATAATTTATACAGGGAGCTGGTGCTACGCCCTTGACTTTACCAGCTACGGTTTTGAAAACAACCACATCAGTCTGAAGAAGACCTTTGCCGTCGCCAATAACCATAAAAGGGTACTTCTGGCATTCGGCTGCTGTGTATGGCTTGCCATGCTTATTCCGTTCCTGAACCTGCTGATGGTTCCCGCAGCAGTATGTGGCGGCACCATTCTTTGGGTAAAAGTACTCAGACAGGATGTCATGCAGGAAGTAACAGAATACCGGAATAAAGTACTTGCCATGAAGGAAAGCGACAACGACATGAATTCTGAAAGTACAGATATTCAGAAAACGGAATATTCCAAACTTTAATCCGAAACTTAAATCAGGGTATTTTTTCCCGGATATTATTTTTCAAAAAAAGAACTCCCGGTCTGAAACACTGTTTTCACAACCGGGAGTTTTTTCATTTCCTATAACCTGAGGACCTGTTCTTCTTCCGTCCTATCAGAAATTCTCTTATATTAGGAGAATATATACTTTAATGATTCTGAACCTAAAGGCTACAGGTTCTCATTTTCCTGATTATATAAGTTGATTAAATCCAAAGGAAGTTTTTCTGCCTTCCTGTCTAGATTATAAATATCCGGCAGATAGACAAACTTACCGTCACCGTCTATATATGATGTCCAGTAGGCAATATAAACAGGAACATTGCTGGACAGGGGAATCCAGAACGTTTTTCCGGAGGCCACTATCTTATCGATTCTTTCCGGTTTCATCTCATTTCTAAGCAGATATTTAGCCAGCTCATTTGACTTCTGCACACGGACACATCCTGAACTCAGTGTTCTCAGAGATTTATTAAAACCTGATGGACTGTTGGTTGAATGCAGGTATACACTTTCGGAATTAGGAAAATTGAACTTGTACTGTCCCATGGCGTTTTTTGCTCCGGGAGCCTGAGTTATCCGGTATTTTCTGAATCCGGACTTGGTTAAATCATCGGGTGTCAGAGTAGATGGATCAACTTTTTCACTGCCCATATACAGATTAAGCCCCTTCTTTGCCAGATAGTATCTGTCTGCACGGATTTTTGGCAGGTAGTCCTTCTGGGAAATTGTGCTCGGTGCAGTCCATACCGGATTCAGCACAACATTATTGATCTGACTCTTCAATGTAGGAGTCTGACGGTCATTGCGACCTACAATAACCTTGCTTTCCATTATATTCTTACTGTCGGATATGACGTGCATATTCAATGAAGGAATGTTAACAAAAACATATTCCGCATTGCTGTACAGATCGTTGTCTGACATTCTGATCAGCGACCTGGCAAGGCTTACAGCCTTGGAAGAACTGTTCTTAAACAGCAGATCATAGGTCATCTCACCGATAATACCGTCTGGCTTAAGACCATTATCACTCTGAAACTTCTTCATGGCTTCGGTAAGCTCGAGATCATAATAACCGTCGAGAGGACAGTTTTCATCAAGATAACCACCGGCTATCATTACTTTTTTAATAATATCTATCTGAGGACCAGAAAATCCAGGTTTAATCAGCCTGAATGTATATGGTTCCTCACTAGCGGCAAGACTTTTCATCTGTTTCTGTATTTCCGTGCGGAAAACGAGGTATGACGGTACATTCGGTCTCATATCCACCAATTCATTCCAGATGTTTCCGGATGCTATCAAATCATTATACTTTTCGACATCCTCTACCAAAAACTCGGTATTATCTTTAGGAAAACTGAGATGCTGCTTCTCAGCCCAGGAATAAACAGGAATCTTTTCCCGGAAATTTCTGATCATAAGGTAACTGATAGCCAGTTCCGTAGGATAATTACCACTCTCCTTACTCTTATGTAATCTGAGCAGCTGACGGTAGTAGTTTGAATCAAAATTTGCCACAGCCAGCTCCATCAGCTGGTTTTCTATCTCCGTCTGGCTCTTGATGTCCGGAGTTCTGACATCATTTTCTTCATCAGCCGCAGGAGCCTGATTAAAAGTTACCGATAAAATTATAGCTGCCGGTACATATTTAAATAATTTCATAGTTTTATCTTTCAACCTGTACGCCGTACCTCTTTAATTTTGTCCTGATACTGACTACGATCGTACATTTTTTATCATCAACACCACATAATATCTTCCGTCAAACGGTATCATTGTACTTTTATTTTTTAATTATTTTTTATTTTTATATTTTTATACAAAACGCACGGAAACTGATACTACAGCATAAATTCTTACAATAAATTTTAGATTATTCTAACATAATCAGATATCAAATTTTTCAAAAATAATTTCAATTGTTCACTTTATCTATTTTTAAATAATATCGCTGTTTTTCCACTATACCGGCACATAAAAAAACATATGCCGCTGATTTTTTCCTTTGTCTGCGACATTATATTCCCTCATATCCGGCCGTTCCCCCCAAAACCCCCCTAATGACAATTAGGTATTTTCTTGTGTAAATGCGTCAAAATATTAAATTACATATCTTTTAATAGAATGGCATTAGGCATATAATATCAAAGAATATAGGATGGTAATGCTTAATTTTTAGTCCCGAAAGCCATACTAAAAAGCAGTCTGCAGCAGTACGTTTACCAGATATATCATTTCAAAGGAGTGTCATCGTGCAGGAAGGATTCGTCATCACAGAAGGTGTAGCCTGTGGTCCAGCCGTAATTTTCAAAAACGACTCTCCGATGGTCAACATAGTTCATATCAGCCCGGAACAGGTTGATGCCGAAATAAATCTTTATCTTAACACTGTAGACAGAACCTACAGACTTTTTCTCTCTGAAAAAAACAACGTCAGCGCCGACATGGCCAAGGAATTCCTCGATGCGGCCATTCTTTATCTTACGGATAACTACATAAAGGAAAGAATTATCCACAAGATAAAGGATGAACTGTGCAACGCTGAAGCAGCAGTAATGCAGTGCTACCATGAATATATCAGCGACCTAATCGGAATGAATGATCCTTTTGTTCTTCACAATGAGTTTGAACTGCATAATCTTGCAGAGACAATAATACTTGAACTACGTAAAAAAAAGGTTCACCTTCCGGAAATCACCGAAGACTCCATCCTTATATGCAATAACATCACGCCGGCACAGTTCCTCACCATGAACACCGAACACATTAAAGGGGTACTGCTTGAGGACGGAAATACCCAAAGTCATCTTGCCATAGTGCTGCGAGGATCCAAAATACCGGCTATATTCAATGTTTCCAATGCTACCAAGGTTATCCAGAACGGAGAAACCGTACTTGTTGATGCATATGCCAACAGAATTTACATATCACCTCTCGATGAACTTATCTGGCAGTCATTTAACAATGCCAAAAAATACCAGTCCGGAAACGAGAGGCATACAGATACCATCAAACCGCTGATGGCTCAATACAAAACATCACCTGACGGTGAGAGAATGCGAATTCTTGCCAATATCAACTCGGTAGCTGAATTGACAAAACTCACCTGTTTACCCAGCTCCGGCATCGGTCTTTTCAGAACAGAATTTCTCTTTATGAACTGCAGTCATGAGCCAAGCGAAGAGGAGCAGTATCTCGTCTATAAAAAAATCATGGACATGCTCCCTAGGAACTATGAGATCACCTTCAGGACTTTTGACTTCAGCGCCGACAAACTCCCGCTCTATATGAGTATGTCATCCGCATTCAATGTTGACAGCAACCAGCATAACAAACAGTCACTGATTAAACAGCTGCGGGCTATCATCAGAGCATCCGCTAAAAGACACATAAGAATAATGTTCCCGATGGTAGCCGAATATGAACAGGTAAGAGAACTGGTTGATCTTTTCAACTCAGTAAAAAGTCTTTTAATGGACACCGGACATGAAGTAGGCTGGATAAAAATCGGTATCATGATTGAAACCCCTGCCGGGGCCATTATGTCAGATTCTCTGGCACAAATTGTTGATTTCTTCTCTATAGGCACCAATGACCTTACCCAGTATACAGAAGCATGTAGCCGGGAGGACCCTACCCACAGAAATGATGAACTGACCCCTGCTGTTCTCAAGCTCATAAACCTCACAGTCCACAATGCCCGCAAACACCACACACCTGTGTGCATATGTGGAGAACTGGTACACAATCTCGATTATCTGGCATTATTCATCAGCATGGGGCTAAGGGATTTCAGCGTCGCACCGTTCTATCTCAACCGTTTGCTGGAAAAAATTCATGAACTGGAGGTAAAAATTGAACCTCTTCTTGATGAAAAAATTGACTGCATCCGTACTAAAAACGAAATATATGATCTCAATGACAGTCTGATAACCACCCATGGTAGCAATAGAAGAATCATTGACTGATTCATAATTTATACCGTACGCATGAAGTATGCCATGTGTTTTATGCTCCACACATTTTCATGTATTGAATTCGAATTAACGCCAACAAGCATTAATAAATTGATATAATAACTTCAGTTCAGATTATTTTGCCTGTACAGAATAAACATACCGGTAGGCATGTTGCTTCGTGCAATAAACCGGTGATTTGTCCATACTCAAGAGGTTGAGCAATGTGGTTTAATTTCAAACTCTCAAAAGAAGAAGAAGACAATGCGGATATCGTGCTTCTTGCACCTTTATCCGGAACAGCAATTCCTATTGAAGACGTACCAGATGTTGTTTTTTCAGAAAAAATTGTAGGTGACGGCATCGCAATCAAACCTACCGGCAACAAGGTTGTTGCTCCATGTGAATGCATTGTTGAGCAGATATTCAAAACAAAACATGCTTTAGTATTAAGAAGTGTTCCTTACGATCTGATTATCTTTATTCACATAGGTATAGATACTGTCGATTTGGGAAATAATGATATATTCAAACCATTGGTCAGAGAAGGAGATCAGGTCAAAGCAGGCGAACCTCTTATGGATTTTGACCTTGAACAGCTACAGAAAAAACTGAAATCAACCATTACCCCGGTTCTCATTTCAGCAAATTCTCTGCCTATCCTGCAGTCTATAGAAAAAATGACTGAAAGATGTACTCACGGAAGCACACCGATAATGAAAATCAAGTTAAAAAACACCGAAGATAACAATCGGGACTAATCAAGAAGTTCAATTATTCCCGTGCCATTAGCCAGAACACCTGAAATTCAACTCAGGTGTTTTTTGTTATATGTAAAAACAGCAGTCTCGTCTAATTTGAGACTGGTGTAAAAAGAAAGTAGCAAAGGTAAATAAAAACCAATGTTCCAGCAATTATTTATAAAAAAATCATCAACTGACCGCAAACCTGAAAAAAATTATTATATACTTCAGATAGAGCCTTGAAATACTGGATAAATTATGCAGAACCATCTCCACCAGAACGGAATTGCGTTATCAAATAAACCTGTCATCTGCACATTACTCAGGTTCATTATTATCTAATCAAGCTGTATATAATCAAAAACATCTGACGAGGAACTATGCCCAGACAAGTATTTCTAATTCGCCATGCCGAAAGCATGGGGAATGCCGGTATGAGAACAACCACCCCTGCCGGAAACAATCTCACTGACAAAGGAAGAAAGCAGGCTGGAGAGCTTGCTGCAAGTATAAATGAAGTTCCAGACCTAATCGTATGGAGCTCTTATTCAAGAACAAGGGAAACCGCCCTTCCTCTGGTACAAAAATATCCAGAGGTTCGGACAGAGGAATGGCCTGATATTCAGGAATTCACCTACTTAAATCCCAACAAATGTTTTAACACAACTCCTGAAGACCGAAAACCTATGGTTACAGCCTACTGGGAGGCGATGGATCCCGATTATAACGATGGTGATGGAGCTGAATCATTTGCCGAAATGATTCAACGCGTTAAAATAATGCTCCGCCGAGTGAAAGAGAGACCTGAAGACACCATTTACATTTTTACCCACGGTCAGTTTATGGAGACAGTAAAAATCGTTCTCTCTCATCCTGATGAAAACAGTGCCAATCTAATGAGAATATTCAATGAGCGCAACAGAGGAAAACTTGTGGCTAATTGCGAAATTATGAGAATTATCTGATGTTACCAGTCCGTACATAATCTTTCGTTGCCTGTCATTCAACTTAAGGCAGACGCAGCACCAGTAATAAAACCAAAAATAAAAAGGGACCCGTGGGTCCCTTTTTGCATTTATATCAGCTTAAGAATTATAAATTGCTAACAATTTCTTCTACAGACTTCTTAGCATCGCCGAAGCACATGTAAGAATTTTCCTTGAAGAACAATGGGTTCTGAACCCCTGAGTAACCAACGTTCATTGAACGCTTGAATACGATTACGTTCTTAGCATTCCAAACTTCAAGAACAGGCATACCTGCAATCGGGCTGTTTGGATTTTCAAGAGCAGCTGGGTTAACAGTATCGTTAGCACCGATAACAAGTACTACATCGGTATCTGAGAAATCATCATTGATTTCATCCATTTCAAGAACGATATCATAAGGAACCTTAGCTTCAGCAAGGAGAACGTTCATATGACCAGGTAAACGACCTGCAACCGGATGGATACCGAAACGAACGTTAACACCCTTATCACGTAACTTCTTGGTAAGTTCAGCAACTGGATACTGGGCCTGAGCAACAGCCATACCGTAGCCTGGGGTGATAATAACTGAGTTAGCATTCTTAAGCATGTCAGCAACGTCTGAACACTTAAGTTCACGAATTTCACCCTGTTCTTCATCAGAAGCAGCAGCTTCAGGCTTGTTACCGAAACCACCTAAGATTACTGATAAGAATGAACGGTTCATAGCCTTACACATAATGTATGAAAGGATAGCACCTGAAGAACCTACTAAAGAACCGGTAACGATAAGTAAGTCGTTGTCAAGCATGAAACCTGCGGCAGCTGCAGCCCAACCTGAATATGAGTTGAGCATTGAGATTACTACAGGCATATCTGCACCACCGATGGAAGCCACGAGGTGGATACCAAAGAGGAATGCAATAACAGTCATTGGAACAAGACAAACCCAAAGCTGAACGTTCGCATTGTCAACAGCAAGGAACACAATCATTAAAGCAAGTGAAACAACTAAAGCAGCAATGTTCAGGAGATTCTTTCCTGGCAACACGAGTGCCTTAGACTTGAAGATTGCAAGCTTGAATGAACCGTTGAGCTTACCATAGGCAACGATTGAACCGGTGAAGGTTACAGCACCGATGAATACGCCGAGGAAAACTTCAACGAGGTGAATTAATAATTCCTTACCTGACAAAGTAACAGCAGCCTTGGCTGCATCTTCAGCAGTAACCATTTCCTTAAGTTCACTAATCTTGGCAGCCAGAGCGTCAGATACATTGCCGTTAACGGTGATATCTAATGATGACGCAAGAGAAACATCACAAAGGCTCAGGAAGCTGTTAAAACCAACAAGAACAGCGGCCAGACCTACAAAGCTGTGAAGCATTGCAACGAGCTCAGGCATCTGAGTCATTTCAACTTTTTTAGCGAGGTATAAACCGATACCGGCACCGATAATTACGGCAACTACGATGATACCCCAACCGATTCCAGTATTTACGTTTACCAGTGTAGCTATTAAAGCAATGGTCATACCGATAATACCGGAAGTACAACCTAACTTTGCAGTTTCCTGCTTAGATAATCCAGCCAAACTCAAGATAAAGAGCAGGGCGGAGATAATGTAAGCAACATGAATTAAACCAGTCATTTTCTGTCTATCTCCTTAATCCTTTCTGAACATCTTAAGCATGCGCTTGGTTACGGCAAATCCACCAAAGATATTGATGAATGCAATGAGAATTGCAACGAAGCATAAAATGTAAACAACGGCAGAAGGAGCATAAGCATCAGTCTTAACGAGCTGAGCAAGTGCACCGACAACGATAATGCCTGATACGGCATTGGTTACAGCCATTAAAGGAGTATGAAGTGAATGACTTACGTTCCATACTACATAGTAACCTACTACACAAGACAGTACGAATACGGTGAAGTGCGGTAAGAATGATTCTGGAGCAAATGCACCTACTAAGAACATTAAAGCAACGATACCTGATAAAGCGAGGTACTTGAATAATGGATTTGCAGGCTTCTTTTCTTCCTGTACAGGAGCAGCTGCCGGCTTCTGTGGAGCCACGCTTACGCTGATCTGTGGAGGAGGGAAAGTAACTTCGCCATCTCTTACAATGGTCATGTTACGTAATACTACGTCATCAAAGTTTACGTCGATATTGCCATCCTTTTCCTTACACAACAGCTTGGTTAAGTTAACCAGGTTGGTAGAGTAAAGCTGTGATGACTGAGTAGGTAAACGGCATGGTAAATCGGTGTAACCGATGATCTTCACACCATTGGTGGTAAGAGCGACCTGACCAGGAACTGTGCATTCACAGTTACCGCCTGTAGCAGCAGCGAGGTCGACAATTACAGAACCGGACTTCATGCTGGCAACCATATCAGCAGTAACAAGTAATGGAGCCTTCTTACCAGGAATAGCTGCAGTAGTGATGATAATATCAACTTCCTTAGCCTGCTCAGCAAAGAGTTCCATTTCAGCCTTGATAAATTCAGGGCTCATGGTCTTTGCATAACCATCTGATGAACCGCCGTCCTCCTGCTTGAAGTTAAGCTTTAAGAATTCACCACCCATTGAGTGAATCTGATCAGCTACTTCCAAACGGGTATCAAATGCACGAACGATTGCACCGAGAGAACTTGCAGCACCAATAGCAGCAAGACCGGCAACGCCTGCACCGATAACGAGAACTTTAGCTGGCGGAACCTTACCTGCGGCAGTAACCTGACCACAGAAGAAACGGCCGAATTCATGTGCAGCTTCAACAACAGCTCTGTAACCGCTGATGTTGGCAGTTGAAGAAAGTGCGTCGAGAGCCTGGGCTCTTGAAATACGAGGCACCATATCCATTGCCAGAACTGTAATCTTCTTGGCATTGAGTTTTTCAATCAACTCTGGATTCTGGCGAGGCCAAATAAAGGATACTAATGTAGTACCTGGATTAATTGCCTCAATTTCATCGTCATTTGGAGCAAGCACTTTATAAATAAGGGAACAAGCCCAAACATCAGAGCTCTTACCAATTTCTGCACCGGCTTCAACATATGCTTCATCAGCAAAATTTGCGGCTTCACCTGCACCTGATTCAACAAGAACAGAGAAACCCAACTTCTGAAGAGCAATAACTGTAGCAGGTGTAGCTGCAACGCGGGTTTCTCCCGCAAAGCTTTCCTTAGGTATACCTATCTGCATTTATTCACATTCCTAAATTAAAAATTAAAGTTGTAGTTATGTATGTCACAAATATGGTGAATTATACACTAATATTTACATAAATATGCACAAAAAATGCATACTGAACCATATTTTTTTACAATAAAAGATTCAAAATAGTTGATTTTGAAATTGAATTATTTAGAAAATCGCCTTTGAAAACGATGTCTTGAAACTCTCACCGGAATAACTGATGTCTGCTGTAAAAAATACGTGATAAAACGATTAATGAATAATCTTCCTCACTAATGATGCATTCAGATGAAAACATAACCTGAAAAACAGGTTCGTACATGCACCTGCATACCCGTCTTATATATATGTGGAATAATCAGCCATAAAACGATATGCCGTGCATGCCCCTATAAACATTCATCAGTTTTTCAACAGTGTGCCGCTGGACGGCTCAACTCCTTTAAGCTTAAACTTAATTGAGCGGACTCCGTTAGGAGTGTTGGTGAGCAGAGCAAAATGCAAATGCGGTCCGGTGGTATAACCTGTATTACCTGACAGGGCTATTACCTGTCCCTGGCGCACAGTATCCCCTACTTTAACCTTCTGACTGTTCCCCTTTAAATGCACATATACAGTCATTGTGCCGTCGGCATGCTGAATCTTGACGTAATTAGCCATAGGTCTGAAGCTTGGGTTGTTACCACCGGATGTTGATCCCATTCTCATATCAATAACCTTTCCATCCTTTGCGGCAAGTATTGGAGTGCCTATAGGCATTGATACGTCAATGGCATATCTGCTCTTAGGGCCTTTGTGGGTAAATCCACCTTCCCATCCCTGAGTAACCTTAAAGGCTCCGACAAACGGAACTATCAACTCATTAGGATTGGTACTGTAATAAAAATCAGCAGACCCTTTGAATATTTTACCGATATCAAAGGTACGGGAAATAGTCAGCTCACCTGCACCGCTATACACAACATAACCGACCAGATACTGCTGACTACCGCCGATTTCAATGGGTTCATCAAAGGGGATATTAGTATCCTTTATCAGATTACGATCTGACGCTTTAATCTTCACGGTAATTTCACTGGCGAACTCATTGATAATATACAGTTTGTGAGTTTCCGGATCAAAACTCAGTTTTACCTTATTCTGATCAGGCTCTCCCCAGTCATCATAGGAGTCATACTGATATCCGCTGTTCTGAGCATCCTTTTCGTCATCTGTATAATAAACGACCCCGTTATCATCTACGTAACGAAGAATTTTTGCTTCTGCCGGAATCACCATTCCGCCGGCCACAGCCAAAGACATTCCCAATATGAGAACTTTTATTTTACTAATCATAAATTTCTGCAATTCAGACCATTCCCGCTTTATTCTATACTGATACTCATTAGTACCCCGTCCTCTCTGCCATTAGCGACAGGATAATAATTTTTTCTGATCGTGTCCTGCTTAAAGCCAGCACTTTTATAAAGATTAATAGCTTTAAGATTAGAAACACGTACTTCGAGTAAAAACCTTGTGATATTCAATTCATTCATGAGAGCATTCATACTGTCCTGAAGCAGTGTTCTACCATTTCCCCGGCCCTGTGCAGCTCCGGCAACAGAAATATTCTCCAGTGTAGCCTCATCCAGAACATAGTCATAAACAGCATAACCTATCAGCACATCATTCTCAAACATGCCAAAAACCCTGTATCCTGCCCCCACGCAGTCGCCAAACATACTTTCAGTCCACGGATGCACCTGAACTTCATTTTCAATTTTCATCATTGCCGGCAGCAATTCAGACAATTCAGCATCATGCAGCAGTTTAATTGTTGTCATCTTTAAAAAATGCTCCTTCCCTGATCACTCCGCACTCATCCTTCTCAAAGTACTTTTTCATCATCAAAGCCTTGTAGACAGCGCGACGCTGTTCATCATCGGTATTCCCAACAATCTGAACATCTCTTTCAGCATTTTTTGGAGTAAAACTGATGCGGACACTCTTTTCCCAGGCATCACTCTCATCCCATGAATAAGACATGTTGTTGTAATCCATATACCCTGCCAGATTGTATATCCACAGGCATTTCTCCGGATTTTCAAGAATAAAATTAGCTTTGTTAACAGAAGGTCTGGTGAATTTAACCGCAGCCACTTCCTTGACGTACTTTTTTATAATACTCCAAAGGTGACGCTTGCCGTTTTCTCCCGGATATATCCGGATATCCGGAACCAGATCCTTATGTTTTTCAGCTGCAGAGACAGGACATATCAGTAAATCATTCTCATATTCGTTTACGTAAATACCTTTTGCTGTTTTATCCTGTGTTTCTGTCTGTTTACTGTCCGGAGCGTCATTAACATCATGATCTCTCACAGAACCGTTCATTCCTGGATACGTTTTTTTCTGACTGCCGTACCAACTGCATGGATATGAGATATATCTCAGATATCCGACAAGATTAAAAACCCATTCCCTGTTTATCTCATCATCCCCCACAAAAACAAAATGTGGAAAACTTCTGAAGACATCAGTTCTAACCGATTCAGATCCTGCATTTTTTAATATTGAAGGCTTGCGGATTGAATATAACCTGATATTCATTTTGTTCAATATCTCATTAACACTGTTCATATCTATATTCCGCAACTACCGTTTAATACTCCGATTATGGTTATGTGCTATTTTACTAATATTAGCATGGTTATTCATTAATAATGTTTATATTGTTTTAACTTCACCTGTATTCATCCCTACCTGTCGCACCGGTATTCATCCCTACCTGTCGAGCTCTTGAAGTTTTGAAATTCTCTCACATCATTCGAAATTTTCACTTTGATCATAGCTGATCCGTAACAAATCCTGTCGATTATACAATTATTCACCTTTAAAAAAGTCTGCATACCTATACTTTTTATCATTTTCTGCCGTTTTTCTGCATACACATAGAGATACTGTCATAGCCATAAATATATCCATATGTATTTACACTCAGATTTTCCCTGAAAAAACGGATTATTCACAATTGTGTATTACTTTATAATGATATCTACAAATCAACCCGGGGAATTTTTGTATATCTTTTAATCACACCTGCAATAAACTCTGTATATTATGTTTATAACCTGTTTTTCACTGTGAACTAAAAATAATCCACAATAAAACGGCTTTTATATGAAAATGTTTTCAATTTTTTTCTATGAATAACAGCCGAGTTACACACTGTTTTGCATGTTCAGATTGTGAAAAAAAGATAGTTTAAATGTGTATATTACAATTCATCACAATTGTCCTGTTTTCTGAAAATAATTTAGTGAATTGATACTGTGAACTATGTTTATAACATTCCCCATACTTACATATTCTAAGAATAATGTGACTAACAGTTTAAAAATAAATCCTGTGTAACAGTCTTTTTCTATCCATTTTTATCATAAATTCACCAGGGACAGGAATGATTTTTTATATAAAATAAATCAATCCTTTAATTCTGTTAACAGACAAATCAACAGATCATCATCATCCAGATTTAATATAAAGAAAACTGATTTTCACAGTATATCGGGGAAATACGCCGACAACTTTTTACTAGCTAAACAGCCGGTTTAATGATTTCCGTTTTAATGAGGCTGATTTACTTCATTGCTTTCATAAAATCCGGCTTATTATTCTCGCAGTGAGAAATACTTCAGTAATCAAAGTTCACATTAAATCAGTAATAGAATCAAAACATTGGCAGGAACTGTATGTAGTTGTAGCACGGCATTACCGGACATCAATTGTTTCTTCGCACCTTATTCCACCACAGAACAGACACCTGCATCGATCTTAAAAAAAACTGCAAAAGGCTTGCAGTATGAGGAATAACACAAAAAAACTCCGACATAGCAATATGCCGGAGTTCTGGAATAATCTAAAAAAATATACTGTTAGATATTATCAGTAACAATTTCCTTGTTAAACACTTTCTCACAGTATCTGCACCTAAGCTGAATTCTGCCTTTATTGTTTATTACCTTAAAATTGGTGACAGCAGTTCTTTCAACATTACTGATACAATTGGAGTTAGGGCACTTGAACACAGCCTTTACACATTCAGGAAGTTGAATATTTCTCTTGGAAACAACCTTAAAATTCTCAATGATATTAACGGTTGCATTAGGGGCAAAAATACTCAGCTGGTCAGCCTGTTCTTCAGTTAAACGGACATTTTCAACCTTGATTAAATCTTTATGACCGTTAGCCTTTGACGGAAGATTAAAACCGACAGTAATACGGTCATTATTGTCAAGAATATGAAAATGCTTCAGAATGTTTAAAGCCTGACCTGCAGGAATATGGTCAATAACAGTACCATTACGTATCGCTTCAACCTGCAACTGTTCCTTATCTGTCATTTTACACCTCTTCATTCAATACTAATGATAACAACGCCTGACGTGCATATACCCCATTTGCTGCCTGCTGGAAATAATATGCATAAGGAGTACTATCAACATCCGGAGTTATTTCATCAATTCTTGGCAACGGATGTAAAACCTTCAGATTTGGTTTAGCCTCTTCAAGAAGATCTGAGGTCAGAATAAACTTTGCTCTGATATGACGATATTCTGTCTCATCAAATCTTTCTTTCTGAACTCTGGTCATGTACAGAATATCAACTTCAGGAATAACATCTTCCATACGATCCATTACATGATATTCAATACCGCTGTTTTCATATTCATCAATAATATAGTCAGGCATAGCCAGAGATTCAGGAGAAACCAGAAAAATCTTGGCATTGTACTTACATAAAGCCTGAGACAGTGAATGTACTGTTCTGCCATACTTAAGATCGCCGACAAAAGCGATACTTAAATTATCCAGATGCTTCTGTGTTTCATAGATTGTGAATAAATCCAACAGAGTCTGTGATGGATGCTGATTTGAACCATCACCTGCATTGATAACAGGAACCGGGGAAACATCAGCCGCCAATCTTGCCGCACCTTCATAATGGTGTCTCATCACCAGTGCATCGGCATATGAGGTGATAATACGAATAGAATCTGCAAAAGTTTCACCTTTCTTTGCAAGTGAGGTATTGCTGGCATCAGAGAATCCTATTACTCTTCCTCCTAAACGCTGAATTGCAGTTTCAAAAGACAAACGAGTCCTAGTAGAGGCTTCAAAGAAGCAACTGGCTACAAGTTTGTTTTTCAAGAGATCGGTACGTGGATTTGCTTTTAACTGCTGAGCAGTCTGAATTATCAGTTCAAGATCGTCACGAGTGAATTCTGATATTGAAATGATGTCTTTGTTGAATAGATTGTTTGCCATCATTATTCCCTGTTTTGATAAACGATAGAGAACGGTCACTTAACTGACCTTAGCAATGCTAACATGACATCATTAGCGAAATTATCAGATTAGCGTTGCTATCTGAAGTACACATTATATAGCTTTATTCCAACATACAAAATAAAAATATTTACGAAAGTGTTTTCACAGTATATTTCACCATCCAGTTGTTTTCATAATGTAAAAAAATGTTTAAGTTTTAATCACTAAGAAAATATATAATACAAAATGATATTTTTTCCTTTATTTATGAAAAATAAAATGTATAATGAGCAGACGCACAGGGGCATAGTTCTAATGGTAGAACAGCGGTCTCCAAAACCGACGGTTGTGAGTTCGAGTCTTACTGCCCCTGCCAACAATACTTATTACGTTCTAAATAGGGGCATAGTTCAATTGGTAGAGCAGCGGTCTCCAAAACCGCAAGTTGTGAGTTCGAGTCTTACTGCCCCTGCCAGTCATTCAAAATTATGATTTATACACTGTCCCGTTTGTGCATACATGCGGTTTAATTTAGAAACAGCGCTTTCTTTATCACGTACTTATCATTCATTCCTCGACATAACCTTATTTATTTCTTTGAAACCATGTGTTAGGGACTGGATTAACTCATAGGATATTCCCCCTGAAAAGCAGATATTAATAACACAAAAAAGAACCGGCCTGAAGTCAACCGTTTTTCCAAATTCTCCTTCAGACCTCAGCACTATCCATTTACAGTAAAAAAAATCAGCTGACAGTCATTTCAGACAAGCTGAAGCATTTTATTAAAATCATCAGCCGCCTTAACCTTATCGCTGGCAAACACAATCATTCCATTCTCATCAATCAGGTAGGTTGTCCGCACAACCCCCATATAGACTCTGCCGTACTGCTTCTTTTCCTTCCATACATCATACGCCTTAATAACCATAAGTTCCGAGTCAGAGAGAATGGTAAAAGACAGCCCGAATTTTTCAGCAAATTTCATATGTGATGCTACAGAATCTTTGCTAATCCCGATGATCACGGTATTCTTACCTGCGAACTCTTCACGTGATTCAGAATATCCACAGGCCTGTTTAGTACATCCAGGAGTATTATCCTTAGGATAAAAATACAAAATAACCTTCTTTCCCCGATAATCGCTCAATCTGCGATTAACACCATTCTGGTCTGGGAGAGTAAAGTCAGGTGCAATAGTTCCAATTTCAAGCATACAAATTCCTTATCTGAGTTATATTCCTGATCCGACAGCCGGATTCCGGCAGACGTAAAACCACAACTATCCTGATATTAAACCACATCAATATGCATGAAAACACATAAAGTCTATTTTTGATGATTAAGCGAAAAAAAAAGAAAAAATTTGAAAAGCTTAAGCTTTGAGTGGTGGCCCATCCCTGACTTGAACAGGGGACCAAACGATTATGAGTCGTCTGCTCTGACCGACTGAGCTAATGGGCCACTGATTGTGAAAACACGTGTATTATATACAGCTTGATATACTTTGTCGAGAGCAAACACTTGACAGACATCAAAAAAATGTTTGCTCTCAGGTAGTTTGCCTATTAATTAGTCATCCAGAAAGCTTCTCAAAGGCTCTGATCTGCTTGGATGACGTAACTTACGCAAAGCCTTTGCTTCGATCTGACGAATACGTTCTCTGGTAACATCGAACTGACGACCTACTTCTTCAAGAGTATGGTCTGTATTCATACCGATCCCGAAGCGCATTCTAAGAACCTTGGCTTCTCTTGGGGATAAGGCTGCAAGAACCTGCTCAGTAACACTCTTTAGACTTTCTGAAGTCGCTACATCAGCCGGAAGCGGCAGTGATTCATCCTCAATAAAATCTCCTAAATGCGAATCTTCATCATCACCGATAGGAGTTTCCATGGACATAGGCTCCTTGGAAATCTTCATTACCTTGCGGATTTTATCCTCCGGAATCCCCATCTTTTTGGAAAGTTCCTCAGGAGTAGCTTCCCTGCCGTTTTCCTGTAACATCTGACGTGAAACCCTATTGAGCTTATTAATGGTTTCAATCATATGCACCGGAATTCTGATAGTTCTGGCCTGATCGGCAATAGAACGGGTGATAGCCTGTCTAATCCACCAGGTGGCATATGTGGAGAACTTGTATCCGCGACGGTATTCGAATTTATCAACAGCCTTCATTAAACCGATATTACCTTCCTGAATCAGGTCAAGGAACTGCAGGCCTCTGTTGGTATACTTCTTCGCAATGGAGATAACCAGACGCAGGTTAGCTTCAATCATTTCTGATTTAGCATTTCTTGCGTGGGCATTACCCATCTTCATATTGGTATTAATTTCACGAATCTTACAGATAGGCAGTCCTGTTTCTGTTTCGATTTCATGCAAACGTCCGACAATTGTCACGATTTCCTTTTCATAGGCCTTCATCTTTTCCGCAAAAGGTTTTTTGAGCTTGATGATTTTATCATACCAGTCTCTTGATGCTTCCTTATGGGATTCGATATAACGTGAACGGTAATCTTCAGGTTTCATACCGCATCTCAGCATTATTTCACGAATACGGCGTTCCTGAACCTTTACCTTGTCCATAACATCATTCATATTCTTAATAAGCTGATCGAACACTTTTGGAACCAGACGGAACTGCTTGAATACTTCTGCCAGTTCAGCAATTGAATTCTGGGTTCTCTTTGAGTCTCGGCCGTGTTTTTTTAGAGCCTCAATAGTGTTGTTGTATCTTTCATGAAGCAGTTCAAACATCTGTTTGGCGTATTCCGGATCCGGACCGGACTCATCTTCATCCATCATCTTCGGTTCTTTTTCATCACCGTCATCAGAACCTTCATCATCATCATCGTCATCTGTAACCTTATCTGAATCAGAATCTCCGTCATCAAGATCTACACTGTCATCACACTGATCTATGCTTTCATCAATATCCAGACTGTCATCCAGTTCTTCATCGCCGTCTTCCTTAACCTGAATAGCTTCATCATCAGAAATATTTTCAGCGAAGCCGGTTATGATATCACTTAAACGGATTTGGCCTTCATTATACTGTTCATAAAGCTGCAGTACAAAATCTATAGCGCTGGGATATTCCGCAACACAGCTCTGCACCTGATTAATACCGTTCTCTATACGCTTGGCAATATCGACCTCTGCTCTTCTGTCAAGCAGACCGACACTGCCCATTTCACGCATATACATACGTACAGGGTCAGTTGTCTTACCGATATCTGAAATAATATTTTCAATTTCAGCCACATTCTGCGGAAGCATTAAATCATCTGTTGATTCAGGGGCTTTTTCACAGATCTGGATATCCATATCCGCACATCTTTGGAAAAACTCTTCCAGCTTTTCTGAATCAAGGTATTCTGATGGAAAAAATTCTTTTATTTCTTCTGTTGTTAAGTAACCTTTGGACTTACCATCTCTTAAAAGCTGCTTTAAAGATAACGTTACCGGTTTATTTTCCATTGCTTAACCTATTTGTTTTTTTAAAATAACGAAGATAACACCGAAAGACCGAAATCCTCCCGATGCACCTTAACCATGATTTCCTGTTTCCATCAACATTCATGCAATACTATTTAACAGCCATCTGCAAAACAAACCCGATGCCACTGCCACTAACCCATGCAAACAGAAAATAGCAAAAATCCCTACATTCCAACGAATAATTACGTGGAACTGATATTATAACCTAACGTAAAAAGTTTTCAACATGTTAAAAAATATTTGTGAAAACCATCATATCTGCTTCATTCAGTCAATTTTTATATAATTTTATTATGATTATATCCGACTTTATATTTGCATTGATGATGGAATTAACAATAATTAGGATTCGAGCAAAAGAATATTTTTCAGAACTTGCGGTATATAACATTTTATTATAATACGATATGGTTAGCATTAATGAGCCCCCACTGCACGGGCTGCCGGAGTAGTTCTTCGGCATTTTTATACCGGAGTACCAATGTAGACTGAGTTCTCCTGAGACTGTCAGCATAAATTATTAGGTAAAATAATAAAAAAAAAACGCGTCAGTATCCGCACAGACGGCGACTGACGCATTGAATCAACAGATGAATTATCCGGAATTGATTATTTCAGATTTCTTATATTTCGCTCCAGATAGCTTGACAATGCCATTTCCTCATTTGTTAGCTTGCGCTTCTGACTTTCATAGGCCAGCCACGTGATTTTCTCTTCAACAATCTCCTTGAAATAGCGCCGGATAAATGTCAGCAGACTCATAATCTTAACATTCTCATACTCGTCATCCAGTTGGTAGGATACCAGTATATTCATGATTTTTTCATAGACAGTACTACGGTACTTTTCCAGCAGTCCGCCGGTGGTAATATCTGGCTTATCAGCAATTTTCTGCAGCAGATCCAGAATAATTCCAGCCTTGTCATCAGCATACTTGCTAAGCAGATAGGTAAATTTTTCCTTTTCCGGAATCTGTGCCACCAGATAAGGATTCTGTATTATCCGCGCCACAATCCCCCTTAAAGCGGTAAGCTCTATCTTTTCACTACTGGAAAGATGTTCTCCGGATTCATTAGGATACTGCAGATTCTGAGAAGCTGTTTCAAGCGCCTTCTGTTCCACGCAATGCTTCATCTGCTCCTCAGTCCAGCCGACCACAACAGCCATGGCATTAATAAGATTCTGTCTGTTTATCGGTGCATCAGTAATTTTCACTACCAGAGAACAGAACATGTCAACAGCCTTAACCTTTTCGTCATCCCTAGCCAGATTATAGCTGCTCTTGATCTCTGAAATGATATAATCCTTCAGGGACAGAGACTGATTCATGTACTCCATAAAACCTTTAGCACCTCTTTCACGGACAAGGGAATCCGGATCATGCTCAGGAGGAAGGAAACAGAAATTAAGCACTTTATCATCACGGAGTACCGGTAAAACCACCCCCAGCACATGCCAGGCTGCATGACGGCCGGCACTGTCACCGTCATAACAGAACACCACTCTGTCAGTCTGCTTGAACAGCAGATCGATCTGATGTTCGGTAGTAGCTGTTCCTAGAGAGGCGACAGCGTTGTGTATACCATGCTGATCAAGTGCAATAACATCCATGTAGCCTTCGGTGATGATTATACAGTCGAGGTCTTCTCTTTTTATCTTTCTCACGAAATCAAGATTAAAAAGCTCATAGCCCTTCTTATAAACGTTACTCTCACGTGAGTTGATATATTTAGGCTTGGAGTTATCCAGAACACGACCGCCGAAGCCGATTACCCTGCCTCTCTTATCCCTGATTGGAATAATCAGACGGTTACGGAACATATCAAAGACCTTACCGTTATCACTCTTAGAAAGAAGGCCTATCCCCAGCATCTTATTGACGCGCTCGGCACTGAACTTAGGATCCTCGTTCCCGGCACCGATGCCAACCATCCGGTATATAAAATCCCAGGTGTTTGGAGCAAAGCCTATCTGATACTTTTCCACAGTCTCAGCAGATATACCGCGCTGAGCGAGGTAGTTTTTAGCCTCAGGATGTTTAAAATATTCCTGATGATAAAAACCGGCAACACTGGCGGTTATCTGATATATATCCACTGAAGATTCATCATGATCATCTCTGTAACTGGTATCATATTCAACACTTATACCTGCTATTTTGGCAACTTCCTCTACCGCCTCAATAAAAGAGACATTGTCATATTTCATAATGAATTTGTAGGCATTACCAGCTTCATGACAACCGAAACAGTTAAAATACTGCTTCTGCTGATTAACACTGAAGCTTGCTGATTTTTCCTGATGAAAGGGACAGCATGCCATGTAACTGGAACCTGATTTCTTTAAGCTAATTCTGGAACTGATTACATCAACAATATCTACTCGTTCCAGCAGTTCCGATATAAAAGAATCCTTAATTCTTGGCATTATCTATTCCTTAATTCTTCTGAATCTGACAGAGCTTTCATCCATTAGTCTGAGGCTAATGAGATTCAGACTGATGGATACACAGTTTTCTATGATATTTTATTAAATAACTGCAATTAAACTCAAACAAAAAAAGATTTCTGTACGCTTTTTCCCGATATCTTGGGAGGATTTATCATTCACAGACAAAGTTATTTCCTGCATCAACGCTTAATATAATCATTTTTTATGTTTAATTCAAATATTTTTTATTTTTATTTTAACATTCAGTACCAGCAAAAATAATTCTGCTTAAGCCTGCATCCAACTCAAGCCCAGTACTCCGTCTGTTTCCAGACATACCTGAAACCGTATCATAAACACCTTGAAAGAATAATATGCTATGATATACATCGTTTGTTACGGAGGTACTATGTCTGTTTACTGTATAGGTGACGTCCATGCCTGCTTGAAGGAGTTACGGGAACTGCTTAATGTTATGGAATTCTCACCTCAAGATGACGAATTGATCTTTACCGGAGACATCATAGGTCGCGGTCCGGAGCCCCTTGACACCATTCATTTTATTCAGGATCTCGGAGACAGAGCCCATATGGTGCTGGGCAACCATGATCTCAATCTTCTCGCTGTGGTATACGGATATCATGAACCTAAGAAGAAGGACAAACTTGACTCCATTCTCACGGCTCCGGATCTAAAAGAGATTACCAACTGGTTCAGAAAACAGCCACTTCTATACATTAATCAGGAATACTCCGTATGCACGGTGCATGCAGGAATAACTCCACAGTGGAATATTACCACGGCAGTTGCATGTGCCAGAGAAATGGAACAGGTTATTCAGGATGACCTGATTTTTCCGCAGTTTCTCCAGAGAATGTATGATGACAGGCCTAGCCTGTGGTCTGAAGATCTGAAAGAATTTGACAGATGGCGTTTTATAACAAATGTATTTACTAGAATCCGCCTCTGCTATACTGATAAATCACTGAATCTTTCCAATAAAAACAGTCCTGAGGAAGCAGCCGGAGAAGGACTGGTTCCTTGGTACACCCTGCTGACTCCGGAGGCTCTTGACGGAGACAAAAAATACCGTCTGGTTTTCGGACACTGGGCGGCACTTACCGGTAAATGTAATTATCCGGGAATAAAATCTCTGGATACAGGTTGTGTATGGGGTAACAAACTCACAGCCTGGTGCTGTGATACTGATATTATGTACAGTGTTCCCAGCAGACAGCCGGCCAAATTTGCCTGATTAAAAAACAGGTTAATTCGTTTCTGATGCACTGTCAGCACCACCGTCAGAAGTTTTATCAATATTATTAGACAAACCAAAACAACGGATACTTATCATGACTCTGTCAATTATCGTAGCCCACTGTAAAAATCACGTAATAGGAGCTTCAGGAACCATGCCTTGGCATCTTCCGGCAGATCTTGCTCATTTCAAAAGCGTAACCATGGGATCACCGGTTATTATGGGAAGTAATACCTACAAAAGCATCGGACGACCTCTTCCCGGCAGACTCAACATAGTCATAACCTCCAAAGCCACATCCTGTGAAAACATTCCTGACAGACTGATACATGTGGCAAATGCGGATGAGGCATTAAAAATTGCCGGTAAATATGATGAAGTGTTCATCATCGGCGGAGGATCCGTATACAGACAGTTTATGGACAGGGCTGACAGAATGTACATAACACTGATTGATGCAACTCCGGAAGGTGACACCTTTTTCCCAGAGTACTCCACGGACAACTTTAAAATCATTTCCTCCGAACATCGTGAGCCGGATGAAAAAAACTGCTATGCCATGGATTTCATCACCTATGAAAAAATCTAATGCTTATAAAACTGTAACCCCCCGGAAATTCAGTTCCGGCTACTCAATATAAGAACCCCCCGGAAAATTCCAGGTTCTAACATCATAACCGCAATAAATTATCCTGCGGTTATCTCCTTCATAGCGGTTCTGTCAACAGCATAGCGATGGCAGAACCGCTTCAAGTCATCCTCAGAAGTTATCAGCATAACCTCCCTGAAGCGACCGTTACGCAGGCTGCAGAAACCGGCAACCAGTTCTCCGGTACATATCCCCCTTCTTAATACCGGCTCTTCACTTTCCTTATCATACGGAGTAACTTTATCTTCTCTGATATGCAGGATATTATCCAGACCAAACATAACAATCTTCCTTAACAGCCGTAACAGATCTTAATATTATCACTCCGGAATTTTCCGGCGGAACTTCTGATTATTACAGTTTTTAATAGCGCAAAGCTATGACCATTATAATACAAAACACTTTTACAAAAAAAACATAGCTAAATAAAACATTTGCATGCAACGGCGTGATTTATAATATCAGGAGTTACCTCCATGAATATTTATTTATCCGTCTACCTTCGGTACCGCAGATTATTATCATTACTATTGACACATTTTCATGTATTAAAATACCATATTACTGTTATCTCAATTATCGGTTTTTTATCTCCGCCCACCAGTGCTGAGGAACAGGTATATGAATAATTCTTTTTTTCCAGCGGCACTTATTTTAGCCATGTTCTCTTTATCAGGATGTCTGAATCTCTTTCACAGTAATCAACAGGACGGACTGCAGTGTACCGGAGCCTCGAACTGCACGGAACTCGGAAAGGAATGCATCATTGATAAAAACTACGCAGATGCCCTGAATTTTTTCGAAAAAGCCTGCAAACTTAATGAAGGCGAAGCCTGTCTCAATGCCGGAATAATCTACCATGAAGGACTTAACACTGAAGCTGACAGTTCCAAAGCTGCTGTCTTCTACGAACAGGCATGCAATATGAACTATGCCCCAGGATGCACACATCTTGGAATAATATACGGTAGCGGCATCACTGCGAACTATACCAAAGCATTTGATTTTTACCGCAAAGGCTGTGAGAACGGGGATAATGAAGGATGCTATTTCACAGGAATAGCCTACAGGGATGGATTCGGCATAAATCAGAATACCGATTCAGCCTACGAATACATTCAAAAAGCCTGCGATATGAATCTCGGCAAAGCATGTTCAGAAATGGGAATCCATCTTGATCTGGATGTTACCCGTGATTCCGCCGACCATAATACAAGCTCTCTGAAATACTATGAAAAAGCCTGCAGTCTGGGTGATGGTACCGGCTGTACCAATGCCGGAGCCACCTATTTCTACGGCAAATCCGTAAAACCTGATATATTTAAAGCGAACATACTGTTTGAAAGAGCCTGTGATTTAAATAATGCCAAAGGCTGCTCTGATTTAGGTTTATCATACCTGAGGGGAACCGGTATCAGACAGGATTCCACAAAAGCTCTGGAGCTCTTCGGAAAAGCCTGTGATCTGAAGCTTAACGAAGGCTGTGAAAACTACAGCAAATATAAAAACAGCTGCCGTTAAAACAGCTTATCCGTCTTAACGGCAATCGGGTAGGGGGAGCATGCTCACCCCTCCCACACCACCGAACGTGCGGATCCGCATTCGGCGGTTCAAAACGAGAACATGGAAGTAAGATATATCAGCCTTTCCACGCAAACTGCTCCAAGGTAGCCCATCCCTCACTC
>JAEEGL014734310.1_pt1 | contig 71971 bp, 57 predicted proteins | sample 9134231 | NCBI WGS metagenome assembly JAEEGL01 (sample SAMN16246548, study PRJNA631951) | gut metagenome | biome: gut microbiome; feature: rumen; material: fiber-attached | host: Bos | place: Iran: Karaj | collected 2018-10
AGCCCTCCAGTAGATGAAGTCATGAAACAGAGGACCTCGAAGTGGCGCGCCTTGCTGGATTCGAACCAGCGGCTTACTGCTTAGAAGGCAGTTACTCTATCCAGCTGAGTTAAAGGCGCACAGAAAAGATCAGCAGCCGAGGCTGCGTCATGAACTCTGTATGGAGCGGGTGATGGGAATCGAACCCACGTAACCAGCTTGGAAGGCTGGAATTCTACCATTGAACTACACCCGCAGCGGAGTTTCAACAGGTGATATTATACCACAAAGCACTGTTATTGTCAATACCGCATTGCAAAAACAGTCAGAATCCACAAAAACCGCATTCCGCCGGTCTGCCCCGGAGTGTAAAATGACGATTTGCCCCGGCGGGCTCCCGGAAGGGGCATTTCTGTCACATTAATGTAAGGTAACTGCCTTATCATTATAGCATAACGGCGGTCAGTTATTGCCCGAAAAATGCGGTCTTATGCAAAATTTGCGCAGTTATGGCAAAAGTTGCAAAATAAATGCAAAATCTATTGACAAAAAATCGTTATTGTAATATCATTCTCTTAGAACGAAAACACAGAGCAAAAAAGCCGGTCGGAAGTTAAAACAAAAAAATATATCGGCTGTTTCGTCTTTTTTGTGTCTCAGAGTCACTTATATGTGGAGAGCAGATCCTGCATGATAATTTTTATCATTTAACTTGGCAGGATCATAAAGAGACCGACACTATATCAGTATGGTGTACGCAGAATGTAAGGTGTGGTGAAATGAAGAAAAAGACAAAGAACCAGTGCGGGCGGCGCGGTGAGCGCATATTCAGCAGCGCCTGCATTGTGCCGAGCCTCCTCGGAGTGCTCATCTTCTTCCTGATACCGTTCGGGATAGTGGTCTACTATTCCCTCATCAACAACCCCATCATGAAGGAATTCGTGAAGTTCGACAACTACTCGGCGCTCCTCGAGAACACCGCCTTCAAGAAGGCGGCGCACAACACGGCGATGTTCAGCATTGTGGCTGTACCGCTTGCAGTGGTGCTGTCGCTCGGGCTTGCGGTGCTGCTGGAGAGAAATATCCCCGGCAAGAGCGCGTTCAGGACGTTCTTTCTCAGTCCGCTCATGGTGCCGACGGCTTCGGTAGTGCTTGTGTGGCAGGTGCTGTTCCACAATCACGGTACGATCAATCAGGTCGTGGAGCTCTTCGGAGGCACTCCGGTCGACTGGCTGAAGTCGCAGCACGGACAGGTCATTATAATATGTATGTTCCTCTGGAAGAACATGGGCTACAACATGATATTGTTCATGTCGGCGCTGAGCGGTATCCCGCGTGACATACTCGAGGTCGCAGACCTTGAGGGCGCGAGCTCATGGTACAAGTTCGTACACATCAAGCTCCGCTACCTTTCCCCGACGATACTCTTCGTGCTGATACTCTCGCTGATAAACTCCTTCAAGATATTCCGCGAGGTATACCTGCTTACCGGCAACTACCCCTTTGATAAGCTGTATATGCTCCAGCACTTCATGAACAACACGTTCGCGAGCCTCGATTACCAGAAGCTGAGCGCGGCAGCGGTGCTGTTCTCGCTCGTGATGATAGTCGTCATCGCGGTGCTCCTCATCATCGAGAACTTCTTCGGAAAGGACGTGGAGGGCTGATGATGACGCTGAAACAGAAAAAACACACGCTCGATATCATCGTCACCGTGTTCATCTTCGTAGCGGCAGTGATGTTCATAATGCCCACGGTCCTGACGATAGCGAACTCGTTCATGACCTCCAAGGAGATATCCGCCAACTACGGCTCGATGTTCAGTAACATGACCGATGACAAGAAGACCTTCATCTCCGAGAACGTAAACCTCAAGTTCATTCCCGACAAGGTAACGTTCGACCAGTACAGGGCGGTGCTCTTCAAGAGCCCGGACTACCTGATGAAGTTCTGGAACTCCGTGATACTCACAGTACCGATAACGCTGTTCCAGCTCATAGTTGCGGTGTTCGCGTCCTACGGCTTCGCGAGATACCCCAACAAGGTGAAGAACATCATATTCTTCGCATATATAATCCTCATGCTCATGCCGTATCAGGTAACGCTCGTGCCGAACTACCTCGTCGCAGATAAGTTCGGTATGCTCGAGGCAGCCGAGAAGCTCCCCTTCCACGGAGCGGCAGCCTTCCTGAACGTCTTCTCGATGATGTGGACGCGGCGTGCAGTGATACTCCCCGGTATCTTCTCTCCGTTCAGCGTGTTCCTGCTCACTAAGGTAATGCGCCGTATACCGGTATCCTACGTCGAGGCTGCCAAGCTCGACGGCGCAGGCGAGTTCCAGATACTCACAAAGATATATCTCCCGCTCTGCAAGAGCGCGCTCGTCTCGATAGGTATGCTCGTATTCATCGACTACTGGAACATGGTGGAGCAGCCGCTCGTCCTGATGAAGGACGCGGAAATGCATCCGCTGTCAGTGTTCCTTTCGCAGATCAACACCGGCGACGTCGGCCTCGCATTCGCGGTCGGAGCCGTCTACATGGTACCGACGATACTGATGTTCCTCTACGGCGAGGATTACCTCGTGGAGGGAATAACATATTCGGGCGGAATTAAAGGATAGGAGAAGCTGCTATGAATGAAAGCACAGAACTTAAAGAAATAAAAGAGATAAAGGGCGATCCCGAGAAGCGCGACCCGCGCAGGAAGCGTGAGACCATAAAGACCATACTCATCATCTTCCTCGTGGTGCTACTGCTGCTCACGTTCTTCTCGAACACGATAATGAACCGCTCCCTTGCGGAGATAACCACTGAGAGGGTCTCCTCCGGAAAGCTCACCGAGAGAGTCCGCGGCGGCGGAGTGATCGAGTCCAATCAGACATACGAGGTCACGATCGACGGCAACAAGAGCGTTGACAAGATAATGATAAAGGCTGGTCAGACCGTAAATGCTGACGACGTGCTGTTCGTCGTGGGCGGCTCGCCCAGCGAGGAGCTCACTGCCGCAGAGGACCAGCTCGCGACGCTCCAGCTCAACTACTCCAAGGCGCTGCTCACTCCCGCTGCTGATTACACCTCCGAGGACAAGGAGATAGCGAATGCACAGGAGGACCTCAACGCTCTCATCGCAAAGCGCGACGCAGCAAAGATACGCGAGTCGGGCGCACAGGCTGCCCTCGACCAGTACAACAGCAACAAGGCTCAGCTCGCTGACAAGACCTCGCAGTCCGAGAGAGTGTCTGCCACTATCGCAGCGATAGATGCTGACGATTATACAGCGGCTTCCCCGGAATACCTCGGTGACCTCGTCTCGCTGCAAAGTGAGTGCGTGAGCGCCGAGACAGAATACTCAGCAGCATATGAGTTATACACACAGCTCCTCACAGATGGAGCGGCTGAAGAAACACTCGCAGCTGCACAGGAGGATATGGACGCGAAGTCCGCACGCCGCGACGAGGCTAAGAAGAGCTACTCCAACGCAAAGTCAGGCAAGCGCTCCGAGCTCTCGGCAACGCTCGCGCAGCTCCAGTCTGATATAAGCTACCTTTCCTCGTACATCTCCGCATATGAGGCCTCCCTCAGCGATCCGTCGGAGTCGTATGAGTCCCTCGCGGCACAGGTCACAGAAAAGCAGCGCTACCTCGAGAACCTCATGATAACGCTCGCCAAGACCAAGACCACCGACGAGAACACTGCTGCTCTCGCGGCACTCGACCTCGAGGCTATGCAGACCGAGATCACCAAGCAGGAGGAGAAGGTCTCCAAGCTCCGCGAGGAAAGCGGCGCGACTGAGATAAAGTCCAAGTACAGCGGCGTCGTGAGCTCCGTATATGTTCAGCCCGGCGACACCACTACCCCCGGCAATGCGCTCGCTTCGATAGATATTTCAGAAGAGGGCTACACGCTCAAGGTAACAGTAGACGGCGCCAAAGCGTCGAAGGTGAAGATCGGCACTGCGGCGGAGGTCATGAACAACTGGAACGGCGACGTTCAGGCAGTCCTCTCCGAGATAAAGAACGATTCTACTCCCGGCTCCAAGAACCGCGTGCTCGTGTTCACGGTCACCGGAAACGTAGACTCCGGCACCTACCTCGATATCTCGATACCGTGCGGCAGCGGCAACTACGACGCTATAGTCCCGAAGAACGCGGTCCGCAAGGACAACGGCGGCAACTTCGTAATGATGGTGACGTCCAAGAACTCGCCGCTCGGCAACCGCTACTACGTCGACAGAGTTCCCGTTGAGGTGATCGTTTCAGACGAGACCTCGAGCGCAGTCCAGGGCGACATAAATTACGGCGATTACGTCATAACCGCATGGAGCAAGCCCATAGATCCCGGAGATCAGGTCCGCATGAAGGAATAAGGCGGTGCGGCGCTTATGAGATTCAGGATAAGGTTAGCCTACGCTGTCATTGCGGCAGTCAACGCAGCAGCCCTCATCGGAGCGGCGGCGCTGACAGTTGCGGGCAGCTCGATGGCAAAGTCCCAGCGGTACAACAGTGCCGCAGATGTCTGGCGGGGCAGCAGCAAGATGAACTTCACGCAGGTAAGCTGCTTCTTCGAGGGCGGCGAGGAGCTCACAACTGACTTCGTCGCAGGAGTTGAGGCTGACCTCACAGCGGCGCTGAAAGAAGTCGCCGTCACCGAGGAGGAGGGCGAGGACCTCATCGCATACGGCTACAGCGCACCGCTCGGCACATACACCGTCACTGGCGATATCCCGGGGCAGTCCGAAGCGGAGCTCACGGCGGTCGGAGGAGATTTCTTCCTGTTCCGGCAGTTCGAGCTCATCAGCGGAGCGTACTTCTCCGACGACGATATCATGCAGGACGGAGCGGTCATCGACCGTACACTCGCTTATTCGCTCTACGGCTCCGACGATGTCGCGGGCATGAGTGTATATATAAACGGTCAGCAGTTCTATATCGCGGGAGTCATAGCAGACCCGCAGACCGAGCCTGAAAAACAGTGCGCGGGCGACAAGCCCCGGGCTTACGTCTCATATGAGACGGCTGATCTGCTCGCCGGAGAGTACAATGAGTACACCGGCACCAGCAGCTTCAGGCACATAACCTGCTATGAATGCGTGCTTCCGGATCCCGTGGACGGCTTCGCCTACGGCGCCGTCAAGAAGCACTTCGAGGGAACGACGGTGAGCGTAGTGAACAACACCGCCCGCTTCAAGCCCTCAGTGAGAGCCAAGCGCTACAAGAGGCTCTCGGATTATGCGGTACACAGCTCCGGGACGGTCTACCCATACTGGGAGAACGCCTCGAGGATAGTGGAGTTCAGGCTCTCGCAGCTCTACCACTTCCGCAGGCTGCTGCTCATAGTCCCCGTGCTCACGCTTATATGGCTCGCGGTCATCGGTTACCGTGCGCTGAAGAAGCAGGGCAGGCGCTTATTCAGCTCCATTGCACTGAAGCTGAGCCACCTGAGGTGGAGACTGATACAGAGATCGGCTGAACGCAAAGAAAAGCGCAGCCAGAAGGCAAAAGAAAGTCAATAATAGATCAAAACAGCGATCAACATGATATCAAGGAGGAATTGGTATGAAAAAGACAATGTTCAGACGCACTATGGCAGGCATCGCAGCGCTCGCACTCGCGGCAGGCGCGGTATCCTGCGGAAGGAGCAAGGAAGAGGCAAAGGAGCCCAAGAAGGGCAGCACTGAGATCAAGAACGCTGCCCGCGCGGAGAAGCTCTCCGACGCAGAATTCAACTATGTGAACTACATGAGCTACCTGCCGGATATGGATAAGCTCGTGATAATTGCCGCTGACAGCGACTACAATCTCGGCGTCTACACCACAGACAAGAGCATGGAGGTGTTCGATAAGCTCCCGATAGACCTCGGTGAGAACGATGAGTACTCCTACGCTAATGCATATGTAGGCAAGGACGGCACTATCGCAGTCGGCAGGACCACAACGGACTACGGTGATTTCGAGCTGCCGGACTATGACGACCCGAACTTCGACTACGAGCACTTCGACTGGGACGCTATGGAGGAGGCTGGTGTCACGACCTCCACGATGACGCTTTACGACATCGACGGAAACGAGCTCTCGACCTTTGATTTCAACTTGGACGAGAGCTCCGCAGGCAATAAGAAATATTACGGTTCGAGCGAGGTGTTCGTCGTTGACAAGGACACTATCATCTCCTCGGAATACGATTCCAGCGACAATCAGGTGCTGATAAAGTACGACTCCAAGGGCAACAAGCAGGGCGAGCTCTCGCTCGGCAAGGACTCATGGTTCAGCTCGTCGGCAGCCACCTCCGACGGAAAGCTCGCGCTGAGTATGTACGGTCAGAACTCCGGCATGGAGCTCAAGCTGGTCAACACCGACACTATGCAGTTTGATTCCGGTGTTATCGACCTCTCCGAAGCCGGAGACTATGTCAACGGTATGTTCACCGGCTTCGGCGACCAGCTGATCTACTTCACCACCGGACAGGGCATATTCGGTGTTTCTGCCGACGGCACCGTCGAGGAGAAGGTAAACTGGATCGACTCCGGCATGAACTCCTATGACTACAGCCAGTTCGTAGCTATCGGCGAGGACGAGTTCGTGATGTACAGCTATGACTACAACGGCGGAAATGGTTCGTTCAACAAGCTCTCCAAGATCGACTCCTCCGAGTTCGAGAACACTATCGTTGTCACCATTGCTGTGCTCTACGATGACTACGAGCTCACACAGGCTGTCAACGACTTCAATAACTCCAACACTGACTACCGTATCAGAGTCGAGAACTACAGCAAGTACGACGACTATGAGTACATCGAGGGTCAGGATATGCCCAAGATCAACAACACTGCGGCTGACCAGCTCAAGAAGGACATCATTGCAGGCAAGACCCCCGATATGATCTGCTGCTACGACCGCACAGTAATGGATACCCTTTCCAATAAGGGCGCATTCACTGACCTTTACCAGTACATGGGCAAGGACGGCACAGTCTCCAAGGACGAGCTCATGCCCAACCTCCTCGAGGCTCTCGAGACAGACGGCAAGCTTTACTCTATATCGCCTTCCTTCTACCTGTACGCTTACGCTGTAAAGAGCAAGTACTACGACAAGGACACATGGACTGTTTCCGAATTCATTGACACGTTCCGTAAGCTCCCCGAGGGCGCTAATGTGTTCCAGTGGGGCAATTCCAAGGATAACATCCTGAGTATGCTCCTCTACGGCAGCGGCGATTATGTTGACTACAGAAACGGCACCTGCGACTTCGACAACGAGGACTTCATCAACCTCCTCAAGTTCTGCAACGAGTTCCCTGACGAAGAGGACGAGGGCATCAACTGGGAGACAGCAACAGATGAAGAGATCACGAACTACAACAGAGATCAGGAATACGCTTACCGCAACGACAAGGCTTTCGTATATGAGATAGGTCTTTCGTGGCTCATGGATTACAAGGAATCCAAGGTGGGCAGGTTCGGCGAGGACATCAACATCGTAGGCTATCCTTCCAAGACAGGCAACGGCTTATACCTCCAGGCTTCCAACAATCTGGCTATCCTTGATGATTCGCCCTCCAAGGAGGCTTGCTGGAAATTCATCAGCACGCTCTTCACTGAGGACTACCAGAAGGATCACTGCTCTTACAATATCCCCATGCTCACCACAGTCTTCGACCAGAAGTTCGAGGATGCGAAGCAGAAGCCTTACTACGAGGATGAGAACGGCAAGAAGGTCGAGTACGACGACACCTACTACTTAGTTGACGAGGAGATAATCATTGACCCGCTCACACAGGATGAGTGCGATTTCCTCAAGGAGAAGATAATGTCTGCGAACCAGATCACAAGCTCCTACTCCACTGATGTTTACAATATCATCAGCGAGGAAGTACAGGCGTACTTCAACGGCGAGAAGTCCGCTGAGGACACAGCTGCTATGATACAGAACCGTGTATCTATCCTCATCAGTGAGCAGTCCTGACGCAAGTTTACCACACTTATATAAACCTCCTTTGTTCCGGGCCCCGCTCTTTATGAGCGGGGCTTTTGCGCGGATGCACGGAATGCGCTCCTACGGCATTTGCGCTCCCGCAGCCCGTGTTTGATTTGCACACTATTTATTCATTTTACGGATTGACAAAACGTTAATAAAAATGTAAAATATATCGTGGATAATTTTCGGCAATACCAATAAATCTGACAGAAGGAGTGTTTGAATTGAAGATCAGAAAAATGTTATCCGCTGTCCTCTCGGCGGGAATGCTCGCAGCAGCCTTACCCTCAGTGCCTGTCTGCGCGGTATCCGAGGGGGGAGCGCAGACCGACAATTACTATTTCGTTGACGATTTTGAGTCCGGCGCGGGCGAATGGAGCGGCAGAGGCGCTGCGAGCGTTGCTGCTTCCACCGAGGCTTTCTCAGGCTCGGGCTCGCTGTTCGTTTCGGGCAGAACTGCAGCGTGGAACGGCGCTGTCAAGGCGCTCGACAGCAGCTTTGCAGCCGGCTCAGATTACAGCTTCAGCGCCAACGTTATGTACAAGACCGGCGCGAAGACCGTTACCTTCTACCTAAAGATACAGTTCAAGAACGTTGCCGGCGAGACCAGCTATGACGGCATCGCTGAGGTCACGACCGTAAAGGGTATGTGGGCTCAGCTCGAAAATACGAGCTATACCCTCCCTGAGGGTGCGACCGATATCCAGCTGTACGTCGAGACCGCTGACGGCACCGTTGATTTCTATGTTGACGACGTATGCGCGGCTGTCCCTGGCACCAAGACCGAGGGCGCAGGCGGCAGCAAGGCTATCGTCCGCGGCGACACCGACTTCAACGGCACGATAAATGCGGTGGATATCTCGCTCCTCCGCAGCATAGTGGTGAATGGCACAGCGACCGAAGCAGTGAAGTCTGCGGCGGATATTGACGGCAACGGCGAGGTCGAGATAAACGACGTCGTGCTCGCGCAGGAGTTCGTGCTCGGCATGATCTCCGAGTTCCCCGAGCCGCCCAAGCCCGATAACAAGTGGGACGACTACGCTGAGACCGCTTCCGCTCAGTGGATAGACTTCTACCAGAGCTCCATCTGCAATATGGGCAACACATACCGCCTCACCAAGAAGCTCGAGGCTGCCGAGAACGGCGAGGGCCTCACCCTCACCTACATCGGAGGCTCTATCACCGAGGGCAAGAACTACAGCAGACCGTTCACGGCTTATGTAAAGGATACGTTCGCGAACGGCAGCTTCACCGAGGTCAATGCCGGTATCTCCGGTACCTCCTCCGTTGTCGGACTTGTCCGCAGCGAGGCTGATATAGTGAGCAAGGAGCCCGACATCGTTGTCATCGAGTTCTCCGTAAACGACCACGAGGATATACTTTACAAGAAGTCCCTCGAGAGCATGGCGAAGAAGTTCCTCGAGCTCCCGAACGAGCCCGCGGTAATCATCCTCATCAACCGCTCAAAGGGCGGATTCTCCAGCCAGGAACAGATGGAGAAGATAGGCAAGAACCTCGATGTTCCTGTCATAAGCATGAACAACGCCCTCACAAAGGCGTTCAACAGCGGACTCCTCCAGACCAGCGACTACTTCACCGACGAGTACCACCCGCATGAGCAGGGCGGTCAGCTCATCGCGGACTGCATGGCGTACTATCTCCGTCAGGCTATGAAGACCGAGAACCGCTCGGATTCCTACGAGATCCCGACCACAGCCGCATACGGAACCGAATACGTCTCCTGCAGGAACGTTGACCCAAAGACCCTCACCGGCTTCAATGCGGGCTCGTGGACAGCAGGCACAGGCTACAGCTCGCTCCCGTTTGGCTACACCTCCAGCGGCGGCAGCCCGATGACCTTCAAGGTGAACGCAAAGGGCTTCATCGTGGTATTCAAGGCGAATGCCAGCGGAATGGGCAGCATTAACGTCACAGTCAACGGCAAGACGACCAAGATAGACGGCAACAAGCTGTACACATGGGGCGGTCCTGACGCTGAGCTCGGCTACTACCAGGATACGGCAGGCGACCTCGATGTTTCCATAAGCGCAAGCGGCAGCTTCACTATCTGGGGACTCGGCATCGTTGAATAAAAACACAATAAAAAAAGACCTCCCGAGGGAGGTCTTTTTTCGTTCAGTCGATCTCGTCGTCGATGTCAGCAGCGCCTTTGCGGCGCAGTCTGCGGGCTTGCTTCTTTGCAGCGAAATCGTCCCGCATAACCTCGAGCTTTTCGAGGGTCTGGGTGTCGTCAGGGAAGAGGTGTCGGAGGAGGAAGAGCGCTATGAGCGCAGTGAAGATACCCTCAAGGCAGAAGGGCGACCACAGCACGGCGAGGTAGACGCCCGCTATCGTCATCAGCGGGGTCAGACCGTAATATGTGCCTATCCCGAGGGCTATGTACGCCCAGCCGTTCGTTATCAGCCAGGCAATGCCGACGCAGAGCAGCAGATGCGGGTTGAGCAGGAAATCCTTTATCTTCGCGAGCTTCTCTTTCATAGCCATTCCTCATTCCGGAGATATACTCCCAATTTTAACTATTATACCAGAAGTTTATGAATAAATCTTGCGGATAATCGGAAAAATATGTGAAATCACGCTTCACCGGTGTAGTCGCGCTTGTGGTTCTCCCAGTAATCCGCGCGGTACTGCACGGGGGTGGTCTCGAACACGGAGCGGAACTGGCGGATAAAGTAGGAGGAGTTGCTGTAGCCGACCGCGAGGGCGATGTCGTTCACGGAGAGGTCGGACTTCTCGAGCATATCGACAGCGTGGTCGAGGCGGCTGGTGATGATATCCTTGGAGACGCTCACCCCGAAGGTCTGGGAGTAGAGGTGCTGGAAGCGGGAGCGGCTCAGCGAGAGCTCCGCAGCCATATCGTCTATGCTCCAGTTCCTTGCGGGCCAGCGGTATATGCTCTCGCGTATCCACAGGAGCTTCTCGAAGTACATATTCTCGCTGACCGAGCCGAGCTTCGCGACGGACATACTCTCGTTTATCTTGTAGAGCATGAGCCGGAAGTACAGATCCACCACAGCCTTGCGGTTGGGGTTCGCGGAGTAATGCTCGTAGCACATATCCCGGATTATCGCAGAAACGCCCGAGATGTCCGCGACGGAGACTATCTGGTTGAGCGGTATCCCGAGCTTTTTCATGAGGATCTCCTCCTCGGGATCGGGGCCGAAGTGTATCCAGTCATCGACGTACTCGGTGTTGTCCGCCTGATAATACTGCGGGAAATTGGGGGTATAGATGATGAACGAGCCGGAGGGAGCGTGGATCTCCGCGCCGTCAATGACGAAAATGCTTTTGGTCTTTATCGCGAGCATGAGCCAGTCGCCCACGCCTTCGGGACGGTCTATGACGAAAGACTTGTCGTGTTTGTGGTTATAGCCGATCTCGTCCATTCGCATGGCATACAACTCCGTTCTTGGTGGTATAGCAATATTTTACCACAGAAAATCGGGGAATGTCAAGGGCAGCGACTTGTCAATAATTGCGGACTTTGCAGGGCAGCGCCTTGCACGCCCGCCCGCTGCCGCTCGCAGGCTCGCTTACTCTTACCAACGACATTACATGTACATCTCATACGGAACAATACTTGCGGCGGAGGGTTTAAAAATGTTGGCAGCGTCTTTTCAGCGGGAGCCCGTCCGGGGTGATGTCATAAATTGCGCTCTGCCCAAAATTTGCGGACTTATTTGTATCTGACGTATATTCGGAGTGCGCATTGTTGACATTTTGTGTACAATGTGATACAATTATGGTTGCAATATTTTTATGGGAGGAATACCAATGAAACTCAAATTCTTCAAGCAGGTGCTTGCCGGCTTCATGGGTGCAGCCATGATGTCATCCGCAGCAGCTGCGAACGCTGCCTTCGTGCCTGAGCTGAAAGTCCCTTCACTCAGTTCCGCTTCGGAAGCAGTCATCATTCGTTCATTCGACTTCGAGGACGGCGATGTCTCCGCATTCTCCAAGCGCGGAGACACCGACACCAGTGTCATCACTGCCGACACCGACCCTGTTCAGGGCGGCATCATGCTCGTATCTGAGCGCTCCAACGGCTGGAACGGTCCGCAGATACAGGTCAACACTATCCTCGAGCCCGGCGTGAAGTACAATGTCCGCTGCAAGGCGAAGGCGGAATGGTACACCGAGCTCATGCTCTCTATCCAGAAGAGCCCCGCTGAGGGCGACACGAGCTACGGCAACCTTGCCAAGCAGGTATCGCAGGGCGAATGGGTAGACCTGTCCGCGAGCTTCAGCTTCAGCGAGAGCGACGGCGACGTATTCATCTACCTCGAGGGCAACTCTGCCGAGACCAAGCTCTCTGTCGATGATTTCGTCATCGAGCAGGCTGAGACCTACGACATCGAGGCCGATATCCCGTCCCTCAAGGACACCTACGCAGGCTACTTCAAGTTCGGCACAGCTTGTACCGACGGCGAGCTCGCACCTCAGACCACTAAGGACCTTATCCTCAAGCACTTCAACAGCATCACCCTCGGAAACGAGCTCAAGCCCGAGAATATGCTCGACAGGGCTGGCTGTCAGGCTAATGCCGCTGACGGTAACGAGGGCGAGGTATCTGTTAAGCTCAATAACGCAGCAAGAAATATCCTTGATTTTGCGCGCGAGAACGACCTCGCGGTAAGAGGTCACGTCCTTGTATGGCACTCGCAGACCCCCGACTGGTTCTTCAAGGAGGGCTTCGCCGATGACGGCGCATGGGTAAGCAAGGAAGTAATGCTCCAGCGTATGGAGAGCTACATCAAGGGCGTTTTCGCTGCTCTTGACGCTGAGTACTCCGACATCAACTTCTACGCATGGGATGTCGTTAACGAGGCTTTCACAGACCACGGAACTCCCAGAGACCCCGGTGAACAGGGACAGGGCGGCTCTCAGAAGTCCGCATGGGTACAGGTATTCGGCGACAACTCGTTTATCCCCTACGCATTCAGATACGCAAGGCAGTACGCCCCCGCGAACACCAAGCTCTACTACAACGACTTCAATGAGTACTGCGGCAAGAGAGCTGCTATCCTCGATATGGCTATGCCGCTCTACGAGGAGGGCGTGCTCGACGGTATCGGCTTGCAGTCGCACCTTGACCTCTCCTTCCCGAGCACCTCTCAGTACAAGAAGGAGCTCGACGAGTACTGCAAGTCCGGTCTGGATATCCAGATAACAGAGCTCGACGTCACAGTCCCCAAGGATCAGGGCTCAGCTGCATTCGAGCAGCAGGCTCAGTACTACAGCGAGATCATGGACGCTATCGTTGCGAACAAGGACGCTATCTCCGCGGTAGTAGTATGGGGAACAACCGACGACCAGAGCTGGAGAACTACTCAGCTCCCGCTCCTCTTCAACGAGGACTACACCGCAAAGCCCTGCTTCTATTCGATAGTGGACGACATAACTCCTCTTGAGACTGTTACCACTACTTCCAAGACTACAACTGCGACACAGACAACTACGACTACCGCTTCCGAAACAGAGACCACTATCACCACCACAACTTCATTCCCCGGACAGAACACCAGGGAGATAAACTTTACCGACACTATCAAGTCGATAACTGTCAGCGATGAGATCGGTGAAGGCGGCGAGATAGTCTTCGCTATGCAGGGAACATACACCTTCTCCCAGTATGCTTATACAGAGTGGTTCAGTGATTACAAGGCTGGAGACACTGTGCAGCTGAGAGGTCTTGTTTACGACGGAAATCAGATAATGACCCTATACTCTATCCATAAAATGGGCACGGGAGACGTTATCGACCTCCCCGGCGATGCGAACGAGGACGAGGAAGTAAATATGGCTGACGCTGTATTTATCATGCAGAATCAGGCGGACCCGGATGATTTCGTCCTCACAGACAGAGGCAAGAGACTCGGCGACGTTATCGGCGGCGGCGACGGCGTTACCAACAACGACGCTCTCGCGATACAGAAGTACGAAGCGGGTATCTACACCTCCCTCCCGGTAGAAGATGCTCCGGGACCCCAGGAATAAACTGCTCAAGCGTTCAAAAGGCACCCCGCGGGGTGCCTTTTTCGTGTATTTTTTCTCAGATGTGTGACACTTTTCCATTCCGGACTGAATGTATGTGATGTATACAGAAGAAATTCCATGGAACTTCAAGGGGGACTGCAATGGACATCAATGAATATGCTGCCCTGCGGACCGAGTCGCCCGACAAAGCCTGCCGCGCACTGTTCGATGAGTACTGCGGATACGTTTATGCCGTTGTGTACAACAAGCTCGGCGCGTGCGCGAGCCGAGAGGATATCGAGGAATGCGTGAGCGATGTTTTCGCCGAGATATGGTTCGGCTTCGACGAGAAGCTGGCTGGCGGCGATATAAAGGGGTATATCGGTACGGTCGCCAAGCGGCGTGCCATTAACCGGTATCACGCCCTGCACGCACGCTCAGCGGCGTCCGCAGCCACCACGGACGACGTCCTCGGCACATTCAGCGACGGCACTGACATCGAGGCTGACGCAGACAGAGCTGAGCAGCAGAGAATACTCCTCAGCTGCATAGAAGCGCTCGGTGAGCCCGACAGCACTATGATAATTCAAAGGTACTATTACAGCCGCACCTCGAAACAGATAGCAAAAATGCTGTCGATGAAGCCTTCGGCTGTCAGGATGCGGATAAAAAGGGCACTCGTCCGGCTCGGAGAGCTGCTCCGGAAGTCCGGCATGAACGGATAGGAGGTATTCGCTATGAATGAAAAGGACATCAGAAAAACGCTCTGCGGCGCGGACGACGAGATCGTCGGACGGCTCGCCGGGGGAGCGCTCACAGATCAGGAAAAGGAGAGGATCTACACTATGAGCAGAAGAAAACTGGATAAAATGAACAGCAGCTTCGTGAATACGGGCGATCAGGTCAGCGGCGTTGAGCGCGACACCCGCCCCGCATGGAGACGCTATGCAGGACTGGCTGCGGCGCTGGTCATCGCGGGAGGAGCGGTAGTAGGCGGAGGAGCTTATATGCTCAAGGGTCTGAGCGGCGGCAGTGCGCAGTTCGCTGAGATCACCGAGAGTGCTCCCGTTGAGGAGACCGAGGCTGAGACCGTCGCCCCCGAGACCGAGGAAGCAACACCCGCTGAGATCATCAATGAGGACTCTGCCGAATACACCGAAACGACCGACCTTGTGGACTATCAGTTCCAGGTAAACCGCCTGACGAATATGTTCATCGACTATGCTGCTACTATCTACGGCAGAGGTCTGGAGGTCGATAAGTCGGCGCCGGTCGAGAAGACGGTCACGGACATAAACGGCAACGAGACGACGATAACATTCTACCACGTCATCGACGAGCGCTACCGCACCTGGGACGATGTTGTGAGAGCGTCCCACGCAATATTCGCTGATGATCTTGCAGATGATATCCTCGATAACTGGGGCTGCATGGAGGAAAGCGAGATCGACGAGAACAATAACGTGGATTTCTTCTTCAGGAACAGCGACGGCTGGTATATCCAGGCGTGCCTGATAGACGAGAAGCTCCCCAACTGGGACCCCGAATGGCTCGAGGAGGAGCCGGTGTTGACAGTCAACGAGGACGGCACTCTCTCAACCACGCTGTCACACTATTTATTAGATTCAGATGACAAGATCTCGACGGATTTCGTCATCGGGCAGGTGGATAACGGTATGTCCGACAACTGGCGCATACTGAGCTACGAGGAGACATATATCGAGGCAGAGGAATAAGGACACATGAACGCAAAAAAACGCCCTTCCGCAATGGAAGGGCGTTTCGTTATGGATCGGGATCATTCCTGCTCGTTGAAGAAATCAACGATGTCCTGGAGGGTCATGCCTGCGAGGCCGGTCTCCCAGTCAGAATCGTAAGTGAAGATAGTAGCCTCTGTCTTGTCGAAGTCAGGAGCTACAGCAGCGAACTCGATGTCCTGATCGAGAACGCAGAAGATGTACTCATAGCTGCCGATCTTGTCGTCGATCTCCTCGAACTCGAGCTCGTCGGGGAAGTTTGCATTGAAGTCAGCGAGGTCGAAGTCACCGTCGTAGATGTTCTTCTTCTCGTCGGAGGTGATGAGAGCGTCATCGGGGTCTGTGTCCATATCGGAGATAGTCCAGTATGCAGCCCAGTATACGCCGTAAGCGACGTCGTCAGCCTCAGTCTTGCTTGTAGAAGAAGAGGAGGATGATGTTGTTGTAGACTCGCTGTTAGCCTCTTCAAAGAATTCCACCATAACGTCGTAGATCTCGCTGAGAGTAGCGTCGTCGTCGAGGTCAAGGATCTCGTAGATGTCGTCTCTGTCCATGTCAGGAGCGTATGCGCCGACTTCCTTGGAATTCTTGGACTCGGAAACGAATACAAGCTCACAGTTCTCGTCGGAAACTACAGCCATGAACTCGTAGTCGTCGAGGTCGTCGAAGTAATCGCTCGTGTTGTCCCAGAGAAGGTCGAAGTCTACGTTCTTGTCGTCATCACTGATGAGATTGTCGAAGCTGTCAGAGCAGAACATAGAAGAAGTGGGGAGGTCCTCGTCTTTTTCGTCCATATCTACGAGAGCGCTGGTGATAGCCTTGGAGAGACTCATAGCTACATCGTCGAGGTCTTCGTCCTCTTCAGGAGCTTCAGTTGTCTCCTCCTCGTCCTTGTCCTTTTTGCCCTTCTTGGTGGTCTCTTCCTCGTCGTCCTCTTCCTCGTCGTCCTCGTCCTCGTCTTCTTCGTCGTCAGCCTTGTCGGACTTGGTGGTCTTCTCGTCCTTGTCGTCGTCATCGTCGTCGCCGCAGGAAGCGAATGCGCAGGCGGTCATGGTGCAGGCGAGAAGCATTGCAAGAATTCTTTTCAGTTTCATAAGTATATTCTCCTTTGTTGATTTATGATAACGCACGGAGCGTTATTTGTTTGGATAACTGGTCTATCAGGTGCAGGCGCTCGTTACGAATTCGCTGTAGGTCTCATCGAGGTCGCCGTAGATGTATTCCTCGGCGGTGCTGCCGTTATACATAACTACGGTCGAGTCTGTCGGCTTATCAGCGACATACACCGATACTACGCTGTTCGCGTTTATGTAAGCGAAGAAAGAATAATCGAAGTCGTATCCGATCTGGTCGCGCAGAGCTTCATTAAAGAGAGGAGGTCTGCCGGTCTCGTAGCCGCTTTTTTCGCGGCGCGTGAGCAGCAGGCAGCCCGGGGAGATGAGCTCTCCGCCCGCAGATATAGCGCTCTGCGTGTAGAAGCCTTGACTTTCCGCCTCGTCGAGCGCGTTCTCAACGTAGCCATACACAGTCTCGGCGATCTCTCCGAGTCTGTTCAGCTCATCATCGTCCTGGCTCGAGCCCGCGTACCACACTTGGAGATCTATGCTGTTGTAGTACTCGTTGTAGAGCATGGGGAGGGTATATCCCTCAAATTCGTCAAGCGTATATCCAGCCTTGCCGAGCACATTGTCGTCGATGTTTTTTGCAACATAGGTCTGGAGCGGGTAGTCCCAGTTCAGGTATACGAGGTACTCATAGTCGTCAAGCTCCGGGAAATAGTCCTTTGCATAGTCGTGGAGCAGCTCGAAGTCAACGGAGGAGTCGTCCTTGTTGCCGTAGAAGCAGGGACCCACGGAAGTAGCCACGGCGTTGCGGACGTATGTGCCTTCGCCGTTGTTGAGGTCTACGCAGGAGTACTCGAATGCCTGCGCGATCTTTTCTGCCACATCGTCGAGGTCCTCGTCGGAGCTGCCGGGATTCGCGGAAGTTTCGGGGGAGCTGTCCTCAGTGGTATCCTCTTCCTCGTCCTTCTTTGACTTCCTCGACCTTTTTGAGGTTTCTTCCTCTTCCTCGTTATCGCTGTCTTCGTTTTCGTCACTGCCAGCCTCGACCTTTTCCTCAACATCCTTAGTGAGGCTGCACGACGCGAATGCACAGCCTGTCATAGTGCAGGCGAGCAGCAGAGCCAGTATCCTTTTCAGCTTCATATCATGTTCTCCTCAGGAACTCCGCGCAACTGCGCGTGAGATCATTCCCATCTTGTGAGCTCGTGCTCGTCTCCGTTCTCGTCGGTGAGAGTGAGGGTATCTCCGTCGATCTCATACTCAAGGGTGCCGTTAGCGTCGAGGTCTCCGAAGATATCTGTGCTGCCGGAGAATTCCATAGTGCCGTCGCCGTTGTCTGTATACTGGATAAGGTCCTCGAAGTCGATGAAGAAGGACTTGCCGTCGATGATACCGATGATGCTGGTGGAGCCGGAGGTACCGCCGAGGCTGTCGGAGAATGCAGTATCCATGCCCTCTGCCATCATGCCGCTGGTGAACTTATATGTACCGTCGTAGTTCGATGTGGAGCCGGAGCCGGTAGATCTTGTAAGTGTGAGAAGGTCTGTGCCCTCCATGTTAACGCTGATAACGTCGCCGTCGTAGTCGATGTAGTCCTCAGCGATCTCCATGCCGGAGATGTAGAGCGAAGGATAATCGAAGTAGATCATCTCGGAAGCATCCACGCGGATAGAGATGTTGCCGTCATCCTTGATAACGAGACCGCCGATCATGCCGTCCTGTATCTCGCCGAGCGACCACTCGCCGACGAGCTCGGTGTCAGAGCTCTTCTTAGAGGACTTCTTGGTAGTTTCTTCCTCTTCTTCCTCCTCAGTCTCTTCCTCAGTCTCTTCCTCGGTCTCTTCTTCCTCTTCCTCGGACTTCTTGGTCTCTTCCTCTTCGTCCTCGTTCTCCTCGTCGTCCTTCTCGTCTTCTTCCTCTTCCTCGTCGCCGGCCTTATCGGACTTGGAGGTCTTCTCCTCCTTGTCGCCGTCCTCGTCGTCGCCGCAGGACGCGAATGCGCAGGCAGTCATCGTGCAGGCAAGAAGCATTGCAAGTATTCTTTTCATTTTCATAATTATCTCTCCCTATTTTCTTTTATTATTTATAATCATGCGCAGAGCGCAGGATCATCATTTTTCCCACCTTGAAAGGCTTATCAGCTCGCCGGCATTCGTCAGGAAGCTCATGCTGCTGCCGTTTATCTCGAACTCCGCGTAGCTGCCGTTGCCGGCGTCCGCTCCGAGCAGATCGACGTTTCCCTTCATCGCGAGCATATTCCCGCTGACGGTGTAGGTGAACATATCCCCGAAGCTCATGTAGAAGGTCTCGCCGTCGATGCCGAAGGTCACCTCCGCGTCGCCGCCGGGTATCCCGAGCTGTTCCTCGACAGTAGAGACGAGCGAATCGTACATCGCGCCGCTGACCAGCGTATACACGCCGTCGAAGCTGCTGCCGGAGGCGCTGTCTGTCCTTTTCAGCTCCATGAGAGGCGAGCTCTCCGTGCCGACCGTGAGCGTCGAGCCGTCGTAGGTGACGTCATCGACCTGCTTGCCGCAAACAAAAAAGCTGCCGCCGGAGAAGTAGAGCTGCTCCGAGAAGTCAACGAACACTGAGCCGCTCCCGCCGAAGAATCCCAGCCCTACGCTCAGACCGTCGGAGCTGCTTATCAGCCAGCGCCCGGTGATATCTCCGCCGGGGTCGTTGTCGGTCGTGGTCTGCGGGTCAGTGGGATCAGTCACGGGTGCGGACGTGCTCTCCACGGGGGAGACAGTCTCAGCCGCTGCCGTGGTGGTATCGGTATCGCCGGGTATGTCCGCGGGAGCGTCAGTCTCAGCGGGGCTGAGCTCCGAGCTCTCTGCGCGGGGAGCGCTCTCCTGTATGCTGACGGAGCCGGGCGCAGATGAGCCGTCGCCCGCAGCCGCATTTCCGGCGCTGCTGCATGAAACAGCTGAGCCGCAACACAGCGCGCACGCTATGAAAAATGCCGCAAACCTGTTCACGCAAGTCCCTCCCAAGATACTTTTTTTCTATTATATCACGGCTTTCCGGCAATTTCAAGGGCTTCTTCAAAAAGTCGCTGAAATGTAATTAAATCTTAATTATATCTCCTGCATTTTGTAGAAACTGCACTGCATATCCCCGCAAATGCCGGGAAATAGACTTAATGCACAGAAAAAGGCGCGAAGCAGCGGGCAATTTCTACGCGGCGGCTCTTGATATCTTCCCGCACAAATGATATACTTGTCTTAAATAAGAGGGAGTAGCTTCACTGCATAGTGCAGCGCCGTCCGCATCGCCATAGCCGCAGCCTGTGAGCTGCCGGGCGGACGAAAGCGTATCGCTTCAAGCAAGACTTTTATTGCACGACGGTTGCAATAGAGGTCTATTTTTTTGCACGCCGGAAAATCTGAACATACAGGAGAGAGAAAATGAACTATTTCAGCATGGACGGACAAAGCGTCGTCAGCGAGCTCGGCTCGGACAGAGAGCGCGGACTCACCGACGAACAGGTATTCAAAAGCCGCGAAAAATACGGCGAGAACGCGATCTCCGAGGAGAAGAAGAAAAGTCTCTTCATGATATTCCTCGAGCAGTTCGCTGACCTTCTGGTAATAATCCTCATCATCGCCTCGATAATATCAATGCTCACAGGCGAGATAGAGAGCACTATCATTATCCTCGTCGTTATCGTGATGAACGCGATACTCGGCACCGTGCAGCACGTCAAGGCGCAGAAGTCGCTCGACAGCCTCAAAGCCATGAGCGCACCCTCCGCGAGAGTCATAAGAAACGGCGCCCAGACCGAGATACCCGCCTCCGAGGTCGTTGTCGGAGATATCCTCCTCATGGAAGCAGGAAACGTTGCCGCCGCGGACGGACGTCTCCTCGAAGCGGCGTCCATGCAGGTTAACGAGAGCGCCCTCACCGGCGAATCGCTCAATGTGACCAAATCCACGGAGGCGATAGACACTCAGGAGCTCGCGCTCGGCGACCGCGTCAACATGATATACTCCGGCTCGAACATCTCCAACGGACGTGCAGTTGCGGTAGTGACGGGCGTCGGCATGGACACTGAGATAGGCAAGATCGCCTCGCTCATGCAGAACGCGAAGAAGAAAAAGACTCCGCTGCAGGTCAGCCTCGACAAGTTCAGCAAGGTGCTGTCGATCGTCATCATCGCGGTATGTATCGTGGTGTTCCTGATGACCTACTTCATCAACAAGCAGCCCGTCGGCGACGCCCTGATGTTCGCGGTGGCTCTCGCAGTCGCGGCGATACCCGAGGCGCTCAGCTAGATAATCACTATCTCCCTCGCCATCGGCACGCAGAAGATGTCGCGCCAGAAGGCGATAATCAAGGACCTCAAGGCGGTCGAGGGACTCGGCTGCGTATCCATAATCTGCTCCGATAAGACCGGTACTCTCACCCAGAACCGCATGACGGTCCGTGAGCTTACCTACCCCTGTGAGCGCGCTGAGAAGGAGCTCCTCCTCGCAATGGCGCTCTGCAACGACGCTGCGAAGTCCGGCGACCAGTGGCTCGGCGATCCGACCGAGACCGCGCTCTCCGATTACCTCGGAAACGACGAGTACCTCCGTATCCGCGAGGAAAATCCCCGTGCGGACGAGATACCCTTCGACAGCGACCGCAAGCTCATGATCACCGTACACGTTTTCGGCACGGTACGCACAGCCTACACCAAGGGCGCCGTGGATCAGCTCATGCCGAGGATAAAGTTCATTCTCGATGACCGCGAGATAAGACCTATAACAGACGCCGACTTCGACACGATAAAGGCTGAGAACCTGCGCTACTCCAATAACGGTATGCGCGTTCTGGCTTTCGCAAAGAAGATACTCACCTCCGACGACCCCATGATCCTCGACGACGAGTGCGACTACGTCTATATCGGTCTCACGGCAATGACCGACCCGCCCCGCGAGGAGAGCAAGGCTGCCGTTGCGGAGTGTATCTCCGCGGGCATAAAGCCCATAATGATAACCGGCGACCACAAGCTCACTGCTGTGGCGATCGCCAAGGAAATTGGCATTTACAAGGACGGCGACCTCGCTATGGACGGCAATGAGCTCGACGCCATATCTGACGAGGAGCTCTCGGCAAAGCTCGAGAAGGTCTCGGTCTACGCGCGTGTTTCGCCCGTACATAAGATACGAATAGTTGACCTCTGACAGAAGAAGAACATGGTAGTCGCGATGACCGGCGACGGCGTAAACGACGCTCCCGCGCTGAAAAAGGTGGACGTCGGCGTGGCTATGGGCATCACTGGAACTGAAGTCTCCAAGGACGCCGCTTCGATGATACTCGCGGACGACAACTTCGCGACGATAGTCAAGGCGGTCGCGAACGGACGCTGCATCTACAGCAACATCAAGAACGCGATAAAGTTCCTGCTTGCGGGCAACGCAGCAGCGATAATGGTCGTGCTCATCACCACGATATTCAACCTGCCGCTGCCGTTCACTGCGGTACACCTGCTGTTCATCAACCTCCTGACCGACTCGCTCCCGGCGCTCGCGCTCTGCATGGAGCCCATGCAGCCCGGCGTCATGAAGGAGAAGCCGCGCTCGTCCGATGAGTCGATACTCAACAAGGAGAGCGGCGTGTACATCGCATTCCACAGCATTATCATCGCGGCTTGCGTAATGATCGCGTTCATGATAGGCAAGAGCTGCACCGATTCCGCAGCAACGGCGAGCACAATGGCTTTCGCGACGCTGTGTCTGGCGCGTCTTTTCGAGGGCTTCGACAGCCGCGGAAAGTACTCTCTTGCTAAGCTAGGCATAGGCACGAACCTCTTCTCCCTCGGAGCATTTTTCCTCGGAGCGGCGTTCCTGACCTGTGCGCTGATGATAGCTCCCGTACACGGCTTCATGAACGTCAGCGACGCATTCACAGCGAAGAATCTGCTCCAGGTAGCAGGACTTGCAGTGATACCGTTCGCGGTGACACAGGTGCTGAGAATGGTGCGCGAGGCAGTCACCAAAGCAGAATAACCCACAGATAAAAAACCGGCAGATACGTCATCGCGTACCTGCCGGTCATTTTTATGCAATTAATATGAGGAGACGCCGGAGGCTATCTCCGCGAATTCACCTGTGGGCACAGCCTCGATGAAATCGAGCACACTGCTGTCATAGGTGAAGTATACCAGGAACGCCACGATCCCAGGATTGTTTTTTATTGAGAGGTATACTGAGAACTCTTCTCCGGGGACGGCAGAGACGTTGGTTCCGGAAATGGAAAAGATGTCGTCGGAAAGGAGCGCCCGCGGCTGAAGTGCGGTGTTTACGGCTACAGTGCTGTTGAGCAGCGCGTTAGGGTAAACGGACATACCCTTGTAATTTGCAATGTCAGTTTCGTACTTGATAACGGTCTCGCAGTCCGGAGCGTCGTCCTTCACACGGAATCGGAGCTGAACAAATTCGTTTTCAAACACATAATCCTTGTTTTTGGAGATATCCAGCCACATGAAGTGCTTTTTTACAATATCGCCGGCAGCCTCACATTCATCGTCGCCGAATGTAAACTCAACTTTATCTACCAAAGGATCCTGCTGTGCAGCGGTCGTATCCTGAGGGATATCGTCGTCCTCGACGTCATTTTCGTCCTCTGTGACGTCCTCTGTGGTGTCCGGCTCCTCGCTGTCCTCAGAGCTGTCGTCAGAGCTGTCGTCGTTATGTCTTTCCCTGCGCTTGTGACGGGTAGTCTCTTCCTCTTCGTCCTCTTCCTCTTCCTCGCCTTCGCTGTCAGGCTCATCTTCGTCGTCGGACTCCTCGGAATGGGACTTCTTCCCAGAGGTATCGTCTGCGCCGACGTCACTGTCGCCGCACGACGCGAAGGCGCACGCAAGAGTTGTCAGTGCAAGGATTGCAGCTAATAGTCTTTTCATGAAAGATATCCTCTTAACCTTCTGTCTTTTCATCGCCGGTGACGGTGAGCTTGTCGCCGTCCGCGCCGACTGCTATATTGCTGATACCGGAGGCGTTCTCGATGATGAGCTGTGCTATCTTATCCTCGATGTCCTGACGGATGACGCGCCTGATATCGCGGGCGCCGTAGGGCTTGCCGTAGGACTTTTCCGCGATGAGCGCGAGTGCCTCGTCGGAGTAGCTGAGGGTGATGTCCTTTTCTGCGAGCGGCTCCTTCATCTCGTCGAGCATGAGCGCTGCTATGCTCGCGAAGTCCTCCTTGGAGAGCTGCCTGAACACTACCACCTCGTCGATACGGCTGATGAACTCGGGGCGCAGGAAGTCGCGCAGCCCCTTCATCGCCTTGTCGCGGGTTATCTCCTCGGCGGTGCGGTTGAAGCCGACGCCCGTGGTCTTGTCGGTAGAGCCGGCATTGGAGGTCATGCAGATTATCGTGTTCTCGAAGTTGACCGTGCGCCCGTGAGCGTCATCGACCTTGCCCTCGTCGAGTATCTGCATGAGGATATTCATTACGTCAGGGTGTGCCTTTTCTATCTCGTCGAAGAGAATGACGGAGTAGGGCCTGCGGCGCACCTTTTCGGTGAGCTGACCTGCCTCGTCGTAGCCGACGTAGCCGGGAGGCGAGCCTATCATTCTCGCGACGGAGTGCTTTTCCATATATTCGGTCATATCGAGCCTTATCAGCGGCTCGGGCGAGTCGAAGAGCTCCTCCGCGAGCGCCTTTACGAGCTCGGTCTTGCCGACGCCCGTGGGTCCCACGAATATGAACGAAGCCGGTCTGCGGCGCTTGTTGAGGTGTACCCTCGTGCGCTTTATCGCGCGCGTGAGCAGCTCTACAGCCTCGTCCTGTCCGAGTACGCGGTGCTTGAGGTTCTCCTCGAGCTTCGCTATCTTCAGGAATTCGGTCTCCGCGATCTTGCTCGCCGGGATACCGGTCCACAGCTCCACGACCTTGGTTATGTCGCCGAGCTCGACCTGCACGCTCTCAGCCTTGTGGCGCAGGGTCACCTCGGTCTCACGGGCGTGTATGAGCTTGCCCTTGACCTCCGCGAGCGCCTGATAGTCGATGTCGTTCTGCTCGGTAATACTTTTTTCCATGCCTTCGAGGACGCTTATCTCCTTTTTGAGCTTGTTGTGCTCGGCTATCTCGGGGGAGCGTATGCACGCATGAGCGCAGCCCTCGTCGAGCAGGTCTATCGCCTTGTCGGGGAGGAAGCGGTCGGTGATGTAGCGCTCGGAGAGCACCGCGCAGACTCTCACGAGGTAGTCGGAGATGTGTACCTTGTGGTAGTCCTCGTAGTATTTCTTTATCCCGAGGAGCACACTGACGGTGTCCTCGATAGTGGGCTCAGCGACCGTTACAGGCTGGAAGCGGCGCTCAAGCGCGCTGTCCTTTTCGATGTACTTGCGGTACTCGCCGAAGGTCGTCGCACCGATGACCTGCACCTCGCCGCGCGAAAGTGCGGGCTTTAGGATATTCGCGGCGTTCATCGAGCCCTCGGAGTCGCCTGCGCCGACGAGATTATGCACCTCGTCGATGAAGAGGATTATGTTCCCCTCGCGCTTCACCTCGTCCACGAGCCCCTTGACGCGGCTCTCGAACTGTCCGCGGAACTGGGTCCCTGCAACGAGCGCAGTGAGGTCGAGGAGGTAGAGCTTCTTGTCAGCGAGGTTGAAAGGTACGTCGCCCTCGTTTATGCGCTGGGCTATGCCCTCGGCGATGGCGGTCTTTCCGACGCCGGGCTCACCGATGAGGCAGGGGTTGTTCTTTGTTCTTCTTGAAAGTATCTGGATAACGCGGGCTATCTCCTTGTCTCTGCCGATTATGCGGTCGAGCTCGCCGTCAGCAGCCTTCTGCGAGAGATTGGTGCAGTAGCTGCCGAGGAACTTGAGCTCCTTGGCTTTTTTGTCCTTGCGTCCGAAGAGCCCGCCGCCCTTCTTTTCGGTCTTGGGCTTTTCGCCGGACTCGGGCTCGGAGGCGGGAGCGTCCTTTTCGGGCTCGCTGCTGTCGTTCTTACCGCCGCCGAACATATTCGACAGGAACTCGGGCATGAGTCCCGAGCCGCCCATCTCGAAGCTGTCGCCGTCGAGCATACTCATCATCTGGTCGGAGAGCTGATCTATCTCCTCGTCGGTGATGCCGAGCTTATCCATATATTCGGTGACCTGCGGGATCTTGCGCTCTCTTGCGCAGGTAAGGCAGAGCCCTTCGTTCTTTTTTTCGCTGCCCTGCATAGATGTTATGAACACTACGGCGGGTCTTTTCTTACAGTTGCTGCACATTATCATCAGGGATAGTTCCTCCTGTTAGTTCGTTTTTGAGATGAGATCGTAGGCGTACTTGAATATGTAGGTCTTGTTGATGACGTCGTGGTTGAAGAACAGCATCTCGTTGTTGCCGAGTATGACGTTCACGCGCACCATAGCCGCTGCGGCGATGACGCATACCGCGCCGATGAAGATACCCGTGAAGCCGCCCGCGATATGCTGACCGAGGGATACGAAGTCGCGGTTGTTCCTTGTGAGGGACTTCACGACCACGAAGGTCAGGAATATCGTCAGCGCGAACATGAGTAAGAAGCTGACTATCCTTACGATATCCTTATACGGCTCTGCCGTGTAGTGGTCTGCAATGAATTCCGCAGCCTTTGTGCGGGTCTCGGGCTCCTGAAGATTCTTGATGAGAACGTAGATGTCCTCCTCTGTGCCCTCGCGGATATTCTTCGCGGCGGTCTCTGCGGAGTACTTGTTGAGGTATTTGCCCACAGCCTTGCTGATTATCTGGGCATAGCCCTCACGCAGGTCATTGCTGAGCTTCTCGCGGCTGTTTATCTTGCCGGAGGTGTAGGCGTTGAGGTACTGATACATCCTTCCCTCGACGTCCTCGCCCTTGTAGTATATGTCGTCGAGCCTTCTGAAATCAATGATGATATTATATTTGTCATTGATGTACTGCTCGAGGTTATGGTTGAATTCCATTTCAGACAGGGCAGTGCTTATGTTCTTGACGTTGCTCGGTCTGACGAGGTTTTTCTGTATCGAGCCAGCCAGAGAGGTGCTGACTGACATGGAGATGACGGTCCCGACGAGAAAGCACATCATCGCGATCATCGACTTGAAGATCCCCTTCCTTCCTGCGAGGAATATACACAGGAGCACTACTGCCGCTGCGATCGTATCATAAAACCACCAGAATTGTGATCCCATATGCTGTGCGCGCAATCGGTGCTAACAACTGCGCTGCCTCCTTTCATGTTCCGTCAGCTTTCGTAGTCTATACGGTCAATTTTATTATAGCTCTTGAGGAAAATATGCTCGTCGCTGCGGACAAATCCGGTGTAGGAATCGCTCACGGAAGCCGTGGAGCGCAGTCCGCCGCTGAAATCGTATGTCCTTATCTCATTCGGCAGGAGGACGTAAGCCAGTCCGCCGAAAACCGTCACATCTATGGAGGGTTCGCTGAGCTCCACGATAACAGGCTGCTTGTCCGGTCCGTCAAAGAGCACAGCGACGTACTTCCTGAGGTCATTGTTGTTGACGATGACCGCCGAGAGACCGCTCATGCTCGCGCCGCCGGCGAGCTCGCCGTCATAGGAGTAGGAGACCGTCTGTCTGCCGTTGTCGTCAACGTATGCACAGCTATCGTAGCCGAGCACGAAGGCTCCGCCGTCGAATGCGCTCACCTCGAGACCCAGCATATCGAGCTTCTCGGAGTCCCATATGGAGCCGCTCTCCTTGAAGCTGATCTTCTTCAGACTGGTAACCATGGAGCCGTTCTCCGCCTCGATATAGCTGAGCACACAGCCCGAGCTCTCCGCGGTGAAGCTGATGTCGTAAACGAGCTCTATGCACTTGCGCTCGTAGATACAGGTGCCCTTCTTGTCAAAGACCGATATCTCGCAGCTGTAGTTGTCGGAGGTCGTGGCGACTGCCGTGTAGCCGTCCGAGCTGAGCCGCGCGAAAAGGATAGTGCTGTCGAAGTGCTTTGTGTAGAGCACCTCCTCCTCGTCCTCCACGCTGAGGTCGTCGCCGCCGAGTTCGAATAGGAGCGCGCGTCCTGCCGCGACTCTCAGCTCGGGGCTGGAGTATGTATGCTGTCTCTTGCCGAGCAGCTTACCGTCGGTGCCGTAGCAATAGAGGCTCGTATCTCCGAGCACGAACAGCTTCCCGGCGGAGTATTTCATCTGGTAATCAGAGCCGGATTCGATATCTATCGGGAAGTTGCCCGTTGCGAGCTGACCCGAATTGACTATCGTCCGGTACTGTCTGCCGATACCCTTCAGCTTGGGCAGCCACTTGTCCTGACTGATGAAGAGAGCGGCGGCTATGCTGAGTATCAGTATGATAACGAGGAACTTTATGAGCCGTTTCTGTCTTTTTTTTCGGTTTTTGAGCTCGACTATGTCCTCTGCATCATATACCGGCATTTAGTTCCCTCCTAACTTTTTGTTTTCTATCTCTGTAATTCTTCCTCGCTGTAGAACACGCGGTTCAGGTAAAGTCCGTGCGCCATAGCGGTCCTGCCGGCGCGGAGCCTGTCGCGTGCCGCAAGGATATCCGGGATATCGTCCGGGGAGAACTTCCCCTCGTTGACGTCGAGCAGCGTCCCGGCGATTATCCTAATCATATTATACAAAAAACCGTTGCCTTTTACAAGCATAAACACGGAATCTCCACTATTTTCTACCCTGAATGAGCAGATTGTACGAACTGTGCTCTTGACAGTTGTGCAATCAGCACAAAACGACGCGAAGTCGTGAGTCCCGACGAAATGTGCTGCCGCCTGACGAACCTTTTCGATGTCGAACGGTCTGCGGTAGTGGAACATGAGGTCTGGAGCGAAGGGATTCTTCGATTCGCTGCAGTGTATCTTGTAGACGTATTCTTTGCCCACGCAGTCGAATCGCGCGTGGAACTCCTCCGGAGCGTCCTCACAGCTGAGTATGGAGATGTCGTCCGGCAGCTCGCCGTTCACGCCCCTGACGAAGCCTCTGCACGTTATCGTGCTCGAGGTCTTCACGTTGAAGCAGAAGTTGTTCGCGTGGACGCCTGTATCGGTCCGGGAGCAGCCTGTGATGGTCACGGGCTCGTTGAGCACCTTCGAGAGGTGTTTCTCAAGTGTTGCCTGGACGGTCACAGCGTTGTCCTGCCGCTGGAAGCCGTGGTACTTAGTCCCGCGGTACGCTGTTATCACCTTGAGATTCCTCATGCTGCGCCTCCGGTAAGTCGTTTTCCATTGCTTTTTCGGATTCCTCCGCGAGCTCCTCCTCAAGTCTTGCCTGAGCCGCGAGAGCAGCCTTTCTGCGGGCTTTCCTGCGGTCGTAGTAAGCTATCAGGCAGCACAGCGCCGCGCTGATGAAGGTCGCGGCAAGGCCCGCGCCGAAGCCCTCGGGGGTGTATTCTATCCTTATCTCATGGGTGCCCTCGCTGACTCTCGCGCCGAGCATGGCGTTCATGACGGGCATGGTCTCGGTCTCCTCGCCGTCAACGTACACCCGCCAGCCCTTCTCGTAGGGCATGGAGAGGAAGAGGATACCGTCCTTCTTGGCGGTGACAGTTCCCTCGATCTGGGTGTCACGGAAGGAGGAAATGCTGAGCTGCTCGTCTGCGAGACGGTCGTAAGCCTCGCTGAAAAGCTCTTCCTTGAGCGCGTAGACCATGAGCTTTACGCTGCCCGTGGAGTGATCCTCCTTGGCGAAGAGCTCGATCTGAGCTATGGAGCCTGCCTTGCCGTTGCCCATGGGGAACACGACGGGGTAGTCCTTGATCTCGATAGGCTTGGAGCGAGAATTATCAACGACGGAGTTGTCGCAGATGACGGTGACGTCCTCGAAGCCGCCGTTTGAGGCGTAGCCGTAGAGGTAGCCGTCAGAGACGCCGTAGAACCTGAAGACTATGCTTGATTCACCGCTGTCCTTGTCGCGGGTATAGGAGAACGAGCCATAGCCGTTCTGGGTGACGTCGAGGTTGTTATACTCTATGGAGATAGGGTCGCGCTGTGCCTTGAAGACGCTGTCGCTGATGCCTGTCGCGAGCTTGAGTATCTGGTTCTGGTACTCGAAGGGATTTGCAGCCGCCTTGTCGGGGAGCTCGAGGATGTCCTCGTTCATCATGAATCCGAGCGAGAGCGGGTACTTGTTCCTGTAGAGCATGACGCTGCCCGAGGAGCTTTCGAGCTGGAGAGCCATGTCCTCGGAGTTTATCGCGCCGGAGCGCGAGATGATGTATCTGACGCCGAGCAGTGAGTTCACCACAGGCGTGGAAGTGCGGTAGTAGTAGCGGTTGCCGGCTTCGGAGGCATACAGACCTATCCTGCGGGCGAAGCGTGATACGGAGACGTTAGCCGCCGACGAGAACTGCGATATGCCGTAGTAGCCGTAGAGGGCGCTGTCGTTGAGGGTGTAGGTGCTGGTCATCTCCGTGCGGTAGAACAGGGGATTCTTCATTTCCGAAGCCTCCGCGAGGAGCGTGCTGACCTCCTTTTCCCTTGTGGGGTAGGTGGAGTAGCTCGAGGTGCCGACCGTCCTTGCGCCGATGAGAGCGTTAGCGGTGAGCTCCGTCATGAGAGCCGCAAATATGAACAGGTTCATCAGCGCGGCGTGCAGCTTTTTGTTGCTGAGCGGCACGAGCTTAGCCGCAGTGAATATCAGCAGGAAGACTGCCGTGATTATCGCGGATTTCTTTACGGAGCCCGTAAATGCGAGCTTCTTGCCGTCCGAGAGATATTTCAGGAAGAAGACGGCGAGCGGTCCGAGCAGCATCGCTGCGAGCTGACCGACCTTTATGCCGTTCCTATGCATTATGTCGTATGCCCTGAACGCCGCCGCGACCAGCACGAAGCAGAATATGAACGCAAAGCGGTAGGGTATCATGTTGGTGAAGTGGAAGCCGTGCCAGATGAAGTTCAGCTTGTTCCAGTTGCAGCTGACGGTTATCAGCGCGAGCATGAGCACCGTGGAGACTTTCTCGCGTATCTTTATGCCCTTCGAGAACAGGAACACGCCTATCAGCGTCACCGCGAGCATTCCGCACGCGAAGTTCGGGAGAGCCTCAGTCTCCTTGAAGGCGGGCTTGCTGTAGGAGAGGAGGTTCGCGAAGATATCCTTCCACTTATGGTAGAATTCGTTTTCCTTGGGGAATTTGTTGTTCACGCTGTAGGTGAGCTGCAATCCGAAGTACGCCGGGAGCAGCATGAAGCCCGCAAGTCCGGCACCGAGCAGCGAGGAGCGGATCATCACGATGAGCCTGCGAATGAACTGCTTCACGCCCTTGCACTCGATGACTCCCGCGGACAGGAACATGAACACCGAGAATATGCAGGTGAAGTACGCGATATAGTAGTTCGCGGCGAGCGATACAGCCAGCGCGAAGGTGTAGGTCTTCCACTTTCCCTCGCGGCACAGCGCCACTATGCCCATCATCACGAGCGGGAACAGCGCGACCGTGTCGAACCACATGACGTTCCAGTAGTAGCCGAGCATATAGCTGCACAGCGCGAACATGGACGAGAATATGCAGACCGAGAAGTCGCGGCGTCTGTATGTATAACGCAGGAAGCAGCTGAAAAGCGCTCCTGCGAAGCCTATCTTGGCTATGAGGATATAGGTCAGCGCGTCGCGGACGTGTGCTTCATTGAAGAACACGGATATCCAGTTGAGCGGGCTTGCCGCATAGTAGGATATCAGCGAGAGGAAGTTAGTGCCGAGACCGTTCTGCCACGAGTACAGGAACGAGCCTCCGGTGAGGAGCTTTTCGCGCTCCACGCGGAAGAACGGGTAGTACTGGTGCCAGAGATCCACCACGAGCATCTGCCGGTCGCCGAAGGGGTGTATCTGCTCCCGCGAGAAGGCATACAGCATGATGACCACGGGTATGAGGAACGACAGTGCAAAATAGAGCACTCCGCGCTCATACATCACATGGTAGAACTTCCCCTGACGGAAGTGCTGCCCGCGCAGTCTGGCTGAAAAAGCTATTCTGTTTTCTCCTGTTTTTTCTTTCTTTTTTGCCATAGCAGACCTTTCTGTTTTTCCTGTCAGAACGGCAGGAGCTTATCAGCGGCGATGATCCCCGCGAGGAAGAACACTGTCACAGCGAGGGCGACATAGTCCCTCCGTGCGGACTTGAGCTGACGCAGACGCGTCCTGCCATCTCCGCCGTTGTAGCAGCGGCATTCCATAGCCGTTGCGAGCTCGTCCGCACGTCTGAACGATGAAACGAACAGCGGGACGAGTATAGATACGAGATTTTTAGCCCTTGTGGTGAAGCTGCCCGAGTCTATCTCGGCGCCTCTTGCTTTCTGCGCGGAGATTATCTTGTCCGTCTCCTCGATGAGGGTGGGAATGAATCTCAGCGCTATCGACATCATCATCGCGAGCTCATGCACGGGGAACTTCAGTTTTTTCAGCGGCGAGAGCAGTCGCTCGATGGCGTCGGTGAGCGTAATGGGTGAGGTGGTGTAGGTCAGCAGCGAGCTGCCCATGATGAGCAGGACTATGCGTGCCAGCATGAATACGCTGAGGTTCACGCCGCCCGTGGTTATCTTGAGGAACTTCCAGCTCCACAGCACATCGCCCGTGCCTACGAGGAAGAGGTTTATCAGCGCCGTTATGATGAGGAACGGCAGCAGCGGCTTCACGCTCTTCAGGAACATTTTGAACGGTATCCCCGAGAGCATTATCGCGAGGAAGGTGTAGAGCGCGCCTATCGCGAGGCACGCGAACTTGCTCCCCACGAAGAGCATTACGATGAAGATCAGTGTTATAACTATCTTGAAGCGCGGGTCGAGCTTGTGGATAATGCTGTTTCCCGGGAAGAACTGACCTATGGTGATATCCTTCAGCATATCACTGGCCCTCCCTTCTGCCGAGCATCTTCAGCAGCAGCTCCTTCGCGTAGCCGACCGTGTAGACTTCCTTGTCCTGCGCGATACCGCGCTTTTTCAGCTCCATGAAGACTCTCGTTATCTGCGGGACGTCCAGACCTATCTGCGATATCTCCTCAGCGCGCGCGAAGACCTTTTTGGTCTCGTCGAAGCAGAAGAGCTTCGCATTGTTCATGACGAGTATCCTGTCAGCGAAAGTCGCGATGTCCTCCATGCTGTGGGAGACTATCAGGATAGTATTTTTAGTGCGCTCATGGTATGCCCTGATGTGGCTGAGGATCTTGTCCCTGCCGGCAGGGTCGAGACCTGCTGTGGGCTCGTCGAGAATGAGCACCTTCGGCTCCATAGCCATTACACCCGCGATAGCCACGCGGCGCTTCTGACCGCCGGAGAGGTCGAAGGGCGAGCGCTCGAGCAGTTCCTCGGAGAGCCCGATGTCGTTCGCAGTCTCGAGGACGCGGCGCTTTATCTCAGCCTCGTCCAGCCCCATGTTCTTGGGCCCGAAGGCGATGTCGCGGAAGACGGTCTCCTCGAATATCTGGTACTCCGGGTACTGGAAGACCAGCCCGACCTGAAATCTCACGTCGCGGAGCCTGTCCTTGTCCTCCCAGATGTCGCGCCCGTCGAGGAGCACGCGCCCGGCGGTAGGTCTGAGCAGACCGTTGAAGTGCTGTATGAGCGTGGATTTGCCTGAGCCGGTATGACCCATGACCCCGATCATCTCGCCCTCGTTTATCTCGAGGCTGACGTGATCCACGGCGGTTTTTTCAAAGGGAGTGCCCACGCTGTAGGTGTAGGTGAGCTCCTCCGTTTTCAAAATTGACAATTTATGATCTCCTTGCTGTTTACTGAATGGACAGAATAGTTTTTGGGTGCGTCCCTGACAGCTGACACCTAAGGCCTGACGCCTAACAGACGTACCAGCGCTTCCACGCATTCCTCCTCGGAGATTATCTCCGGGGAGATGTCGCAGCCGGCTTTTTTCAGCTCCCATGCGAGCTCCGTGACCTGCGGGACGTCGAGACGAATCTTTTTCAGCGTATCGACCTGCGAGAACACCCTCTCGGGCTTGTCATCGAGGACCACGCGCCCTTTGTCCATGACCACTACGCGCCCGCACTGTGCGGCTTCGTCCATGTAGTGCGTGATGAGGATTATGGTTATGCCGTGCTCGCGGTTGAGCATATGGACCGCCGCGAGGACTTCCTTGCGTCCCTGCGGGTCGAGCATTGCGGTGGGCTCGTCGAGGATTATGCACCTGGGTCTCATCGCGATTATGCCCGCGATAGCCACGCGCTGCTTCTGTCCGCCGGAGAGCTGGCTCGGCGAGTGCAGGCGGTATTCGTACATATTCACGGCTCTGAGCGCGTCATCGACCCTCTGCCGCATTTCCTCATACGGCACCCCGAGGTTCTCCAGTCCGAAGGCGACGTCCTCCTCGACTATCGAGGAGACTATCTGGTTGTCCGGGTTCTGGAAGACCATTCCCGCGCGCTGGCGAAGCTCAAAGAGCCTGCCCTCGTCGGCGGTGTCGATGCCGTCCACGAGCACTTTCCCGCTCGTGGGGACGAGTATGGCGTTGATATGCTTGGCGAGGGTGGATTTTCCCGAGCCGTTGTGTCCGAGCACTGCGACGAATTCGCCCTCGGCTATGTCAAGATCAATGCCCTTCAGCACCTCCGCGGGCTTTTCGCTCTCGGTGTCGTAGCTGAAGTGCAGATCCCTGATTTCGATAATGTTACTCATTATTTATCCTTTTAGCTTTTCTATTTCATCTTCGGACATGATGACGGGCTGTCCGTCGTGCCCGAGGAGAGGGGTCATGCCTCCGCAGTCGCCCCGTTCGGAGCAGTAGATGTAGTTCACTCCGGTGACCCTGTCCACCCATATCTCGACGTGGTGAGTGCTCTCCTGCGAGAACGTGTCGCCCTGTGTGTAGACTCTGATGAAACGGTCATTTTTTGCCATTTTCTGCTCCTTCCTGTATGTTGTTTACCGTGCGCCGCTTCCATACGGCATTTCTTATTTTTGATATTATGAGGGCTATCATCAGCAGCGGTATGCCGATGACGACCGCCCAGAACGCGATGTTCGCTGCGGGAGACGTCCCGAAAATTCGGAAGGTCAGTTTATCGCCGTCCGCGATGAGCGCGTAGGGACTGCTCATGCTCCACGAGCGCTTCGCCTTGCCGGAAACTCCCAGTACATTGCCGCCCTTGTCCACATACGCGACCCTGAAGGCGCCGTACTTCTCCCACACGTTCTCAAAGTTCATGCTGCTGAGCTTCATTATGGCGTGAGGATAGTCGCCGGGCTGCTCGTTGTACTCGCTGTCCCAGATGACGAAGCTCTCCACACAGCGGTAATGCAGGCTCATGCTGACATAGCCGTCCTCGAAGTACTGCGCTATCTGACTGTTTTCTGTGATATCGAGCGGCTTTGTCACTTCCTGTGCACCGCCGTCTGACGGGTATTCATAGCGGACATGGCACTGCGGCACATTCCGGTCTGAGACCTCACAGTAGTCGGGGTCTGACTTATCGAGCCTTATCAGCACATCGACATAGTACGTTCCTTCCGGCACGCTTTTCTTTTGTATGTCGAGGCTGTGCGGGTCGAAGTCGAGCGCATACGCTCCGAGCGGGACGATACACAGCAAGGTGAGGAGCGCCGCGAATATTGCGCAAAATCGTTTTTCCATTGCTGCTCCTTTGGACTATCGGTAAATCGGGGTGCGGACCGCCGGAGGCGGCCCCTACAAGAAATAACAACGCGAGCCATATGTGGCGTTTGGGTGGTATTTCTTACGCGTTACGCCCGCGGGGGCTCCCCGCCCATATCGCCGTCGAGCCGCAGGGGAGGGTCATTCCGGTGGACTGCACCGGCAGACCTATCTCGTCGAAGGTCACCTCGCCGCCAAATTTATCAGTCAGCACGCTGCCGAGGATATATCCCATGACAGACGGCGAAAGCCCCGTAGTATAGCTGTTTATCAGGAAGAACAGCGGGTCGTCCGAGAGCACTCCCGCGCACAGCTTCACGAGGTCGTAAACGCAGTTCTCGAGCTTCCATATCTCGCCGCCCGGACCGCGCCCGTAGCTCGGGGGATCCATGATAACGGCGTCGTACCGGCGCCCGCGGCGTATCTCGCGTGCGATGAACTTCTCGCAGTCGTCCACTATCCAGCGCACGGGCTTGTCGGAAAGTCCCGAAGCAGCGGCGTTCTCACGCGCCCACTGCACCATTCCCTTCGAGGCATCAACGTGGCAGACCTCCGCCCCGGCAGCCGCGCAAGCGAGGGTAGCTCCGCCGGTGTACGCGAACAGATTCAGGACGCTTATCTTACGTCCCGCGCCGCGTATCTTCTCCGCCATGAAGTCCCAGTTGACCGCCTGTTCGGGGAAAAGTCCCGTGTGCTTGAAGCCGGTCGGACGTATATTGAAGGTCAGCCCGCCGTAGCTGATGTTCCACGACTGCGGCAGCTTCCTGCGGAATTCCCACTGTCCGCCGCCCTTGTCGGAGCGGTGGTAGTGACCGTCGGCAGTCCGCCAGAGCGGGTCTGTGCGTTCGGTCTTCCAGATTATCTGCGGGTCGGGTCTCACGAGGCTGATATCGCCCCATGTTTCGAGCTTTTCGCCGTCGGACGTGTCGAGTATCACATAGTCTTTCCAGTTGTTGGCTGTTCTCAAAGCAATGCTCCTTAATCTTTTTTGATGACGTACACCGCTATCGGCTTGCCCCTGCCGAGCTCCTTCGCGGACCTCACAGTCAGCACGCCGGGGACGTCGTTGTAGCGGTTGTAGACCTCTATCCCGCGGGCTGTGCGCACGCAGAACACCGTATGCAGGGAGGACATGAACCGCCGTCCCGTCCAGTAGGAGATGATGAACGCCTTTGCGTCGCCTGCCTCCTCAGAACGCTCAAAAGCTGCTCCGTAATGCCCGAGCACCTTGCCGAGCTTATACGGGTCGCAGCCGAAAACTCCGAACAGCAGCCTGTACCGCTCCATGTAGAACGCTATCTCACTGAGCGGGCGGGGCTTGTTCAAATATACGAGCGCGTTGTACACGGAGATGACCTCGCAGCCGTTGAAACTCATCGGGCAGAGGCCGTACCGCAGCTTTGAGACCGCGCCGAGACCCTGTCCGTTTATCATGCAGCCCTCGGCGGGAGCCTCCGTGCGCTCTGTGTTGTGGCGCAGGTTGTATTTTTTAGTACCTTTTATAAGCATAGTCATTGTTGTCGGACTGCATGGGACGTCCCAGCGGTCATATGTAGGGGCGGCGTTCCGCCGCCCGCGTTATTTCCATAGCAATGCGCAGAGCTAAAACGTCATCTGTCCCTCGTCGCTGCCGGAGCTCTGCTCAGGCAGACTGTACCCGAGGTGCTCATACGCGAGCTTCGTCGCAACTCTTCCCCTGGGCGTCCTGCCAAGGAACCCGAGCTGCATGAGGAACGGCTCACACACGTCCTCGAGCGTCACCGACTCTTCGCCGATAGCAGAGGCGAGTGTCTCCAGTCCCACCGGACCGCCGGAATAGCCCTTGATTATCATTTCGAGCATTCGCCTGTCGAGGCTGTCCAGGCCCAGAGCGTCTATCTCAAGGCGGCTGAGCGCTATCGAGGCTATCTCCTGCGTGATCTGACCGTTGCCCATGACGTCTGCGAAGTCGCGCACGCGCTTCAGCAGGCGGTTCGCGATACGCGGCGTACCTCTTGCACGTCCGGCTATCTCCATAGCGCCGTCGGTCTCGCAGGGGATACCGAGTATCATGGCGCTCCTGCGGACGATGTCCGTGAGCTGATCCTTCGTGTAAAGCTCAAGGCGGTGGATAACGCCGAAGCGGTCGCGCAGAGGTGCGGAGAGCTGTCCCGCACGTGTCGTTGCGCCGATGAGCGTGAAAGGCTTGAGGTCGATACGCACGGACTGTGCGGAGGGACCCTTGCCGATGATTATGTCTATCACTCTGTCCTCGAGCGCGGGGTAGAGTATCTCCTCGACCGCGCGGGACAGGCGGTGTATCTCGTCGATGAACAGTACGTCGTTGTCCGCAAGGCTCGTCAGCAGTGAGACGAGGTCGCCGGGCTTTTCGATAGCGGGACCGGTCGTGACGCGGAAATTCACCCCGAGCTCATGGGCGATGATGCCCGAGAGGGTAGTCTTTCCGAGTCCGGGCGGACCGTACAGCAGGACGTGGTCGAGCGGCTCACCGCGGCGCTTGGCTGCCTCGATGTAGACCGCAAGGTTCTCCTTGACCTTGTCCTGACCGATATATTCATGGAGCGTCTGCGGGCGCAGGCTGACCTCGATGTCGCTGTCCTCCTGCGAGATCTCGGGGGAAATGACCCTCGGTGCGAACTCCATATCCTCTGTTTGTATCAATGTTTATCTCCTTGTGAAAAGGTGTCGGGTCTTAGGTGACAGGTTTCAGGTGTCAGGCCGTAAAGACGACCTGTAGGTCGCCTACGATCACTTCTCAAAGTAACGCTTTTTGCGAACATAGAAGGGATCTACTGTCTCGGCAGCCTTCTTGCCCATGTCCTGCTCATAGCTGATGAAGCAGAGGTGCTCATTCGCCTTTACCGTCTTCGACAGGTACTTCGACAGCGGCACGAACAGCTTTCTCGTGCTGCCGAGCATATCGAGGACTATAAGTATCTGCGGCTTTTCGCAGCCCTTAACCATCTCCATGATGAACGCGCGGTCAACGTTGGGCTGCTTGGAAAGGAACTTCGACGCAGCCTTGGTTATGTGCGATACGGAGTGCTCTACCGGACGGTAAGCGATAGTGTCTGCCTCGTTGTAGGAGATAGCCTTGATCTTGAGGTTCCTCGCGATGAGGAGTATGCTCTTGATCTCCTGCGAGGAGAACTCCTTGCCGTAGGAATTGGGGTTCAGAACTGCCGATACCGACTGGATAAGGTCGAAAAGGCGCAGGCAGTTGATCTTGTAGCAGTCAACATATCTCTTGGCGAACTGCTGGAGAGCGCGGAAGCTCGTGAAGAACGGGATAAAGATATCGCCGTCGGGGTTCTGAGTGGTTATCAGCTCGAGCTGGATACCGCCCTCAGCCCTGTCGCGCTCCTGCTTGACGGGGTTCTTGCAGATAACGTAAACGTCGCTCTTGATGAGGGTCTGCAGGAACACCGAGCGCTTGGACGGGTCCTTGATAGCTGCCTTCAGTAATTCGTCGAGATTCATGTTTGGTACGGGTGCCATAGTGGTTTCTTCCTTTCGTATATATTTTCAGCGCGAATTTCTGGCTGACATAAGTCTTAGTGTCTCTTTGATGAGGTCCTGCGTGGAGAGTGCGGGGTCGAGCTTGCCGAGTATCGGGGCGACCTCTCCCTGCGAGTAGCCGAGCACCATGAGTGCCTCGAGTGCCTCGGTCACTGCCGATGACGGTGCTCCCGAGAACTGCGGGGCGAAGTCTGCGGCGTCTTTGGCGACTGTGCCGCTGATAGTCTGCGAGGACATCTTGTCCTTGAGCTCGAGGACTATCCTCTGCGCGGTCTTGGCGCCTATGCCCTTGGTCTTGGTGAAGCTCTTGCTGTCTCCGGAGGCTACGCGGAACGCGAACTGCTCCGGGGAGACGTCTGAGAGTATCGCGGTGGCTGCCTTGGGTCCGACGCCGGACACCGATATCAGCAGCTTGAAGCAGCTCAGCTCCTGCAATGTTGCAAAGCCGAACAGCTCCACGACGTCCTCCCTGACGTACAGGTGAGTGTACAGAGTGGCTTCGCTGCCGATATCCCCGAGCTGGGAGACGGTGTTGTATGAGGTGCGGCAGCCGTATCCGACTCCCCCGCACTCAATGACCGCGAAGCTGAGCTCCTTGACGGTCAGCGTGCCTTTTAAGCTGTATATCATCGTATGACTTCCTTTGCGTGTGATAGCTCATCTGAGCTGATACCGCGAGCTGTGCCCGTGGCAGATAGCGATAGCGAGTGCGTCCGCGGCGTCGTCGGGCTTGGGTATCTGCGCGAGGCGGAGGATATTGCGGGTCATTTCCATGACCTGCTTTTTCTCAGCCTTTCCGTAGCCGACAACGCTCTGCTTTACCTGCAATGGCGTGTACTCGGCAATGGGTATGCTGCGCTTTGCCGCCGAAAGGACGGTGACGCCCCTTGCCTGTGCGACGTCTATCGCCGTTTTGTGGTTGGTGGCGAAGTACAGGCGCTCGATAGCCATGCAGTCTGGCTTGAAGCGGTCGAAGATGAATTCGATGTCGCGGTGTATAATGAGCAGGCGCTCCGCGAAGGGGACGTCCTTCTCGGTAGTCACCGCGCCGTATTCAATGGGAGTGAACTGCACTCCGTCGTAGTCGAGCACGCCGAATCCGACTATCGCGTATCCCGGGTCGACCCCGAGTATCCTCAGTGTTTTCATAGCTAACAACGCTCCGTCTCCGGTCCTATAGACACACTTCGTCACTATAATCCATACTATTATAACACAATACCCTCCCGCATTGCAAGTCATTTGAAGTTTTTTATTGATTTCTACAAAAAAACGTGCTATAATATATGTTACTTTACTAATGCAAGCCCTACGGAGGTTAAAAATGGACTTAAAGGAACTCAGGAACGGTATAGATGACATAGATGGGGAGATACTGAAGCTGTTCATGAAGCGCATGGAGCTCTGCCGCGACGTCGCGGAATTCAAGCGGGAGCACAATATGCCTGTATTTCAGGGCGGACGCGAGCAGGAGATAGTTGACAGGATCAAGCGCCTTACCGGCGACCCTGACCTCGAGAACGGCACAGCTGCGCTCTTCACCACTATCATGGACATCAGCAAGATACTCCAGAACCGCAAGCTCAGCCGCCGCGAGCAGGACTATGCCTTTACCGCGCCGGATTTCAGCAGCGCTTGTAAAATAGGCTGTCAGGGCGCCCCGGGAGCGAATTCCGAGTCTGCCGCAAGGCTCATGTTCGGCGACAGGGACTTCACGTTCTGCGGCTCCTTCGAGGACGTTTTCATGGCTGTGCAGTCCGGCGAGCTCGATTACGGCGTGCTCCCCGTGAACAATTCCACAGCCGGGACCGTTGACACTACATACGATCTTCTGGCGAAATACAGCGTATATATCGTCCGTGAGGTCTGCCTCGACATCAACCACTGTCTCGCCGCGAAGGCTGACTGCCCGGTGTCGGAGCTGAGAAAGGTCTACTCTCACCCGCAGGCGCTCATGCAGTGCAGCGAGTTCATCGACGCGAACGGGCTTAAAACCGCCGATTACGGCAACACCGCCACCGCTGCCGAGAAGGTCGCGGCAAGCTCGCCCGACGACCGTATAGCCGCGATATGCTCCGTGGACTGCGCTAAGCGTCTCGGACTTAATATCCTTGCGGAAAAGATAGCCGACTGCTCGGTCAACCGCACGCAGTTCGTCTGCATCTCGCGTAAAATGGAGGCTATGCCCGATTCCGACATAGTATCGGTGATGCTCAAGATCCCTCACACGGAGGGCTCGCTCTACCGACTGCTGACCAAGTTCTACGTCAACGGCATGAACCTCCTCCGTATCGAGAACCGACCTATCCGCGACGGCAGCTTTGACGTCATATTCTATCTCGATTTCAGCGGAAGGATCTCCGACCCCGGCGTAAAGGCGCTCATGAACGACCTAGCCGAGAATGTTGAGTATTTCCGAATTTTAGGCACTTTCAGGAACGAATGAACGGAGGCGCACTATGAACGAAAGATTCTGCCGGCTGCTCGATGAGGACAGATTTATCTTCCTCGACGGCGGCATGGGGACCATGCTCCAGAATGCCGGCGTGCAGAGCGGACGCTACCCCGAGCTGATTAATCTAACCGACCCCGAGCCGGTCATGAACGTACACAGGCTCTACGCCGAAGCCGGTGCGGACGTGGTCTACGCGAACACCTTCGGCGCGAACCGTCATAAGCTCGCGGGCAGCGGGCATACCGTAGAGGAGATCGTCTCTGCGGGCGTGGAGAACGCAAGGCGCGCAGTGGGCGGAAAGTCGCTCGTTGCGCTCGATATAGGACCTATCGGACAGCTGCTCGAGCCGTCGGGCACGCTCAGCTTCGAGGAGGCATACGACTGCTTCCGCGAGGTCGTCGAAGCCGGCAGGGACGCTGACATAATAGTAATAGAGACGATGACCGACCTCTATGAGGTCAAGGCGGCTGTGCTCGCGGCGAAGGAGAACTCCGACAAGCCCGTGCTCGTCACCATGACCTTTGAGGAGAATATGCGCACATTCACCGGTGTTTCGCCGGAATGCATGGTCGCGCTGCTCGAGGGTCTGGGCGCGGACGCGTTGGGCGTGAACTGCTCGCTGGGTCCGGAGGAGCTCTTCCCGGTGCTTGACAAGCTCTGCTCACTCACTACCCTCCCCGTCATAGCCAAGCCCAATGCAGGTCTCCCCGACCCCGTGACCAACCAATACAGCGTAGGTCCGGAGGATTTCGCGGCGAGCGCGGTAAAGCTGGCGCAGTCGGGAGTGACGATATTCGGCGGCTGCTGCGGAACTACCCCGGAGCACATCTCCGCGATGATAGAGGCGCTCTCCGGCGAGGAGAGGCTGCACCGCCCGGTACAGCGCAGGAGCGCGGTCTGCTCGGCGGTGAGCTGTGTTGTCATCGACCAGCCCCGCGTCATCGGCGAAAGGATAAATCCGACCGGCAAGAAGCGCTTCAAGGAGGCTCTCCTCGCGCACGACATCGACTACATCCTCTCGCAGGCGGTCGAGCAGATACACGCAGGAGCCGAAATTCTCGACGTCAACGTCGGACTGCCCGGAATAGACGAAAAAGCCATGATGGTCGAGGCTGTAAAGGCGATACAGAGCATATGCGACACGCCCCTCCAGCTCGATTCCACGATACCTGAGGTGCTCGAAGCGGGTCTGCGCGTCTACAACGGCAAGCCCATAGTCAACTCCGTAAACGGCGAGGAGGACTCGCTGAACACAATTCTGCCGCTCGTCAAGAAGTACGGCGCGGCTGTGGTCGGGCTCACGCTCGACAAGGGCGGCATACCCAAGACCGCTGAAGGACGCTTCAAAATAGCCGAGAAGATTCTCTCCCGTGCTATGGAGTACGGTATCCCGCGCGAGGACGTCTTCATCGACTGCCTTACGCTGACCGCCTCCGCGGAGCAGGACGGCGTCATGGAGACTATCAATGCCCTGCACCGTGTAAAGACCGAGCTCGGGCTGCGCACGGTCCTCGGTGTATCGAACATCTCGTTCGGACTGCCTAACCGTGAGCTCATCACGCGCACGTTCCTCACAATGGCACTGCACAGCGGTCTCGATCTGCCTATCATCAACCCCAATGTGGACTCCATAATCGGCGCTGTGCGGGCATACCGGCTCCTCGCGGGGATAGACCGCGACTCCGCCGAGTTCATCAGCGTTTACGCGCAGGACGGCGCTCCCAAGCCTGCTGCACCAGCCCCCACAGACAAGTCCCAGCCGGACCTCGTCTACGCGGTGGAGAACGGGCTCAAGAACGAAGCTGTCAGGGCGGCCGCGGAGCTCGCGAAGACCGTTGACCCCATGGCTATCATAAATGACTATCTCATACCTGCGCTCGATTCAGCGGGCGCGAAGTTCGAGAAGGGGAAGATCTTCCTGCCGCAGCTGATACTCACCGCAGGAGCAGCACAGGCTTGCTTCGAGGTCGTGAAGGAGAGGCTCTCGGCAAGCGGCGGGGAAAGCGTCTCCAAGGGGAAGGTCGTGCTGGCGACGGTGAAGGGCGATATCCACGACATCGGCAAGAACATCGTCAAGGTACTGCTGGACAGCTACGGCTTTACGGTCATCGACCTCGGGAAGGACGTCCCGCCGGAGACCGTCGTGGAGGCAGCTATCGAGCACGACGTCAAGCTCGTGGGACTCTCCGCGCTGATGACGACCACGCTCGGCTCAATGGCGGAGACTATCGAGCAGCTCAACAGGAAATGCCCGTGCTGCAAGACCGTGGTCGGGGGAGCGGTCCTGACGGAATCCTATGCCAAGCAGATACACGCGGACTACTACGCGAAGGACGCCAAGCAGTCGGTGGACGTCGCGGCGGAGGTATACAATAAGGAATAATAATCAGCCGTCTGCGGGGTGAATGTCACTCTGCGGGCGGCTTTCATATGATATTGTATACAAAGGGTAAATATTAAGCTTGTGTAAACAGAGAATAAATTTTCATGGGATATAAAATTATGCTTTTGTGAACGTACAAATTGATTTACGGATAGTATAAAAAACACCCCCTAAACGGAGGGTAAAGCAAAATATATATTACTTTTGGTAAAATGCATAAAAACTGCATATAAAAACAGTGCCAAACGCCGAATTTGACCATATATCGCGAAAAAACCTTGACAACGGCAGATATTTCCGGTATAATGAATACAACAAAACAACACGAACGCATCCAGCGGCTCGGCGGCTTCAAAGCCGAAATCCATTATGAAAGGAAAATGAATATGAAAAAGAATAATGCTATGAAAAAATTAATGTCGGCGACAGCAATGCTCGGCGTATCCGCTGCAATGCTCGCAACATCCACCTATGCGTGGTTCTCGCTTAATGATACGGTTACCCTGACTGGTATGTCTGTACAGGTTAAGTCTGACGCAACGTTCCTGTTGGTTAAGCAGGGTACAGCTACGGCGGCTCAGGTTCAGTCGAGCAAGCTTACTCAGGATAGTGCAGTGACTGCTTCTGCAGTTCTTTATCCGACTGCGCATGATGCTATCACAGCTTCATCTACCGGATATACAGCTATTGAGGCAGCAGACACTGAGGATGCTGCAGTGAAGGATATCTGGTACTACAGATATAGTTCTGACCCTGCTGACTATTTAGGAACTAACCCGACTACAGCGACTTACATTCCTACAACAGCGGGAGAGTTTGAGAAGTATGTCCTCATTAATGAGTTCAGCTTGGCTACTGCTACTGGTTCTAATGAACTGCAGAATCTTCGCGTTAAATCCTGTACGCTGACAACTGCAGGCGATTCTGCTGTAAAGGTCATCGTTGCTGGAGCAAATGGCTGCCAGGAGTTTGATGCTTCTACTGCGGCAGATATTTCTGCTTCCTCTACTGTGCTTCAGACTGCAAATGTTACTTCCAGTGCTGCGAGCACAATAAGAGTGTATGCTTATTGGGATGGTAATGACACTGACGTTTATACCAACGGCGTTGCTGATCTTCAGAATACGACCGTTGAGGTTAAGCTCACTGGTGACATAGTTCCTGCTACTTGATCTGGTCTGAAAGCATTTAATCTCTAATCTCTAACAAATCCTAAAACCGCCGGAGCGATCCGGCGGTTTCCTTTTGTTATAAGCGCCAGAAAATATACTGAATGTAAATCTGGCGTGCGGCTTTTATCTATTCTCCATTCGTCTTGATTTTTAGCATTGCGCAAACATTACAAATAGTAATCGACATAATTAGCAATAATGCGTATTGAAAACGCATTAAAATAATGATATAATATAGTAGAGTAACTATGCCCATTTACAAGGAGGTGGGGAGCATGAATGAACTGAATATCAGCAAGTCCGGCGAGACCGGAGAAAAGGATAAGCGCAGAAGATCGCTCGTCAAGCTCGGCATCATCACTGCCCTCGCCTTTATCGTGTGGATTTTCGCTACTATCGCGTGGTTCGCGATGAATAAGAGCGTCACCGCCGGGGGAATGGGGGTAGGAGTAGGCAACGCAGGTTTTGAGCTAAGGGTGGCGTCCGGTGCCGGGTTCGGAGTGGAGTCCGGCGCAGAGATAGGCTTCAGCAGCCTGTATTCCCGCCTTGACCGCAGTTACAGCCGGAATTCCGGCGTCGAGACCTATGCCGGCTCGGACGGCTGGTCAATATGCTGGCGCATGGCTGATGGCGACGATGAGCTTATGCCGGATTCCTGCGGCACTCTCGAGTTTCAGGTGGTCTCCGCCGGCCCCGATATTTCTTCGCTGCACTATTCCCTTGATATAAAGGCTTTCACTGCTGATACCGAAACTCAGCCTGATCCGGGTGATCCCACCAAGACCATTGAAGTGGTTACAGATATACACGAGGTGACTGGCAGTGCTTCGTCCGCCGAGGTCAGCGATGGCGCGGCTTATCTGAAGTCGCACATCATGTTTTTCAAGGGCAGAACGGGAACAGCTGGTAATTACCAGTACAGTGGCTTTATCAGTGATGTTTCTGACTTTATTATGACTCCTGACAACAGTGGAAATGTTACCATCTACTGGGTCTGGCCGAATACCTTTGGTCAGATAGCTCTCAGCGGAACGTCCGATGACATGAACTATATGATCGGAACGCCTATCCTGAATACCGCCGGCGAGACAAATGATCGCTCGGCCCTTACAACGTATCTTACCACAGCCACCTTTTTCAGGGGAACGGCTTCCTACGGCACCGTCTTATCGGATCTTTACACCAAAAGACGAAACAGCGAAAGCTTCCGCGCAGAATTTGATACGCTCAGTGACGGATATAACTCCGCTGATCAGACAATAGGAAAAAACATCAGCTATGCGTTAGTAGAGCTCAACGCTACACTATAAGACAAAAAGATGAAAGGGGGCGGTACGATGTCGCTGTTCAAAAAGGGCTTGGAGAAGTTCAACAAATCATCATGGCAGATCAAGCTGCAATTGGTCATCGCACTGACCCTTACAGCATTGCTCCTGATCGCGATACCGACAGCTGCGTGGTTCAATTATCAGCGCCGCATAGTAAAAATGCAGAAGATCCAGTCTCCGAATGTACTTATTCTCAGTGCTGCGCACCGCGAGGATAGTATGTTTTTCAACATCGACGGCATTGATGCTGATGCTGAAAAAAAAGACGGTTACGGCAATGCTATCTCGGGAGTTGACGGAAAAACTGAAAAAATAACCCATAAGGATTACGTTTTCTGCGTGACCGGTGAAGCTGTGAATAGGTTTACTATCCAGCTTGCATACACCACCAATAACCCTTTTTCTTACAGAGTTTTTGCTGCTGAGGAGCTTACTTCCGAGCCGGCTAAACACACGGGAATAGAGCCGGATTACGTTACATATTCATTGGGGAACAGCATGGCGTCAGGTATTCCTGAACTCTCTGGAGCTGAGTATCATCTCGATGCCGGATCACCGCTGTACTATAGGATAGATTCGCGAGTTACAGAGGGTGGATCAGGCGGAGAGTATACAGGCAGATATCTCAATAAGGCATCGGGTTCAAATTATGCTACCCAGACCTATCACGTAGACACTTACGGCGGGTCGGGTTCTTCAGGATATGAAAAGGTCCACTCCGGCGCAGAGCCGGTGTATTGGCAGGCAGAGAATGTCTCTGCATTCCCGTTGCAGAACAATTCTAACCGCAAGCCGTTCAGCAGACACTTTATCCTGCGTGTTGAGTGGGAGGCTGGTGCCCTTGACAATGCGGCGAAGGAGACCGACATAGTTTATATTACCGTAAAGGCGACAAGCTGACCAATCATTATCTCGGGTTGAAAGGAGGGACGGTATGAGTAAAAAGTGGAAAAAGGAAAGATTTGTTGACTTTGTTAAGCGTCAATGGATACTGATATGGCTCGCTGCCGTCTCTACTGCCCTTGTTGCAGTGATCGGCTATGCTGCTTACAAAAGCGAAAATAACAAGATAAAGCGGGTCGTAGCTCCATCTTCCGCGAGCGATGGCCTATTTACGTCGAACTATCTGAAACTGGGAGATTCAAATAAGAAGCCCTATTATTCTTCGAATGAAAGCAGTGAATACTCTTTTGACCTGCTTATCAGGAATTTCAATCCTTCGGATCCAAGTTCTATTTACCCCGGAGATATTACTTATACGATAACAGCGGAATTAGTTCATTTCTCCGGCGCTTTGTATAATTTATCGACTGACTCAAGTGCGCTTGCAAAGATGGAAAATGATAGCATTTCAATAGATGTTGGATTAGGCACAGATGTTATATCATTGGATCACGACACTTTATCCGGTAGTTCTTCTCAGCCGCATACTCTTGCTAAGATCAGCGGTGCAACCGCGGATGAGTGGACTGTAACGTTTACAAATACAGGAAGGGATTCGGACTATTGCGTAAAGATCACTGCGACCCCGACTAATTCTATGATACCTTCGATCTCTTCACTGATCTATGTTGCAACTACTCCGGAACCTCATTCACAGGACTGGAGCGGTGATTTTTCGGATAAGACTAAGGAGAGCGGAGTGGATATAGCTGACCATTATGATGCGTTTAACTATACGATCTCTGGTTCGGGAGACAAACAGCTTATATTCAGCTATGATCCTGCAAAGCTGATCATTAGTCCGATGTTCTGTGCCTCACCGTCCAACTATCAAGGAAGCAATCCGGCACATAGCTCGTGGAAGTCCGTTGTTATCAATGCGACCCCGAGCACAACTAATATAAACCGGTACGATTTTCAGCTTTATAAGGCGATTTCTGGCGCGAGCGGCACTGAATACAGCTCCTTTGACACTCTCAGGGGATATGTCGAGCTTGAGGTCCGTGCGATCCCCGCAGGAAACGGAACAGAATAGACACACGCCAAGCCGTTATTCTTATTTGCCTGTCGGAACGAACTGAGGATTTCCACCTCAGCTTGCTCCGCTACACAAACAGGAGTGGATAATTCATGAAAAGATCTAAAAACAAAAATAGAATAGTTCCACTTGCCAGACGTGTGATAAGTGTTACAACTGCCATGGCGATCGCAATAGGCTGTATGCCTGCTGCGGATATTGGACATGGCATAAAGCGGCTATCGTCCGCTATCAACGCATTCGCGGAAGGACCGTCACCTTCGGGTAATCTGACGCCGACAACGTGGAACAGCAAAGAGGACATCATTAGTTATGCTCAGAATTATGATCCGGCTGTAAACAACAGAGATGAGATCACTATCGCAATTGCCGATGGTGACACCAGCGGTGAGATAAGCGGTTTCCATACCATTCTTTCTACGCAGCAGTATCCTTTTGAAGGAAAGATAATACTTACCGCTAATGCTTCGCTCAGTATTGCAGAGACTCTTTTTGACTGGGTAGGCGATAATGTTGTTATCGAAGGCGATCTGACTATCCTCAGAAAAACTGCGTCAGAATCAGATCAGCCTCTTTTTGCAAAGCATGTCAAATCTTGCGGCAGCACTGGCAGTAATGCATGGAATCTGGCATACAAGCCAGTGCAGAACTCTTTCGGCGGAGCGAAGCTTGTCTGTGATTTTGCCGGATTTATTGGAACTATAGAGACCGGCGCGAATGTTAACATTGAAAAGATCACCTTTTTGAATGCCGGTGATTCTGCCAATGCAAATATAAGCTGTGTTACCGGCGATGCTGGTCTGGTGTGCGGTTCTATGGCGGCTGACTCGTCCCTCAAGATAAGTGAGATTAAAGGCGTAACAAGCGAGGCTAATGGAGAAACAGTATACGAGAATATCAGCTACTCTGTAACGGCATCTGCCACCGGTAAGCATGCCGGCGGTCTGGTCGGGAGCATGGGCAACGGTACAACGCTGACACTCGACACAACTCTGGTGAACCGACAGGCTAACGGGTTTGGTATTACTGCGGATCACGGGTATGCCGGAGGCATTGTCGGTTACTGTGACGGCGGAACGATAGTATTCAATAACAATGCTCCGTATCAGATAACACAGGCTATCAAGGGCGAATCAGGCGCTGGTACGATCGCCGGTTATTTCAAAAACACTCAGTCGAGCTATGCCGTGCCGACAGCCAAGATATCATTGTCGTCCTCTTATTCCCGTGTAAATGGAAACGGATACTGCGGAGGAATATTCGGTAAGCTTGAAAACAGCGGAAACATGACGATCAACGGCACTGGCTTTACTGCTTATCACAGTGATGGCAATGCAGCTTCATTCGGCGGACTCGTCGGATTATACAAGGCAGAGGCTCTCAGCAACTCCCTGAATATCACTGGTTCGTGTACGGCTTCGCGTACAGGCGGCAGCGTATCGGATCTTGGCGGTGTAATAGGTATTGTAGACGGAGCTTCATACGTCAATATTAATGGAGTGAGTGCAAACACTCCAAGAGCAGGAGCCAGCACAAATTTTGGCGGCATGGTCGGCAAAGCATCTGATGGATATATTGCCCTTGAAGGAACAAATGCAATATCGTACGGTTCAACAGCTTTACCTTCGGAGACCGCAACTTTTGGCGGAGTAGTCGGCGACCTTGAAAACGGAGTACTGCATCTCAAGGGTATAACAGATCTTTCGGGTGCGCCAGCGGTGACAACTGCGTCCGCAGATTCTGGTCAGGTAGTTGGATTCAGAAAATTCGGTCTTGTTTTTGCTGAATCGGGTTGGGTAATGGTGCGTTCTGCTGAGGATCAGTATCTTGATGATGTAGGCTCATGGGGCGAAATAGTCAGATTTGGCGGAAACATTACAATGGCTAACGTCCTTACCGTTGAAGCCGGGCATTACATAACTCTTAAATCAGCAGTACCTGCCATGGCGTCGACGGATGATTTTGCCAGGACTGCCCTTAATATTCAATTAAACAATGGACAGGACTCAGGCGTTATCAGGTGCTCCGGAAGCAATAGCTCGGCACTTCTGGGCAGCGGCAGTTTGCTCTCGATCACCAGCTCCGCAGGCATTGATCTGAGCGGTACCGGAATAACAGGGCTTACGAGAGATAACATTATCAAGGACGAGACAGTCCCCCAGACTTTCTCCGGAACGTTCAATGGAAACGGCTACGGTATAAAGCTTGCTATCGGTGAAGAGTATTTCTCGAATGCATTTGAGGGATGCGGCAAGATATACAAGCACAAGTACAATGGTCTGTTCGCAAGGACGAGCGGAGCAAATATATCTGCTCTGAAAATCAGTGCGGACAGCAGTATAAGTGTCTGCGCGAAGGAGTCCATGTACGTCGGTAATGTTATCGCTGTGGCAACTGGCGGATTAACACTCACAAATATAGAGATATGCAATGACACGGCTTCGACTGCTACATATGCTACTATCACCGGCGAAGGAGACAGCTCTATCTGCTGCGGCGGTATCGTAGGTAAACTCGAGAATGTCGGAAATTTGGTATCTTTGTCTGGATGCAAGTATAACGGAAAAATCGAGTTGAGTGCGGGCAGTTCTCAGCTTGGCGGTATCATAGGCAAGGTATCCGGGAATACGTTCGGCATTACGCTCGGAAGCTGTACAGTCGGCGGAAAGCTGAAGTCTACAGGGGCGAGCAACGAGGTAGGCGGAACTATAGGCTGTATCGCTTCGACAGGCGATATCACATCACATCCCAGCAGCGGACGAACACTTACATTGAATGCTCTTGATATTAAGGGGCTGGAAATGGACGTGACAGGCAATAGCGGCGGATTCCTCGGTCACAATTGGTATGAGACTGATGTTGTGTTTAGGGGGATCTCAAACGGTCTGTACGCTGCAAACTCAGGCGTTACTGTGGACGACAATGCTTCTCTTTCAGCAACTGGAGAGACGGCTGGTCTTGTATACAGAGCGACCGGATACTGGAATGTTAATGCCGGAGGCATTACGCTTGACTCTATGTCAGTGACTGCGAACGATGCGACTTCGTTCGGTCTGCTTGTAAACAAGGGCTACAATGTTGGCTCCGGCGAAACATGGGGAGTGAAAGGCAACACTAAATCTTCGGCTATCTACATGGAGCTGGCTCCCGGTTCGTATACAGTTACAAAGGCGAATGTAGACCTCGCTCTCAACAGCGTTGATACCTTTGATGAGATAGTTGCATATACCGGAAGCGGAAGCGATGTTATCTCGAATGGTCAGGGTGTTATTTCTATAGCTACAGCCAACCACGATCTGCTCAAAATGGGCAGCAGCGACACCAATACAGGGGCTACATATACGCATAAAACAGCATTTCTTGATGATAGCGACAATGCAACACTGAAGTTCAACAGTCATTCACGCTATTATTACAATCTTGATGCATATAGGACCTCTCAGTCTGATCTTGCCCAGAAGCTTCTTGTCTGGAGCGTAAATCAGTATGCACAGGATTCGATAAGCGGATATTTTGTTCCTGCTATCACTGGGAATACGATCGGTTCGGCTAATACTGACGTCATTAATCTGAAGGGTTACAGCTATTATCCTATCGACCTTACAGGCAATATTACTATCAGGGGAAACATCTCCCTTTTCAATTCGGATTTTGACGAAACTGAGAGCGAGTCTGCTGATGCGCGCGTGTCTGATGATTCGGATGATCAGCATTACCTTATCCATAACAGCTTATTCCGGAATGTATCCGGTTCGCTGACAGTGGATATCAAGCTCGGCGGCGAGGTCAATAATATTGATGGTTACTGTGGCGCACTCATTATGGGTACAGCTCATAGTGGCGCATCGGGTTCTCCGGCGCTGATCAACGTGGACGGTCTTGTCCTTAACGGGATCAGAATAGGCGGAACTATCGGTACTGGCAGCAGCGACTATGCTCCTCTGCTTATAAACAAGGCAGGAAGCAATGTAACTATGGATATCTCGAATGTATCCAATAATGATACATCTTATTCGAGCATGGGTACAGGAACTTCTGCATATATCGCGACCAGCCTTTTTGGAGATATTGGCATTACTGCTTCTCAGGCGCTTAAGCTCAAATTCTCACGTATCAAGCTCGACGGCAGAAATTCCACAGGTGTGTCGAATTTGTCAGGGCTGACCGCATATCATTCTACAGGAAGTCTTTTCAGTAAGGCGACGCTTCTCAACAAGCTCTCGTATGCGGATAACTCTGGTTCCTACGGCGTGTATGAATTCACATTTGACGATGACTGGGGAACGGGTTCGCGAAGTGTTACATATGGCTCGGAGATCGACAGCTCCGTTGAAAACGCTGATAAGCAGAAGTGGTACAAAGACGATTGGGATACTCCCAAATATATACGTCCGGACAGCTCTGCTGATGTAGGCAGCGCATATGGTGCATTTGCAACTAATTTCCGGAACTATGTTTATACAGGCTATAATGCATCGAATAAGACTCATGAGCTCAGGGTCAACATTAAGGGCGCTGATCTGTCAGGCTGCGGTACATATAATCATCCGTATACTATAACCAGCGGAGCTCAGCTTGAAGCATTTGCGAAAATGATCAACGGTACGCTGGATACATCACAAAGTGTTATTGTACCAACAAGCATTTCAGACGGCACCGCATCCAATGTGACATGGTGCGGCGGAGACAGCTCAGAGACAACAGTGGCTTTTTCTAACGACAACGTCTCTGTCAGAAAGTATCTTGCCGGTGCTTACTATGTAATCGCCAGCGATGATCTGGAGCTTTCCGCTGATTTTGAAGGATTCTCTTCTAATGTTGCAGATGACTATGTATTCCGCGGTGTTATTGACGGAAGAGGTAACAGCATTAAGAACAAATCAAACAAGCCTCTTATCGTTTCAAGCAACGGAAGCGTGGTAAGAAACCTTACAATCAAGGTCGAGCCGACAACTTCTATTAAACTGACACAAAACTCGGCTGCTGCATTCAATAGTCTGAATGGTGGCTGCGAGGCTTACGGTGCTGTAATAGGACGCATCTTCGGCGGAGATAACATTATCGAAAACGTAAAGGTCGATTTCAGTTACACAACTGTCGAGCTGGTAAATGCAAATACAGGTACAGCAACAAAAGCTCAGCTCGTCCCCATCGGGGGATACGTTGGCGTTATTGTCAACGGCGGGCTGATATTCAGGGACATGACCGGTAAATCCACCGATAACGAGGCGGGTCTGACATCTGCCAATCTCACCGGATTTGGTACAGGAACAGGAGCAACAGCTTCAAATCCGCTCGCTGCGGATAACACAAAGTGGCTCTACGTCAATCCCATTATCGGCAGAGTCATCAACGGCTATGCCGTGACTGAAAGTACGTCATATAAGCCTTTTGAGAACGGTGAAAGAAAATACGGCGACGGCACTATCGAATATTGGCTGTCTGACGGCACAGTATCGACCGATCCGGCTGATGCTGTAAACAAGGTCGGCGTGACTATGCGAAACGGCACCAAGAATTACTCTGTCACTGACATCGATAAGAGCGATCTGGGGACGAATTCCTCGTCGAATTTCACGATTAATTCAAATACTATAACCGTTAAAAATGCGCAGGCGTTCTTCCTCATGTCTGTAATGGTAAACAGCGGCATGAGCAAAAGTCTGCTGGGTTACACGTCGGGTCAGAATTATGTATTTCGCGGCACTGCAGCTTATGATGAGGTTGGAATAACTGGCGTTACACAGGCTGGCGATTATGCTAAGGCTCAGTATGCCGGAAGTGCGATAAATACCAACACTAAGCCGGAGTTACAGCGTTATCTTTACTTGGCTAATTCATCTACTACTATAGCCAAAATCGCTAACAACAGCTCTGCTGTTATCAATCTTGTTAATGCTGATTATTACCTACCTGACGGTTATAAGGGTATTGGAAACATCTTATATGATTTTGCATATAAAGTAGGCAATGCAAATCCACACAGAGACCTGTTTATGCAAATCAATACATTTACAGGAAATGATGCGGTTATTTCTCAAAACACGAGCTATGATTACTATTATAGCGATTACCTGGAGTATCTTCCTGTTCAAGGCAGAAACGATAAAAATAATAATTCAAATGCCGGTCTTGGCTTATTTAATTCATTATACAACAATTCATCCTTAAGCGGTTTTTACCTTAAGGGAAATGTAAAGAGCCATGTTTACCAGTATTCTGGACAGAAGATAAGCTATGGTACCAATACGACAGACAAAAAATACGTTCTTTCTGTTGGTTCTTTGTTTGGTTCTATTGCAAGCTCTCCTACCATCAAGAATGTCGCGATAGTTAATGTTGACGTTTATTCGGCAAGAAATACCGGTGGACTGATCGGTTATGCCGATAGCGGCACTGTAAACTATGAGATCAAAAGCGATGCTCCCGCTACCTCTTACAATTCGGATAAGATAATATCAGTAGGCGGTTGCAGTACCGGTGGAATGATTGGTAAAATATATGCCGGAAATGCCAAGGTCGATATGCATGACCATACATTCAATCTTACAAGGGTTGAATGCGAAGCAACAAAGCGAGAAGGAAATGATTACGATTTTGGAGTGGGCGGTTTTATAGGCTTTTTGAGAAGAGGTAACAATGGTTATGTAGAAAACGCAAACTACTTCAGAAACATTGTAATTGGTACAGAGGAAAACTCTCAAGTTGTAAAGTGTAACGGTGCGGACATTTATACTGCTGGTGTTATAGGAATTGTAAATAAAACACAGGGTGTTAGCATTGAAAACTGCACATTTTATAATTTATCCGTTGAATCAAAATTTCATTCAGGAGGATTGGTCGCTTTCGCGACAACGTGGAGCCCGGTTTACGTTGATAATGTCAATTTGTACAGTCCGATTGGCTCGACCATAAAAGGAGATGGATATGCAGGAGGGTTTGTCGGAACATCAAACAATTCAAAGAGCGGTAATAATCTTGGAGACGGAAGCCGAGATTTCGTATTGAAAAACTGCAGCATTGACGGATACATTATTTCTGGCGGTACTGGCGCCGGTGGCCTAATTGGATATCGCGGAGCTTATACTGACATCAAGCTCGAAGCAGATAATTTTAGCATATCTAATTGTACAATAAAGAGCGATACAACAGTTGGCACTTTGGCTGGTAAAATAGACGAAGTAATGTACGGGTTTAATATATACTCTGAGAACGTTTCTCTTGATTCGATTACATCGGGGGCAACAATAAGTAAGGGGTATATATGCGGAACCAATGCAAGCAAGATCAAACTCGTCGGTTTCACGCGGCAGGGCAGTATCAGCGTCGATAAAATGGTCGGCAACAGCACCTCGGCATCCGATGAAACTTACGGCTCCGGCGGCTACGTCATCTTTGCTGATTATGACAATGCCGGAAACAACTCCGTAATGGTCGGCGAAGAGGCGACCTACCCGAACCGCTGCACGAGTATGTCAAATATGGCTACGTCCGGCTCAAATGTTACATATTCTCCGGATACTTACCCGTATGTAATATCCAGCCCGAAGACTCTGATCTTTGGCTCATCTTACCTGACGGGCGATGGAGCGTCGGGCGCTCAGTATGCGAACTCGACCCCGCAGCACATCATTTCTGCGATCCAGGGTGGCAGCGACAAAAAGCGTTATCAGAATACTGGTATGTCGTCCAGTGAGATAACAGAACTCCGCAGCTTCCTCAATGAGAGCATGATGACCATCAAGAAGGTCGATGGCCGTAACAGCGCGCTCAGCTACACTGCTGAGGATTTCCCTGTGCTCGTCGTTCAGAACATTGATACTGTCGACGACCAGCTCAATTCCTATCTCCAGCTGCTCACAAATACGTCTTATGATTATTCACAGTCAGCGACTAATGCGGTCTTTAATGTAGACATTTCCAAGTGGAAGAGCACTGACGGTTCAACATTCAGTAAACAGTCCGGAGAGTTGGCTTCGCTGAGGCTGAATGACGATAAGTTCACGATAACGTCTGCTGCTGTTGATAACCTTGACTGGCAGTTCTCGCTTGTTGACGTTCAGTTCTTTGATCCGAGCGGAACTGGCGGCATTGCATATCACCTTTATGTTCCGGTGGTAGTCAAGAAGTGCTTGAATTACAAAATGATGCTCAGACCGAGTTCTGGTTCGACCTATGACCTTTCAGCGTATTCGCAGGCGACCGGAAACAATCACAATCTTATTGAGAACCTTGGTAACCCGATAACGATAAAGCTGACTTATGTTTATGATCAGTCTGCTTCGGATTGGCAAGATGCTATCAATAACGGCGAAAAAGTGTACCGTAATTTTACCGAGAAAAAGCTGAGTATCAGATCAAGCGGAACAGCTGTCGTGCCTGACAATGCAATAATAGCAATTGTCGATCCAAACAACAACAAGGATAAGCTCTACAGCAAGCCTTTCTCGTCGAGCGATTTTATATCAGATGAGTATATTTTAGACATAAATACGTTCATTGGCAACGAGATGGTAAATCTGAATGACCTGATGACAGTTTCAATCAACAGCGATCCTGATCTTCCTGATTCTGAAAAGCATCTCGTTGAATGGGATCCCGCAACCGACTCAAATGACAGTATCGTTGTTGAGGTTAACAGCGGCACAGGGATCGGGACAAAGCTGAGACTGGAAGGAGAAGGCGACAGCGGAAAGACGCATTTTGCTGTAAATGTGGAGATACCAACCGGCAAGACCAAGATAGACAATGAGTTCAAAAACTATCTTGAAGAAAATTACTACATCAGTATCTTCACACAAGAGGATGAGAATGATACTTCTTTCTACCATTACGAGATCAATGGTCAGAACACTTTTGGAGATGTTAGCCATCCTTCAGTCTGCACTCACCTTGAGAATTCCCATATCATCCTTGGTAATCTGTTCGACAACAGGGTCAAGAGCTTTGAGGAGAACAATGGTCAAAGGCAGATGTCCGATGAGAATACCACTATCGGAGCGGTGATGACAGCAGAAATAGGCTTCAGCGAAATTGCGAGAAATAATCACATTACCAGCTATATCGAAAAGAATAAGAACGTTGAGATCTACCATTCGTTCCTCGTTGCTCTCAACAAGATGAATGCAAATAATACGTCGGAGTTCGGTATTCAGGTCAATCCGGCAGTTGCGCTCAGGAATTGCAGCGTAGATGGTTCTGCGGTAAATGTAAATGATTACTCTGCTAAAGTCGTAGGAAGCTATGTTGAAATAGCGTATGGAAACAGTCTTAAAAACGCTATGGTTGCCGCCGCAGGAAGAGCAAAGACGACAGTTGACGTTTCTCTCACGGTGGATATGACATATGCTACCGAATTCCTTGCTGAGCAGTTCCCTTCGTCAACGGAGGATAACTATGAGGTCGGTACATACATGATCGGATATTCCAATCTGTCGTCGTCACCGACTAACGGAGCTGCGAGCCATGCAAGTGCAGATACGAGAAGTACCGACAGCAGCAGGCTCAGGTACTATATCGACAATCTTACATCCGTAGATCTCAACTACAAGGCAGCACCCAACGAAAATAACTACATTCCCGGTAACGGCGATCTTGGTCAGCTCGGAATCAATGCAAGAGAACTTGACGAAAACCAGCATGATCTTTCGGTAAATACAGCTGTGACGTATGATGCATCCGGATACAGTATGGCAGGACAGGCAAACTACATCAAGATAACTGTTATGCTGTCGAAGAAATCTGACTACAGCGCGGCACTTCCGATTGATAAGTATTTCAGCAGTTTTGAGATTCTCGGAGCTGAGGGATCTGGCGGGACAAGGTCTGATCTTGGAACGCTCGGCTACAAACAGACAACAACGGATAACACTTATGTTTACATCGTGCCGATCAGCGATGATGCCCTGGAGAAGGTTGTGGGTGACTATTCATACCGCATACCTATCAACTTCAGCGTGTACAGCGGTGATAATGATTACTTTGAAAACAGCGACGACACAACAGTGGATATGGAATACTCCAATTATCGGGTAACCGTTACTGTTGGATTGCTGAAAACTCCAACAGATGGTTATTTGACATCCTCTGACGCTACTGATCATATCGTTTATACGAATGCAAAGCTGATAAGCGATATTGTTACACCGAGATCAAATTAATGAGCGGTATGATTTTCCAGGCTCCCTGCGGTTATTGAAAGCAGGGAGCCTGTTTTTCTGCGCTCCCAAAAATTCTTTCTGAAATCTGTGTTAAACGCCGAATTAATAGTAAATTCATTGACATTCGAGCGCATTTATGTTATAATTACATAGTATAATCTATAAGTGTATCTATTTGCAGAGGAGGTGCGCGAATGGCAGACAATGAAAAGCAGACTCTCGTCGGCGGACTTCGCGCCGTAGAGCTGCAATACCGCGTCGTGAGGGAGATATCGAGCGGCTCGACCGCCTTCTTTCAGTCACAGACGCGCTTGAACGCACCCAGGCTCGGCGTGCTCACTCCGGAGAAATTCCGCGATGTATGCGAGATGACCAATCAGGCGGACCGCCTGTTCGTTCTCGAACTCATACAGTCCCTTGAGGCGAGCCGCAAATTCAGCGGGCGTGAGCTGAATTTCAACTGGCTCTCGGTATATATGCCGGTCCGTTTTCTGAAGGAGCGCCGCGCCGAAAAGATGCTGCTTGAATACTCCGCGCGCTACGAGATGCCTACGAGCCGCATCTGCTTCGAGCTCTCCGAGAACCTCCTCATGGAGACCGACACGATCGCCTCGAACACTATAGGCAATCTCCGCAACCGCGGATTCCACTTCATGCTGACCAACTTCGGCGGGAACTCCTGCCCGATGATGCGTCTTTCCGATTTCTCAGTTGACTACGTCATGCTGAGCCCGGAGGTCGCGAACTACATCGGACGCGGAGAACGTGCCGATAGCGCCGTGAAGTCGATAATCGGCTTCGTAAACGACATGGGCGCGGAGCCGATAGCCGACGGCGTTTTCAACGTTGCGCAGGCTGAAGCCCTCTATGCTTTCGAGTGCTCCTACTGCGCCGGCTCACTCGTCGGGAAGTACACCACTGAAAGATACGTCCGCAGACGCTCGGACAGCAGTGAATAATATACATAGAACGGAGGTCTGTCTATGGCAAAGGACGACAAACTGATCGATGTTCTGGAATTGCGAAGGACCGCCAAGGAAGTCAAGCGCCATGTGGTACTCATGCGTATCCTTGCCCTGCTTGCCGTCATACTGATAGTGCTGGTAGCTATCGCCTATGCGATATCCTACTTCTACGATAAATTCGGCAGCTTCACAGTAAGGATAAACAAATACGACATGGTCCAGCAGGGACTTACCTTGTCCGAAACACCTGAGTACGACAAAGCCATCGCCGTGCTCAATGCAGACATCGTGTATGATATGACCAATATCAGCGGAAATGACCTGCCCGCCAACATCGACATGGTTAACGGCAGCCACAACGGCGACGGTTATATCGCCTATACCTTCTACATAATCAATTCCGGAGACGATACCCTGACATACACCGGAGAAATGAACCTCGAGAACGTCACGAAGGGCGTTGACGAGGCGATCCGTATAGCGGTCTACAAGAATGGCGAAAAGACCGTCTACGGCAAGACAAAGTCCAACGGTTCCGGCAAGGAATCGGACTGCGACAGCGAATTCCTTTCCTCGAATATCGTCATGCGGACCTCCACAGAGAAGTTCGCGTCGAAGGCAAAGGACAAATACACCGTTGTAATATGGCTCGAGGGCAACGACCCCGACTGTGTTGACAATATAATCGGCGGAACGCTGAAGCTGAGCATGGACTTCAAGATCACAGAATCTACATGATATAAGGAGAAGTAAAAAATGAAAAAGGTGTTGAGTATCGTTCTGAATGTGTTTGCGTGGATAGTTCTTATCTTCGCACTGCTTATCACAGTCGTGGTATTTTCATCGGGCAAGAACAACGGAGTCGCCAACCTCTTCGGATATATCCCGATGACCGTAGAGTCAGACTCCATGAAGCCTACCTTCAGCAAAAACGACCTTATCATCTGTAAGGAAGTCGACGACGTAAAGTCACTCAAGGAGGGCGACGTTATCACCTTCTGGACCATGATAAACGGTCAGAGAGCCAAGAACACCCATAGGATCGTCACCGTGAACGACGACGGCTCGTTCGTCACACGAGGCGACAACAACCCCGCAGACGATACCGATTCAGTACGCGCAGCCGACGTCATCGGCAAATGGACAAACACAAAGATCAAGGGATTCGGCAAGGCGATGAACTTCCTCCGCACAAAGAAGGGCTTCTTCATCTGTATCCTTATCCCTATGGCGATATTCTTCCTCATCGAGCTGTATAAGTTCATCGTAGCTCTCATCGAGGCTAAGCGCCCCGAGGCTCCCGAGCTGGACGAGGAGGAGATAAAGCGCCGTGCCGTTGAGGAGTACCTCGCTGCGCAGAAGCTCAAGGAGAGCGGTGCCGAAGCTGCGAAGGAACTGCCCGCAGAGGCTAAGTCCCTCGCAGACAAGGCGGAGGCTGCTGCCGACAGTGCCGCAGAGACAGCTCAGGAAATGGCAGAAAAGGCTGAGGAAGCCGCAGATAAGACAGCGGACGCTGTCGGAGCTGCCGCAGAGGAGATCACAGAAGCTGCCGAAACCGCAGAGGAAACGATAAAGGAAGAAGTATCCGCTTCTGAATGATCATTCGACCATAGCTGCCGTAAGCCGCGTGCAGCGCAAGATAATTGGAGCATAGTATGAACGGATTTCTAAAATGGTTTTTTGCATTCATCTCTGAAATGCTTAAAGGATATGCCGAGATCGTCCGGGGTATCGGGCGAGGCTTCAAGCAGATATTCAATATCAAGAATTACATAGAGATATTCAAGTCCTTCTCCAAGGATTTCAGCGCGCTGAGCTGGATACTCGCGGTGCTGGCTATAGTCATAGTCGCCGCGATATACCTGCTGATAGTCACGATGATAGTCCTTGCAGTGAGAAAGTACATCAGGTTCAGACACTCGCTCGTCAGCAATGAGGACCTTCTCGAGGAAATGGGCGAGCTTCAGCGCAAGGTCATGAAGCTCATGAAGGAAAAGGACGAGATAATGGCGATGAAGGTCTCCCAGATGGGCATTCCCGGCGGAGCTGCGCCCCTGTCTCTTGCAGGCGGCGGACAGTACGGCGGCGAAGGCGGCGAGGAGGGCGAAGCTGTGCCCACAGTCGTCGAGAGCGGCGTGGTACAGACCAACGACCGCAGATTCTCCAAGCTGCTCGAGGTGGACGACTTCTACAAGAGCTATACTCCCCCCGAGTACGACAACGACGTCACTCTCGAGGGCATATGCGAACGCTTCCGCAACTTCGCGTGCTCGCGTATGCACCTCTACTATGAGCCGAAGACCATCATGCTGTTCCTTGCGGGTATGGCTTCCACGAAGCTCATTATCCTTCAGGGTATCTCCGGTACCGGTAAAACATCGCTCCCGTACTCCTTCGGTAAGTTCTTGCAGGTAGACACCACCATCGCGTCGGTACAGCCCTCATGGCGTGACCGTACCGAGCTTTTCGGATACTTCAACGAATTCACCAAGAACTTCAACGAGACCGAAGTTCTGCGAAGGATATATTCGTCCAACTACAATAACGACGTCAACCTCATCCTCCTCGATGAGATGAACATCGCGCGAGTTGAGTACTACTTCGCGGAAATGCTCTCCATTCTCGAAATGCCTAACGCAGACGAGTGGGAGCTCGACATCGTACCTAACGTCTGGAGCACCGACCCTGTCAAGCTCGACAAGGGCAAGATCGTTATCCCGCAGAACATCTGGTACGTCGGTACCGCGAACAACGATGACTCGACGTTCGCTATCTCCGATAAGGTATACGACCGTGCCCAGCCTATCAACCTCGATTCAAAGGGCGTTGCGTTCGACGCGCCCGATACACCGCCGATGAACCTCGGCTTCGACCACCTCGACAAGCTCTTCAAGGAAGCTTTCGACAAGTATCCGATCTCGCAGGAGAACCTCAAGAAGGTACAGCAGCTCGACCTCTGGGTGATCGAGAAGCTGCGTGTTGCCTTCGGTAACCGTATCCTCAAGCAGATGAACCTGTTCGTGCCGGTATATGTAGCCTGCGGCGGCGACGAGCTCGACGGTATCGACTATGTTCTCGCGACGAAGATATTCAGAAAGTTCGAGTCACTGAACCTCGCAATGCTGCGTGAGGAGCTGCGTGAACTCTGCGTATATATCCAGAAGTCCTTCGGCAAGAACAAGATGAACGAGTCTATCGCATACCTCGAGAGACTCCAGAAGCTGTTCTGACGCTGAGCCCGTGCAGGCGGACACGTCGCCGGCAGAGCAGCCCCTGCACATCTGCACGTTGACGCTTGCTTCGCGCGCTCACTCTTAACAACGACTTTACCCTTACATCGCATACGGAACTATTAAGCAACAGGATCCCGGATGAATGATTGTCCCCTGACGAATATCCTGTATTTTTCAGAAACTTGACACGAAAGGCAGGTGGTGAGAAGTGGGAGGATACGAGGATTGGTACCGCGAATTCAGTGAATTTACGGAATTATTTGACGATGTTGACGTGTATGGGTCACTTGACTCACTGCTTCACGCCAGCCGGAATACATTCGCGTTCAATAAAAAAATAATGGAAAAGGCGATCGACGTGTCGTGGGTCGAGGCGATAGAGAACGGGCTTGTCCATGTGGATAATTTCCTGCGGAATCCCCGCAAGACCATCGAGGACGTCGAGGAGGTAGTGCCGATAGCGCTGTCGAAGAAGATAACAGTCGAATCGGTCAAGCACCTCGCCCAGCACACCGACCTTATCCAGAGCATAGATAAAAGATCGGGCAAGATAACGCCCTCAAAGATACTCAACGTCCACAAGGAGGAGAGCCTCCTGACGTATGAGAACAAGTTCGTCAATACCCTGATAGACAGGCTCTACATATTCATCAATACCCGCTACCAGAAGCTCGCGCAGGTCGCCCGCGACGAGGAGGTCTTCTCCCTCGGCTACGACACAGCTATCGACGACGGTGCAGGCGGCAAGATGAAGGTCGAGCTGAAAATAGAAACTATCGACAGCCTTGACTCCTACGACGACAACGGCTATACCGTCTGGCAGCGCGTAGAGAAGCTGAAAAAGGCTATCGAGGGCTACAAGGGCTCGGAGATGTGTACGGCGCTCGGCGCGACGTACATTCGCCCGCCTGTAATGCGTACCAACGCTATCATGAAGAACGTTGACCTCAAGGCGTGCCTGACCCTCTGGCAGTACATCGAGAGCTACGACAAGGTCGGCTACGAGATAAACGTCCAGAACACCGCGGTAAAGCCGCAGGAGGAGTTCATCGAGGACTTCTACAAAATGGTCGTCCTCAACCTGCTGCTGTTCCGCTCGTACATGAACAAGGACAGCGCCGACAAGCTGACCGCTCTGAAGACCAAGGAGCAGAAAACGCTCGCCCCGAAGATGCTGAAAAAGTTCGATAGGGAGCTGGCGGCAGACTATTCCGTAACGTCGGAGGCCACCGCGGGATATATCGCGGCGGACGGCGAGTTCAGACTTGAAAAGAAGCTGCCGAAGGATCTGGACCTCATGTTCGAGCAGATAAGCGAGGTCATCGAGATCGAGACCCGCTACATCGCCCAGCTCGAGGAACAGCGCAAGGAGGAGGAAAGGCTCCGCCTCGAGGAAGAGGAAAGGCTCCTTGAGCAGCAGCGTATCGAGGAAGCCCGCCGCGAGGAGCTCGAGCGTATCCGTATCCAGAAGGAAGAGGAGGAGCGCAGGCTCCAGGAAATGCTCGAAAAGAAGCGTGCGGAACAGGAAGCCGAGGAGCGCGAACGTGCGCGTCTCGAGCAGGAGCGCCTTGCACGTCTCGAGGAGCAGCGTAAGCGTGAAGAGGAAGAGCGCCTGAAGCGCGAGGAAGAGGAACGCCTTGCCGCAGAGCGTGTGCGTATCGAGCAGAACAAGCAGATGGCGCGTGCAGAGCTCGGCGAAGCGGAGGGCCTCGACGAGGCTGCCCTCAATAACGGCCCGGACGAGGAAGAGCTCGAGAAACAGGCTTACGAGAACCTCACCGAGGAAGAGATAGAGGAAGCAAAGGCTGCAATGGAGGAGAGCTCCGAGGGCGAGAACGCCGAGGAGATCGAGGACCCGAGAGCAGTCGCTGCGAGGATGAAGCTCGAGCAGCAGAAACGCGAGAAGGAACGCGCCGAAAAGGAACGTGCACACCGTCTCAAGGCGGAGCGTCTCCACTTCGAGAGCAAGCCCTTCGAGGAGATATACCGCGAATACTCGTGGAATCCGATCTACGTCCTCATAAGGTTCATAAGACATATCCTTGCAACGGTGTTCGGCATTATCCCCGAGGATACCGACAACCCGCTGTACAAGCAGATACTCGCCGACAAGAAAGCGAAAAAAGAGCAGAAAGAGCGCGAAAAGCAGACCCGCGAGGAAATGGAGGCCTACTACAAAAAGTACGCTCAGGAAGCCAAATACCAGTTCATGCGGCTCATCAGCGACATCAGGTTCAAGCGCAAGCGCCGCAAGGCTCAGAAGAACAAGCCAAGGCCCCAGTATACGCCGCCAAAGCGTACCCAGGAGGAGCAGCTCGCTATCGACAAGGAGATGCGCAGGCTCTACAGGGAATACCACGTCGGCAGCATCGAGAAGCTCAGACGTGCCCTCCAGACCCGCAGGCTCGACAAGAAGGAGCTCAATGCCAGCATACAGAAGAGCGCTGCACACGCTGCCGCGCAGGTAGCGGAGGAGAATGCCGCAAAACAGGCGGATGAGGAGGAGAAGTCCTCGCGCATAGTCAACATCATCGTTACCGCGATAGTGGTGGCAGCGCTCGGATTTGTCATCTATGTCATGGCGCTCTCGTCGCAGGGCAAGGCAGTGAAGGTCTTCGGCAGGAGCGTATTGCAGGTAGTTACCGGCAGCATGGAGCCCACGCTCCGCGTCGGTGATATGATAATCGTCGAGGAGACCGATCCGTCGGAGCTTCAGGTGGGGGACATAATCTCCTTCTACTCCGAACAGAGCGACATACGTGGGCTGCTCGTGACGCACAGGATATCGCAGATAAACCCCGACGGCACATTCATAACCAAGGGCGACGCCAATCCCGCAGAGGACGAGCCGGTGTCTCCGGAGTCGATAGTCGGCAAGTACACCGGCAAGGCGCGGTTCTTCATATGGGTCAGCTCCTTCGCTGACAAGAAGAAGCTGCTCCTGCTGCTGGTGATGATACCGATGTCGCTCATCGCGCTCTACGAGGTGAAGTCTATCGTGAAGATAGGCAGGGAAGCCGCCGGAGAAGACGAGGACGACGGGCTCACTCCCGAGCAGCGCCGCGAGAAGCTAATGCGTGAGGCTGTCGAGGCTGAAAAGCGGCGTCTCGAGGAGATAGGCTACAAGCCGGAGGACGAGGTGGAAACGAATGAATCAAGAGAAGCTGATGAAGCGAAGGATGATTAGAGCTATCGTCCTGTTAATAATAACATTCATAGCACTGCTCGTATTCATAGGGCTGTACGTCGACGAAACAAGGCGCGTCCAGGAGACCTACCGCAAGCAGTACAAAACGAGCCTCAACGGGGTGGTGGAGTCGATGACCTCCTACCTCGATAACGACGGCGACCACGACCTGCGCTACGCGCGCATACTGAGCGATATGAGCAGCGCGAACTCGTTTGCGTTCCTGATAGATTCTCTCTCTGATGATCAGAAAAAAACGATAAACGAGCTCCACGCCTGCATTATGAAATACCCCGAGCAGATGTCGGAGCGCTTTGAAGAGACAAGGACGGCGATAAACGATATCATCGCGGACACCGACAAAGGCTACGAGGAAGCTGCCGCAGTGGTGGATTCCGTTGATAAACAGGGGAACTGACAGGAGGTATAGAAAATGGGCGAAAAGAGAAAGCTCAAAAAGGAAATAAAGCTCTGCATGAGCACGATAAAGGAGATCGAGCGCAAGAGGTCACGTTCGCAGTCGGCGCTGGTCCAGGCTATCCTCCTTCAGGAGCAGCCGGACGAGACCGATGTTGAGTGGTTCAACAAGTACACGGGCGAGATAACCGCCTGCCGTAACCACATGATCGAGCTCCAGAAAAAACTCAGCTCGCTTGGCTGAGTCTCAGTGAATACATAAGAAAAAGCCCGGAATTTCCGGGCTTTTTTATCATGTATCCTCTTCATTCTCGACCGGGATAATGCTTACCCGGCAGAGCTCGATCCTATGGTGCTCGACCTGCTGAACCTCGATGTGCAGTCCGCCGGCTTCGAGCTCAGCCTGCGTGCCGTCCTTGGGTATCTCGCCGAGCTCCGCGATGACGTAACCGCCGAAGGTCTCGAACTTGTCCTCGGGAAGCTCTATGCCGAGCTCCTCGCAGACCTCGCTGAGCGGCGTGATACCGGGCACGCTCCACTCGTTCTCACCGATACTCTCGAGCCTTGCTTCGGGCTCGTCGGGGTCGTCGTAGTCGAAGTCTCCCACGAGCTGCTCCACGAGGTCAGTCACGGTGATGATACCGCTCATGCCGCCGTACTCGTCCACGACCACCGCGAAATGCAGCGAGCCGTCGCGCTTCATCTGCGCGAACAGACGGTCAGCCTTCATGTTCTCATGCACGAAATACGGCTCGCGCACGGCGTTCTGCATAATGCTCTCGCGGCTCTTGTCGTCGAGGCTGAAATAGTCCTTCGCGTCGAGCACGCCGATCACGTTGTCCACGCTCTCCCCGCATATCGGGAAGACGCTGTGGCGGGTGCGGTGGATAGTCTCCTCCCAGACGGAGGGCTCGTCCTCGCTCCAAAGCACCGAAACGTCGGTGCGGTGGGTGCATATCTGACCCGCGGTCATGTCGTCGAACGCGAAAACGTTCTTGATAATGCGGTTCTCGTCCTCGTCGATAGTGCCTTTCTCGGCGCCCGCGTCGGACATCATGAGTATCTCCTCCTCGGTGACGGTGCTGTCGTCGGCGTTGGGGTCAATGCCCATGAGACGCAGTATCGCGTGCGAGGCGAGGCGCTGTATCACGGTGAACGGGAGTATCACCGTGCAGAAGATCTTCAGCACGCCCGAGAGTGTCAGAGCCTTGCGCTCGGGGTTTTTCTGGGCGGCACGTCGAGGAACTATCTCCCCGAACACAATGATGAAGATGGCTGCCGCGAGCGTTATGATGACGACTGCAAGCACGTCCGAGAGCTCGACGGAGAGTCCGTGGTCGCTGAGGATATCAGAGAGCTCCGGGGCGAAATTGAAAGCCGCAGCGGCAGTTCCGAAGAGTCCCAGCAGAGCTGCGCCGGTCTTGGAAGAGCTTATCAGGCGGGTAGGCTGCACGGTGAGCTTCCTGAGCCGCTGAGCGCGTCTGTCGCCGGATTCCGCGAGCTTTTCGAGCCGGCTGTCGCTTATCTCGACCGCCGAGGCTTCCGCACTGACGAGCAGTGCGCTGAGTACGATAAGTATGACTTGCAGGAATAATTTCCCTATCATTTCAGTCCTCCGTAGAAGCGGGGCGTGCGGACGACCTCAAAAGGGCATAGTCCGCAAAAGCGCAGACCATGCCCGTAATTCGCATGATATAGGTATTATAGGGGGTACTGCCGTCGGCGGTACTGTCCATCTGCGCTCTCACCTCCGTGAATATAGTAATGCCATTATACAGCATTTTCGAGCTTTTGTCAAGTATATCCCGTAAAAAGCCGCCCCGGCGCATAGCGTCAGGGCGGTATTCATCATGTCTGAGCGTTTGCCTGTGAGGCGCTGCCGGCAACGTACACCTTGATCTGGATACGGACGCCGGGGTTGTTGTCGAAGGTGAGGATGACATAGCATTCACCCGCGGACACGCCGGTAACGTGACCGTACTTATCGACAGCAGCAATGCTTGCATCGCTGGACTCCCAGACCTCGTTCTCCTCGGAGGAGCCGTCCGGGTAAGCGTTTATGTATGAGAGATCAGACTCGCCGACCTGCAAGAAGAGCTCGCGCTTGGAGAGCTCGACCTGAGCTGTGAGCGCCTGATCTATAGTGGGCTCGGTGCTCTCGGGGACTACCTCGGGCTCAGTCGGGAATGCCGCGAGCGGATCCTCCGTTGAAGGCTCGGTAGCTTCTGTAGTTGCCTGCGTGTCGGACTTTCCGGATTTCTTTTTCGTATCGGTATTGGAGCAGCCCTTTGCAATGAGCACAACGATAAGCAGCACGATCAGGGCGATGACTGCGAGTGCGGTGAGCTGTCTCTGGCGCGCGACCTTGCGCGTAACTCGTTTGCGGGGTGTCCCTGAATTATAGTTGTCCATTTGCGAAGTCCCTTTCTTTTATTTTTTATATTAACATTAGAAGGTATGATATTACACCATATTTACATTATATCACAAATGATTTCACTTGTCACGCACTTTTTAAACTTTTTTGCACATTGCTGTATATTATTATGATTTTTTGTGCATTTCACCAATTCCGGAGACTCCTGAAATACAAAAATCCCCGCACCGGAGGTACGGGGGACTTGTTTCACTTGCGTCTTGTGCCGTTCTTGCGGTCTGTGCTGCGCTTGAGGTCGCACATACGCTCCTCGCTGGACTGCTTGAAGCGGGACATCATGTCCTCGAAGGTCATCTCCGATGGAGGGGTCTGCTTCTTGGGCTCCCAGATATTCGGCTTCGGGCGGCTCTGCTGGGGATTATCGGACCTCTTGGGACGTGCAGGAGCGGGAGAATCCGCAGCCTTCTTGATCGAAAGGCTGATCTTTCCGGCTTCGTTCACTCCGATGACCTTTACCCTGACCTCCTGATCCTCAGTGAGGTGCTCGCGGATATCGCTGACGTATGTATTGGCGATCTCGGAGATGTGCACCATACCCGTACCGCCGCCCTCGATATCGACGAAGGCTCCGTACTGTGTGATGCCCTTGACCTTACCGCTGTAGATCTTTCCTATTTCCAACTGCTGCATTTCAGTAAATTAACTCCTTTGTGAATGTGCGCCGCACGGTCTGCGTCAGTCTCTTGAAGTGTCGTAGAACCGGCGTTCATCGGGGTAAGCGTAGCCTCGCTCCTCGACGGCGACCTTTTCCATATATGCGGACATATCGTCGCTCTCGAGGACTCTTTGCAGCTCGGAATTTTCAGTCTGATAGGCTTCGATCTTATTCTGTACCGTGACCAGCTCGCGTTCCTTTTCTGCGCAGTCGCGCTCCGTTGCGATGATGAGGACGGCGCAGCCGGCTATTGCCGCTATGGCGACGAGCTTCGTGAGCCCGCGGTTGAACAGACCTGTTTTCTTCTGTTTTTTCCTGGATTTTTTTGCCACTGCCGGTCATCCTCCTTTGCGTATTAATACCTAATTTATTATACATCAAACTCATAGGCCTAAGCAATAGCATTCCTATTTTTTTAACGAATTTAACAGCAACTTTGGAGCTTTTTACAAATTTCTCTCCTGCTTTTTCACATAAAAGTACAAAAACCGACCGCAACGGACGTAAAATGAACGAAATTGAGCCTGATAGCACGCCTATCAGCTTCCGCACGGTGAGTATCGTGACCCGCCCGACGGTGAAGTGATACAGTGCCGCGCCGATCATATTTCCTATGACATAATAGACCCGCAGCTCGCCGCGTGCTGCTCCCGAGGCGAACGACCACAGGAAAACTCCGTAGAGGACGGCGAACAGCACGTCCTCCGCGGCGGTGAGGGCGGCATTGTGGCGGAAAAGCAGCCGTACCGCGCGGAAGACGTCGTATGACGCGCCTATCGCGAGGCCCCACAGGCACGACAGCAGAAACAGCCGCAGCTCCTCCGGAACGGAGAAAAAGGTTTCCGGCACGTTCATTTGAAGAGCCTCCCGAGGGCGGTGAGCGGGCCGTGCTTGTCGCGGTCGCCGTAGACTATTGCCCATATCTCGCCGGTTATGAGCATATCCCCGGTCTCGACAGACATCGAGTCGATATGGAGCTCACGCCCTTGAACGGTCATCTCGCCGATCTGAGTGTAGAGTATCACCTCGCGCTCGTCGAAGCTGTCAACGTCGGTTATGCCTGAAATACTGAGGCTTTTCCGGTTCTCGAGTATTAGATTGTGGCTTTGCTTGACGGTCTTGTCCTGCATGTTATGCACCTCCTTGAAGAGCATATGCTACGTGCGGAGGGAATATGTCCCGCCCTATTAAATAGGTAGGAATACTTGCTGTTCGGACTGCTTCCGCGGTCTCGAGCTGCTTAAACGGCTGTATTTCGGCATTTATAAAAAATCAGGAATTTTTTTCAAAAAATGCTTGACAAATCGAAAAAGCTGTGATATAATATAATTCGTCGTCAGGGCTCTGGCGATGAAGTGGAAGCAGTGTGGGGGTTTAGCTCAGCTGGGAGAGCATCTGCCTTACAAGCAGAGGGTCATAGGTTCGAGCCCTATAGTCCCCACCAATACGGCCTCGTAGTTCAGTTGGTTAGAACGCCTGCCTGTCACGCAGGAGGTCGACAGTTCGAATCTGTTCGGGGTCGCCACTTATGCTTCTGTAGCTCAGTCGGTAGAGCAGGGGACTGAAAATCCCCGTGTCGTTGGTTCGATTCCGACCGGAAGCACCAAGGGTGCGTTGGAATTGCCAATGCACCTGAACAATGCGGATTTAGCTCATCTGGTAGAGCGCCACCTTGCCAAGGTGGAGGTAGCGAGTTCGAGCCTCGTAATCCGCTCCATAGTACTGGGGTAATAACCTTGGTATGACCGAAATCCCGAAGCTCATGTTTCGGGATTTTTCTTATACATACGAACGGAGGGATACCATGAAGATCGCTCGCTGGATACTGACTGGCGCCGCGGCAGCCTGCATAGCGGGACTTATCGGGTTCACCACATACGGACCGGGAAAGCTGTTTGTGTTCAGACTCAGCGGCAGCCTGTGGTGTGACATTTTCCTTGTGGCTGCGCTCGCTCTGCTGGTCGCACTGTGCGTGATGACACTCATACAGCGCTCGCGCGATGGCGGAAAGCGCCTCCTGCTGTGGATCGGGACGTTCTTGTTCCTGATCCCTCTGCTGTTCTCGCTCCTGCCTGTGATGGACGACATCAAGAGATTCGGTACACTCCAGGAGATGAAGTCCCCGGACGGCAAGCACACACTCTATTATCTGGAAATGGCTGATGAATCGACCGGCGTGTCGTGCAAGGTCTGCTACCGCCGTGAGGGGCTTGTGACGTATGAGAAGCTCTTCATCATGGATCCTGCCCGAGAAATAATGCTTCAATGGGGAGATACGTGGTTCATGTACCGCACCACGACATATGAATACTCCGATTACGATGAATAAAGAGGTGGATCATGGAAAAAGAGACCCGCTACGCCGTTCTTATAGACGCTGACAACGTCGCGGCGAAATACACGAAATATATCCTCGATGAGGTGTCGAACTACGGCGTCGTCACCTACAAGCGAGTTTACGGCGACTGGACGCGTCCCAATCTGCAAAGCTGGAAGAACATGGCGCTCGAGAACGCGATCACGCCGATACAGCAGTACAGCTATACCTCCGGCAAGAACGCGACCGATTCCGCTATGATAATCGACGCGATGGACATTCTCTATTCGCGCAATGTTGACGGCTTCTGCATAGTGTCGAGCGACAGCGACTTCACCCGTCTTGCGATACGTCTGCGTGAGTCGGGAATGCACGTCATCGGAATGGGTGAGAATAAGACACCTCGTTCTTTCAGAGCTGCCTGTACAGTATTCACAGATCTCGAACTTCTC